>Ga0335072_10016102_pt1 | contig 10602 bp, 8 predicted proteins | sample Lox_Sample_21_FD_206725 | JGI IMG/M metagenome (GOLD analysis project Ga0335072, IMG submission 206725) | Soil microbial communities from Loxahatchee National Wildlife Refuge, Florida, United States - Lox_Sample_2.1 | ecosystem: Environmental > Terrestrial > Soil > Wetlands | place: USA: Florida... | reverse complement strand
CCCACCGGTCATCCCGAGCGTAGCGCTCGAAGAGCGCGTAGTCGAGGGACAACACCGGTCATCCCGAGCGTAGCGCTCGAAGAGCGCGTAGTCGAGGGACCGTTCCAATGTCGAAGCTGGTCGCTGTCCCTCGACTACGCAACGCTGCGCGTTGCTACGCTCGGGATGACACGCGTGGGCGCGTTGCTACGCTCGGGGTGACAGTCGCTGTCCCTCGACTACGCAACGCTGCGCGTTGCTACGCTCGGGATGACACGCGTGGGCGCGTTGCTACGCTCGGGATGACAGTCGCTGTCCCTCGACTACGCAACGCTGCGCGTTGCTACGCTCGGGATGACACGCGTGGGCGCGTTGCTACGCTCGGGGTGACAGTCGCTGTCCCTCAACTACGCAACGCTGCGCGTTGCTACGCTCGGGATGACACGCGTGGGCGCGTTGCTACGCTCGGGATGACAGCCGCTGTCCCTCGACTACGCAACGCTGCGCGTTGCTACGCTCGGGATGACAGACGCAACAACAGTGGTTACGCCAGACCCAGTTCCTGCAGTATCTCGTCCGTGTGCTCGCCGAGCTGCGGCGGCTGGTGACGCAAGCCGAGTTTGTGGTCGGCGTATTCGAGCGGAATCCCGGGAAGCTTCGTCATCGCGCCGGTGGCGAGCTCGGTGCGCTCGAGCCAGCCGTGTGAATTGAGATGCGGATCTTCGAAGAGATCGCCGGGCTTGGCGACGGGCGAGAACGGGATCGATTCGCGCTCGAGGATTTCCGCGAGCTCTTCAAAACTACGCTTGCGAACGATCTCGGCGACAATCGGCAAGAGCTTGTCCTTGGCTGCGACCCGCTTGTTGTTATCACTGAATTCCTCGACGTCGAGCAAATCCGCGCGCCCGAGCGCGCGGCAAAACCGCTCCCAGTGCGCGTTCGAGGTCACGCCGATGAACATCGGCCTACCGTCTTCGGTTTTGAACGTCTCGTAAACGCCCCAGGCGGCAAAGCGCATCGACATGGGCGGCGGAGGGAGTCCCGTGACGGCTTCGGCCGCCATGTGCTGCGCGACGAGAAATGCCGCGCTCTCGAAGAGCGATGCGGTGATGCGCGCGCCTTTGCCGGTTCGCTCACGCTCGCGCAGTGCCGCAAGAATGCCGACGACGCCGAAGACGCCGCCCATGATGTCGACGATCGACGAGCCGGCACGCAGCGGTCGATCGGGCAAGCCCGTCATATACGCGAGGCCGGTCATGTATTGCACGACCTCGTCGAGCGCCGGGCGTTTCTCGTACGGCCCGGTGAGAAAGCCTTTGAGCGCACAATAGATGATCGCCGGATTCATCTTCTCGACGGCGTGCGCCCCGAAACCCAGGCGATCGAGCGTGCCGGGACCATAATTTTCGACGAGCACGTCCGAGCGCTCGATCAACGTCCGTACGATCTCTTTGCCGCGTTCCGTTTTCAAATCGACGAGCAAGCTGCGCTTGCTGCGATTGAAGCACGGAAAAAATCCGGAAGCGAATCCGCCGAGCCGCCGCGTCGCGTCGCCATCGGGTGCCGCCTCGACCTTGACGACGTCGGCGCCGAGCTCCGCGAGCACGAAGCCGCATGACGGCCCCATGATCGTGTGGCAAAATTCAACGACGCGGACGTCGCTTAACGGGAGCATGCGGCGAGGGCCATGCGGACGGACTCCGCGACCAAATGCGGCGTAACGTTGGTGCGCGCCAGCGCCTCGGCGTCTTCGATCGCCGTCAGCGCGCGCACGAGGTCGTGCGCTTCGGCGGGCGGCAGCTTGGCCACCGCGCGCGCCTCATCCGATGCGAGCGGCGCTACCTCTTTGCCGGCGACGCGCAAGACCAGCCAATCGCGCGTCAGCGTTTTGATCGTCTCGAGCCCTTCTTCGAGCGAATCGCGCACGGCCCAGCGCCCGTCGTCGACGTTACCGCCCTGGACGACACCGTAAAACCATGCAATTGCCGCATCGCGGACTTCCTGCTGCTCTTCGTTCAAGACGCGCTTGTGACGCGGCGGCGGTGAAAAGCGCACTTCGATCATGCGCGAGCGAATCGTGTCGAGCAGTTTGCCCGGCGCATCGGTCGTCAAGAGCAAGAGCACGCGCGCGGGCGGATCTTCGAAAAATGCGAGCAGCGCGTTTGCGGCTTCGCGCGTGAAATCGACGTCCTCGAAAATGAAGATGCGCCAGCCGTCTTCGTATGCGTGCAGCGAAAACTGCCGCACGAGATCGCGCGCCGTCGTTTCCTCAGATTCGTGGAACCCTTGCTCGGTGTCGCGCTCGCCGATCTTGAGCTGCCCGCGCGTCGAAAACAGATCCGGGTGCGTCCCGGATTGCACCATCTTGCAGCCGCTGCAATGACCGCAATATCCGAGCAGCGTCGACTTCGGCGTAATGCAGAGCAGCGATTGGGCAAGACGCTGCGCGAACGTGCGCTTCCCGACACCGTCCGGTCCGGTGAACAAGTAACCGTGCGCCAGCCGCTCGGGCGTGTACGCCGAGAAAAAGCGCGTCGGGCCCTCGGCTCCGACGACGTCGAATTCGCTCACGAGACCGGCGTGCGAAGTCCTACTCGCGCGTGGTCGATGGCCTCGATGATCGTCCCGACGCTCGCATCCACGGGCTTCTCGACGTCGACGACGACGAAGCGCCGGCTCCAGCGGCGCGCCATATCCAGGTAGCCTTCGCGAACCGCACGATGAAACTCGAGCGATTCCCGTTCCATGCGATCGACGGCGTGGCCACTGCTCGCCGCGCGCGCGGCCACGCGTGGCATCGCGACCTCCGGCGGCAGGTCGAGGATAAAGGTGAGATCCGGCGTCAAGCCCGAGGTCGCCGCGAGGCAGACCTGCAGCAACTCCTCGACGTCCATCCCACGCCCGTATCCCTGGTACGCGATCGTCGAGTCGAAAAAGCGGTCGCACAAAACCGTCCGGCCGGCGCGCAGCGCCGGGCGAATCACGTCCGCGCAGAGCTGCGCGCGCGACGCGCACAGCAGCATCACCTCAGACATCGGCCCGATCTTCTGGGCGGGATCGAGGAAGATTCTTCGCACCTCGTCGCCGAGCGGCGTACCCCCTGGCTCCCGCGTTTGCAGGACGTCCTCGCCGCGCTCGCGGAGAGCGCGTTCAACGCGTTGCATCAGGGTTGATTTGCCGGATCCCTCGATGCCCTCGAAGGTGATGAACATCAATCCCTGCTTCGCGCTCCAGGTCTAGGCCCCGCCTAGCAGCAATTAGTCTGGTCAACCGAGCAGGGGAAGGGTGAGGACGTGCTTTACGAACTTGCCAAAATTTTTGGTGGCAGCAAAGGTCCGGAACGGCGTGGACACGCGCGCAAGACCGTCACCTTCCCTGTGCGCTGGCAAAAAGACGAAAACACGGTCGTCGACGGCGTAGGCCAAGAGATTTCCGCGACCGGCGCCATGATCGTTCTCAAAGATAAGCCGCCCGGCGAAGAGTTCACGGTACAGATGAAAATCGGCGAGCGCCTGATGGGCGTGCGCCTGCAAGTCGTGCGCCACGACGCGGTCCAGCAAGCCGGGACGACGTGGCATCGCTTCGCGACCAAGTTCGCGGGCATTTCGGCCGACGATTGGGACGCCGTCGTGCGCTTCTGCGACGATGCGCCCGAGCCGGTCAATCGCGGCGCCGACGAACTGAAGGCCGTGCAGTCGAAATCCGACGATGCGTTCCGTCTTCTTCCGCTTGCGATCCAAAAGCAAATCGTCGACACGCTCGTGCGCATGAATCAGATGGCGATGCCCGGCCCCGGCCAAGCGCCGCTACTGCGGATGACCTATTCCGGCATCGTCAAGCGCGGTGGCCAAGAGATTCACCGTTGCCACGTCCACAGCCGCATCGACGTCGAAGGCGAAATACGTCAGTACGACACGACGTTTCTCATCGACCCGACGGGTAAAGTCGAAGTTCAAGGCGCCAAACACTAAGACGCCGGTCTGGTTAGATTATCTCGGAGCCCCGGTAGATTTGCACGCGGCGATTCGGCTCGAGGCCCGTGCTGCGTGATTGCAGACGGTGCCGCTCGGCCATTTGATGCTGCATGCGGCGAATATACGACGTCTGCGGCGTGAGCTCGATGGCTTTGTTCTCGAGCAGTACCTGATAGATCGCTTCCTCGGCCTCGCGCAACGCCAGCTCTTCGGCGTCGATCGAGGGCAGGTCGAAGATGTCCTTGAGCGCGTGCTGGATCTGCGTGGTCGTGTTCGTCTTGATCGTGTAGATCGGGATATTCTCGGATGCGATCGTCTTCAGCTTCGCCGATTCCTTACGCTCGAGCGTCTTGAGCGTCAAGACGACGTCGGCGTCGTCCCACTTGCGAGCGATCGACGCGCTCACGCGTAGGTTCGTCACGGCGCGCTCGATCTTATTGCGGGAAACGCCGTAGGGGAAGATCATCAGCGGCTTCTCTTGCTCGGCTGCAGCCTCGGCTTCGACGTCGTCCATACGGGGCGACGGCGGCGGTAAGACTTGCGTGTCGGCCTGCTGCACGACGGTGACGTTGCCGGCCGGGCCGCGCTCGCGGATCTCGGGCTGCGGCTGATAACCGCGCAGCAGCGCGTCGACGACGTCGGCGACGTTGCGGTGAATCGCGAGCCGTCCGCGATCGACGATCTCGATGAGGACGTCGAAGGTCGGGGGCGCCTTGCGTTCCAGGACGCTCTTGCGCGTGCCGCGCCGGCGCGCTTCTTCATCCGAAAGCGTGACGGCTTGGATGCCGCCGAGCAGATCCGAAAGTGTGGGATTTTTCAGAATGTTGCCCAGCGTCTGGCCGTGCGCCGTGCCGATCAGCTGCACGCCGCGCTCGGCAATCGTCCGTGCCGCGAGCGCTTCCGCTTCGGTCCCGATCTCGTCGATGACGATGACCTGCGGCATGTGATTCTCGACCGCTTCGATCATCACGTTGTGCTGCAACGAGGGATCGGCGACCGGCATGCGCCGCGCATGCCCGATGCCGGGATGCGGAACGTCACCGTCGCCGGCGATTTCATTTGACGTATCGACCACGACGACGCGTTTGCCGTCTTCGCTGAGAATGCGCGCGCATTCGCGCAGCATCGTCGTCTTGCCCACACCCGGACGGCCCAGCAAGCAAATCGACTTGCCGCTGCGCACGACGTCGAGAATAATGTCAACCGTGCCGTAGATCGCGCGCCCGACGCGGCACGAGAGCCCGATGATCTTTCCGGTGCGATTGCGGATCGCTGAAATGCGATGCAGCGTTCGCTCGATGCCCGCACGATTATCGGCCCCGAACGGCGAGAGCCGCGAGGCGACATGCGCGATTTCTTCGTGCGCGACGAGCGTATCCGTCAAAAACACGAAGCCGTTTTCGAAACGCGCCTCCGGTGGGCGGCCGAGGTCGAGTACGACCTCGATGATCTCGTTGACGTTCGGCAGGCGCACCAGCGCCTGGCGGATCGGCAGCGGGAAGATGTCCAGGAGCTGCGTGAGCTCCCAAGACGGCGAAAAGGCTTCGGCGTTAATAGCCAATTAGCGCTGTCCTCACAAGGGCCGGCTCGGTCGGGGACCTCACGTTGTCGTTCGTTTCAAAGCACTAGGGAGTGGACCCTGCCGCCAGACGCCTACCATATCTAGTATTTGGCCTCAGATGGCCGTTTCGTCCGAAGGGGCCCACCACTAAGCCTTTACCCCAAAACCCTGAGTCGAGTTCCGAACCCGTGTGTTGCGCTTGACGTTAGTCATCCCGAGCGATAGGCGCGAAGCGCCGTAGTCGAGGGGCCGCCACTTTGGCTGAAGGCGGTGCTACACGGTAGTCGCTGTCCCTCGACTACGCTCGGGATGACAAGGCGGTCGACTACGCTCGGGATGACAAGCTTTAGCCGGGCTCGCCGTGCCAGGCGTCGAGATTGGCGCCGGCGTTACCGCTGACCATGCGCCGCATGACGTGGCGTGAGTAGAGCAGCTTGTCCGAATCCGGATAGTACACGCAATCGTCGTCGGCGTTATTGGCAAGCGCGAGCACAATGAGGCTTTGCTTGCCGGTGTTATGAATGCGGTGCGTTGCGTGATCGCCGACCGGCATCGCGATCATGTCGCCTTTGCGAATCGGATACTCGCCGAACGGGAACCGGATCGTCCCCTCGCCCTCGAAGACGACGTAGAGCTCCTCTTCTTCGGTGTGCGCGTGCATCGCCGTCGCGAAATTGCCCGCCGGAATCTCGAAAATCTGATAGCCGAGCTTGCGCGCGCCGAGTAAGAGGCCGACTTCGGCTTGACGGCGCTCGTGGCGGCCCGGCCCTTTGCGCGTCTTCCAATGCGCGAGCTCGTCGAGATTGATTTTGTAGATCAGCACGTCGCTCCGCGATTTCAGGAACGCTTCGATCGCCGCGGTTGCGCCGCCGAAAATGCAATAGCCGTCACCGACCAAGATATTCTTCGGCTCGAGCGCCCATATCCGGCGCAGACTAAGCACGGCTTTTTTCGCATCGCCGAGCTTCTCGTCGGCGACGGTGCGCAGCGAGCCGGGCGGATCTCCCCACAGCGCGTCACCGACGATGACGGTCGCGCTATCCTCGAGATGCAACGCGAACTCGCCGGGCGATTTCATGCCTTCGAGCTGGACGACGGTCAGACGTCCAATCCGATCGCCGTCGCGCAACGGACGATCGACCTTGCACGTGATCTCCGGAATGTCGCGCTCGGGAGCAGCGATCTTCGCGTTGAAACGCTGCGCCAGCGCGGCCGCTTCGCGTTCGTGATCGCGCGTCGTCAGAACGATCCAGGCGATTCCACCCCAACCCTCGATCTGCTTCGCATCGTCTTCTTCGAGCGCGAGCGGATCGACGAGTATGTTTTCGTCGCCCTTCTTCGTCCCCACGAAGAACGAGTTGAAATTCAGCAAGCGATCCGGTTGCCAGCGCGACCACATACCCACGCCGGGGACCACCGTGCGCTGCAACAGCGACTTCGTACTCTGTGCCAGCATAGTGCTGCTGGACTACCTGGCCACTTCTACTGATGCCTTCAACCGCCGCAGCGCCTCGCCGACGGGCTCGGAACCGCGTCCGAGGGCGCGTCGCGAGCGCTGAACGGCGCGCTCGATCGCTACCCGGCGCTCTTCCGCAAGCGTGCCGTCCGACGCGGCAATCGATCGCACTTCGGTGAGCGTCGCGCGCAGCAGCGCGATCCACTCGGACGCGTGATCGTCGCCATTTGCGAGCGGCAAACGCCGATGGAAGCTAAGCGCCGGGCCGACATGATCGAGCGCCTTGACACGATGTTCGAGGACGCGAAGCTCGCGCAGCCTCGTTTTCGGACTTTCACCCGGCGCAAAGACTTCCAAGAGCGCGGCAAGCGTGTCGGCGACGAGGCGCCGCGCGATCAACTCGGTCGGAACCGGCGCGACGAACCATGTCGCAAGTACGCCGCAAATCGCGCCGGCGACGATCGCTTCGATGCGTTCGCCCAGCAGCGCAAGGCTGAATCCCTCACCGAAACGCTGGAGCATCGCAAGCACCAGTGTGAATGCCGCCGCCCAGTAGGCGTAGTTGCGCTCGCGAAGCGCCGTCCCGGCGAAGAGTCCGAGCAGGATGACGATCCACGAGACGCGCGTATCCGCGGGCAAAACGTGCTGCATGACGGCCGCGCCGATCGTTCCCGCAATGGCTCCGCCGACGCGCGCGAGCGCACGATAAGCTGCATCTTCGCGGCCGCGCGTCGCGCCGGAAACGATGAACGCCGTCAGCACGACCCATCCCCAGTGCTCCGGGAAAAGGAGGAACCCGATTGCAAACGCTGCGCCGAGCGCCGCAGCAACTTGCGCCGCCGTGCGGAGGCTAACGTTGCGCGACCGCTCCGTCGGCGTCTTCGGCAGATGATGCTCGAGCTGGACCACATGCAAGCGAACGGATACGGCGTTCAACGACGCGACGACGAGATACGGAATGACACCGGCCGCAATCACGAGCGCCAGATCGACGGGTGCGCCGCCGGAAGCATGCGGCGCGAACGGCACGACGAGCACGGCAAGCAGCGGAAAGGCGACGATCTGGCCGATCTGCGGCCAAGGGTCGCCGAGACCGCGCGACCAGATCGCGAAAAAGAGCACGGCGACATATAATGCCGCGGCGGCGAGCGGAACGTCGTGCACGAGGAACGCGAATGCGGCGGCAACGATCGAGATCAGCGGGAGCATCGCGACTGCGATCAGCGTCGCGCGCAGCGTGCGTTCGGTTCTGCGCCCGAGTCCGAGCGCAAGAAAGGCGGCCGTCATTGCGGGACCCGACCCCGCATCGAAGCGCGCACACAACGCGCCTTCGAGGACGAAGCTGACGATGACGCCGGCGATAACGATCGATGCGCGAATGACTGCGGCCACGACGCGCCTCTTCGCTACGCGGGGTAAGCTACCTCAGCCTTAAGCCGAGGCTGAAATGGAAGTTCACCCAGCGGTCTTCCACGATATGCCCGTTCGCGACGCCAAGGTCTTGCGATCCGGGGCTGATGCCCACATTGACTCGCCACGGTCCGGCCAAACGAAGAATGCGGTCCAACGCCGTCGTCAATGGAGTTGCGTGAACCTTGCTTTCGTCGGTCACGAACGGAATCTTGAACGACGGTCGCGTCGCGGCGGCCGGAGGCAGCTCGTCGTCGCTTGCGACTGTGCCGGGCGATACGCGCACGCTAGTTTGCGGCGGCGCAATCGAGGAATCGGCGAAGGCTGTCGAGCCCAGGAGGGGCAGAAGCGCGAGTGCCAGCGCGGCACGGCGGATCCACGGCATGTTCTAAGGATGCGTTAAAGATCGCAATTTTAAACGAGGAGCCGGATGCACGCGAGGCCGTCCCTCGACTACGCGCTCTGCGAGCGCTACGCTCGGGATGACTGGCGTGGGCGAGCGCTACGCTCGGGATGACAGGCGTGGGCGATACGCTCGGGATGACAGGCGTGGGCGAGCGCTACGCTCGGCATGACAGGCGTGGGCGAGCGCTACGCTCGGGATGACCGGTGTTGTCCCTCGACTACGCGCTCTGCGAGCGCTACGCTCGGGATGACAGGCGTGGGCGAGCGCTACGCTCGGGATGACAGGCGTGGGCGAGCGCTACGCTCGGGATGACCGGGCTAGATGCCCTTGACCACGCGGATGCGGCGCAGGTCGTCGTCGTACGGGCCCTGCATGCGGACGCCGGCTTTTTTCTCGAGCGCCAGGTAGTCGATGATTTCCTTGGTGATCTCTTCGCCCGGCGAGATGACGGGAATGCCCGGCGGGTAGGGTGTGATCACCTCGGCGCAGACGCGGCCCGCGCTCTGCTTGAACGTGACGAACTCGGTCTCGGCGAGAAACGCATCGCGTGGCGAGAGCCGCATCGCCGGAATCTTCGGCAGATGGTACGTTCCGGTTTTCAGACGCCGTTCGAGGACGCCGGAGGGCGAGAAGATGTCGACCGGGCGATCTTCACGCGCCAGCTCGCGCACCGCGTACACGAGCGCTTCGGCGGCCGTGCCGGTCGTACCGATCGTGATGAGCGCGACGCAGTTGAACAAATCCGCCAGCTCGACCTGCACGTTGTAACGCCGCCGCAGAATCTCTTCGGCTTCATATCCGGTGTAGCCGAGATCCTTGACCGTAATCGTGATCTTGCACGGATCGAGATCGTAGACACCCTTGCCGTCGACGAGCTCGCGACCGAAGCAGTAGATGCCGGGAATCTCGTTGAGCTGACGGCGGATTTCATTGGCGATGTCGATCGTGCGCGTTAGCAGCGCTTCGCCGATCGTCGCCATCTGGCGCCGCGCGACGTCGAGCGACGCGATCAACACGAGATTCGGCGAGGTCGAGAGAAAAAGCTTGTAAACCGCCTTGAGCCGGTCGAGGTGCACGCGTTTGCCTTGCATGTGCAGCATCGCCGTCTGCGACATCGAACCGATCATCTTGTGCGTCGAATTGATGCACATGTCGGCACCGGCCGCCAAAGCGTCGGTCGGCAGCGACGGATGAAAGTGAAAGTGCGGACCCCACGCTTCGTCGACGAGCAGTGGAATGTGATGCGCGTGCGCGACGCGAGCGATCGCGGCAAGGTTTGCCTGCGCGCCGTAATACGTCGGGCTTACGACGTAGACGGCTTTGACGTCGGGGTTGGCTTCGAGCGTCGCTTTCACCGTCTCGGGCGTGACGGTGTGGTCCATGTGCAGCCCTTCGCTCACTTGCGGCTGCATGTAGACGGGAATGGCGCCGCTCATGATAAGAGCGCCCATCGCGCTCTTGTGTGAGTTGCGCGGGATGGCGATCTTTTCTCCCGGATTGACCGCGGTCATCATCATGCACTGATTGCCGCTGGTGCTCCCGTTGATCAAAAAGAACGAATGATCGGCGCCGTATGCTTCGGCGGCCAGCGCCTGCGCTTCGACCAGCGCTTCTTCGGGCTGCAAGAGATCGTCGAGCCCGCGGATCTGCGTGAGATCGATCGCCAGCACGTTGTCGCCGACGAACTCGCGGAAAGCACGATCCATCCCGTGACCCTGTTGGTGTCCGGGCGTGTGAAATGGCACGACGCCTGTATCGACGTAGTCCATTAGCACGTCGAAATACGGCGTGCGGTTTTGGTCGAGTTTAGGCCGCG
>Ga0335072_10016099_pt1 | contig 10603 bp, 11 predicted proteins | sample Lox_Sample_21_FD_206725 | JGI IMG/M metagenome (GOLD analysis project Ga0335072, IMG submission 206725) | Soil microbial communities from Loxahatchee National Wildlife Refuge, Florida, United States - Lox_Sample_2.1 | ecosystem: Environmental > Terrestrial > Soil > Wetlands | place: USA... | reverse complement strand
CGTGGCGCTTCGCTCATATGACACCCTCTGGGCCGCAGCCGGGCACGTGCACACAGTGTTTCCCACCACATTCGAGGAGCTTGTCCGGATCACCTCCGGTACGCCAGCAGACGTGAGCTAGCGCTACGCTCAGTGCGTGCGCGCACTGATCATCGTCGATGTCCAGAACGACTTCTGCGAAGGCGGCTCGCTAGCCGTCGCGGGCGGCGCGGTCACCGCCCGCGCGATCACGGACTACCTGGACAGCCCTGGCGCGGTCGGCTACGACCACATCGTGGCGAGCCAGGATTATCACATCGACCCGGGCTCGCATTTCTCCAGCGAGCCCGACTTCGTGGCGACATGGCCGCGGCATTGTGTTGCCGGGACAAACGGTGCGCGCTTCCACCCGGACTTCGACAGCAGCCGGGCCGAGGAGGTCTTCCGCAAAGGCCAGCACGCAGCCGCCTACAGCGCGTTCGAAGGGCTGAGTGAGGGCGGCGAATCGCTGCTCGCCTGGCTGAGCGCGCGCGGCGTCACAAACCTCGACGTGGCCGGCATTGCCACCGATTACTGCGTCCGCGCCACCGCGGCAGATGCCGCAGCAGCCGGCTTCGTCACCACGGTTCGGCTTGGCCTCACCGTCGGCGTGGACCCGACGACCACAGCCGAAGCGCTGCAGTCGCTGCGCGCAACCGGCGTAACGCTGACCGGCAGCCCGCTGGGCGCGGCTAGTTAGTCGTCACCCTCGGGCAGCGACTCGTAGATGCGCTGGCAATCCGGGCAGACCGGAAACTTCTTGGGATCCCGGCTCGGCACCCAGACCTTGCCGCACAGGGCCACAACGGGGGTACCAGTGACGGCGCTGTCGACAATCTTGTCTTTGTCCACATAATGCGCGAACCGCTCGTGGTCGCCGTCACCGAACGAGAGGTCAGGCCGGACATCTGTGTCCTGGCGAGTATCAGTCCCAGGCATAACTTCGGTATCCACGGGACGCAAGCCTACCCGGCGGTCATCAGGAACGATCAGTTCTGGCGATGACCGGCGGAGTTGGCCGGGCTAGTTCATCTCCGGATCGTCAGGGAAGGTCGCCACCAGCGCCAGGTCGCCGCCCTGGCGCCGCAGCACGGTCTGCCATAGCCGGCCGGGATCCGCGGCGAACGCGTCAGCCGGGTCCCCCGGTAGCACGTACCACGCGCCTTCTTCGATCTCGTCGCGCAGTTGACCCGCTCCCCAGCCCGCATACCCGGCAAAGACCCGCATCGAGGTGATGCCGCCGACGAGCAGCTCCGGCGGAGCGCCCAGATCAATCAGCCCAATCCTTGACATCATGGGCGTTCCGTCCAGCGATCGCCAGCCCACCGGCTCGTCACTACCGTGCGCGAGTGCCAGCGCCAGAGCGCTGTTCGGCGAGATCGGGCCGCCGCGGAACACCACTTGCGGGCCTGATGCCAGCGCGGTCCAGGGCTCGAGCACCTGATCCAGTGAGATCTCGGTCGGCCGGTTCAGGATGACGCCGAGCGTGCCCTCGTCGACGTCGTCCTCGACGATGAGGACGACGGCCCGCCGGAAGTTAGGATCGCCCAGCCGCGGGGTGGCCGCCAGCAAGCGACCGCTGAGGGACTGCTCCTCCATAGCCTCATAATGCTCCAGCTACCTGAACCTCTCCACCGCGGCGCCTGATTGTTCACAGCAAAGCGGCCGGGGATGGACAACGGCGGCCGACGGCGACGTACCCTGCAAGGGTGTCCTCAGGATTGAGTAGCAGCCCCGCATTGGCCAGCACCGCGCCAGTCAGCTCGTTCCCGGCCGATGCCGGGCCGGCCGATACCGCCCCGGTCACCACGGTGCCGGGAGACGCGGTGCCGGGAGACGCGGTGCCGGCAAACACGGGCCAATCCGTCCCGGCGACCACGGGGAGCCAGCGCGCGATCGATGCCGCCCGGCTGCGGGTCGCCGTGCTGCGGCTATCCCGCCGGCTGCGCAAGCACGACCTGGCCGGCCTGACGCCCAGCCAGCTTTCCACTCTGTCGTGTGTCGGGAAGACCGGACCGGTCAGGCTCGGCGACCTGGCCGCGGCCGAACGCATCGCGCCCTCGACGCTTACCCGTGTGGTGAACGTGCTGGAGGATCGGGGTTACCTAGTGCGCACGCCCGCGCGCGAGGACGCCCGCGCCTACCTTGTCACGCTTACCGACAGTGGCAACGCCGCGCTCGCACGCATCCGTGACGAGGCGACCAGCATGCTGACCGACATTCTCACGACGCTGACGCCAGAACAACTGGCCGCGCTCGAAGCCGCACTGCCAGCGCTCGAACAACTGGCTGGATCGGGCTGACGCCGCGGGCCAGTGCGCAGTGGACGTCGACGCGCTCCGGCCGGCAGTTAGAACAGCAAGCTGGAAAGCCTGGCCCGGGCCTTGCTGACCCTCGGATCCTTCGGCGGGAAAATCTCGAAGAGACTGACCAGGTGCTTGCGCGCCTTGTCCCGGTCCTCACCCGAGGTGCGCTTGATCGTGGCGAGCATCCGGTCGAAGCTGTCCTCGATCCGGCCCATCGCCAGCTCGATGTCCGCCACCCTGGCTTGCGCGTCAACGTCATCCGGCTGGCTAGCGGCATCCCGCCTGGCTGCGGCCTGGTCATAGCCTTCCACCCGGCGGATCAGCGCGACCTGACCAAGGCCCATGGTCGCCACCGGGTCGCCAGGATCAGCTGCGAGCGCCTTCTCGAACGCCGCCTCGGCCGCGTTCAGGTCGCCGCGCTCCATCGCCTGCTGCGCCTCGGCGTAAATGTCGCCGCCGGGCTCACCGAACGCATCGCCGGGCTGCCCGGCGGCCGCGCTGTCGCCCTGGTCGCCCGCAGCCATCCCGGCGCCGGCCCCAGGCCGCATCCCCAGTCGCTCGGCAACCTGCATGACCTGACCAAGCCACTGCCTGACCTGCGGCTCTGGCATCGCTCCCAGGAACCCGTCGGCTACCTGCCCGCCGACGATCGCCACCACCATCGGGATGCTTTGCACCTGCAGGGCCGCGCTGAGCTGAGGGTTAGCGTCCACATCCACCCTGGCCAGCACGAAGGCACCGTTGGCCTCGGTGGCGAGCTTCTCCAGGATCGGCCCGAGTTGCTTGCACGGCCCGCACCAGTCAGCCCACAGGTCGAGCACGACCGGAACCGTCTGCGAACGGGCGACGACGTCGGTGTTGAACGTCTCGTCGGTGACGTCGATGATGAACCCTGCCTGCTCGCCCGCCTGGCCGCCGCCGGCGTCGCCCTGCTCTGCAGCGCGCTGCCTGCGCTGCGCGGCGGCCTGGCGTGCGCCCAAGTCGATGGCGCCATGGAGGGAAAAGTCCCGCGGCTGCTTCATGAGTCCATCCTGCCGTATGACTGCGAGCGACTGAGCCGCGAGTTACCCCGCGCGTACATTAGCCGGAGCGCCCGGCGGGGGATTTCAGCCGGAGCCTCCGGCGCGCGCCCGCTTCGCGCGAGCCTCCGGTCAGAACGCAAGCCTGCGGTCAGAAGGCGGGAGCCTCGAAGTAGCTGCCCCACTCGTCCCGCAGTGTCCCGCAGATCTCGCCCAGCGTCGCCTCGGCGCTGGCCGCGGCAATCATCGCCGGAATCATGTTGGCACCCGACCTCGCAGCATCAATCATGCTGGCCAGTGCCGCATCTACAGCGGCCTGGTCCCGGCGCTGCCGCCGCAGGCGCAGGTCCCGCGCCTGCTCGACCTCCACCTCGTGGCTCACTCGCAGTATCTCGATCGGCTGTTCCACGGTGTCGGTCAGGCAATTGACGCCCACCACGCGCTTGTCGCCTTTCTCCAGCTTCTGCTGGTAGCTGAAGGACGCCTCGGCTATCTCCGCCATGAACCAGCCGTCCTCGATGCCGCGGAGGATGCCGCCGGTCATGGTTTGGTCCGGGCTCATCGCCTTGATGCGGGCAAAGATCTCCTCAGCCTCTGCCTCGAGCTTGTCAGTCAGCGCTTCCAGGTACCAGGAGCCGCCCAGCGGATCGGCGACATTGACGACGCCGGTCTCTTCCATGATCACCTGCTGGGTGCGTAGCGCGATCTCGGCCGCCTTGGCGCTCGGCAGCGCGAGCACCTCATCCAGGGCGTTGGTGTGCAGCGAGTTCGTGCCGCCTAGTACGGCGGCGAGCGCCTCGATGGCGGTGCGCACGACGTTGTTCTCCGGCTGCTGCGCGGTCAGCGACACGCCCGCGGTCTGGGTGTGGAAGCGCAGCCATTGCGCTCGGTCGGTCTTCGCCCCGTACACGTCCCTGAGCCAGCGAGCCCAAATCCGCCGCGCCGCCCGGAACTTGGCGATCTCCTCGAAGAAGTCGATGTGCGCGTCGAAGAAGAACGACAGTCCCGGCGCGAACGTCTCGATGTCCAGCCCGCGGGACAACCCGAGCTCGACGTACCCGAACCCGTCGGCGAGAGTGAACGCGAGTTCCTGCGCCGCCGTCGAGCCCGCCTCCCTGATGTGGTAGCCCGACACCGACAGCGGCTTGTAAGCGGGGATGTGCTGCGCGCAGTACTCCATCAGGTCGCCGATGAGCCGAAGGTGCGGCTGGGGCGGGAACAGCCACTCTTTCTGGGCGATGTACTCCTTGAAGATGTCGGTCTGCAGCGTTCCGTCCAGCTTGCTGATGTCGGCGCCCTGCCGCTGCGCTGCCGCGAGGTACATGCAGAAAACCGGCACGGCCGGCCCGCTGATCGTCATGGACGTAGTGATGTCGGCGAGCGGGATCCCGGAGAACAGCGTGTCCATGTCGACCGCTGAATCGATCGCGACGCCGCAGTGCCCGACCTCGCCTGCCGAGCGGGAGTCGTCGGAATCGCGGCCCATCAGCGTCGGCATATCGAATGCCACCGACAGACCGCCACCGCCGGCTTGCAGCAGCATCTTGTAGCGCTCGTTGGTCTCGACAGCGTTCCCGAATCCGGAGAACTGCCTGATGGTCCATGTCCGGCCGCGGTAGCCGCCTGGATATAGCCCGCGGGTGAAGGGAAACTCTCCTGGCCAGCCGATGCGCTCGAAGTCTGGCACCACCGAGCCGGGCGGCGGTCCGTAGACCGGATCGACCTCAAGCCCGGACAGCGTGCTGAAGTCAGCGTCCCGCTTGCGCGAAGCGTCATACCGCCGCTGCCACCGCTCCCGTCCCGAGGCTTCGCCTCCGTCGTCCGCCGCGCGCTGACCAGCGGCCGCGCCCTGTCCCTCGCCCATCGAGCACCCCATACCGCGAAAGTAGTTGGACGTCCAACTATCTAATGCGAGTGTACCCGGCGGCATGAGGCTGAAAAAGGTTGGACGTCCTACTATCTGGCTCCCGGCGGCCGCTCAACGGCTTGCAACCGTCCGGCGAGTTCGTCGTCTTAAGTAGTGCTCAGGCCCGCGCGTTGCATGCGGGGAACGCGCAGTCCCGGTAATCGGTAGAAATGTGGTAAAGCTATGTATGACGGAGTAACTGGTACAGGCTGCGCAGTGCTCCGTCCACATGCTGCTTCTATGGAGGATTCAGGTTCTTTTCAGCTAACCTGGCCGGCGGGGCTAGCGCGGACTGATAAGCACCGGAGCCCGGCTAAGCAGAGGAGCGCGGTGGCCAGGCTCCGCACGTCGGACCAGCGGGCAGTGGAGGAGTTTTTCAATGCCTGCTATCCGCGCCTAGCTGGCTGGATCCGCAGGCTCGTCGACGACGACGAGACCGCTCATGAGATCGCTTCCGAGGCCTTCACGCGGCTGCTATCGCGCTGGTCCGGGCTGGATAACCCGCAGAGCTACGTGTACATGATCGCCACCAACCTGGTCCGTGACCACTGGCGCAAGACGGGCCGCGAGCGGAATGCCATCAAGGTGATGACTGCGGCCGGCCCGGCAGACGCGGCCTACCACCCGGCTCAGGATGTCGACGTGCGCGCGCTGATACAGGCCCTGCCCGAGCGGCTGCGCAGCCCGTTCCTCCTGCACTATTACGGCGGCTTCGGGCTGAAGGAAGTGGCGGCCATGCTGGGCCGCCCTGAGGGCACGATCAAGGCCGACCTCTTCAACGCCAGGGCCCGGCTGAAGGCGGCCATCGGAGAAGCAAGTGACTAGCCCCCGCGACCAGATCGACGACTGGCTGGAGCACGGCGTGACGCCGCTGTCTCCGCCGCCCGGATCCCTTGACAGGATCCGGCGACGGGCGAGGCAGCGCAAGACTCGCCAGGCGACCATCGCCGCGGCTGGCTGCGCCGTCGTACTCGCCGGTGCCGTGGTCACTCCCCAGCTGATATCGACCGGTCAGCACAGCCCGCACTCGACCCAGCCGGTTGCGGTCAATCCCAGCTCACCAGCAGTCCAGCCGAGCCCCAGCCAGGGCAGCCAGAGCGCCGCGCCGGCGGGGAAAGGCACGCAGATCGGGCAGCACACCACGCTCACCAAGTCGTGGACCCGGCCGCCAGGTAACTTCCAGCCAACGTCCGTCACGTTCGTGGGCAACACAAAAGGCGGTGTCATCGGCGCCGTCATCGGCCAGGCTGGCATCCCTGGCCACTGCGCGACCTCGGTCTGCAGCTCGCTGGCCCGCACCTTGGACTACGGGCAGAGCTGGCAAGGCGTCAGCGCGCCGGTCGCGCCCGGCCCAACCGGTAATGCCGGCGTCAGCCAGATTCGCTTCGCCAATCTCTCGGACGGTTGGGCGTACGGCCCGGCGCTGTACGAGACCACTCACAGCGGCTGGCCATGGAAGCCAGAGAACACCTTTGGCCAGCGCGTAATCGACGTCGAGGCCTCACCCGCGGACGTCGCCGCCGGCGTGCCCGCCCGTGCGTTCGCCGTGTTCGGCACCTGCTCAGGAACGGGCAGTGACTACGCCGCGAACTGCACGAGCTATTCGCTGTGGACCTCGGTTGCCGGCAGCACGACCTGGACGCCGGTCCAAGTTCCGACCGGGTATCAGCAGCTCACCTCGACATCGTCGGCCTCGTCAGCAGCTCCCAAGCTGATCATCGCCGGCGGAACGACCGCTTACCTGCTGACGCCGTCCGGAGAGGTGCTGAGCGGGCCGACGTCAGGCGGCAGCTGGCAAGCCGTCGGCCGGGCACCGTGCTCGCCCGGCCCTGGAAGCGCTAGCGCCCAGGCCAGCCAGAGCCCGGCAGTGCCAGGATCTGCCACTCAGAGCGCCGCCCCTGCCACCAGTTCCGGAACACAGGGCTCTGCTAGCCAGGGTTATGGCGCCGAGTTCGCAACCGGTACGCAACTGCTGCTCAGCTGCCAGAGCCAGGCGGCCGCCGCTCAGGTCACCCTGTACACCTCGACCGATGGTGTGCGGTGGCATCGGGCCGGCAGCCTGACCGTATCTGGAACCCCTACCTCGCTCGCCTCAGCCGCCGCCGGCCAGGCGGTCTTGACGACCACTGAGGGGATCGACTACTCAGCGAACGGCGGGCGCACCTGGCAGGCAGGCAAGTACACCGGCGCCGGCGCCGGCCCGCCTGGCGGCTTCAGTTATGTCGGCATGACCACCGCCGCCCAGGGCGTCGCTGTCCCAGCTGACTCAGCCCTGGGCGAGATCTACGTCACCGCAGATGGCGGCAGCACGTGGTACCCGTCGCCGATCACCGGGTGACATCGTCGCGGACCAGTGCGGAGCGCCTGTAGGTCAAGCCGCTTGGCCGCAGGGAGAGGGCTATCCCCTTAGTGGGCCTGCTCCTGCTCGGCCGCCAGGGACTCAGGCCAATGCCGGGCGTGAGCCTTCAGTTCCTCGATTCGGCACACGACGCACGAGCGGCTAGCCCCGCGCGCCCCGTGCCTTTTGCGGTCCCAGTACGCGACCCAGGCAGCCATGGCGCCCCTCCTCAATACGCGACGTTGCGTAATCAGACGCCAACTACGAGCTAGTCGTTCCGTGACCTGGCTCACACCAGCGGCGGCCGGCTAATCCTGCTTGAAGTCGCCTGCTGTCACCCGGAGACCGCGCAGCAGGCCGAACATGTCTTCCAGCTCCCGCGGGCTGTAGCCGCCCATGCCGAACTCGGCCTTCATCAGGTCGTCAGTTGCGGCCTGCATGACCCCGCGGCCGGCGTCCGTTATCTCCGCCAGCGTGCCCCGGCCGTCCCGCGGGTTCGGCCGTCGCACCACCAGCTTCTGCTGCTCGAGCCGGTCGATCGTGTTCGTCACGCTGGTGGGATGGACCATCAGCCGCTCGCCGATGATGCGCATCGGCAGCGCGCCGTCCCGGCTGAAGCTCAGAAGGACTAGCGCCTCGTAGCGCGCGAACGTCAGGCCATGCGGGCGCAGCAGCGCGTCGAGCTGCCCGAGCAGGATCTGCTGAACACGCATGATCGCCGTGACAGCAGCCATCGCTTTCGCGTCGCCGAACCGGGTCTCCCAGGTCTCGGCGGCGCGAGCGATCGGATCGAACGGCAGATCCAAGGGCTTCGGCACAGCCACAACGTATCGTGCCAAGCAACCGCTGCCCGGCTTGTCCGGCATTCGGTTGGCTATCGCATAACGGCGAAGGGTCCGCCGGCGCGTACGTGGACGTGGTCAATTACAGATCGTTACATTGCCTGCGGGGGAAACTACTGATAGTTAAATCCGGGGGAATCCTTGCCATCCGGCCACGTGGTCATGCGCGCGGATCCAGTGCTCGCCGCCGGGATCGGCGTGCGGCGCGGCCGCGGCTGGGCTGTCCGCGCGGCTAGCTTCCGGATCGCCCAGCTGGAGCACGGCAACGCGACTCTCGGTATCCAGATCGGCCATCCGGCTGATGCCTCGGCGATCATCGATCTACTGGCGGGCATGGCCCGGCCGGCTTACGGCGAGCTCCGGGTACTGGGTCATGACATGGCGACGGTCCGCGGCCGGGCCACCGTTCGGCACCGGGTCGGGATAGCCCGGCGTAACGCCCGGCCTCTTCCCGCCATGCGCGTGCGCGGGCTAGTTCAGCATGCTGCCAGGCTCGGTCCGCGCCGGTACGACCGGCACGTGCTTGCGGCAGGCATCCTGGACCGGCTGTCGCTCATGCCGTGGGCTGAGGTCCCGCTCCGGGCCGCGCCCGACGCGATCGCCCGCCGGGCCCGGCTGGCTGCGGCCGCTGTGCAGCAGCCCGAGCTCATCCTCCTCGACGGACTGCTCGACGGGCTGCAACCACGAGACTCGACGGCATTAACCGAGGCCGTCCGCGATCTCAGCAGAGACAGCGCGATCCTGGTGGCGGGCTGCGACGGCCTGGCACTCGAACTGGCGTGCGACGAGGTACTGGTGCTCGCGGACGGGATAGTGGTCAACGCATAGGCTGACGCCGTGGACTGGAGCCTGCTCGGATGCGGCCGGTACGGCCACATCACGTTCGCGCCAGTCGAGCCGGACTTGCGGGCCCGCATGCGCGCCCAGCTGCCTGACGGCGAAGCCTGGTGCTGCCTGAGGTGCGGCGCATTCGTGCCCGGCTCGCCGGATCTGTCCGGCCCGGCGGCGAGCGCCCCGGCCGTTCCCAGAGGCAAGGATGTCCGGAGCAAGCTCATCCTGCGGTTGTTCGCGCTGGAGAGGTTCCTGCGCGCGATCCTGTTCGGGCTGGCTGCCTACGGGCTCTGGCGATACCGGTACTCGCGGTACTCGATCGAGCAGGTATTCAATCGCGAGCTGCCGATCATCCGGAGCTTGTTCCGCCAGCTCGGCTTCAACATCGATCACTCAAGGGTGGTCAGCCTGCTGCATCACGCGCTGACCCTCAGCAACGGCTCGCTGACTCTGCTGGCCGCTGGGGCTGCCGGATATGCGCTGATAGAGATCGTCGAAGGCACCGGCCTCTGGCTCGCCAAGCGGTGGGGCGAGTACTTCGCGATGATCGCGACATCGCTCGGGTTGCCGCTCGAGATTTACGACTTGACGAGGAAAGTCTCGGCAATAGCGCTGGTGCTGTTCGCCATAAACCTCGCACTGGTGCTGTACCTGGTGATCACCAAGCGGCTGTTCGGGATCCGCGGCGGGAAGACGTCCTACGACGCCAGGCTGCGCGGCGAGTCGGTGCTCGAAGCCGCCCGGCGGGCAGCGGACTCCGAGCCACGGGCCGCTGCGCCTGGCGGCGAGTCGTCAGAACTCGCGGAAGCACGAGACTCCGCGGCGGCCCATGACCAGCCACCGGACCCCGCAGCCCACGACCCTGCCGCCGACACCGCAAGTGCCCCGTCGCCTGACCCCGCAGCCCGCAACCCGGCGGCCCCGGCAGCACGTGACCAGCCACCCGACCCGGAAGCCCGCAGCCCGGCGGCCGCGGCGGCACGTGACCAGTCACCCGACCCCGCAGCCCGCAGCCCGGCGGCCGCGGCGGCACGTGGCCAGTCACCGGACCCCGCAGCCCACGACGCTGCAGCCGACACCGCAAGTGCCCCGTCGCCTGACCCCGCAGCCCGCAGCCCGGCGGCCGCGGCGGCACGTGACCAGTCACCCGACCCCGCAGCCGCCCTCGGCCAGTCACAGACTCCCGCGGCGGCGCGTGGCCGGTCACCACAGCCCGAACCGGATCCCGCATCCGGACCAGAGCCGGTCAAACGGCGCTCTTTACTTGACTGCGGGCCTCAGGTCGACGACTTATCACGGATCTTGTACGGGCATACCAGGACAGATAGGTCGCTAGCGCGTAC
>Ga0335072_10016097_pt1 | contig 10603 bp, 9 predicted proteins | sample Lox_Sample_21_FD_206725 | JGI IMG/M metagenome (GOLD analysis project Ga0335072, IMG submission 206725) | Soil microbial communities from Loxahatchee National Wildlife Refuge, Florida, United States - Lox_Sample_2.1 | ecosystem: Environmental > Terrestrial > Soil > Wetlands | place: USA: Florida... | reverse complement strand
GTAGTTAATAGCAGAACCGCCGGACCCGCTCCACTCAGGGCCACGCCGGCGATCCCGTCCCGCCCGGCCAGCGGCAGGAGCCTCGTCAGCAGCGGGCAGGCCTCAGCCCGATAGGGCTGATGCAGTCGATCCCCCATCGCCGCCGCAATCGTTTCGGCCTTCCCCGTGGCGAACGCCGCCGTGAGCAGCGTCGCTCGCTGCAGATTCGCGACCACATCCTTTCGTGCATAGGTCTCAGGGAGGATTCCTCGGGACGCCGAGGTGGCCAGCGGCTCTTCCGGCATGACAATCACCGCCCGCCAGCCCCGGGGCGGCGGAATGGAGATCGCCCACACGGTATCCCCGTCCATGGCACTGGCCACGAAGCCGCCCAGCCAGCACGCCGCCGCGTTGTCCGGATGCCCCTCCAGCCGCGACGCCTCCGCCAAAATCTGTGGCTCGCCCCAGTCCAGTTCCCCGAAATGCACGGCCAGCGCTACCGCCGCCAGCCGCACCGCCGCGGAAGATCCGCACCCCATTCCCAACGGAATCTCGTTTCTGACTTTCAGCCGCAGCGGCATAAACGGCCGTCCCTCCCGCTCCAGGATCGCCGCATAGGTCTGCAACAGGAGGTTGTTCTCCGTCGCCCCGCAGATCTCCGGGTTTCGGCCGGTCGCTTCCACCGACGTGCGGACCGCAGGCTCCGCATCGACGTACAGATAGAGCTTCAGGGCCAGGGCCAGCGCGTCGAAGCCCGGTCCCAGATTCGCCGAGGTGGCCGGCAGGCGCAGCTTCATTGGCTGAACCGCTCCAGTTCCCGCAAGACCTGGTCCGCCGACGCCTCGATGCGCGCCGCATCCCGCCGCGTCGATCGGATCGCCGCGTCGACCGCTCCATTCAACTCCGCCGGCCACTCCCCACGGTGGTACTGGATCGTGTAGTCCGGGTCCTTCAGCGTGTGCCCCGTCAGAAGCAGCACCACCGACTCCCCGCGTCCGATTCTGCCCTGGGCTACGAGCTTCTTTGCTCCTGCCAGCGTTACCGCCGATGCCGGCTCACAACCCACGCCTTCCGCCCCTATCTCCGCCTTGGCCAGCGCGATCTCCGCCTCGGAAACCTGCTCCACCCACCCCCCGGTCTCCTCGATCACGCGCACCGCTTTCCGCCACGACGCCGGATTTCCAATCCGAATCGCCGTTGCCCGCGTCCTCGCCTGGACTGGCTCCAGTTTCTTCCCGCCAAATTCGTTCACCGCCCGCACCAGCGGATTCGCACCCTCCGCCTGGATGACGGAGACTTTCGGTATCCTGGCAGTCAGGCCCAGTTGACTCATCTCCAGAAATCCCTTGCCCAGCGCCGAACTGTTCGCCAGATTCCCGCCCGGGACGATCAGATGATCAGGAACCTGCCACTCCATCTGCTCCGCAATCTCCAGCGCCGCGGTCTTCTGCCCCTCCAGCCGGTAGGGATTCACCGAGTTCAGCAGATACACCGGCGCTCGGCGCACCACTTCCATCAGCACCCGCACGCATCCGTCGAAATCTGCGCGCAGTTGCAGTGTCAGCGCCCCGTAATCCATCGCCTGGGCCAGCTTGCCCCACGCAATCTCTCCATCCGGCAGCAGCACTAGGCTCCGCATCCCCGCGCGCGCCGCGTACGCCGCCACCGACGCCGATGTATTTCCCGTCGACGCACACGCCACCCACGCCGCGCCATTCTCCCGTGCGACCGACAGCGCCGTCGTCATCCCCGTATCCTTAAACGATCCCGTCGGGTTCATGCCCTGATGTTTCGCATGCAGTTGCTCCACTCCCAGCCGCTTCCCCGACTGCGGCAGATCGTAGAGCGGTGTATTTCCCTCCGCGAGGGAAACAATGCTGTTCTCGGACTCGAGCACCGGCAGCATCTCCCGGAAGCGCCACACTCCGCTGCGATCCGCCGCCGCCAGCGACATCCGCCGCTCCTTCCACAGCCAGCGCAGAGCGCCCGGATTCGGCCGCGTCCTTTTCGGACCGGTCCACTCCGGATACACCACCTCAAACAACTCGCCGCATTCGCAGTGAAAATTTCCCGGCAGAGCACGCGGCTCCACGATCTGCGCGCAAGCGATGCATCGCAATTGATACGCTTCCTTCATCGTGTGCCGGTAATCTCAGCCTAACACCGGTTTTTTGCGCTCCCCGTTTGTGTGATTTCGACCCGGACAAACGTCGAATTTCGTCTAAAATCGTCCAATGGCGCCTCTCCTCACTCCGCGCGAAGCCGCCATGCGGCTCGGCATCTCCTATGCCGCGATCAAGCAGTGGATTTATCGCGGCAAACTCAAAGCCGTCAAAACCCCGGGCGGTCACTACCGCATCCCGGAGTCCGAACTGGACGCGCTCCTCTACAAAGCGAAGCGGCCCGAGACTCCCAAACGCCAGATGATGCGCACCGTCAGCGGACGCAACCAGCTCGTCGGACGTATCGTCGATCTCAGAATCGAGGGCCTCCTTGCCCAGGTTCGTCTCTCCATCGGCGGCCAGATCATCACCTCCATCATCACCGCGGACGCGGCCCGCGAGTTGCGCCTCAAAAAAGGCGAGACGGTTGCCGCCCTCATCAAATCCACCGAAGTCATGGTGCTCCGTGTCTGATTCCCTCTTTCTCCCGCGCAACGGACAGGCTCTCCTGTTCGCCATCGCAATTCTCCTTACTGCGCCCCTGGCGTTGGCACAGCAAACTATGCACATCGCGGCCGCTGCCGATCTTGAGCCGCTTCTGCCCCCGCTTCTCACCGCATTCCAGCAGCAGACAGGAATCCGCGCCGAAGCCTCCTACCAATCCTCTGCCACCCTCGCCACCCAGATCATTGACGGCGCCCCCTTCGACCTCTTCCTCGCCGCCGACCTTTCTTTCCCCCAACGCGTCATCGCCGTCGGGCGCGCCGAGGAATCGCAGCCTGTTCCCTACGCTCGCGGCACCCTGGTTCTCTGGACCCGCAACGACTCCGGCATCGCCACACTCTCGCTCGATGCTCTCCGCAATTCAACTGTCAAATCCATTGCGATCGCTAACCCCCTGCACGCTCCCTACGGCCGCGCGGCCCAGGCTGCTCTCGAGCACAGCGGCCTCTATGACCAGCTCCGAGCCAAACTCGTCGTCGCCGAAAACATCGCTCAGACGGCGCAGTACGTCGACTCTGGCAACGCCCAGATCGGATTCATCTCCCTCACCTCGGCTCTTACCCCGCGCCTCCGCGCGGATGGCCGCTTCATCCGCGTCCCGGCGGAGGACTATCCGCCGATCCTCCAGGGAGCCATCGTCGTCCGCGGGCGCGCGGGCTCCGCTGCCGCTCACCGCTTCCTTGACTTTCTCGCCCAACCCGCATCTCGGCACACCCTCGCCGCCGAAGGCCTCGAGCCCGTTCACTGAATGGACCTTCAGGCTCTCTGGCTTACCTTGCGTCTGGCGGCCGCAACCACCGCCGTGCTGCTCGCTCTCGGCATCCCGCTCGCGTACTGGCTTGCCTCTGCACGCACCCGTCTGCGCCCGTTGGTCGAAGCCCTCACCACACTCCCCATCCTCCTGCCGCCTACCGTCCTCGGGTTCTATTTGCTGGTCCTCCTTGGGCCGCGCACGGCATTTGGCCGCGTGGCTGCACACCTCCTCGGCCATCCGCTCGCCTTTTCGTTTTCAGGACTCGTCGTTGGCTCCGTCCTCTACAGCCTGCCCTTCGCTGTCCAGCCGCTCGCCGCCGGTTTCCGCTCAGTTGACACCGCGCTGCTGGAGCAGGCTCGCCTGCTCGGCGCCGGGCGCTGGCGCACGCTTACAGCTGTTCTGCTCCCCCTTTCGACCCACTCCCTCGTCGCCGCGGCCGCACTTTGCTTTACCCACACCATCGGTGAATTCGGAGTCGTCCTCATGATCGGGGGCGACATCCCCGGCGCCACTCGCACTCTCTCCATCGCGATCTACGATCAGGTCCAGGATTTCTCCTGGGCCGCCGCCAATCGCACTTCGCTCCTGCTTATTTGCGTCGCAGTTCTCGCACTTTTCCTTCTCTACGCCCATCGCGCGCAGGAGGATACCGGTGCCTGATATCGCGATCCGTCACCGCCAGGGCCGCTTTGCCCTCGACGCGGAGTTCTCCCTTTCGGAAGCCTGGACCGTGATTTTTGGTCCCTCCGGCGCCGGCAAAACCACGCTGCTGCGCATCCTCGCCGGCCTTGTCGCGCCCACCTCCGGCCGCATCGCCACCGGCAGTCGCCTGCTCCTCGACACAACCCGCGACTTCTCCGTGCCCGCCGGTCAGCGCTCGATCGGCTTTGCCACGCAGCAGTCGGCTCTCTTCCCGCACCTCACCGCCCGCGAGAATGTCGCCTTTGGCATTCGCCATTTCGACCACAATCGCCGTGCCGCGCGCGTCGACGAAATGCTGCACCTCTTCGGAGCCGAGTCTCTGGCGGATCGCGCGGCACCGCACCTCTCCGGTGGAGAACGCAAGCGCGTCGCCCTGGCGCGTGCCCTGGCACCGGCTCCTGAGATTCTGCTTCTCGATGAGCCACTCGCCGGCCTCGACGACGCCTCGGCACACGATATCCTTGCGCGCCTGCTCGCTCTTCAGGCTTCAACGCGGGTGCGCATCGTCTATGTCTCGCACGACCTGGCCGAGATCTGGCGCCTGCCTGCCGAAGTCGTCTTCCTCGAATCCGGCCGCGTCACCGCAATCGGACCCCTGCAGAAAGTGCTCGCATCGCATCGCGAGCGCCTTCTTGAGCAACTGAGTTGAACCTCGCTGTTGCCCGCTATTCTCTCTCGGTTGCTTTCTTCGCCCACTCTTTCTGCAGGAACAAATACCTTGCCCGATACGGATCCGGTCCGGCATGCGAATCCACGTCCAGATGCATCACCTGCCAGTCGTCCGCAGCATTGTACTGCGGCCATTGCGGGGCATCCCCGCCGTTCGGATCGCCCGTTTTTGCAAAGTTGGTCCAGTAGGTCTCCATCAGGTCGCTCAGCTTCTGATCCTCCGGTTGCCACACCGCACCCGTCCGCGAATCGAGCGTCCCGAACACATACTCGATTTCGTCGGAATGAAATGCGCCCGAACCCGCCTGATGATACTTATCCGCGGGCGCCGGCCGCTCGAAATGGTACCGGTAGACAGGCGAATCGCCGGTGGCAACCTGCGCCTCCAGCCATGCCCATGTCCCGTATGCGATAAAGTTGTCCCCGGCGAAATCGATCGTCGAACGAATCGCCTCGCCGTCCGTCGTCGCCGGATACAACTTCAGGAACTCCGGCGCGTCATCCCCAAACGTCTTCTGCGCCAGATCGGTGAAGCTCTGCACGGTTGCAGGCTTCGGATAACCCGCCACCACTCCGCTCGGCTCGTCCCGATTCCAGCCCGCCAGCAGCGGCACGTGGGCCTGCTTGCCCTCGCTGAAGATCTGCGGCACGCTCTCCGGCAGATAATATCCGTCCACGTCCGGTCCCGTGCCTCCGTGCATCGGATTTCTCTGCGCCGCCAGCTTTTGCATCAAGTCCTGCGCGCTCATTGCACGCAGCGCCTTCAGATCCGAGGTACCGAAAACCTCCTGTGCCCAATCCGCGTCCGACTTCTCCCGTTCCGCCAGCGACTTGAATTGCAATCCCCGATTTGAAAACGCACCGCCGCTCTCGCCGATCGCGTGCCTGAACAGCCCCTGTGCCAGAGGTGACGCCATCTGCGCGCTCACCGAGAACGATCCCGCCGATTCTCCAAAGATCGTTACGTTGTTGGGATCGCCACCGAAAGCGCCGATGTTCTTCTGCACCCACCGGAGCGCCGCTGTCTGATCCATCAACCCGTAATTTCCCGCAGCATGTTGCGGCGACTCCTCCGGCAAACCCGTGCCCGCGAAGAATCCGAACACACCCAGCCGGTAATTCATCGAAACCACCACCACGCCTTTGGTGGCCAGATGCTCTCCATCCTGCCGCGGCTCCGACGTCGCCCCCGCAACAAAGCCACCGCCATAGATCCACACCATTACGGGCAGCTTCGCGTGCTTGTTTTTCGCCGGCGTCCAGACATTCAGATTGAGGCAATCCTCACTCTGGCCGGGATCGCGAAAGTGCATGTCGTTGTAAATCTGCGGCTGCATACAATGCCAGCCGAAACTCGTCGCCTCGCGAACTCCATGCCATTTGGCCGCCTGTTGTGGCGGCTTCCAGCGCAGATCGCCGATCGGCGGCGCCGCGTAAGGAATCCCCAAAAAGACCCGCACCTGCCCATCGTCGCTCTTCTTCCCGTGAATCTTTCCCGCGTCCGTTTTGACTGTTAGATCGTCCGCTCGGGCGGACATCCCGAAAACCAGGCAGGATGCGCAGACCGCCGCCGCCAGCAATTTCCCGCGTGAAAACATGCTTCGTCCCCTCCGTCGCCAACCGGTTCGTTCCGGCAAACAAACCAAAATACCAGAATGGCTAACGGCTGCGTTCCATTTTCAGCATGTCCTCGACAGTTTCTCGCCGTCGAATCACCCGCCCCTTGCGTCCCTCGATCAGAATCTCCGCCGGCCGAGGCCGCGAATTGTAATTCGACGCCAGCGACATCCCGTAAGCGCCCGTATCCAGAATCGCCGCCAGATCGCCCCGCCGGAGCGCCGGCAACTCCCGGTCCCGCGCCAGAAAATCCCCCGTCTCGCAGACCGGCCCCACCACATCCACGACCATCCTGCGCTTCGATCCGCTCCGCCGCACCGGCACAATCTCGTGATATGCCTGGTAGAGCGCTGGCCGGATCAGATCGTTCATGGCGGCATCTGTAATCACAAACGTTTTCGCGCCATTCTTCTTCACATAGAGCACGCGCGTCAGCAGCGCGCCCGCCTGGGCCACAATGAACCGTCCCGGCTCCAGCAGCAGCGTCAGCCCTCCGGCCTTCTCCACCGGGGGAATCAGCGCCGCTGCATACTGCTGCACCTTCTCGGTCGCGTCAAAAACTTTGTCGGCGTGATACTCCACCCCCAGGCCGCCGCCGAGATCGATGTATCGGATGGCGTGCCCATCCTGCCGCAACGCGGCCACCAGCTGCACCGCGCGCGCCGCCGCCGACCCGAACGGATCCGCACTGCGAATCTGCGAGCCGATATGCACACTCACCCCGGCCGGCTCCAGATGCCTCCCTGCCTTCCGGTACACCGCCCGCGCCCGTCGGATTTCAATCCCGAATTTATGCTCCCGCATCCCCGTTGATATATACGGATGCGTCTCGGCAAAGACATCGGGATTCACCCGCAGCGCAATCCGCGCCCGTCGCCGCTGCTTCGCCGCCCGCTCCGACAGCAGCTCCAGTTCCTCCTCGCTTTCCACGTTGAACATCAGGATCCCCGCTTTGAGCGCGAGATCCATCTCCTCCGCCGTCTTGCCGATCCCCGAAAAAACCACCCGCTGCGACGCCCTGCGATCGACGGCCAGCACCCGTTCCAGTTCGCCGCCGCTCACCACGTCGAAACCGCAGCCCTCACGGGCGAGCAACTCCAGAATCGCCAGCGCCGAATTGGCCTTCACCGCGTAGCACAACAAATGCCGAACGGTGGCGAACGCTTCCCTGAATAACCCGATCCGCTCCCGAATGTGTTCCGCCGCGTAGACGTAGAGCGGCGTTCCGTGACGGCGCGCCAGCTGCTCCATGCTGGCGCCGTCGCAGAACAGGACCTTTGCATCGGAATACGAGAAGGGGCGAGTCGGAATCGCAGAACCTCAGCACGACGAATTTTCCCTGAGAGTATCCGGCTTCCGCTGCCCCGTAAAGCACACCCGGGCCGGTTCCGCAGTTCTCCGCAACCAACCTGCGCGGCGCCGCATCATGGCACGCCTCGAATCAGTGCCCCAGCGTGACCCGGAGTTCCCTGCCGTCGTACGTCACTTCCCGATCGGCCTGCGCTGTCACTGCCTCTCCAACACCATGATCCTTTGCAACCAGCACAACCCGGAATTGCCGAGCCTTCGCCATCCCCGGATACGATCCCTCGCGTGCTCCAATGGTCAGCACGCCCGCCCGATCGTCCCAGTGAACGGGAGTCACCGCGTGCTCACCCTTTTCGTAGTCGTAGCTGTCTCCGGAATCCTGGTATAGATTGAACGATCCGTCCGCGCCCCGATAGATCCGCAACTCCACCGGTCCATCCGGATCCTGTGTCGCGTACTCGATTTCCGGTCCCAGGGGAAGAATCGACCCCGCACGCACATACAGGGGTATGCGTTTCAGCGGAGCTGCCGCTTCCACCTCGCGTCCCCCCTGCACCGCATCCCCCGTCCAGAAGTCGTACCACTCAGCGGCCGGCAGATACACCTTCCGGCTCACTGCGCCCCGCTCCACCACAGGCGCCGCCATCAACGCTGGCCCGAACATGAACTGATCCCCAATATTCCAGGTTCTCTCATCGGTGCGCCAGTCCATCACCAGCGGTCTCTGAATCGTGGAATCGTCACTCGCCACCTTCCACGCCAGCGAATAAATGTACGGCATCAGCCGATACCGCAGCTTGTCATACTCGACCAGAATCGGCTCTACCGCCGGATAACTCCACAACTCGTTCTGCGGACGATGCCCGTGCGTTCGAAAGATGGGGCAAAACGTCCCGAACTCATACCACCGTGCATAGAGATCCTGGTAATCTGCGATTTGGATCCTGCCCGCGTACGCCGGCCAGTATCCCCCGATATCCGTTGTCCACCAGGGATACCCCGACAGCGCAAAATTCAGTCCCGCCGGCACCTGATGCTGCAGCCCCCACCACGTGCTGTACACATCCCCGGACCACACCGCCGCGCCCACCCGCTGTTGCCCCAGAAACGCTGACCGCGTCAGCAGGAAGACCCGCTTCTGTTGCGTAGTCGCCTTCCAGTGTTCCTGCACCCCCAGTGTGTGCATCAGGGGAAAGATGTTCGTGTACTCCGCTCCATTCCCGATCGCCAGCATCCTGCTGCGCAGAATCGCGTCGCCGAAGTGCGGCCAGTATTCTTCGGGCTCGGCGCTGTCCAGCCAGAACGCATCCCACCCCAAACCAAACAGTTTCCCGACAAGGTTGTTCCAGTAGAAATCGCGCGCCGCCGGATTCGTCGCGTCGTAAACATGCGCCCCCGTCACATCCCAGTGATGCTCGGTCATGATCGCGTAGTTCTCTGACCTGGGATCCATGAGCCCCCACACCGAGAGCATCGCGTGCACGTGTTCGTCATGCAGCTTTTGCAGATCTCCAGGCACATCGTGGTAGTTTGCGTTGAATTCCGGGTCGCCTTCCGTCTTCCACCAGAACCAGTCCTGCACCATGGCATCCAGCGGAATATGCTCGGCGCGATACCGCCCCGCGATCTGCTCAATCTCATCCAGCGACACATACCGGTCCTTCGACTGGAAAAATCCGTAGGACCATTGCGGCAGCATGGGCGCATGCCCCGTCAGCGACCGATAGAGGTGGATGATCCGGTCCATCTCCGGTCCGTACAGAAAGTAGTAGTCCACGGCGTTGCCGGCGATCGAGGTGAACTTCAGCTCCAGCGGAAACCGGTTGTCCATGTAGCTGTATGCCGCGGTATTCCACAGCAGCCCGTAGCCTTTGGTCGAGAGCAGCAGCGGAATTGCCACGTCGGTGTTGTTCTGTGCCAGTTCCACCGTCGCTCCGCGATAGTTGAAGAGCCCGCTCTGGTGCTGGCCGAGGCCGTAGACTGCTTCCATCGCTTCCATCGAAAACCGGTCCGTAATGCGCCAGGTCTTCTCACCGTTCTCCACGGTGGCCTCGTAGGTCCTCGGCACCGCGTTGCCTTCACGGAGTATCTCTTCGCCGGCCGCGTTCGTGAAAGCCAGGTTTCCGTGCTCCAGCGAGAACGCGACCTTCAACTCCGGCGTTGTAAGGGTAGCTTCGCTCCCGCTTTGCCCAAAGGTGAACCGGCCTCCCGGGCACGCCTCGTTCTCCGCCAGCATCCACGGCTTCGGATGCTGCGCTGCAGCTCCGTCCGGCCGCGCGACCACATGAATGACCGAATCCCCGCAGACCGTGACCTCCAGAACCTCCCGGCCGATGGTCGCCCGCAGACCGCTTTCGGTTTGTTCTGCGTGAATCGCCGGCTGACCCGGAAGCTTCTGCCCCGGCATTTGTGCCGACGCCTGGACCGGGCCTGAAACGAAGATCGGCGCCGCCGCGATCCACGCAGCGATCCTTCTCACCCGCTTCCCTGCTTCCATCCTCTGTGACCTCCGCGGAACCCGCCAGTATCCCATGGAGAGCGCGCAGAAAACGACGCTTGCGCGAGATCGTCCGTTACGGCCGGCCCTGAGACGATTCGCCGTCCAGCGTGATCATGATTTTGGTGAAGCGGCCTGGATTGGCGCTCCACGCGCGCAGTAACTCCGGTGTCTCTTCGAGCGGCGCCACCGTGCTGATCGTGGCATCCACCGGAAAGCGATGTTGCTCCAGCATCCGAATCACCTGCTCGAAATCCTCCGGCAGCGCGTTGCGCGCGCCCAGGATGTTCAGCTCCTTCTGCACGAAGAGCCGCGTCTCATAGGTCACCGGCTCTTTCGCATACCCGATGTAAACCACGCGCCCGGTAAACGCGGCCAGCTCCACCGCTGCACGAAACGTCTCCGGCGTAC
>Ga0335072_10016096_pt1 | contig 10604 bp, 9 predicted proteins | sample Lox_Sample_21_FD_206725 | JGI IMG/M metagenome (GOLD analysis project Ga0335072, IMG submission 206725) | Soil microbial communities from Loxahatchee National Wildlife Refuge, Florida, United States - Lox_Sample_2.1 | ecosystem: Environmental > Terrestrial > Soil > Wetlands | place: USA: Florida... | reverse complement strand
GTGTGCGGATCGCAGTGCGATCGCAATGCTATTCGCACCTCGTCAATGCGCAAGGCTCGGCGGGTCGCACGCTTGCATGCGCTCCCCCAGCCACCCAGGTTTCGGATGCTTAACCGCCGGCTTTTTTACTTATCTTAATCATCATGGTACTGTAGAAGGCCTGTCCTGACTCTGGCATCGAGCTTGACGCGCTGCCGGTACTGCGCCGTTTAGACGTCTTTCGTTGCCCCAGACGACTGCATCTTCTAGTAAGGCTGCACTTTATCCCAAACGTACTGGAATCGTTATAGCGACGGCAACGAATTTCAGCCTATAGGTCTACCGCGTATCGTAGCAGCATCGTTACAGCATGGTGAAAAAAGAGAAATGCAGTGCTTGTAGGCTAGCAAAGCAGAAGGTAACCGCCCCAATTGCGATAGGCCTCCACGTCAGGCCGCTTCACTGACCCTTCATCAGTGTCTGCCTGATTATAGAATCTGGGATGAGAGTGTACAAGAAAAATGCACCAACTGTATAAAGGGCAATCGGCAGTGCGGCCCTAACGAAAACCCTCCTCATCAACCTCCCCGTGGAAGATCTATAAGAGCGCGGCATGGCCGAAATGGCTCTTGTGTTTCACAATCAGCCGAAAACAGTCCAGCGCAAGAAAATAATGAAGATATGCCCGGCCTAACCAAAGAGTCTTGCAAGTATGTATCGGACAATACAAAGGAATTACGGGATAGGTCAGATCGTCCCCATTGGCAGGATTTTCCGAAAAGCACACTGATGAATCCACAGACTGAAAGACCTTGATGCGGCAGCAGCGCTTGCCAGAAACGTCGACATAGCAACTAAAGATCTGAATATGCATGCTTTGCAGAACAATATACCTAACACTGGTTCTGATGCCCATGCCCGCGATCGTACTGCAGCACAGAGCGCTATATCCCAGGATCTCTTGTCAAAGCTGAACGTGGTTGAAATCCTTGGAGACCGGGCAGATGCTGCTGGCGAGAAAGATCTTGCCGAGCTTGCATATACCAGACTGCTAGACATTTACCGACGGCACCCTTACCCTGTTGGGTCTCTTATCCGGTCTCTACTCATCAAGATGGCAGTATTCTATTGGGAGTCAGATCAGCCTCTTCGAGCGGAGATGTGCTGGTGGGATGTATTTGACCTACGAGATCCTCCAGATCAGGCTCATGGCATAGAGAGAGAGGTGTGGGAAAGCCTGGCTAAATCTCTATCGGAGACATCAGGGGTGATCTGTGAAGTTCTTCGAGCCAAGCTTACAGGTTTCTTTCCTTCATTAAATCTCGAAACGCCATTTCCTCCAGTCCACAGGATGGTCAGGGGCAATCATGGCCTAAGTACAACCGATAGTTTATTTCGTATTAACCCATCTTCTAACATTACCAGCTCCTCGAACACTCTTAATGCCTCACCAGGGAATGTAGGAAACATCGAAAAAACTATCCAGGAACTTCCTGATATGGCACTCGATACAAGAGATATATTTTTCCGAACACCCTTGTTCCTAGCAGCTTTCTTGAAGCACGAAGTTGCTGGTCATGCTTTAGTGAAGCGAATCGCAACTTGTTCCTCAAAGCCCCCCCACATACACATAAACGCAAGAGATTTTTCAGGTCAAACTGTTCTCGGAATCGCCATACTTTCTCGCTGCTCTTTCAAATTCGTCAAAGCACTTATAGACAACGGCGCTGAAGTAAATCCGGGCTTGACGGAAGGACCATATACTCCGCTTCAAGCTGCTTGTATAACTGGTGATCTGGAAATCACAAATATCTTACTCGACTCCGGAGCTGATATCAACCACGTATATGAAGACAATCCCACTCCAGCAGCGCTTGCCCAGGATTATGGGCATTTCAACATTCTACAACTCATTGCGGAAAAGACACAGTCGTCTCTCCAGTCTAGTCCACCCTTTTCTAACCAGTCGCACAGCGAGGTCGGAAACAATATCATTGCAAGTGTTTCTAGCAACATACCCTCAATTACCGGTGCAATAATCAACAATACGCAACTGACAGGCAACCGTATTCCATCACCCTCTGAACTTTTCTCCAGCGACTGGAATGAATACCTAGACGTTCCTGATGGAAATGATGACATGATTTCATGAATGGATAAAAAATGTATAACGGTCAATCATTTATGCGTACAACCATGTCCATGAAATTGTGTTTGTTTGCATATACTGGGAAGGCGATAGATAGGGATGCCTCACATATGAATGAGCTTTTCAGATTAAATATTTGGCGATTTACTGAACTACCCTCCATTGTCGCGGAAATTACCAAACTACCCTTCAATTTATCAAAAATTACTGGACTATCCTTCATATAATTAAAGCCGGTCCTACCGACAGAGAGCTTTGTTTTGGGTCTAGTCGCAATACCGCAATTATATACTACTTCCAGTTTCGATTTTTTTATTGCAGATATATGCGTCAACGCTGTCCGTGACGCTATCCTGTTGACGAATACTCGAATACACCTTGTTTAGCAAAAGACTCTTCTACAGCATACAGGCTCTTGGTTGCTAAATTCTAGTGCATATATCACTAACCCTACCACCTATGCCTCGCTAAAAGCTCGAAATGCTATGATACTGAGGCGGAGCGCATGCGTTTAAGGATAAGGCATTATAAATTTATTGATGGTTAGCATTTTAAGCTTAAAACTGAAGCAAAGAGCAGGTTTCTACTGTCTATAAGATGCTGTTTGTGGGTTAAGCCTTTCAAACAGATATTCGTTAAGATATTACACCAGGGACATGGTGTGTTGGGGGGGATAGTACAGTAAATACGAAACCCCCTGAGGGTATTATAGTAATTATTGATAAATTGGAGGATAGTTGGGTCATTTCGGCGAAAATGGGGGGTAGTTGAGTAAATTGCCGTCTAACTATATCCAAAATCCGTCCTCCCTATTTCGAGGCTCACTGCTTGCCTGCTATTAAATATTAGTCAAAATCCAACAGCACTGACCTTACAAAATCAAGCTAAAATAATTAGCATTAGGGACTTTGTTCAACCGATCTACTGATCTTCATTAGTTTAAAGTGGCGGTAGAAATTGTCTCAAGTAGCTTGACAGTAGATAAGGAATATTACAAATGAGAGACCATAGACCCTTAGTGCGGAAGCTTACTTGATCGAGACTAATTTAGTTGTGATCGCGACGTCTAGAAAACTGAGAAGATGGCGATTCCATGCCACTTTAAGGGCCTAGGAACGGGCTGTGTGAAGTTTTTGGGGTTGACGGCGAGGGATGTGCAGCCTGGGACTATTCGTAATAAAGAGACATCAGAGTCAAAGGACTGATTGAGACTAGGTTTGGCCGACATGATGAACTACAAAGAGAACGTATGATAAGTCGCGAGACAAATTTTCACAAGGAATCTCTTATAGCGGAGGCCTGCGCAGCCTAGGATCCAACAAAAGAGCCATGAAAGCCAGATGATCGACTAAGACTAGATTTGGCCGACATCGACTGCAAAACTTACATATCGCGAGAGGGTTAGAGACTCTTTGGGCGATAGCTTTCAGGGTAGTTAGCGTCTTACTGGGCCTCCTTAGGAAACTACAGGGCTTAAATGCCCTGTAATCTCATGACTGTTGACGGTGTTCTCCGTATATAGTTAACCTACGCTACAAGGCATAGTTAAGATCCTAATGAAACGCTATAGAAACTGCCTTCTACAGGCTTGAAAATCGCTATTGCTCGGAAGCCCAGTTTCCGGGTAACCTGGAGCACTGGACTTTCAGAGCATTAGAACTGTCCATCGCAACATTCTGCCTGCTCCAGTAAGGTAGTACGCGCTGCAAAGTAAGCTACGAATACAGAGAGGCTCGCAGAGGTTTGTGCTCAAACTATAGTCATCAATCGAAAGAGATCTATTTGCGTGATGAATCGCAGTTTGCACGACCTATATTCTTGTAGGGTATTACATAGGACTACAAGAAGTGTAGGATATTCCGTCCGGAGTTCCATTGCGCCGAATATTCTAATGCCGGCTCTAAGCTTTAAGAGCACACTCAACATGAGCCAGACATATAATGCTCGCATTTGTGAGAGGATATAATATTTCTTATGAATAGATCAGAACCTATGAATAACGGCAGTCAGTCTATTCTTGGCCACCTCCTTTGTATATATCTTTGTCACAGGTCAGCAAACATAAGTTATCGGCTAGCACTTTTGACAGTGCAGTGTTATTCTTGGGCAAGGAGCACAGCATAGTTATCTTACGATCAATCCTATAACGCCTTTCTTTTGTACTCAGTTCAGCCACCTACTCCAGTGCGACGCATGAACCCTCCTAATGGTTTCTGAAAAGGGTGAAACACAGCATAAACTGTACGAAACGCGGCATACGCAGACAATAAAAAGGAACTGTAATGAAAGTAATGATCTCCTTAAACCAAAATCTTTGCATATATCAGGTTGGAATTGATCGGAAGATTGAGTTATGCTATCACGATGGTGATTTATTACAACCGATGATTGCATCTGGGACTCTAGTATCCAATGTCCCTGGACAAAGTGCCATGATCCCCCCAGGTCTGTCGAAGAAATATAGGCTTCTTCTTCTGGCTACGTAGGGAAGGATTCCTCATGCAAATATGCGAGGGAATTCGCAGGCCAAACAGCTCTTTAGCACATACCTTCTTCCTATAGATGTTTTATTTATGTTAAATCAACTAGAGACATTATCGTGTAAGCATGCGCGTATGCGTTAACATGTAGGATCCATAGGGTTCTGCGTCATAACACTCAAGATTTGCATATCTCGCAGACATACAATAAATTTTTTACTTATGGTAATCTCCCACTATACTGCTTATTTTATCTCGTATATTCACCACCCTTAATGATATTTTTCGATTTAGTCTGTAGCTGAATTTCCTTGAACCGGCATTCAATGTACTTCAACCATAGAAACTGTCTGATTCCCTACCCGTCTGTCCAGCCAAGAGAAACGCATCGCGTCTTTTCTATATGCATTTCATTATGCCCTGAAAATGCAAGAGCAAATTGGTGATTTAAGAAATTTATCAGTTATTCTGGGAGCGCATCTATGTCAGGTTTAGTATTGATTCTAATGCATGGATAAACCAAAAATGACCTTGGAACGTTTTTTGTCATGAATGATCAAGTCGATGGCTTGGATTTGTTTCTCGAGCGCCACCATAGGCTCTGCCCTCCTATGTCCATTGCCAATTTCGGTCGGCAATACAAGAGACTTATAATCAGCTGGCTCGTTGAGAAATCGGTTAAGTTGATAGGTCTGGTTGGGGGCTGCCCTGATTGTCTGTGGGAAGTGACCTCGTGGGTGACCCACCGGTGAGGACATAATATGGCTGATGTAGAAGGGCTTTGGTTGTGGAGTTGAAACAACACCAAGATGTGATGTGTCGAATTGAGCACCAATGTGTAAGGAGTAAAAGGCAAAGTGGCTTGTACACGAGGTAGCCGACCCGATTGGAGAATGGACACAAACTCTATTTTGTCATTAGATACTATTGAAAAGTACGTTTTTCAAAACTGAAAATATGGACCCAACGTACGTTTTCATCACAGCATGCCCGCAAATCATGCAAGCCACTAGCTCAGATGCCATAGCTTACTCCTGAAATGGGAGAACTGGAAGCAGCCTACTAGGAATTGATAGCAGAGGATTGTTGTCAGCTCTGCAATTTTCGTTGTTGAGCTTTTCGTGGCAATGACAAGTGTTTAGACGGATTGAATGAATGTGGACGATTCTCATTTGAGAATGAGCATAGGCTATGAATGTCTCTCGTGAAAGGTCCTTCCAATACTGATTAATCGCTGCTTGGAGAACTAGCACGTCCAAATACTGCTGCGAATCTCCGCTTTCTCAGCTTGTCAACATTATAAGTGAAGGTTGCTGCACGCACATGCGGAAGAGGATTCTGGGTGTGATACAGGAGAACTGGGAAATAAAGACAAAGCTGCCCGAATTTCGAATCGAAAGTCCGTTGGCAGAGACGCATGCGAATATGTGCGAGAGGATAGCGAAACGATGCCTGCAGGCAATCTCGCTGCGTAATGGCATAACACATGACCATAATGATTGCGACGCAATGCGTGTGTATGCGAGAGCAAATTTAGATGTATATCAGCAGAATCTGCGCAAGAGATCTCATTTGGTACGGCCTATAACCTAATTCTGATAATGAAATGCTAACTAGACACAATTAGGTGAGAATGAAGTAAAAAGATATGTCTTCATTCATCATAAACTCTATTTCTTTCAATCAACTCGATGGAATTTACCGCAAGAACCTATTCTTCTTCATAATGTCAGACTACTTGAGAGATTTGCAATTTTGCCATCATCCTGCTTAAAGCGATATTCTTCTCCAAAAACTTGATGTCGTTCCCAGCCAGAATGAGAAGTCTGAGAACGTCCTCCATCCCGGATTTTGCAGCCACGCGAAGTGCCTGGTACATGATGATCCCAGGAAACCACTTTAACATCGCTATTTGCTCTGAAATCACAGTACCATAGCAGAATGTATCATTCTCCTGCATTTCCGAGAGTCTGCATTCAGCTTGTGACAAGCTTTTATCCGTTACGTGTATTGGCAACCACAGTTTGTCGTCGTTCTCACTTTTGGGCAATTTAGATAGCTAGTTTTGAATTCAGTCAAAGTAAACTTTTGCTAGATGGCTTAAAACCATGTAAGAAACAAGGTGGTACTCACAAGGTAGTGACTGTGCATGTTCCCACAATTGTAACAACTTGAGAGTGACACTACTAGAGAAAGTTTCTGGTGGACAGCATGCGGCGAAATTTGCTCATTCTCATTCTGATAGGTACCCGAACGGTTATTAGTAGACACTAATCCAGGAGCCACGAGCAATTTCACTGCTTCAATATGGCCATTCGCAACTGCAAGAGAGAGCGATGTGTCGCCTGAATTCGATGCTGCACTCGCATTGCTACCGTACTCCATCAGAATTTTAACGACTTCACAATTACCAGCCGCAGCTGCATAATGTAAGGGGGTCATTCCACAGCTATCAGGAGCGTTTGGGCTAGCACCCATTTCGAGTTCCAGTTTGACCAGTCTCACCATACCTGATCGAGCGCCTTCTTGTAGAGCAACGTTTAAGAACGCCACAGTGCTTAAAATTGAAGATCCTTGTCTCCCTATGTCGGTGGCGGTCCGGCCTAGATCGTATTTGCTAACCAAAATGCTGTCTCCTTGTTTCCAGTCATCTCGTAGCTTTTCGTGAAGGATTCCAGGCAAACAGTCACTTTGATGCTCCGCCATGGTGTAGTGGAACCTCCAATGCTGCTTCGCATAAGAATAGAGATTAGGCGATCGCGTATTCGTGGTGGTGGTGACAGGCAGGTCAAATACTGTTGGTGTATTTGGACTCTTCAGAAGATTCTCGTATTTCAGAATTCTAAAGCAAGTTTTGGTGATCATTTCGTGGGATGTGGTAGATATTGTGCCCCTGCCTAAGGTAGTGTTCTCCTCATTCTGAGATTCGAGGTAGTCCTGCACACTTGAGTGCACGAGACAGACGGTTCCGGTTTCAGTAGTTTTAATAAATCCACCACAGATCCTTTCGATGTCTGATTCTGCCAACTTGACGCTCATTTGTAATTTAATGGCATCCAGGAGCTCCCCTGTGTAGAGCGGCCGAGCGGCATATGTCACCCATCGTAATACATGCAATGCAACTGCTTTATCTTTCTCTGGGATACAGCTCTTCATGTGTCGATATATCCAGGGGCGATATTCTGCGCCAGTGGAATTGTGGTGAACCGCGGAGGAGCCTTCTATAGCTTTATATCTCTGACTGAAGCCATGTTTGGTGTCGAATTTATCGACTGGAGAAAAATGACTAACTGGACGACTGGTCCAATCCTCACGATAAAAGATCGGTAAGCTGTGCGACGGCACACGCCCGAATAGGCAAGGCTTGACAGACGCTTCCGATGATTCAAGGCTAAATTGACTTAGCAACAACACCAAATGAATATGGCACAGCGGCGACATACCCTGTTTCCGAACACATCGTTACGGAAGATATTTCTGCTGTTTTCCAACACGCTATCCCGGATGATGCTTCTGCTTGGGGCTCTGATAGTGAGCCGTATTGTTGAGGTCGATGTGAAAGTGAGGTAATACATGACCGCAAACGAAACAATTCATTCAATCGTCTCGTTCTTAGTAATTGCTCAAACTGTACCCGAAGTTCTTTCGACCATTCTTCCTCACTTTCACCGCCATGTAGCTGAGTTGCAGCCGGCGGTGAATTCTGTTCCATGTGGTGGCCTGTGAATATAGATGAGGTTCGAGGGATCAGGACTGGATAATGAAGCTTGGTTATCCCTGCTCTCAATGAGTTTTCTGTATATGACCAAAACTGAAGAAGGTGATCTATTTCGATAAGATTGATAATGATTCTCCGGCCCTACGATGAAGATGTATAAGGTAATAGAGCCCCAAATGTTAAAGAAAAGAAAGAATCGGTGCGTTTAAAGAACTTTCATTTGAAATAGATAAGTGAGCGTGGGGGCAAATCTGTATTGACAAGCAAAGCATCCTGCAGGGGCCGCGAGCTGAGCTGTTCGTGGGGTCAAACCTGAGTAAAACAGCACACTGCTATGCACTGGGGGAGCGAGAATCAGCTTATGTGGGGGTCAATTGCACTTTGTCCCACCTCGTTACTTCCTCCGTCTTTGACAAACATTATCCGGATTTTTATCCAGGAAGCGATACTTGGTAATATCGTACCACTCTATTAGACTATTTAGATTTAAACTAGTCTAGTTAAAGAATGGTCTGAGAGCAATATATGTCGATTTGATAGTATTTAGTATTGTGCAATTGGCTCTTGAATCAATATTCTCAATTTTATTGTCCAAAAATCCGCCTAGGTATAGAGATTTGCCCTGGTCCTCGCTTGCGCTTCGCTTGCGCTTCGCAATGCGACCGCATGCATCGTTCTCGTCACCTAATGGCTACCCGAGGCTCGCCAAGGAGCAATCCACCTACCAGCTGAATGGATCCTATCGAGCTCGCATTCTCTACCATTGAAAAGCCCACTTTTTAAATTTGGGCGGGACTCTATTACCTTAAATAAACCGCCAAACATCTCCCATCGTTTCTTAAGAGCATCATTCACAATGGTGAAGACAGAGAAATGTCGCGAATGTAGGCTTGCAAAGCAGAAGGTAACCCTCCTAGGCTGCGAAAGCTCTCTACCCTGGGCATCTAACTCACCTGTCATTAGTGTTTGCCTGAAAAAAGAACATGGGACTCAAATGAAAAACAAAAATGCGCCAACTGCTTGAAGGGAAATCGATCTTGTGGTCCAAACGAAAACCCCCCGGATCGACCGCCTCGTCGGAGGGGACCCCGAGTTCAGCAGGACAAATATGGGGGTGGCGAAGCACCACCGGAGGACTCTAAAATAACGAGAAAAGACTACGGGAGCACCTTAGGCTCTCCTAGTGTAACGGGAGCCTATACATCAGATAACTCAAAGGAGTTGAGGGATAGGTCAGATACTTCTAACCTCCAAGCACGGCACTCGAATTTGGGTTGACGGAAGAATAGATTAAAGGATCTTGATGCAGATGCAGAGCTTGCAAATCAAGTCGAGATCACAATTGAGCAAATGGAAAACCGAGTCCTCGGTTACAACATGCCCAATTATTGCCCTGAGTTTTTCAAGCTGGTTGAGTTGCGCCATGCCACGTCTCAGAATCTACTATCAAGGCTTAGCGTGGTTGAGGCTCTCGGAGATCGTGCTCGTAATGCTGGTGAGATGGAGCTAGCTGAGATTGCATACACCAGAGTGCTTGATATCTATAGAAGGCAACCTTCGCCTGTTGCTTCCTTTATTCGTCCTTTACTCATGAAAATGGCCTCGTTCTACTGGAATACTGACCAACCTCTCCGAGCTGAGAAGTGCTGGTGGGATATATTCAAATTAAGAGACTCTAATGGCAAGACCCATTATATTGAAAAAGAGGTCTGGCAAGAGCTAGCCAAATCTTTGTCACAAACATCGGGCATTATTACCCAAGCCTTTCGATCGTGCCACCCTGATCTTTTCTCGGCATTAGATCTCAAAACACCATTTACGCCCGTACATGCGATGATCAAAAGCGAGTACGCTTCCGACACATCTTACACCAAATTCGGTACTGAATCCTCTTCGGACATCAGCGTATCCCCTAGCATTCATACTGCCATAAGCGGGGATGTTGGAAACCTGTCAGAAATCATCCGTAAAGTTCCCGAAACTGATCTCGCTGCAAGAGACATATTGCATCGGGAACCCCTATTTCTGGCCGCTTTCCTAAAGCAAGAAGCTGCGGGTCACGACTTGTTGCTGCGAATATCAAGGCTTCCTCCGGTGATCCAGAGTCAACGCTTAAATTCGCGAGATGTCTCTGGCCAAACAATACTAGGAGTAGCAACGCTATCTGGCTGCTCAAAAAAATTCATCAAAGCTCTCATCGAGCATGGTGCTGCAATTGACCCAGTCGAATTGCTAAAATATCCATTAACACCACTTCAAGCTGCTTGCATGATTGGCA
>Ga0335072_10016095_pt1 | contig 10604 bp, 10 predicted proteins | sample Lox_Sample_21_FD_206725 | JGI IMG/M metagenome (GOLD analysis project Ga0335072, IMG submission 206725) | Soil microbial communities from Loxahatchee National Wildlife Refuge, Florida, United States - Lox_Sample_2.1 | ecosystem: Environmental > Terrestrial > Soil > Wetlands | place: USA... | reverse complement strand
GCCGTCAGTCCCGAAGAACAGGGCGCCATCGCCGGAATCATGAGCGCCACGTCCGCTGCCGGATTCATCTTCGGGCCCTTGATCGCAACCAAGCTCTACAAGATTTCGCCGGCCGTGCCGTTCTGGTTCGGTGCGGCGCTGATGACGGCGATGTATATCTACGCCGTGATGTCGCCGCGTTTGAGAGCCGCCGGCGCGCTCGCGCCCGACAATGATATGGTGGGAGAAAACGCGGAGACGCAGGTTCCAAAGGCATAAGGAGGTCGATATGAGCGAGACGCGTTACACGGGCGGCTGCCTTTGCGGCGCTTTGCGCTACGAAGCCACCGGCGCGCCGAACTATATGGGGCATTGCCATTGCGGGGATTGCCGCAAGGCGTCTGGCTCGGGCTTCATTCCGTTCATGAGCTTTCCGGCCAGCGCCATCCGCTTCACGGGCGCGTCGAAAGTGTTCGAGTCGCAGGGACTGCGCAACATCGCCACGCGGAATTCCTGTCCCACCTGCTCGAGCCTCGTCTTCGGCGGCATCATGGGCAAGTCGGACGCGTTCATGATCTACGCCGGCTCGCTCGACGATCCCACGCAGTTCAAGCCGACGATGGCGATCTTCAACCACGGCCGGCCGGACTGGGTGACGCTGCCGCCGAGCATCACGACCGTGTTCGAGAAAATGCCGGGATAAGTCACGGCATTCGCTGAACCCACTGGCTCCGCCATGCCGGTGCCTCGAAGGGATCGGCGAAATACTGCGTCTCGTGCACGACCTTGCCGTCTTTGAATTCCATGATGCTCACGGTGAAGGCCGATCGCCCCTGATAGACGATCGTGTACTCCGTAACCCACAGATCGCCTTGTCCCAGAATGCGCCTGATCTCGAAGCCGGATGGTTTGCCGGGATGGTGACCACGCAGAGCCTGCAGATTCTTTCGCCCCAGGATGCGTTCGCCCGACTGCGGATAATCGCAAATCGCATCGTCGGCGTAGATCGCATGTTCGGCGTCGAGGTCGCCGGACGCAGAGGCGCGCCAATGGGCGTCGAGCGCTGCGCGGTTCTGTTCATCGGCCATCATCGCCTCACTTGCTGCGTGGAATGAATCCCGGACTGCCCGTGTTCACGACATCGTTCAATCTCTGCCGCGTTTGAATGCGATTGATTTCGTCGAACGCGTCTTCCGGCAGCGCAGAGACGTCGAAATTCTCCCGCGCGCGGAGCGCGTTTCTGGGTGTGGTGAGCAACGCCGTACCGCGCTGTACCGCCCATGCCAGCAAAACCTGCGCCGGCGTTTTCCCGACGCGTTCGGCGATCCCGAGGATGACAGGGTCCTCCAGCGGCCCCGGCCTGATGCCGTGCCCCAGAGGCGCAAACGCCAAGAGGACAATGTCCTTCGCCTTGCAGAACTCGAGAAGCTCCGTCTCCGGCAGATAGGGATGCGCCTCGACCTGCACCACCGCCGGCTTGATCCGCGCAGCGTCGTAGAGCGGCACGAGCCTGTCCAGACCAATGTCGGATACTCCGATGGCGCGGCATAGGTCCGCGTCCACGAGGCTCTCCATCGCTTGCCAGGTGTCGAGCAGCGTCACGTCGCAGTCATAGATGACATCGCCGTTCTGATCGCGCGGATCGTGATCGTCACCAGGCTGGAACGCGAACGGCGTGTGGATGAGATAGAGATCGAGATAATCGAGCCCCAATCGGTCGAGGCTTCCTGCGAACGCCTGTGCGACACGCTCCGGCCGATGATTGGTGTTCCACAGCTTGGTGGTGACGAAGATGTCTTTGCGTGCAATCGCGGCAAGCCCTTCTCGCAATGCCTCGCCCACCTCACGCTCATTGCCGTATCGCTCTGCGCAATCGAAATGTCGAAAGCCGGCGTCGAACGCTTCGCGCGTGGCACGGATCGTCTCGGCCTTGTCGGCGATCAGCGTGCCGAACCCGAGTGCCGGCATCCGACCCGTCCCGTGACTGAGCGGCAGTCTTGCGTTGCGAAAATCGGAAGAGCCGATCATGGCGCGCAACATCCCGCGTCGAACATCGCCCCGTCGAACTCTTCACGAAACGCGAGCATGACGTAATGACAATATTCGCAAATTCCCACAAAACGTGTCAAAAGGCCGCTGCAGACGCGTGGCTTGGACCCGCCGCGTGGCGGTAGGAGTTGTAGACGCGTAGGCGCGAAGCGCGTCGAACGCGGCTCCGACATAACGCGAAGTCGCAGCGGGAGCAAAAAAATGGCTCGCTTGCTCTCGGTCAATGTAGGTCTGCCGCGGGACATCGCGTGGCAAGGAAAGACTGTCCATACCGCCGTCTGGAAAGAACAGGTTCACGGCCCGCGCACCGTGCGCAAGCTCAACATCGACGGTGACGGACAGGGCGATCTCGCCGGACATGGCGGCGAGCACCGCGCGGTCTTCGTTTATCAAATCGAGTCCTATCGCTATTGGCAAAGCGAGCTCGGCCGAAACGACTTCACTTACGGACAGTTCGGGGAGAACTTCACGGTCGACGGTCTGTCGGACCGCGAGGTGTGCATCGGCGATCGCTACCGCATCGGCAGCACGCTGTTCGAAGTTACCCAACCGCGCGTGACCTGTTACCGGGTCGGCATTCGCATGAACGAGCCGCAGATGCCCGCGCTGCTGGTCGGCCGCGGCAGGCCCGGCTTCTATTTCCGCGTTCTCGAGGAAGGCGCCGTCGAAGCCGGAGACGAGATCGTCCAGGTCAAGGCGGATCCCGAACGGATGACCATCGTCGAGATCAATGCGCTGCTCTACATGCCCGGCCACAGCCGCGACGGGATCGAACGGGCGTTGCGCATCCCGGCGCTGAGCGCAGGTTGGCGCGCTTCCTTTGAGGCACTCCTCACCCAGGAACAAAGCGCCGGCGCAGCGACCGGAAACGCCGGGCTCGCTCAGGCGTCGCCGCCGCCGGCATGGACAGGATTTCGCGGGCTGCGCGTGGCTTTGAAGATTCGCGAGAGCCGCAACGTCACCTCGCTGGTGCTCGAGCCTGCCGACGGGCTTCCTTTGAGCGCAGCGCTTCCCGGGCAGTTTGTGGTTCTGCGCCTGAAGCTCGCGCCGGACAAGCCGGCACTCATGCGCAGCTATTCGCTGTCCGCTGAACCTAATGTCCATAGCTACCGCATCAGCGTGAAGCGCGAGCCGGATGGCGCGGCCGGCGCCTATATCGACGACGCGGTTCAAGTCGGAGACGTTCTCGATGTGAGCGCGCCGCGCGGCAGCTTCACGCTTGGGCACGGCGACAATCCCGTCGTGTTTCTCACTGCAGGCGTGGGCGCCACGCCGGTCCTTTCCATGCTCCACGTGCTGGCGGCCCAGGCGTCGACGCGAGAAGTTTGGTGGATCTACGGCGCGCGATGCGGGCATGAACATCCCTTCGCCAAAGAAGCGCGTGCGCTCCTCGATACCCTGCCGCACGGTCACAGCTACATCAGCTACAGCGCGCCCGATGCGGATGACCGGCCGGACGTGGACTTCGATGCGCAGGGGCGCCTGTGCATTGGCGTGCTTCAGAAACTCGGCGTGCCGCGCAATGCGGACTTCTTTCTTTGCGGTCCATCGGCCTTCATGAACACGCTGACGACGGATCTAGCGAATTGGCCCGTCGCACGAGAGCGGATCCATGTCGAGCTGTTCGGTGCGGCGCCCTCGACGACACCCGGCGTCGCCGCAACATCGCATCGCCCGCCGCATCTGCCCGACGGGCCTGCCGGCACGGGGCCGCTGGTTTCATTTGCGCGAAGCGGCATCAATGTCCACTGGGATTCAACGTTTCGCAGCATCCTCGAGCTTGCCGAAGCCTGTGACGTCAACACGCGCTGGGCGTGCCGCACGGGCGTTTGCCACACTTGCGAAAGCGGGCTCGTCGCCGGAACGGTCGCTTACGAACCCAACCCGCTCGATGCGCCCGCGTCTGGCAATGTGTTGATCTGTTGCTCGAAACCGCAAGGCGACGTCGCGATCGATCTTTGACGCGGCGCGCAAACGCGAGGAGTTCTCGCATGACGAACACCTATGATGCCGTCATCATCGGGACCGGCCAGGCGGGTCCGCCCCTGGCCGGGCGGCTCGCGGCAGCCGGCATGTCCGTCGCCATCATCGAGCGCGGGCTTTTCGGCGGCACCTGCATCAACACCGGTTGCACGCCCACGAAAACGCTCATCGCCGGCGCTTACGCGATGCATCAGGCGCGCCGCGCTGCGGAATTCGGCTTCAGCACGGGCGGCGCCGTCACGGTGGACATCAAGGCGGCCATGGCGCGCAAGAACGCGGTGACGACACAATACCGGACTGGCGTCGAATCCTGGCTCGACGGCATGGAGCGTTGCACGGTCTATCGGGGACATGCGCGCTTTCTATCGCCGAACGAAGTCGAGGTGGGCGATGATCGCATCACCGCGAAGAAGATCTTCGTCAATGCGGGCGGTCGCGCCCGCCATCCGGACATGCCGGGCGCTGATCGCGTCGCGCTTCTGACCAACACGTCCATTCTCGAGCTCGATATCCTGCCGCAACATCTCGTCGTGGTCGGCGGCAGCTATGTCGGCCTCGAATTCGCACAGATGTTCCGACGCTTCGGCGCCGAGGTGACGGTCGTGGAGATGGGACCGCGGCTGATCGCGCGCGAGGATGAAGACGTCTCGGCGGCTATCAAGGAAATCCTCGAGGCGGAGGGCATCGCCGTACGCGTCGGCGCGAAGTGCATCGCCTTCGAACCGCGCGGCACCGAAATCTCCGTGGGGCTCGAATGCGAGTCCGGCCCGCCGGCGGCTATCGGTTCTCACGTGCTGCTCGCGGTCGGTCGTCGGCCGAACACCGACGATCTCGGTCTGGACAAGGCGGGCATCAAAACCGATGCGCACGGCTACATCGTCGTCGACGACGAATTGCGCACCAGCAAGCCGGGAGTCTGGGCGCTGGGCGACTGCAACGGACGCGGCGCCTTCACCCACACGGCCTACAACGATTTCGAGATCGTCGCTGCGAACCTTCTCGACGGCGGCAAGCGGCGCGTGAGCGATCGCATTCTGGGCTACGCCCTCTACATCGATCCGCCGCTCGGCCGGGTCGGCATGACGCTGGCGCAGGCGCGCGCCACAGGGCGCCCGCTTCTTGTCGGCCGCCGTCCGATGAGCCGTGTCGGCCGCGCGATCGAAAAGGGCGAGACGCGAGGGTTCATGATGGCGATCGCGGACGCCGAGACGCATCAGATTTTGGGCGCAGCCATTCTCGGCACCGGCGGCGACGAGGCGATCCATGGGCTCCTCGACGCGATGAACACCAAGATCCCGTACACCGCGCTCCTACGCGCGATGCCAATTCACCCGACCGTATCGGAACTCATTCCCACGCTTCTCGGGGAAATGACGCCCGAAGCGCCGAAATAAGACGCGGACTTCAGCCGCCCTTGGAAGCGATCTCGCGCTCGAGCAGTACGAGCAGGCTCTCCGTCGCAAAACCGTCAGCCGGAAGGCCGTGGAGTTTCTGGAAGGTGCGGATGCAGGCGCGGACCTTGTGACCCAACACGCCGTCGATGTCGCCCGGATCGTAACCGAGCTTCTTGAGATCGTTCTGGAAAGCGATGCGTTCGTCACGCGTCAGCGGGGCTTCCTGCCGCGGCCAAGGCGCTATGACCTGCGCGCCGCCTTTGATGCGATCGGCCAGCAGGCACACCGCCAGCGCGTAGCTCTGTGCGTTGTTGTATTTGAGGACCATCTTGAAATTGTCGAAGACCATGAACGCCGGGCCGTGCGCGCCCGCGGGCACGATGATCGCCGCGGGTTTGTCGCCGGGCGGGAGCGCTTCGCCATTCGCCTTCTTCACGCCGATCTTCTTCCAGTCGGCGATCGTCTTCATCGTGTCGACATCGGCCTCGCCGAAGTCGAACCCCTGCGGCAGCGTCACTTCGAAGCCCCAGGGCTGTCCGTCCTTCCAGCCGGCATTGGCGAGCAGGAGCGCGGTGGACGCCAGCGCGTCGGCCGGCGAATGCCAGAGATCGATCTTGCCGTCGCCATCGCCGTCGACGCCGTGCGTAAGGTACGAGGAGGGGACGAATTGCGTCTGCCCGAACGCGCCAGCCCAGGACGACGTCATCTGCCTGGGATCGAGATTGTCGCGCTCTTCCATCTTCATCGCCGCGATCAGTTCCTTGCGGCCGAACTCCTGCCGCGGACCGTCGTAAGCGAGCGTGGCGAGCGCTTCGAACATGTTGATGTGGCCCATAGCGTCGCCGTAATTGCTCTCGATGCCCCAGATGGCGACGAGATACTCGGGCGGCACGCCGAAGCATGGGTGCATCGGCGGCGAGAAGCTGTGCGCCCGTCGCCACCCGTTTGTCCGACACCGCGCCGTCGAGATAATCCCAGATAGGTTTGACGAATTCCGGCTGCTGCAGATTGGCCTGTTCGACTTTCGGGTTGCGCGCGATCCCCGTCATGCAACGGTCATAGGTCTCGGGCTTCACACCCTGCGCGATGGCGGTGGCGCGGAAGTCGCGCACAAAGGCCGCGAATTTGTCGTCGGCGGTCTGATCGGTGGCGCCGGGCGGCACGGGCGCAGCTATCGTCGGCGGCACCGATGCCGCAGACGGCGCGGCGCCCTGCCCCGCGGCAGCGCCGGCGAACGCCAAAAAGGCGAGCGGGACCAGACGAAGCCCTCGTGTCACAGCCCGCAAATGCGGGCCACCCAGGTGACGTTCCACCAACCTCAACGGGTTGAACAAAAAAACAGATTCAGGCATCGGCCGCGCAACTTCTTGCAACTGGGTGGCCCGCATGCGCGGGCCATGACCGTTAATAACATGAGATTCGTGCCCGGGTTGACAGGCAAAATCCGGCCCACTAGGTTCCGCGCCTCTTTTCCGCGCCTATAAGGTTTTCCGGTCCGCCGCCATGAAAATTCGCAACTCGCTCCGCTCGCTCAAGAAGCGCGACAAGGATTGCCGCGTCATCCGCCGGCGCGGCCGCTCCTATGTCATCAACAAGAAGAACCCCCGCTTCAAAGCGCGTCAGGGTTAAGAGCGAAGCTTTTTCCGCAGAACTTGGCCTGGCGGCCCGCGCTATGCGCGCCGCTGTCACTGCGCTGCGAGCGGCTCCCGCTCCGGCGTGCGCTGGCGTATGAACTGTCCGATACGATTAAGCGACACGCGCGCTTCCGGCACGAAGGGGCTCGCCTGGAAGACGTGCTGCATGCCGTCATAAATCTCCACGCTCACCGGAACACCCGCCTCCGCCGCGCGCTCGCCCAGCCGGCTTGCATCGTCGCGCAGGATCTCGAGGCTCCCCGCATGCACCATGATCGGGGGAAAGTCGTGAAAGCCCGCGAACACCGGCGACACGTAGGGATCGGTGGGGCTCGTGCGCCTTAAGTAATAGCGTGCGCTCAGGAACAAGAGCTCCCAGGAAAGCGCCGCATCGTTCTTCGCGTTCTGCAGCATCGACCAGCCCGAAAGCGAAAGATCCGCCCAGGGCGACATCGCCGCGCACGCCGCCGGCATGGGTAATCCTGCATTGCGGATGGCGAGAAGACACGCAAAGGCCAATCCGCCCCCCGCAGCATCGCCGGCGAGGACGATCGACGACGGCGAGATCTTGCGCTGGAGCAGGTAGCGATAGGCGTCGATCCCGTCGCGCAGGCCGGAAGGGAACGCAAATTCGGGCGCCAGCCGGTAATTGGGCACGAACGCGATGGCCTGCGCCGCCTGGCACAGACGCGCGATGAGCGGGCGATGGGTTTCCGGCGAGCCGGAGATGTAGCCGCCGCCGTGGAAATAGAGAATGAGCCGGTGGGTGGTTGTGTCACCCATGCGCACCCATTCGCCTTTGACGGGTCCGACTTGCGCCGGCTCGAAAGTGGCGCCTTGCGGAATCGGTCCGTAACGGTCGCTGAGGTAACTGTATTGCCGCCGGAGTTCTTCGATGTCGCCTTCAAGCCCTATGGCTCTGGGACGCGCCATTCGCGAGACGCGGGCAAACCAGGCGCTCTGCCAGCTCGGCATGGAATAATCGCATTCGTGACGGTGAAGCGTGGCGACAGTAGCGCCAAGATCTTCGCGCTGTCACGTAGACCAACACGATTCCGGACCTAAAAATCCGCGCACAAACGACAAAAAGCCGGGCGTGGTGAACACGCCCGGCTTTCGTTGAGCGGGAGTTAGGCGGCCTTTGCCTGTCCCTCGATCACGGCGACGTTGCCGCCGTTGATCGGGATGCGGCGTGGCTTGCGCTCCTCAGGCACGATCCGCTCGAGGTCGACATGCAGGAGGCCGTTCTCGAGCTTGGCGCCCTTAACCTCGACATGTTCGGCCAGCTGGAAGCGGCGCTCGAAAGCGCGGCCGGCGATGCCCTGATAGAGAACGCCCTGCTTTTCGGTCTCCTCGCCGCGCTTGCCTTGCACGGTAAGCACGCCGTCACGCACTTCGACGTTCAGGTCCTTCTCGGCGAAACCGGCGACCGCGATCGTGATGCGGTAATGGTTCTCGTCCGTCCGCTCGATGTTGTAGGGCGGAAAGGTCTGCGTCGTGTCGTAACGGCTGACAGAATCGAGCAGGTCGAGGACCCGGTCGAAGCCCACGGTGGAACGAAAAAGCGGGGAAAAATCAAAATTGCGCATGGTTTCACAACCTCCTTGAGAAGCGCTGTGGTCATAGGCCCGCCACAATGGCCGGACCCGCCAGATGAACCGGGATGCCTGATGGCCCTCCCGCAGAGACCTTACGTAGGAGCCGAAAATTGTGCCTTCAAGGGCTGCGCGATTTCGTTGAAATCCCTTTTTCCGGCAACCCTTTAGCCTTTTCGGGCTCCGACGGAGACCCGCGCGGTTCCCGCACCGACGGCACAAATTGTTAATGGAACTTTGCCGGACCACGGTCCGTTTCCGGGTCGGAGGGGCTCGTCTTCGGAGACTATTCATGAGCAAAGCATTGAAGACTGCCGCCACGGCCGCGTTGTTGGGCTTGGGCGCGCTCGCCTATACGGCTGGAAGCGCCAGCGCGTACGTGGCGTGCAACGAGGCCGGCGATTGCTGGCATACGGACCATCGCGACCGTTATCCGGACGTGCATGTCCAGTGGCATCCCGACAACTGGTACTGGCATCACGACTGGGACAACGACCGCGACCACCATTGGCATCACTGGCACAACGGCCACGGCTATTGGAAAGGCGGCGTCTGGATTTCGCTCTGACCTGATCGGAGCGCACCAGATTCACGACGGGCCTGGACAGCGAGCGCCGTCCGGGCCCGTTTCTTTTCAGTTCGGATTCACTCCAAACTTCCGCGCGAAGAATTCGACGTTCGCCTCATCCGCGCGTTGCCACGAGATGTGGCGCAGGAAGCCGTGGATTTCGTTCGGGATCACGAGTTCTTCGTACGGCACGTGCCGCGCCTCGAGACGGCGTGCGAGGTCGATCGTTTCCTGGAACTGCACGTTGCGATCGTCGTCGCCCTGGATGAGAAGCACCGGCGACTTCCAGCCGTCGATGGCAGAATCCGGTGAAGATTCCCATGCGACTTTCATCGCTTCGTCGCGATCGCCTTTGTCGTAATGCTGCGGGCCTCTGTTCAGGCGCTGCGTCAGCGACAGCGTCCAGTCGTGAACGCCGTGATAATCGACGCCCACCTTGAAGATGTCGGAGTTGTGCGACAGCGCCATCGCGGTCAAGAAGCCGCCATAAGAGCCGCCCCAGATGCCGATGCGATCGGGATCGACGCCCGGCTGCTTCTGCAGGAATTTCGCGCCCGCCACGACGTCCTGATATTCCGACGCGCCGGCGAAGCCCGCGTGATCGGGCTGATGAAAGGCGCGGCCGTAACCGATGCCGAGACGATAATTCACCGACAGCACGGTGAAGCCGTGATTGGCGAGATATTGGTTCACTGCATAGGCGTTGCTGTAATAGCCCATGTAGTGCCAGCCGAGCAGCATCTGACGCGGCGGCCCGCCATGCACGAAGATGATACCGGGCTGCGTCGTGCTGCTTTCCGCTCGCCGGAACAATTGTCCGTGCACAAGCGTGCCGTCTTCCGCTTTGAAGGTGACGGGCACCGGCGTGATGAGTTGCGTTTGCGGGAAATCGGCGAGGGTCGACATGGGCTCGAGATCGCGCCACTGCTCTGTGCGAAGAACGACCGGCTCCGGTTTGCCGTAGACGACTCCGTTTATTGCAATAGGTTGGGAGAGAGCAATCGTCGGCGGCTTCGCGGCGCCTGCTGAAACGAACGCGACGCGTCCTCCATCAAGCGCCACCGGCGTCCATTCGAGGCCCGTCCCTCTGGTGAGGTCAAACGGCATCGCTTGGTCTACCGGCACGCGGAAGATATGGCGGCGATCATAATCGCCATTCGTTGCACCGGTATTCGCATCGTAAATCATCGTCGTGCCGTCGGGGCTCTCAGCGACATGCTCGACCATGAACTCGCCGGGCGTCAGCAGCAGCGGATCGCCGCCAGCTGCGGAGACCGAATAAAGATGCGGCCAGTTGTCGAGATCGGCCATGAAGACGAGCCGATCACCCGCCGCCCAATACAAATTCGCTTCGCCTTCCGTGTCGGGGAAAGAGCCGTCGAGGGTATCGGGACTTTGCCAC
>Ga0335072_10016093_pt1 | contig 10604 bp, 6 predicted proteins | sample Lox_Sample_21_FD_206725 | JGI IMG/M metagenome (GOLD analysis project Ga0335072, IMG submission 206725) | Soil microbial communities from Loxahatchee National Wildlife Refuge, Florida, United States - Lox_Sample_2.1 | ecosystem: Environmental > Terrestrial > Soil > Wetlands | place: USA: Florida... | reverse complement strand
CAGAGATGCAAAGCCTGCGTCCCTCCTTCTGGCGTGGGAAGGTGAAGCGTAAAAGCTCCTGCTTTGGCGGCCCTGGATCGCCGCTTTGATTCACAGGTTCGTAAATGACAACATCGTTTCCATCGCTTTGCGCGGGGAAGTATCCCCAAACCGCCTGGGGTTGAAAGAGGCCGGAAGAAAAGACCTCATCCTGCAGATTGCGCAAGATTGGCCGGAACTTTTCTTCGACCAAGCGCAAGTAATCTGCCTGCGATGCGGTTTTCAATTGCCATTGGTTCTTGAAGAGAGCCGTCTCGTTGATGTAGCGAAATACTTCGCGCAGATCGTAATCCTTGCGTACGCGCACGCCCCAGAATGGCGGCCGCGGAATATTTGGCGCGTCCGCGACAACCGGGCTGCGCTCGGCAAAGACTGGCCCGGTTTCTTCGTCAACTACCGCCGCCTTGGCATACTCTTTTACCGTGCGGCCTTCGGCAAGCCTTGAAGCGCGGGCACCGTCGAGCGACGACAGATCCTCCATGATGTGCAGCCCGGCGAATGCGTCATCTGCATAGAAGACGCCATTGGCATACTCGCGGCGCAAGTCATCTTCGACGTATTTGCGAGTCAGTGCCGCGCCGCCACAGATGACAGGGAACTCCATCTTCTGGCGCTCGAGATCCTGAATGACATACTTCATCTCGAGCGTCGATTTCACCAACAGGCCGCTCAAGCCGATCGCGTTGGCCTGATGCTCCTGCGCTGCGCGAATGATGGCATCTCCGGGCTGCTTGATGCCGAGATTGACAACTCGGAACCCATTATTCGAAAGAATGATGTCGACAAGATTCTTGCCGATGTCGTGGACGTCGCCCTTCACCGTCGCCAGCACAATCGTGCCTTTTTTTGATCCCGCTTTCTTTTCCATCTTGGGCTCAAGATAGGCGACCGCCTGCTTCATGACTCCGGCTGAGTCGAGCACGGAAGGCAATTGCATCTTGCGTGCGCCGAACAGATCCCCCACGGTTTTCATGCCATCGAGCAGAACAGTGTTAATCAGCTCCAATGCGGAGTAGCTTATGAGCGCTTGTTCGAGCAATTCTTCAAGCGACTTTTTATTCGCTCCATCCCCGACCGACTTTTCTCCATTGATGATTGCGAATTTCAGTTTGTCCTCGATGGAGAGTGTGTCGACGTGAGCGGTTGTGGCCGCCGGTTTTCCTTTGATTCCGGCGAAGTGGGCCATGTAGATCTGCAGAGCATCGCCGCCCGATTCATCGCGGAAAATCAACTTGCGCGCGAGCTCTACTTCTTCTTGAGGAATTTTGTATAACGGATAGATTTTGCTGTAATTGACGATCGCCATGTCGAGTCCACGATCGACTGCCTCGTGCATGAAGACCGAGTTCAGCACTCGCCGCGGATAGGCGTCGAGCCCAAACGAAATATTGCTGACTCCCAGAATCGTCTTTACCGATGGCAATTCTTTCTTGATTCGTTCGACTGCATTCAGCGTTTCGATTCCAGCCGTTCGGTAATCTTCCTGTCCAGTGGAAATCGGCAGAGTGAGCGCGTCGAAAATCAAATCCGTGCCGTCCAGGCCGTATTTCTTCGTCGCCAGATCGAAGATGCGATGTGCGATGGCAACTTTCTTGTACGCAGTAAGCGCCATGCCATCTTCATCAATGGTCAGCGCGATGACGCCGGCACCATAGCGCTTGGCCATCGGCAAAACTTTTGAAGTTCGCTTTTCACCATCTTCGAGGTTGATGGAATTGATAATGGCGCGGCCGGGAATGCGCTTGAGCGCCTCTTCCACGACATCCGCTTCTGTGGAATCGACCAAAATCGGCGCGGGCACGCGGGTGGCGATCTTGTCTAAAATCGAACTGATGTAGCCTTTTTCGTCTTCGCCGACGATTGCGCAACACAAATCGAGCATGTGCGAGCCATCATTCGCCAGCTTCTTCGCCAGAGCGAGGATTTCGTCATATTTCTTTGCCCGCACCAGGTTGCGGAAATGCTCCACGCGTGTGGTTGTGTTCATTTCCTCGGCAACGATGAGCGGTTTGGGCTCGAGATCGAGAGGAACGGAGGTATACGCGCTCGACGCCGCGGCGGTGCGTTTGACGTCTCGCTTCGCAGGTTCCACGCCAGATACCGCGTCCACCACGGCTTTTAGGTGCTCAGGCGTCGTGCCACAGCATCCGCCCACAATGCGAACGCCGTAGTCCTGAACGAAGTGCTTGTGATACTTCGCGAGTTCTTCGGGCGATAGCTTATATACGGTTTCGCCGCCCACGTTCGCGGGAAGTCCAGCGTTCGGAAGCACAGACACTTCTTTGGTTGAATTCAACGCCAGATGTCGCACGGCGTCGTTCATTTCTTTTGGACCCGTGGCGCAGTTCAATCCGATCGCGTCGACATCGAAGGGTTCGAGCGCAGTAAGCGCCGCTCCGATCTCGGTCCCGAGAAGCATGGTCCCGGATTCCTGCAACGTGACTTGAACGGTGACTGCAAGGCGTTTTCCGGATTTGTGCATCGCCTCTAATGCCGCGATGGTCGCGATTTTCGCCTGAAGCAAATCGAAGCAAGTTTCAATCAAGAGGACGTCTACGCCACCCTCGATGAGGGCGCTGGCCTGCTCTCTGTACGACTTGAGCATTTCATCGTGAGTAATATGACCAAGCGAGGGCATCTTGGTGCCTGGCCCAATCGAGCCGGCGACGAAACGCGGCTTGTCTTTCGTCGAAAACTGCTGTGCAACTTCCCGCGCCAGTTGCGCGGCTTTCACGTTGATCTCGCGTACGCGATCGCCGAGGCCAAATTCGGTAAGTACGATGCTCGTGCCCCCGAATGTGTTTGTCTCAACCACATCGCAACCTACGCGCAGGAACTGCTCATGCACGTCGCGAATGATGTCCGGCCTGCTGAGGTTCAGAACCTCGCTGCAGTTTTCCTTCCCCCAATAATCATCAAGCGTCGGGTTATGCTTGTGAATATTGGTACCCATCGCGCCGTCGTAGATGACGACGCGATCTTTCACGGTTTGTAGAAAATCAGCCATTAAAATCAGCTTTCAGCCGTTAGCGCTCAGCCTTCAGCAAAGCGAAATCGCGTCGAATTGCGTTGTCCTATTGGCTACAACCGCCAATTACAGACGACCAACGATTCTTCCCATGCACGAACGCCGGTCTCTAAAGACCGGCGTGAGATGCACTCAAAATCGCTAAAAGCTAGCTCCCCGGAACCATCTCCGCCGGTGCGCCCCCATTCACGTCGGCCTGATTGAAAACGATGTTCGCTCCCATATGTGCTGGCCGGGGGGCCAGCATCATCTCCTTGCGGTAAATCAGACTGGAAACGTTGAACGAGGCGAGCTCGAATCCGTGCCCGTGCGTAATGGCGTCGGTCGGGCAAGCCTCGACGCAGTAACCGCAAAAAATGCAGCGGTTGTAGTCGATGTTGTAAACCTTCGCGTAACGCTCTGCGCCACTGACGCGATTTTCAGCGGTATTCTCGGCGGCCTCGATGTAGATACAGTTCGAAGGGCAAGCGGCCGCACACAGGAAACAAGCGACGCACTTCTCCAGTCCGTTCTCATCGCGCTGCAGCACATGAGCGCCGCGAAAACGGGCTTCCACACGGGCGCCACGCAGCGGACCCTTGCCATCCGGGTAATTCTCCACGATCGTCGGATTGAACATCTCCCGGAAGGTGATGCTCATGCCCTTGGCAATGGCCGCAATGTTCTTCAGAACCGGCATACATTCATAGTATATCGAATTGCCGGATTCGTCCGTCGGGGAGCAGTGTTTGAGCGGATTCGGTGCTGGAATGGAGAAGAATCCGGCCCGAAACGTTTCGCCGGGAGTCGACTTAGAACTTACTGGGGCAGGAAAATATACACTTGTCCTTCGGCGTCCAACGGATCGGGAATCGCCGGGAGTGAAGTAAATTACACATTGTGGATGATCGAGCGAGAGATATCACTTCTGCGGATTACGCCGGGTTGTGCGCTGATTGCTGCTTTCAGCGAATCATGCGCTCGGATCGGGGATCATCGTTTTCTTTCTGCGAACGGTCGTTGACCGATTCTACGTTTCCCCGGTATCCGCGACTGCCCGTGCTGGAGTGCCTCGGATACGAGCGTAAGGCCTCCGATTCATCTGCACACGATTAACGGTTGGCCCGATTTTACTCGTGATGCACATCACTGCGCCGATTTGCGACTGGCTGCAACATGTGAGGCAAGGAGAAAAATCACATGTTGCTCAAAACTCTGGCCATATTCGCGATTGTTGCGTTCTTTCTTTGACTGATCGCCATGCTCCAGGGCTGGAGCAAAAGCGCAGTTCCAGGAAGGATCTTCAACATATTAGTCATTCTGGCGATGGGATGGGCAGCGGTTTGGGGGGCGCGGGTATTGCACATCTTTCGCTAACGCAGGCCTAACTCCTTCGCAAGCGCACTCCACTTGCTATCGACCAGAGCCTTGGTCTTCGCGTCCATGACGATTTCGTCTGGCCATGGACGGGCAAAGCCTTCCGCGGCCCACTTCCGCGTGGCGTCGATCCCCATCTTTGATCCGTAGTTCGGCAGTCGCGAGGCGTGATCGAGGGAATCAACCGGACCGAGTGTAAATTGGATATCGCGCTCGGGATCGATGTGATTGAAAACCTTTAGCACCACGTCGCCCAAGTCCTGCACGTCGACATCTTCATCGACCACGACAATGCACTTGGTGAACATGGCTTGGCCGAGCGACCAGATAGCGTGCATGACCTTGCGCGCCTGGCCTGGATAGGACTTCTTGATCGAGACGATCATCAGATTGTGAAACACGCCCTCGATGGGCATGTTGATATCGACCAGTTCGGGGATGGTCAGCTTCATCAGCGGCAAAAAGACGCGCTCAACTGCCTTGCCCATGTAGGCGTCTTCTTGCGGAGGCTTGCCGACGATCGTGGTGGCATAGATCGGGTTTTTGCGATGCGTGATGCAGGTGATGTGGAAGACAGGATAGAGATCTTCGAGCGAATAGAAACCTGTGTGGTCGCCGAACGGGCCTTCGGTGCGTAGCTCGTCAAGATTGATGTAGCCTTCGAGCACAATCTCGCTCGATGCCGGCACTTCCAGATCCACCGTTTCGCATCTGACCAGTTCAACACCGCTTCCGCGAAGAAACCCGGCGATCAGATACTCTTCAACTTCCGGCGGGGCAGGGACGATCGCCGAAAACGAGACTGCCGGATCAGTTCCAATCGCGACCGCTACTTCCATTTTGCCGGTGGGTCGTTCGCCCTCAGCTAGAATGCTCGCGCCAGAGGACCTTGCCATAATGTCCACGGCGGCAGATTTGCCAACGACCGCGGCTCGCATGCGTTCGCGTGCATGTTCGGCCGCAACTTTTTGCCTCTGCCAGTGCATACCTGTGGTGCGTTCGTCGTACACCTGCATGCGGTACATGCCCAGATTTCTTTTGCCGCTACTCGGGCTTCGGGTGGTCACGCACGGTAATGTGATGAACCGGCCTGCATCTTTCGGCCAGCATTGCAGAACAGGAAATTCAGACAGCGAAAACTTGTCGCGTTTGATCACTTCCTTGCACGGGCCGGTCGGGACTGTTTTCGGGAAAAATTTGCCGGCTTCGGTGAGCAAGGGCAGCATCTTCAGTTTGTCGAGAAATCCCTGTGGCGACTTCACATCCATGAACATGCGCAGACGGTCGGCAACATCGTTGAATGACTTCACGCCCAACGCCATTTTCATGCGCGCTTCCGAGCCAAACTGATTGATCAGAAGCTGGGATCCGGAGTGGCCTTTCACATTCTGAAAAAGCAGCGCCGGTCCGCCGGTCCGGCCCTGAGCATCGCGGCTTTTCGAGACGCGATCGGTGACTTCAGCGATCTCGAGAATGGGATCAGCTTCTACGCGGATGCGCTTTAACTCGCCCGCCCGATCCAGCGCGGATAGCCACTGACGAAGGTCGTCGAAGGCCAAGGATTCCTCTTTCTTTAAAAGCGATTCATTTGACCGACGATTATACGAGAAGCTGTTTTCCTCGAGTGCCGATCTCTGCACGAGAAAAAACCCCAGCCTTTCGGCTGGGGCATGGCAGAACTGCAGAGATTAGAAGAGATTCCACAGAAACTGGTTGTAAACCTCATGATGAAACTGCACTTCTTGCGCCTTCACGAAAGTCCCTAATGCGCGTGGGCAACGGTCGGCCGATGCCTGTTTCAGGTCGACATAACGCGCCTTTACGTCTTCCCCGAGCAATTTTGTGGTCCAATCGGCCTTGCTGAAATTCTTGATAGCATCGTAGATGTTGTCAGGCAGATAGCGTTCGGCCTGGCGAAGATTCTTGATTTTGGCGGTTTCTCCGTCAAGGCCGGTCTTGAAGATCGAAAGCATGACCAGATAAGGATTGGCGTCGGGCGCGACCGAGCGCACTTCCACCCGCATGCTCTTCTCGTTGCCGATGGGAATGCGGACCATCGAACCGCGATCCACCGGAGAAGCCTTGATCTGGTTTGGCGCTTCGAAGTGCGGATCGAGACGTCGATACGCATTGACGCTGGCATTCAGCAGCAGGCAAATATCATTCGCGTGGGTCAAAATGCGATCGACGAAGGCCCATCCTGTCTTGCTGAGTTTTTCTTCGCCTTTTGCGTCCCAGAAAAGATTCTTGCCTTCTTCGCTAATGGAAACGTTAGTATGCATGCCGCTGCCGTTTACTCCGACCACCGGCTTGGGCAGGAATGACGCAGTCAATCCCATATTCGTGGCGACCTGCCGGCAGATGAGCTTGTAAAGCTGAATCTGATCGGCCGCAGCCACCACTTCGCCGTAGCCGTAATTGATTTCGAATTGCGACGGAGCAACTTCCGGGTGATCCTTCTCGTTCTGGAATCCCATCGCGCGCTGCACTTCCGCGGTGGTATCGATGAACGTCCGCAGGGGGTCGCCGGGCAGGGAATGATAGTAACCACCGGTATTGACGTATTCGAATTTGCCGGTTTCGTGAAAGTGACGCTCTGCGTCCGGACCCTTGAAGAGAAATCCTTCAATTTCGTTGGCCGCGTTGAGCGTGTATCCCTTTTTCTTGTAGAGCTCGTCGGCATAGCTCTTGAGCACGCCACGAATATCGCCGGAATATGGCGTGCCATTCTTGTCGATCACTTCACCGAAGACGAGGATTTTGCCCGAACCGAAGATATCGGCAGGCGCCCAGTAAAACGCACCCCAGTCGATGCCCAGGCGCAGATCGCTTTCACGCTGGGCGGTGAATCCACGAATAGAGGAACCGTCGAAGGTGAGGTTATCCCAGCTCTTGATCAGGAATTTCTTGTCGTAATCGAGCATGTGCAACCGTCCCTCAAGATCGCTGAAGAGAACGGTCACGGCTTTTATGCGCTTTTCGTCAGTGAGATATTTCAGCCGCTCGTCGCGGATCTTTTCGATGGCGACGCGCTTCTTACGCTGCTCCTTGGCCTTGAGATTGACTTCTTCCAGTTCGTCGTAAGAGAGCGCCAGAAAATTGCGGAGTTCGTTGGACATGGATGAGCTTTGTTCTCCTTCGAAGCAAACGCTGAATTGTAGGCAAAAAACACATTACGGATACAAGGGGAGTTGAAATGGCTGGTTTCAACACACTGGTTCAGGAACAGAAGAGAATAACGCGCTGGCGCCGATGCGGCCAATCGAAAAAGCTGATGTTCGGCATAAAGCGGATTTATTCGAGAAGCTACACAGTGGGAGCTTCAATGGTCGCGCTTGACCAGGCAGGGATCGGGCTTTGTTGGCCGCAATCCAGGCAGCGGGTCGAGTCGAATCGAGCTGCGCAGTCTGGGCAAACTCCCCAAGTCTGGAATGGGTCGAAGGCTTGTCCACAATGACCGCATTTCCAGAATTCGCCGACTGGCGGCGCGGTTTTACAACTCGGACAGACAAAGCCATCGCGTCGCGGCAGCTTCGCCATCCGCAGCAGGGTACGGGCATGCTGCAATCCTCCCCAGCAGTTCATGAGCATGAAGAGGGCGATCGCCCCCAGCCACAAGTCTTGTTTCCATAGGGCCAACCCGATGAAGGCAGCTACTCCGAAGAATCCCAGAATCGTGGCGACCATCAGGCTGCGAGCACGGCCCATGAGGAACCAAAGAAGAGATCGCAAAATCTGCCCGCCGTCGAGCGGATAAATCGGCAGGATATTGAAGACCAACAAGCCAATGTCGATGCCGAATACATTTCGCGCCAGCATGTAGACATCGGGGCTCGTCTGCGCCAAGCCCGCCGACCGGCTCATGAAATAGAGCCCTCCCAACAGCGGCAATAGCGCGACATTCACCAGCGGACCAGCAGCGATGCTCCACAAAGTTGCGCCCGGGCGCTGTGGTGGATCGACATAAGCCACTCCGCCGAGAGGCCATAGAAGAATTCGATTTGCCCTGCCGCCGACCTGCCGGCAGGCGAGTGCGTGCCCAAATTCATGCAGTGTGACGATCACAAACAGGCCCAGGTATTCGAGGACGTTCCACGTGATCGACGAATAACCGCCCAGGCCGCCGCGGATTTCAATGATTGCAACGAGGAACCACGACCAGTGCAGAAAGACATCAATTCCAGAGAATCGGAAGAGATGGATCGATCCATTCCCTCTCAGCATGTGCTGAAGTCTAATGCCTCAAACCAAGCTGAGCAAATGAATGTCGATTGGCGAAGCGGTGTTTATTGCCGGTGGGCGGAAGCGCCGGCGGCTAGCTCGCGAAGGGTGGTCAGAAAGCCTGCGGCGGTGCGGGGATCGTCGAGGGCGTCAAGCTTGATGGTGGCAGAAAACTGCGGCGATTCGGGCCGGAAACGAACCTGCAGAATGTCTTGCTGGCGAACGGTCATCAGCGCATTCAACTCCGCGCTCGGATCCTGCTTCCAATGGGTTCGCGTTGTCAGAATCACAGGGCCGGGCTCATAGATGTCCCATTCGTGTTGATCGCGGTGGGATTTCATCCCACGGCTGTGGGCGCACCAGCGGTGCCGAATGACCTCCATGTGGAAGCTGGGAGAACCGCCAAGATCGGCCTCGAAGGTTAGAGTTTCCTTCTGCTTGTGAATGGCGCTGATGATCCATTGCACCGGCAAAGGTCGGGGGCGGAATCTCATGGTCACACGGGCGTTTTCGAAGCTACGGGAAGGGAACTGTAAACGGGCGTGCAAGCGGGAGGAGGTTAACCAGCGAGAATCGAGAATACGCCCTTTTCCGGCACAAGCAGATTGCACCCAGCGCAGCGCTTCGGCCCCTTTACGGCGGTTATAGACAGAAAAAAACAGGTACCACAGTCCCAAAACCGCGGCCGCCGTAACCACGTCGATGAGCAGAAGGCGCTCCAAATGCTCCTCTGATGCCGATGGTACGTCTGAGGTTGCGGCCTGAGCAAGAGGGCAAATGACTGTATGAATGAATTTTTTCGCGGTATTGTCAATTGCTTGTGGAAAACGCCACCGAAAGCGGACGACCGGCTCCAAGGGCCAGCCCCGCTACAATAGTATGTGCGCTTCGTAATCCGCGATTTCGTTCCAGAAGACTTCGAGACGCTCTGGTGGATTGACCAGCAGTGTTTTTCCCCGGGAATTGCCTATTCTCACCGGGAATTGAGGACTTATATACGCCGTCGGGGGGCGATTACCCTGGTTGCTCTAACATCAGAAAAGAAGGAGATCGCCGCGTTCCTGGTCGCCCAGACAGGGTTGACGGGACACATCATCACGATCGACGTGCTGAAATCAGCCCGCCGGGCGGGCGTGGGTTCGCTATTGCTCAGTTCTGCCGAGGAACGATTGGCCGCGGCAGGCTCGCGTGCCGTTGGGCTGGAGACGGCCGTCGACAATATGGGGGCCTTGGCCTTCTATAAGGGGCACGGCTACCACGTCATCCGTAGCTGGCCACACTATTACGCCAACGGGCTAGACGCCCTGGTGCTCGAAAAACTGTTCCCCAAGGAACCGCCATCCACTACCCCTGCGAAGTAACCCAATCGGCGACGTACTTCCGAATCATCCTCATGCACTTCCGAGTGCTTCGGCCCTTCCAAAGCACCGCTAGAATCGGCTTACCTTAGTTCCTCTCGAATTCCGCCGATCGAGGTGCCAGCTTATGAAACCCTTCAAATTTGCATATTCTCTTTGCTTCTTTGCGCTTTGCAGCCTTGCAGTTTCTGGGGAATTTTGTTCCGCTCAAGAGGCGCGAGCCGCATCCGAAACGAAATCCTTCAACATGATCACGTACCAGCGATCCAATGACGATCAGACTGCTTCCGCTCCTCTTGTTACGAGGGATCCCTCGGAACAGAACGCTCCAACGAATCCCGATGCCACATTCAAGGGTTGCTGGTACAAGCAGGGCACTCGCAAATACCAAGCGATTGCGCTTTCCGTGAAGAATCCCGGCACTTATGCCTTCGACGCCGTCCTCTATCACGGCACGACTTGCAACGCCAATGATTACGCCGACAGTTTGAGTCAGAACTATCCATTCGAGGGTTTTGGATACATTTTTTGGTTCGATCGTTTTGGCAACCAAAACAACATGTCGGCGGTCTGGAATGTTGGGCCCGACACCTCCGGCTGTG
>Ga0335072_10016092_pt1 | contig 10605 bp, 4 predicted proteins | sample Lox_Sample_21_FD_206725 | JGI IMG/M metagenome (GOLD analysis project Ga0335072, IMG submission 206725) | Soil microbial communities from Loxahatchee National Wildlife Refuge, Florida, United States - Lox_Sample_2.1 | ecosystem: Environmental > Terrestrial > Soil > Wetlands | place: USA: Florida... | reverse complement strand
AGATCTTTCCATAGGTGTCGAGATTAAAATCCAGCTCTCCACGTGCCTGGGAGTGAGCATGAGGCAGATCGCAAATCCCAGGGTGCCTGTCAAGAAATCCCGTAATATGATCACGAAGATTTCCAGTTTCAAGTTGTGGACGGCCGAATTCAAGATGTATGGTCAACGCATCTGCACCAGTGGTGGGCGCTGTTGCATTTCCGCCGTCCATTCCTGACGATCATTAAAAATAAACTGAAAGGTCACTATCTGGAGCCGCATGTCCCACGTGGCTGTACCCATCTAAGCCATTCATACCTCTCGCTCGCTCCATCGGTGACAATCACCAACTCTCCGGTGTCCATGTTTACGATATATTAATCGGTTGACTTAATCTCCAGATAGTTGTTTTCTTGAACAAAGACCCCGGGGTTAAGGATGGAGGGATCAGGGACAGAAGTGTTGCGAAGATATAAGAAAAATTCGCATTGCGAATCCGGATCGAGTCAACCTCTCACGCTCAGTTGTGTAGTTTGCTACGGGGTACTGTGTGTCGACGAGAGAGGAAAAATTAGGGGGAGCACCTTGGAAGAAAGTTTGAATCTCGTTATCGAATTGGTCTGTAGTGTCGATGTGTGGGGTGAATACCAAACCCTCGTTACTGAAGTCAGCCGACAAGGAAATCAAGGAGCAAACGAAGTATGACCGACCAGAATTTGGATATTATGATTAAATTGCTGATTCCGCAATCTCACGCCAGGCAAATTCAGAACAAAATTATTGTCTATCGCAGGACCGTAGACGAAAGTTCCGTTTGGAGCAGCTGCGACGATGGCGTTATTAGCATTTGCTAGAATCGATGCATTGGTGGTTCTAAGGCAAGAGACTGGCGACGGGGCTGTGCTACAGTTCGCACTCACGTTACCCACGAAATACGAAAATTGTGTATTCAGTTGATCATTGTCCCATCTATTGTCAACTAGTATCATGGAAAGCGTTACTGTGGCATGAAGGCCGGGGATTGAATAATTGCTCTGTTAAACGCTGGCTTCATGTCCGCAGTCAAGTGATGTAGAATGGAACTTGCTCCAGCCGATTCGCCCATGACTGTGATCCTATGACAGCTTCAGAATGCGAATTGTGGGAAACTCACTGTTCGCGATTCCCGCCAACCTTACCTAAATCCAATCCAAGGCAGCTCGTTGATCCCAAAACCCAGCGTTTGCAACGGTTTCATTATTATCGGTCAACGTAGATCCAGCAAGAAATCCAAATGCACCGAGCTATTGTCAGTTTGGTCTTGAAATAATCGTACCCTGTAGTTCATTGCTACATATATAATTGAATTCCCTGAGTTCGTGATGAGGGCAGTGCCATCGTAACTATCTTTAGAGCCGGTAACTACACCATTAGCGCACAAAGATCTGGGAGATACCGTAACCGCCACCATAAATCCATGCGAGGACAGGAGCTCCATCTTGAGTCCCAGCGGAACTATTGGGGTACACGCTTTGGGGAACATACACATCAAGGAACAGACAATCCTCCTGCTGAGGTATAATGGGTGACAAATCGGGGAATGGCAACTATTATATGACGGTTAGTAATTATTCGGACCGAGACAATACACTCGTTTCACCGTTCTCACAAAATTAGCCCGAGGTAGAATTGGAGGGTACAGGGAACTTCTTGGCCCAATTTGGCCACGCTTGATAGCACGCCGCGCTGTCCGTGGGCATCCCCTTTTCTGGAGCCTGAGGCTTTTTCCAGCGGTTTTGGTCGGTTGGGGGAGCTGCATATCTAATGTTGCGAAATACAATGACACTGGTCGACTCGTTTAAGACGCCGTTGTAGTCCTGATATGGCAGAGACAAGACGTAGTTTTCTGCTTCTAATAATTAACTTGCATCGAGAAATCGCATACTAGAAGGCGGAAGTTCCAAATGAACCTGGGACCCAAAGACCCGAGACACAAGTAACGCAAGTAACGCAGAAAATGAAGAAATTGGTTTCACCCCTGGCGCAAATCATCCTGGCTCGAACTGCTCCTTTTCCACTGGGCGGCGTTTCGGAGCTACCCATCTTATAAGCCGAAGTCGGGCCCCCCTATCAAAGGGTGGGGGCGCTATATTTGCCACCGTTGAGTGGGGTTTGCCGCAATTAGGCTCTAGTGCCACGCGCGACAAAGACACAGTTTTGATCATGGGAGTGGATGTTGTAGCCAATCGCGAGGGGCACCGTGCGCACGCTCCACAGCGAGATGCGAAGGGCCGTGGGAAACTACGGGAAAGTGCTGCGAACTTGAAACCTTAACTTGCTTCTAAAGTTTGCTCGGGGAGAATCACCGGGATCGCCGGGATCGCCGGGATTGGATGATTGGATGGATCAGATAGGGTTTTCGGTTTTCGGACAGTCTGAAGCGCCGAATTTTTCTATTTCTTTTCCGGACGCATGCTCTATCATAATCCCAGCTGTTTCTGTATCTTTTCTAAGATTTAATATTGCTCATTGACACTTGTTCTCTATTTAGCTTCCAATGATCCCGCATATTCAACTCCCCTTCTGCCAATCGGCTGCCTTTACTGCACCGCACGCGTGTCCGCACCATAGTACCACTCGCCCGGCTCTCTAGTTGCATTATGCACAAGACAACAATTGGCACAGTTATGTACATTTCAATTGGCCACTGAAAGGCCGCTCCCATAATTTCTAGGGTGTTTTGATGTCGGAAATATCAATTTCTTCCATCTGGACACTGTAGATACAGATGCCTAATTAAAGTCAGGCGAAAGGTGCGAAAGATGCCATGATCGAGATTCCGGAAGGCAATGCTGAGGGGGAAACAGCTGTGTGCTAGTCTGTGATGTACGCGTGGCTTCAGCCTCCGCTGCCCGAGCACGTTGCGGGTGAAACTTAAAATAAAATCACTTGGCCAAATGCAAACATCGTTAGTATAAATCACCCGTGGAGAGAATTGGGCCTGAATCGGCACGAAATACCGTCGCGTGACTAAAACTGTATATTTCCACTGAATTTAGTTTGCGCACAGAAAATCAGTCCCACTTGGAACTGTTTTCCTAAACGGATTGTCGGGATCGGTGACAATGAAGCTAGGACTGGGTTTAAGGTACCTACAGTAACTTTTTATGCTGGTTTCGATGGATTACCTTTTGTTTTGATTCCGTTTGCAGTTGCCGAGGTATTCATGAATTTCAATCAGTGCATCAATAAATACCACATGAAGCCAATTTTCGAGTAACCTGACTGACTGGTCACCATAATGCCGTTGGGAAAAATAAAATTGTACTGATCCCGCCCTTCCTGACCCGTACTATGTCAAACTCTAGTAATTGCGTTCAGACGTTTTGAGATGAAAGGTCGGCTTGTTTGAGATCCGAGCCATTTCGTAGCAATTCGATCCTCCAGAAAGTGGAGGATGAAACGATATTAAATTGAACCTGCACCGGCGCGGAAGTACGATCTCAAACAGGAGTAGTAGCCTTTCTAACCGGAAACAGTCTCATCATCACTAGAAGCTCTATTAGAATTTACAGCAACATTGTTCTTTGCGCCCCCACAGAAATACGGCGGGTCAGGCGACCTCATGTAGTTTGAAGTTTCGCATTTCAATGAGAACCGCAATGCGAAAGAAGGGCCAGTTCTGCCACTGGTAGCGCAGAGGGATGTTTCCTTTGCGGAAGGAGGGATTTCCGGTGGAAACCCCCACTCCATTTCCAGTCGTGTGACCTCGAACCTTCTTTCTACATCGGATCTTCCTGGTGCACGCTGGACTATTGATGATGCTATGGTCTCTTCCCCACACTTTTCATCCCGCGATGAGTACTCAGAAATTTTCAACTTATTTCCGGTATTTTTCTATCAAACTAAGTTCACCTTTTAGATGCGGCAATAGACTGCAATGTGCTATACCTATCCAACGCTTACGGGCCCAATGTCACCTTCAATTACTACTTCAACACGCCCGCCTACCATGGTCTCGATGTCTGCTGGACGTTTCCTCATCTTGTTCTGCCGGACGGTCTTTGTATTGATGCGCGAAGTCTCGTGCCCGGGCGTATGAAGGATTATCGTACTTACCTTGCTACTTTTGCAGCAAAGGGAGATCCGAATTTCTCCGAACCACCAATGACGTGGACAAACTTTGGGGTTAATGGAGAAGCATTACGTGGGGACAAGTTTTCGGCATTCGAAATGGTTCAGGACGGTGAACTTCCTACCGATCGCTGTTCTTTTTGGCAACCTGCTCCGTATTGCACGCAATGCAGCACGAGTCCGAGTCATCATGATTCAAATGGCCGTGATGCGTAGTAAGGGGAAGTCTTTTATGAATATGCAGCAGAATTATATAGTCTCAATATAGTTAACGAAAAACAAAACTTGAAGCCGCATGACCATTGAACAGAATCATTGCTGAAGAAGCTGGTGAACCACATGGATGGAAATGGAAATCGTGGGATTGAACACTGATACAAAAACATGGTTAGCATATTTTTCAGGATTGGTGAACTTTGAAATCACACAGCGATTTCGGGGCGGCATTGGAGGACAGGTTGGGAAGCCAGCTGGAGGCTTCGCGCTGCGGATCCCGCATTTCATTTGGGTTAGAGGTGCGGCACTTGCATCAGCCATGAAGTTCTGAGTTGCGAGGAATGATCGTCGATCATAAACTGCAATCAGAATTGTTCAGTATCTCTATGAATATCAACGCTATTGAAACAAAACTTAATTTTTTAGAATCAGGACTGAAAATGTGAGCCAGGGTAAGAGCGTTTATAAAGGCCATAAATTTTATCCATCTCGACCTGGGGCCTGTGGCGAGTGTGATCAGCTCTGATCCACGGTTACTGATTTAAGGTTACACTCGGCTTTTCCGACAACCAATCACACGTTCTCCTTTGAAAACTGGTTGGGGGTGCGGAATCCGGATGCTTCGTCCCCACTCCGAGAGCCGCTGCTCGCTCCTGAGTCCCTTCCGCCGTCTCTGTCTTTGACCGTCGCCGGAACATCCAACATGAGCCAAAATCACAGTCCTGCCCACGAATTCAAGAATGCATGTCGCCTCCTCTTGACGCGCATCCCTAAACCAACATCCGATCAAGTGCGCGACAAGTTCGCTTTTCCCGAGTTTGATCCCGATATCGGCATCGAGGAACAAGTCAAAGCACTCCAAAGCACCCTCGACGAGTTTTTGTCTTCCAGAAAAGAATTCAAAGACGGGGCGAGTAAAGACCGAAAGGAGAGAGTCAAGTCGATCTTGTCTCAGTGGTATCGGAGTTCGTATCCCTTCGCGGTCACAATCTTGACCATTTCGCAACAAGCATCCGCAGTAGAGTCCTCAAATCGATGACCCTGCTAAAGGCTTTTGTAGATCCCCATATTGGCTCCAATCGGCATTGTGTGTGCGGGACTTTTGACTTTGGCAAATGTATACGACTTTGAAAAGACTAAGCTCACGTTGATGTTAGACAGCCAATGAAGTTGCGTCTCGAGCTGAACTTGTTGATGAAACGATAGAGACACTCCAAAAAGAGCTCAAATTGATCCACGTCACAGACGACTTTCCCAAAGCCCTTCCCGCGAAGCAGCTAGATAACTGCCGAGCCGCTGGTTTAAATCTCTGTGGCTCGATATACGAATACCTCGCGGTAGCCCTGAAATATCTTCCTCGATCCACCTTAAGTCACTCTCCCATTCCTTTATCATGTCATTAACAGTTACTAGGGAATAACTTGAGCACCCTGGTCAAGCCGTACCCCTTGAAGGTGGCAAAGAGCAAAATCGTCAAGTCCCGAGAAGCGTACAAGTTCGCACTTAGTACCCTCGGAACAGAAATCGGTATCGAACTTTGGAAGGAACTCGATACAGTGCACAAGAAAGTCGATGAGATCCCAACTCGGGTGCAAGAAAAAGCCGAAGGTTAAATCTCTTGGTTGGGCAAAACTCTGATACTCGGTGTAGAACAGGCTAAGCTCGACGAGTTCGGTGGATGGCTGAATTCGTCTCTCAAGGCAGTCAAAAAGAAAAGACAAGCGCTGCTGGATACTCAAGATGCGAGAGAACGCGGTTTCCAGGAATCCACCTCTCCTTCTTGGATTTTCGACCAGAAAAAATTCAAAGATTGGCTCTCAGCCGAGCAAAGTTGCGTGCTTTGGATTTACGGAACCACTGGCCTTGGAAAATCGGTACTTTCGGCGTATTTGTCCAAGGAGCTTCCAGCGCGAGCTCCGTCCTACTTGACAGCTTTTTTCTTCTGCTCGAAAGATAACGTCATTCTCCAGGATGAGACTCAACTCTTGCTAACTTTTCTCGGTCAAATCATTGTCAAGTCCCCTGACGCTCGTGAAGTTGTGAGGAAGATTTGGGGCAAGAACCCTTCTATTGCCGACTCCACTGCGTCTCTGGGGCAATATATCGAGGGCTTGTTAGCACCTGCGCTCGAAAGTTTCGCTCGCACCTCGTCCCAACAAATTTTGTTTTTGATCGATGGGCTCAATGAATGTCCGGACAAGTCTGTCCAGGGGATCGTAAGACTGATACGCCGCCTCACAGCCTTCCCACAGAGCGAAAATGGCGGCGAGACGTCAGTAATGCCGGTGGTCAAAATTCTCCTCACGTGCCAGGAGACAGCAGAAATATCCCGAGATCTAACGAATGCCACAAAAGCCGGTATTTACGGACAAAACCTGGGCAATATCGAGACCTATGTTACTCAGATGCTCGAGCTTCACTCGGAAATCGCTGCAAATTTCAAGGCTATTAACATTGATGCCATCGAATATTTCACGGAGAAAAGCTCTGGGATGTTTTTGTGGGTCTCGTCGATGCTGGAGTGCATCAGATTAACACCGCTCAACGACCTGGAACGCATGCTCAAGCATGCACCTCGCGATGTCGAGCTTATCTACCGAGACACGCTCATCCGAACCACTGCAAAGCTACACGACTTCGAGATTGAGCATGTTGCAGAGGTTTTGCAATGGTTATGTACTGCAACGCGCGATCTGACCTTCATGGAATTGCAACTTGGCCTCGCCCTTGCGCGGGACCCCGAGAGTGACCCGAGTCCCAACATGGCCGCTTTTTCAGAGTCGGTGGAACTTGCTCTACGTCGATGCGGAATGTTTGTACAAATCGCAGCCTCCGAGTCGACCTTTACCGGCCTTGACACTATCAGTCTTGCTCACGCGACATTCAAGCAATTCATCACAAACGAGGATTTAGCCCCAGCGAATCTGTGGGTCGACTTGTCCAAGACAAGCTACAAAGTCGCGGCAACATGTATTAATTACCTTTGTACCATGCCGGCCTTTGATTTCTCGAACTCTCCTGTTGGCACAGGCAACGAGGCTGAAGCAACCTGGCTAGATAACCACCAATTTTTTCTTTATGCTACAAGCTGGCCAGACCACCTAAAACGGTCTCGATCTGGGAACGCGGCGCGTGAATCGAAACTCGTCGCAGAAGCATTGGAGAACTTTCTGAAACCTGCACCGTTGAAAAATCTGATAACGGGTGTTCTTATTTATACGTTTCATGCAGACCAAGTGTGGACAACGCTTGGTCGGGTGGAGAGGGGCATTACAGCGATATTGGATTGGTTGGATTATCACGGAATTGTTCTGCAGCCTGACACGAAGGTGGGAAGCGCAAAGCTGTTTGCGCTTGAAGAAACGAGGGAAGAGCGCAGCTTCAGGAGCGTCAACAGTTCGCTCCTTTGTGACCTTGCAGCCCACGTAACAGCGGAGATTTGGATGACGGGAAATCCCAAATACCACATTACGTCTCGAGTCATGTCTCTAATGACTCATATCCTGAATGCATGGCACACTAGCGGAATCCAGACTTTCGGGACTGTCTTTGAGTCCGAAGTGTTTGATGTCGTAAGTTTATCGAATCTGGCTGCCACCGACAGTGAGCTCAAGCAATCTTGGTGGGAAGCAAATATCGGTCATGCCCATTACTGTATGGCGGTTAACTCAACAACCCGGGAGAAGAGATTGTCCCAACTCCGTCAAGCAATAGAAAGATACATTGTCAGCCTTGACTTGATGACGGATGGTGACTCTCGGAATGTGGCGCAAAGGGTTTGGTGCTCACTTTGCGACTGCATGCGCATGATGTCACTTAACGAAGGAACCGGTCTCGACCGCCAGACGCTTCAGCACTACAACAAGAAAGTGAATGGCCTAATTGAGGCTGCAGATGGTATATCAATTGATACCGACATGATTGAATGTTTGGACGCTGTGGACGTCGACATGGCCGAATATCTGCATAGCACTGCATCCTTGGCTCATACCAAATTTGTTGAGGAGAGCTCGATAATTGACCTCGAGGAAGCCATTGCACTGTCGGGTTTTCTTGCTTCCAAAGATCTGGACTGCGGCCGTTTTGAAAAATACGAGTATACAAGAATGTACGCTTGGTGCTTGGTCCGCCGCTTCGAGATTACAAGAAATCCTGGTGATTTAGAAACCGCGCTTGAGGTGGCTCATCGGTGCCTAAGGACAGCTAACACTGCGGTTTTGAGGGTTGACATTAATGGTTTGCTAAGTGTTTTATTCAATTATCGTTTCTCGCATATTACGCGAGACCTAGAAGATATAGACCAAGCTATGAATCTGGCTGAAACGGCTGTCAGAGACGCCGGCGATTGGAGCGCCGCCGTCGCCGCGTATGGTCGAAATCTGCTCGCTTTGGCCTTAGCCACAAAGTACAGAGCAGTGGGAACCAAGGAAATGATTGAAAGAGCAATCGGGGAGATGCAGAACAGCCTTGCCACAAAGGACCTACCTTTCCAGGAAGTGGTTTTTTACGAAGTAAATTTCATTGATCATTCGGTAGACCAAATGGAAGAAATGGGAGAATATCATGACTTGACGAGGTGTCTAGACTTGGGTCAGCACGCAATGGCGGGGACCCTTAGAGGCTCTTACCTTTGGGGTCGCCGCTGTGGTTTTCTGGCCGCTGTATACAGTTTGGTATACAAAAAAACCCAGTGCTATGACAGCCTGAAACAGGCCTACGAGAGCCTGAGGGACATACCCTCTGGAAGCAAAGATTTTAGTCGCGTCCTGCGAACCATTTCTGACATTGCACTGTTGAAATACGACCACACGGACTGCGTTCACTGCCTCGATGAAGCCGTGAAGTTCGCGTCGGATGCATTGTCCCAAATCACTCAGAAACCCCATCACAAGGCCGAGACCGCTGATTATTTGTTGGTGATGGCGGAGAGTTATAGGAGAAGATTCGAAAAGTATCGAGCCACGGACGACTGGAAACAAGCCGTTACCTATTCAAACCAGGCGCAGGACGCAAACGACCGAAAATGGCGGGAGGGAGACTTCGAATGGTTGTGTGGAGCTGTAAAACTGAGTAAGGCAAGCGATCCACTTGAATTGCCAGGCATAGAGGACGCGATTCAAACCCTGCGCAAAGCGGTCGAGATGCTAAGCGGTCGCGGAGCACCGGCACGCGTTCGAGGATTCCACCAATTGAGCCTCGCATTGCGAAAGAAGTACGAAGTGGCAGGACAGCTCGCCGACCTGGAGGAATCGAAGCAATGGGCATCTCAGGCTGTGGAGATAATGCCCCAACCACATATCACCTGCGGCGTCGTCGCTAACAATTTATCGAGGATCCATCTTTTACACGCTCAATCTGCGAATGGCGACATCTCAGATTTCGTTGAGGCAGCCAAACTTTCGTGCGTCAATATAATCAACACTCCGCATGATAATGTCGCTCATCTCGAGTACTTTAAGACCTTGAACGAAATCTTTGAAGAGGGTGGTAAACACGGGCAAGATGTCGTGGAGCAACTGCAGTTGGCGGCTGATCAAGGTAAGATCTCCCCCGATTTGACTGATTGTACCAGTCTTCAATAAGGTAGAAAAGGAAGTCGATATCAGCATCAAGAATCCCACTGTCGAGGAGAAAATTTGGGGCTGGTGGGATTCTGTAGTTGGAGTTTTGCCTACTCTTGTGGTGACAAGCGTGATCATTTGGAGAGTCGGAGCGAGGTGATGGGTGTATGTAATTTTGTCTCTTGTTTGGATGGGTATATGCGTAGAGAGACACTCTTTTATGGACACTCCAATTCTTTAGCATAATATTGGTTCAGCTGAGACCCCTTTCGTGATCGGAATGAGGTGAGAGTGAGATCACAATTCCAATGACCGGCGCTAAAACTTAATGCTCCCCATACACAACTGCGCATAAAGTTTAACGGGAGTGGTCCAGGGTTTCAATAATGCATCCGGAATCTGATTTATCTCTAACCTAACCAACATGATCTTTATAATCTCTGCCAAAGCGTCCATCGCGATGGGCGCCACCCACACGTCGACGGCGCATCACGCACTATTTAGTCGCCATTTAATGCCTCGAATTCTGACCGAATATTACTCAGAGTTCATGAAACTTCATCAATATACCCCATAGAAGAGTCTCAAAACCACGGACTGCAATGTCCCCTAGACAGTGCCGCTCCCCGATGTTGTTTGCAATCTGCCCCAATAATAATATAGAACTCCCCATATCTGGGCTGCCAAAACACAAACAGCCATGATCTGTCCGAGCTGCCAGCCTGATGCTGTCAGT
>Ga0335072_10016090_pt1 | contig 10606 bp, 10 predicted proteins | sample Lox_Sample_21_FD_206725 | JGI IMG/M metagenome (GOLD analysis project Ga0335072, IMG submission 206725) | Soil microbial communities from Loxahatchee National Wildlife Refuge, Florida, United States - Lox_Sample_2.1 | ecosystem: Environmental > Terrestrial > Soil > Wetlands | place: USA... | reverse complement strand
TGGCTCTGGTCGGTCGACACGGAGGACTGGAAGGCTGACGGCTCAGCCTCGGCTTACTGGGTGCACCGGATCATCAGGCTGGCTGAGAGCGAAGGAATCGACCTGCAGCATCCGGTGATCATCATGCACAACCAGCCCGCCGGGAATCCAGCCACAGCGCTAGCCCTGCCGACGATCATCCGGTTCTTCAGGCGGCACCACTACCGGCTGGTCACGCTGACCGGCTGACTCTGGCCGCCGCCGACGGCGCCGGCTCATGACACCGGCCTGATACCTCTGGCCTGCCATCCTCGGTTCAGATAGTCACCTAACCTCGGCCGGTAACGGTGCCGCCGGAGAGCACGCGGGAAAAGGACAGACGCAGGTCATGAGGGTGCTGGTAGCAGAGGATGTCGAGGACCTGGCCACGGCGATCGCGGCCGGGCTTCGGCGCGAGGGCATGGCCGTCGATGTGGTGCTGGACGGTGCTGCCGCCCTCGAGCACCTCGGCATCACGCCGTATGACGTCGTGGTGCTCGACCGGGACCTGCCGGTAGTTCACGGCGACGAGATCTGCCGGAAGCTCGCGGGGGCGCAGTCGGGGAGCCGGGTGCTCATGCTCACGGCGGCCAGCACGGTCAGGGACCGGGTGGAGGGCCTGGGCCTGGGCGCCGATGACTACCTGCCAAAGCCATTCGACTTCGCGGAGCTCGTCGCGCGCGTCCGTGCCATCGGGCGCCGCCCGTCAGCCTCGCTGCCACCGGTGCTTGAGTACGGCGACCTGACTCTCGATCCGAGCCGCCGGGTCTCGACGCGGGCTGGCCGTCGCCTGGATCTCAGCCCCAAGGAGTTCGCGCTGCTTGAGTGCCTGCTGGCCGCGAGCGGCCGGGTGGTCTCCGCGGAAGAACTGCTGGAGCGAGTCTGGGACGAGGCAGCTGACCCCTTCACCACCGCCGTCAAGCAGACTATGCGCCGGCTCCGGGCGAAGCTCGGCGAACCGCCGGTAATCCGGACCGTCCGCGAGGGCGGCTACCAGATCGGAGAGCTGTGATGCGCATGCCTCACGCCGCTGCTGCGGCACGGCGCCTGCCTCGGCGCACGCTCCGGGCGCAGCTCGCGCTGCTCTACGCGGCCGTCTTCGGCCTTGCCTGTGCCGCCGTGGGCGCGATCGCGGTGATCTTCAAACCCGACTTCCTGGTCGGAACCAGCTGCTCCCCGGCACCCGGCACGGCCGTCCGGCCGGGCCTGTGCGGTCAGTCTGATCAGCTGTCCTTCGCGGGCACCATCGCTCACGATGCCGGGCAGAACCTGGCTGGCCTGGCAATGGTCGTGGTCGTGGCTGTCCTGGCGGTCGGCGTTGGCTGGCTGATCGCCGGCCGCGTGCTGCGGCCGCTGCGCACGATCACGGCGTCCGCGCGGGATATCTCGGCCAGGAACCTGCATCAGCGCCTCGCGATCGACGGGCCAGACGACGAGTTCAGGCAGCTCGGCGAGACACTCGACGGCCTGTTCGGGCGGCTGGAGGCGGCCTTCCAGGCGCAGCGGCATTTCGTCGCCAACGCCTCCCACGAGCTGCGTACCCCGGTTGCCGCGGAGAAGACCGTGCTCCAGGTCGCACTGGCCGACCCGGGCGCCAGCGCCGGCACCCTGCGGTCTGCCTGCGAGAAAGCGCTGCGGTGGAACGACCAGCAGGAACGCCTCATCGACTCACTGCTCACCCTGGTCAGCAGCGAGCGCGAGATCGAGCGCTGGGAGCCCTTCGACCTCGCCGATATTGCCGGCAAGGTGGTTGCCGGCTGCCGTCAGGAGGCAGAACGCCGGGATATCCGGATCGACCCGGCGCTATCGGCTGCTCCGGCAACAGGCGACCCGGCTCTGGCCGAGAGCCTGATCGCGAACCTGGTCGGCAACGCCATCCGGCACAACATGGACGGCGGGCGGGTCGAGGTCTCTACCGGGATCACCGACGGGCTGTCCGTCATCACGGTCAGCAACACCGGGCCGCTGGTTGCTGCCGATGAAGTTGACCGCCTGTTCCAGCCGTTCCAGCGGCAAGGCAGTCTGCGGTCCGGTGTTCAGTCCGGGCAGGCTGGCGGACACGGGCTCGGGCTGGCCATTGTCAGCGCAATCGCAGGCGTCCACGGCGCTGCGCTTACCGTCGATCCCCGTCGCGAGGGTGGCCTGGACATCAATGTGAGCTTCCCCCGGACCACTGGTTAAGCGGCGCACGACCAGGCGCGGCGGAGACGCCACCGGAACCGGGGTTCCCCGTGCCTGGCCGAATGCGACGAACGACACGACGATAGGCGCTAGCCCCGCAGCGATGAGGAGTGCTCCGGCCACCCTGGCAATCACCCAGTAAGGCAGCGGCTGGTGCAGCTGCCAGTCGCCAAGCAGGTACGGCAGCAGGCAGCCGAAGGTACCGCCGAGGACAGTGCCCCACGCCACGGTGATGACCGCGGCGGCGGGCCGGCTCAGGCCGGCACGCTCCTGCCCGGGAGCTGAGGATGTCACCGGACACCTCGCAGATTTGATAGCGACACTCTCAATATAGGAATTGTAATATCACTTACGTGGCTACTGACGTCAAGGGTCGCCCGCCGGGCGCCGGTGCTCGCGGGCAGGCGAGGACTCGCCATGCCCGCCGTGCGGTGGTGGCGGCTGCACAGACCCTGTTCCTCGAGCGCGGTTACGCGGCGACGACGATCGAGGCGATCAGCGACCGCTCCGATGTACCGCCGGCCACTGTGTACCGGCTGTTCCCCGGCAAGCTAGGGATCCTCACCGCAGTGCTGGATACCTCCATCACCGGTGACGACGAAGACCTGGCCGTGCAGGACCGCCCGGAGGTCGCCGAGTTGCTCAAGCAGGCAGGCCCGCGTGAGCAGCTCGCCGGCTTCGCCCGGATCTGCGTGGCCATCAATACGCGAACCGATGGCATGTACCGCATCCTCCTCGGCGCAGCCGGATCCGACGCCGAGGCCGCTGCCCTGCTCTCCGAGTACATGCAGCGGCGCGATGCCGGCCAGGGGCAGATCGCCCGGCTCCTGGCCCGTGCCGGAGTGCTGCGCCCTGGCCTCAGGGAGCGCGACGCGGCCGACATCGTCCATGCGCTGATGTCCCCTGAGCTCTACCGGCTCCTGGTCACCGACCGGGGCTGGAAGCCAGCCCGCTACGAGCAGTGGCTAACGGATGCACTCAGCTCCCAGCTCCTGGCGGCTCCCACCCGGTGATGCGCAGCCGTCCTGGTGGCAATCTGATAGCTGCGGCAGCAACAGCAGGAAGGCGGTCGATGGGCGCGAATCCGATCTGGGGCGATGGCTGGGACGATGTGAGGCGGCTCTGGCTGCTAGACCCCGAGGTAGCGCACTGCAACCACGGTTCCTTCGGTGCCGTTCCGGCCTCTGTCCTGGAAGCGCAGGATGCGATTCGCCGGCAGATGGCCATCAACCCGATGCGCTGGTTCACCCGCGAGCTGCCGGGGCTCATCGCGGCGGCGAGAGCCGAGGTAGCCGGGTTTCTCGGCGCCGATGCTAATGACCTCGCATTCGTCAGCAACGTCAGCGCGGGCGTCTCGGCGATGGCGCACTCCCTGCCCCTCAGCGCAGGCGACGAGGTGCTGTCGAGCGATCACGCTTACGGCGCGGTGTCTTATGCGCTCGACCGGCTGTGCGCCCGGACCGGTGCGCGGCGAGTGGTCACGAGCATCCCGTACCACAGCAGCGACGACGAGATAGTGGCGGCCTTCGCCGAGCACTGCACCGACCGGACCCGGCTCGTCGTTGTCGACCAGGTGACGTCGGCCACGGCGCGGCTGTTCCCGGTCGAAGAGGTCGCCAGGCTGGCACACCGGACCGGCGCCCGGGTGCTTGTCGACGGGGCGCATGCGCCCGGCATGCTTCCGCTGGACGTGCCCAGTCTCGGGGCGGACTTCTGGGTCGGCAACTTGCACAAGTGGGCCTGCGCTCCGGCCGGCAGCGGCGCGCTGTGGGTTGCACCGCATTGCCGCGAGGAGATCCGCTCCCTCATCGTGTCCTGGAACGAACCCGACGGGTACCCGAGTTCGTTCGACTCGGTCGGCACTGACGACCTGTCGGCATGGCTGGCCACGCCGCTGTCGCTGCGGGTGCTCGCTTCGCTCGGCCTGGACCGCATCCGAGATCACAATGAGGCGCTGGTCGGCTGGGCGCAGTCAACGGTGGCTGAGGTCCTTGGCCTCCCGCCGGACGACCTGCGCCATGACCCGGGCCTCAGCATGGCTCTTCTGCGGCTGCCGGCCGGCCTGGTCGACAGCCTCGAGGAGGGCCTGAAGCTGCGGGACCGGATGGCAGAGACCGGGGTCGAGATGGCTATCGGGTACTGGGCCCGTCGCGGAACGATCCGGCTCTCGGCCCAGGTGTACAACCAGCCATCCGACTATGAGCGGCTCGCTATCGGGGTCCGGAGCCTCCTGGGCTGACCGGCCGGCGAACGCTTCGTCAAGTCAGTCTCCACTGTTGGTTTTGACTTGTCTGCCTCGGGCGTTAATGAGTATCAAACGATTCAGGGTGATCCTCCATGTAGTTACTGCTGAACATCTGAATTGCCAGGCTGCCTCCAGCATGTGAGCCCTGCAGCAGTCAGGGTCGCGGAGCACTGCCGGCGCATCCGGGGGCAGCATGAGTCAGCAACAGCTGGCCGCGGATAAGGTTCTGGCTACCCCGGCGACGACGGCCGATCAGCGATTGGGACCGGGGCTGTGGGACTGACGGATCCGCGGAAGGGCGTTCACCAGGTCACCTACCTGTCCGTACCCGCCGGCGCGATCGTTTACCTTGCCCGCCGTGCGCTCGGCGACGAGGGCTGCTTGGGTGGTGACTGCGATCGGGATGATGCCCTCCGCTGGTTCCGGCGGCGCGCACGGACGTCAGCTGCCTTCGCCTCGGCGACGTCTCGCGCACTATCACCACCAGGACGTACAGCAGAAGTAGCACTACCGCATCGAAGAACAGGCCCGCGACGATATTCGGAACGGCCGAGCTGTCGGCGTTGATGAGAGTCCGTCCGGTGCCCCAGGCCCAGACCGGCTCGCGGACAATGAACGGCTTGCCGAGTGGCACCAGGCTGCCCCAGGAGACGTCCGCGTCGCTGTTAGTAAGGAAGCCTTCGGTCACCACGTGGCAGCCCGCAGGCCGCATAGTCGGACAGTGACTGTACGACACCGGGTTGAAGGTTCCCTGGTTCTCCGCGCCGACCGCGTACGCCCACGAGTTTATTTCGGCGGGCAGGATATACGCCGTGATGCCAGCCATCGCGACCAGCATGAAGATGCAGGCTAGCCAGCTGCCAAGGTGGCGCGGCGGATAGCGGTACGCGTAAGCGTAGAGCGGGTAATGCGAAACGCTGTCCTTCGCGCTAACCCCGGCGGTCGCGTCGGCGCGGTGAATGCGTGAGCTATCGATGATTGCGACAACGAGTCCGACCAGAGCCAGGGCGAGCAGCAGAAGGGCGGTGATAGCGCTGAGGGTCTCCGTCGGCCCGGTGAGGCGCGTGAAGAGGTTTCGATCGAGCCCGGCGTATACCGCGAGGCCAATCATGTTGCCTGTCGCCACCCAGGCCCACCCGCGCCGCCGGTGATGCAGTATGACGAGCTTCGCAGCATCCGATTCAGCAGCCATCAGTTTCCGCCTCCGAACCAGGTTGCCAGGGCATCGCGCAATCCGGTTTCGGTGCCATCTTCCACCCAGGCGACGTACCCGTCAGGGCGGATAACCACGGCGGCCGGGGCACTGACTGAGCCCAGGACAGGAAGCTTCCACGGGCCGAGGTCATAGTGGATGTCGAGACCCGACATCGTGGCGGCGATACTCTGCCGCGGCTCGTCCATGTGCAGTAGCTCGGTCATGGTCTTGCGCAGGGCCTGGTGACGGTCGCCCGGGCTGGTCAGTGCCACTTGGGCCATGGTGTTCTGCAACACTCGGGCACCGACCGGATGACGTTCCTCATGGTAGGTGTCAAGCAGGCTCTGGGGTGATGTCTGCTTGACCACCTGCGCCAGCTTCCACCCCAGGTTCACGGCATCCTGGACACCGGTGTTGAGACCTTGACCACCGAGCGGGGGATGCACGTGTGCTGCATCGCCTGCCAGGAGGATGCGTCCCTTGCGGTACGACACCGCCTGCCGGGTGTTGTCGGTGAAGCGCGAAGTCCAGCTCAGACTGTGCACGCCGTAGTCTGTCCCGTCAGCGGCGATGAGTGCCTCGCTGACGTCTTGCAGGGTGGGCTCGCCAGTGTGCTCGACCTGGCGTTCGGTCAGGACTATCCGAATCCGGTCGCCGCCCTCGACCGGTCCGATCCCGCCGCCCGGACGCAGGCCGAACTCCGGCCGCTCGGCCATCTCGACCTCGGCCATAAGCCAGCTCGTCGATGGATCCCACCCGGCGAACTCGATATCGGCCGCCTTTCGGACCACACTGCGGCCCCCGTCGCACCCGACCAGATAGTCCGCCCGGATCGACGTACCGTCGGAGAGCGCGACGTCGACGCAGCTCTCGTCATGGGTGAACCCTGTCACCTCACGTTCGCGCGTGATCGGCACGCCGAGCTCCTCGATCCAGGCAGCCAGCAGGCGCTCGGTCTGAACCTGCGGAAGCGCGAGCCCGTAGTTGTTGCGGGCTGGGAAGTCACTGATATCCAAGGGGATCCGGCCGAATCCCTGGATCTGCATCGCTTTCCCCGCAGCCAGAAACCGATCGGCGACACCGCGCTGATCGAGCACCTCGATGGTGCGCGCGTGCAGGCCGCCGGCCCGTGAGCGGTCGGGATCCGGCGTGGCGCGCCGTTCAACGATGACGACATCGACATGGGCCAAGGCCAGTTCAGCTGCCAGCATCATTCCTGTCGGGCCGCCGCCGGCGATCACCACCGCATGTCTGGCCATTCGCCGCTCCCTCGCTTCCATCGCATGTCCTTCAGCCTGAGAACTGTGCCCTACCACCCGGACCTTGCCGCAATCGGGGAGTCGAGCTGCGCTTAGCCCCTGTCTCGCAGGCGGAATGGCAGTGATAATCCAGTTGGTCACGACGCACGCCTGCTGGGAGGGAAGACATGCCGGACGACCAGGTACCCAAGCTGTCCGAGATCGAGCTTGGGGGAATCGCGGGATTGGGGCTCGCCGCTGCCGCGAAGGCGGAGGCGACGGGAACCAAAACACCGGAGTTCGTCAGCCAAGCTGCAGCCGATGCATATAAGCGAGAGCAGGAGGCGGCGACGGCAGCGGCGGCCAAGCAGCAGCACGCTGCGCTTGAGGCGCTCAGGTCTGAGGTGGACGGCAGGATGGCCGAGGCATACGCCGCGGGTGCAAGGGCCGCGGTCGACCGCGCTGACCGCAATAACTGGAACGCCCGGAGCATCACTCTGTATCTCGTCGTGCTCGCCGTTGTCATCATGCCGGTCATTGCTATGACCACCAAGTTGAGTCCGCAGACGTTCGGAAGCTACATCGCGCCAGTGACTGGCATCGCAGGCACCGTTGTCGGCTACTGGTTCGGCACGCTGGACCGCCCAGGCGGACGCGACTACCGCGCCGCGCCAGGACCACCTCCGAGCTCGAGCCCGGGCTCACGGAGCTAGCTATTGCCGCGCGCTAAAGCGATTTCACGATCGTGGCCTGCGAGCGCTGACTGGAGCGGGCGTACCTTACTTGCGCTTGATGCCGAGGAGTGACTTAGCTTTGGCCCAGGTCAGCACGACGTCGGTCGGGGCGTGCCCGCATACGCCCGCGAACAACTCTGTTTCGCTGCTGAGTCTCGCCGTGTATCCGGCGCCCATGGCCAGGGCGCTGGCGCCGCCGCCGCACGCGGTTTTGCTGCTGAACGTGCCGAGGATGTTGTCTCGGTGCCCCCAGCAGCCGGCGCGGTCCTGCTTGGTGCAGTCTTCGTTCGGGCTATTGAGGCCATCGTCATACATCCAGCCGTAGTCCGCGCCAAGGGCATTCGGCCAGCCGCCCGCCCAGTTGCCGCCGAGGCCGATGACCTGCCCGCCGCCGGGAAGGCGGGCCGGGACCCGGCTCAATGGCGGGTCCTCGTCGCGGCGTGCTCCCAGCTGGGCGACCTTGTCGAGCGACCTGCTCAGGACCGTGGCTGGCGGCAGTCCGCGCTCGGTCCGCTCAAGATTGGCGGTGACGAACAACTGCTCCACCGGCGTCAGCTTCAGGTAGGCCGCCAGGGAGAACGACATGCCGCCGAACTTCTCAAGTACCCTCCGCGCATGCGCGATCGCCCTGAGCACCTCTCGATTGCAGGGCCGGCCGTTGCTCGCGCTGGCGCAGCTGCCCGCCGCCATGAAATCCGGGCTCGGCGCGAGGCTTCGTGACGGGTTCTTCGGCGGGACGATACCCGTTCGCGCCGCCGCGGTACGGCTCGCAGCAGCATCGGCGCCAGCCGCGCCGGTCCACATCATCAGGACCGCAATTGCCATGAGCGCCGCCAGCGACGGAAGCAAGCCGAAGAACCTGAGACCGAATGCAGACTTCGCCGAGTTAGCTGTTTGCATACCGCCGCATCGTAGACATGGCTGAGCGAACCGGCGGCTGAACGCTCAAAACGCCCGGCAACAGCGGTCCAATGACGAGGAAGAGCCGGTCACGGCCGGTAGGCGGAAGTGGCCTCGGCGCCGGTAGAGTCCAGCGCATGTCGTCGCTGCCGGATATCAGCGCTGGGATGCCCGCCCTGCGCCGCGCGACCGCCGCTGACCTGCCCGCGATCAATTCGCTCATCGACGCTGCCTACGCGAAGTACCTGACCAGGATGGACAAGGCACCGGCCCCCATGCTGCGCGACTACGGGCCGGCGGTCGAGGCCGGCACGACCTGGGTCACCGGAACGCCGATCGCCGCCGTGATAACTCTCTACCCTCGCGATGATCACCTGCTCGTCGAGAACATTGCCGTGGACCCCCGCGCCCAGGGCCGCGGGCTGGGCAGGGCCCTGATGAGCTTCGCCGAGCAGGAGGCGGCCCGGTGCGGGCTGACCAAGATGGCCCTGGTCACGCACGAGGCCATGACCGAGAACCAGGCGATCTACACCCGGCTGGGCTACGCCGAAGTCGGGCGGCGCGCAGAGGACGGCTACCGGCGCATCTACATGGAGAAGGTGCTCTGAGTCTCACGGCAGCCGCTTCCGGCAGGGTCACGATGCTTTCGCTGACCGTCTTCAGGCGTGGTACGCCCGCGAAAAATCGCAGCTCTTAGGGTTCGGGCCTGGTGAGTTCGGCGGCTCTACCTGGCTGGCGCCGGGCCGAGTGCTTCCAAGCGTGGCGCGGCAAGTTCCCATAGTGCTAGCACCACGTCCGCGGGCAGCGGCACATTCGACCCCTGGAAACCGCGGAACGGCCGGAACGAGGCGAGCCCGGCGGTAGCGAGCAACTCCACTCTGAGCAACGGCGGATCGATGCGGTAGGCAAACCGGACGCCCGTTCGCCACCGCGCATACGGCGAGTCGCCGACGTGCCAGTCCGGGTCCTCGTGGGTAGGCGCCGTGATCGCTCCCACATAGTAGATTCCGGGTTCATCTCGGCCGACAACCTGGAGCCACACGCGATCTCCGGCAGCAGTCCGGTCCCGGTAACGCGGTGTCCGCCACGACTGCAGGCGCGATCTAGCTATCGCGGCATCGAGGTCGTACAGCTTGCCGTTGCCCTGGAAAATCCAGTCGGTCATGGTCACATCGTGGTAGCGGATGGCGGCCGACGCGGGTTTATGTGGCCGGCCGCTGCCGGCGTTCTTGCGGCAACGCAATGAATACCTGCGTACTTTGTCACTGTTGCCAGAGTGCCTCATGGTGTCGCGGAGGGGATATGCGCGGGAAATGGCTGCCTCGAGGTGGCTGGCGGCTCCGCGGAGCCCTGCTCGCGAGTTCGCTGGCCATCGTGCTCGGATCCGGGCTGGCAGCGACCGCTCCGGCGGGCGCCGCGGCTGCGGGCAGACTGCACGCTAACGCCACGGCACCGGTTTCGGCAGGCTGGCCCGCCTATCTGAACGGGCCGCGGCATTCGTCCTATGCGCCAGCACAGTCCGCCATCACGCCAGCAAGCGCACCGCAGCTGGCGCAGCTGTGGCATCACGCGCCGGGCCGCAACTACCTGGCCAGCCCGACCGTGGCTGACGGGGCGGTATTCATTGGTGCTGACGGCGGCTGGTTCTACAAGCTCGGGCTGACCAGCGGGGCAGTGCTCGCCAAGAGGTTCCTCGGCTTCCAGCGCCACAAGACCTGCGGAGCGTTCGGCACCGTGGATACGGCCACCGTGGCAACCGATCCTGGCGATCACCAACCGACCGTTTACATCGCGGGCGCCGACGGCTACCTGTACGCGCTGAATGCGGCAAACCTGGAGGTGACATGGAAGTCAGTCATCGCCATCCCGTCGGCCAAGGTGAGCAACTACTTCGACTGGTCATCGCCCACGGTGGCGAACGGCAGGATCTACATCGGCATCGCGTCCAACTGTGACCAGCCGCTGGTCCATGCCGGGCTGATCAGCTACAACCTGGCGACCGGCAAGAAACTCGCCGAGTTTTACACAACTCCGAAGGGCGACGTCGGCGGCTCGATCTGGTCGAGCGTCGCGGTCGCGCCAGACGGCGATGTAT
>Ga0335072_10016088_pt1 | contig 10607 bp, 10 predicted proteins | sample Lox_Sample_21_FD_206725 | JGI IMG/M metagenome (GOLD analysis project Ga0335072, IMG submission 206725) | Soil microbial communities from Loxahatchee National Wildlife Refuge, Florida, United States - Lox_Sample_2.1 | ecosystem: Environmental > Terrestrial > Soil > Wetlands | place: USA... | reverse complement strand
GCCCGCGCCAGCGCTTCCTCGGCCCGGGCGATCAACGAGCTGGCAAACCAAGGTGCTCCTCAGCCCACGCCCTGAAGCGCGGGTGGAGGGGCAAGGTAGCCATCTCTTGGAGGCTGAACCATCCGGTGGCATCTGTCTCGTGGCGGACCAGCGTGTCGAAGGGCGCGTCGACATCCGCGATCACCAGGTAGAAGGTCCACCCGCCCCCGCACGCGTCTTGCGCGGTCCCAACCACCCGGTACGCAGGTACCGGCGAGATCTCTTCGGTGGCCTCCCTGTGGGCCGCCTCTTCGGGCGATTCGGCGTCGTGGATGGCTCCGCCCGGGACTCCCCAGGTCCCACCCTCGTCCACCCACCGTGAGCGCTGCGCGAGCAGGTACCGGAGCTCACCAGATGGCCCTCGGTACCGGAGGAGAAGGCCTGCACCTCCCCGAGCCCCCCAGTGGACGTGCCCGAGGTGGCAAACGAACCACCGGTCTGCTGTTGCTATCTCTGGCATCTTCAACAGCGCCGCGCCGTCATCGTGCGGCGATGAAGTAGGCCGCCACCACTGCGACCAGGATGTAGAGCAGGTACCAGTTGACGTCACCCGACTGGAGCGGCTGGAGCAGTCGCGCCAAGCGCCGGAAGAGCCAGACGACCGGACTGTAGAGGTACTTCTCGAACAACGGCAGGACTTGCATCCGGTAGTGGACCGGCCCGGAGAGCCCTGCCGGGTCCTCAGAAGCCCTGTCGACGTGGACAGTAGGGCTGTAGAAGCGCTGGAATATAACCCTCACTGGGTTGGCGAACGTCGTCGCCGTGTACTGCATGCGGGGCTTGAACTCGACGATCCCCCCGTCCCAAACAGGGACACTGCGGCTGGCACCACGAGGCCGGCCCGCCAGGTAGATAAGCAGCGGCACGGCGGCGACGCCGACCATGAAGGTAGCCAAGTAGGTGGGTGAGAACCCCGAGAACGCCGTGTGAGCGGGAAGAACTGTGAGGTCCCGCGCCAGCAGGTCCGGACGCAACTCGACGCCGGTCACGCCCCGGGCTATATCGTCGAGCGCGACGAGGACAGCAGGTGCTCCGACTGCCAGCGCGGCGCAAGCCGCCGCGAGCAGCCCGGGGCCGAGCAAGGGTTGGCCCTTCTCCGAGGCGTGGGCGGCGTGGCGCGTGCGCGGCATCCCGAGAAAAGCGATTCCGAAGGCCCGCGCAAAGGCCATCACGACAACGCCCGCCGTCAACCCCAGCACGGCCGCCGCCAGGACTATCAGCACGCCCGGGACGTGGCCGGGTATTCGGAAGCCTTGGAAGAGGCCTTGGAAAACGAGCCACTCGCTTACAAAGCCGTTGAGCGGTGGCAGGGCGGCGATGCCGAGGACCCCGACCAGGGAGATGACCGTGGTCGCGGGCATCGTGCGGACGAGGCCGCCGAGCTGGTCGAGGTCGCGCGTGCCCGCCCCGTGCTCCAAGGCCCCGGCCTCGAGGAACAGCAGCGTTTTGTAGGCGCCGTGGTTGACCGCGTGGTACAGCGCCACGAGCAGCAAGAAGGCGCCTAGCGGTCGCTGCCCATAACTGGCGAAGGTCATGCCCGCGCCCAAGGAGGCGACGATCACCCCGACGTTCTCGACCGTCGAATAGGCGAGGAACCGCTTCAGGTCCCGCTCCATCATGGCGTAGAGGATCCCGACCAGAGCCGAAAGCGCGCCGACGCTCATGGTGAGCAGGCCCCACCAGGGTGCCTGGCGGCCGAGCAGCTGGAAGCCGAATAACGCTACCCCGTACACGCCCAGCTTGACCACGAGCCCAGACAGGAACGCCGAGCCATCTGCCGGGGCTGCAGGGTGGGCGACCGGTAGCCAGATGTGGAACGGCACGAGGCCGGCTTTGAAGCCGAAGCCGACGAGGGCCAGTACGAAAGCGGCGCTCCGCCAGGCGACCGGGACGCTCGCCGCGCGGGTGGCGATGGTTGCCAGGTCGAGGCTGTGGCATTGGGTGGCCATGAGCACAAAGGCGACCACTACAAGCGCGAACCCAACTTCTCCCAGGGCCAGGTACAACAGGCACCCTCTGGCTGCTCCCTGTTGGCTGCGATAGCGAAGCACAAGGAGCCCCGAGGCAAGCGTCATCGACTCCCAGGCGACGAGGAAGGTGGTGACGTTGCCTGCGACCAAGACGGCTAGGGCGGCGAGGAGAGCGCCATTGTACGCGCTCAGGTAGATCGCCGTACCGGTGCCCGGCTTGTGGTAGTGCGGGCTGAAGAGGCCGATCGCCAAGGCAACGAGCCCGAGCAGGACAACGAACGCCGACGCCAGGGGGGTCGCCCGGAGCACCAGACCCCCGACAGGGCCACTGCTGCTGGCGAACGTCCCCGTAGCGGTTCCTCTTAGAGCCAGCAGGACGCCTCCGACGAGGGCTGCAAGCCCTCCGGCCGAGGACACCCATGCTGTGAGGGTGAGGCTCACTCGCCTGGACGCGCCCAGAGCCAGCGCTGCAGCCGCCGCCCAGCAGGCGGCCGCCGACCACAGCCAGCCCGCGATCACCGGGCCACGTCCTCCTCCCAGAAGTTGAGCAAGCCGACCTTTTCGGCCAGGCGGCCGACGGCCACGAGCAGCCCGTGGAGGAGAGCGAGGGGGCTCGGCGGGCAGCCTGGGGCCCAGACGTCAACCGGGAGCACTTTGTCGAGGCTGCCATGGACGAGCGCGTCCTCTGCGTAGACGCCCCCCAGTGGGCAGGCGCCGACGGCGATCACTACCTTCGGCTCGGGCATGGCGGCGTACGTCTTTTGGAGCGCGACGTCCATGGCGCGCACGGCCGGACCTGTGACCATGAGCAGGTCGGCGTGGCGGGGCGCCGGGGTGAAGAAGAAACCGAGGCGGTGAAGGTCGTAGTGGGGGGCGAGAAGGAGGCGGATCTCCGACTCGCAGACGGCGCACGAGCCGGTGTCGACCGTGCGGATGTGCAAGCTTCGCCCGAACATGGCGGCCGCCTGCTTGAGCCGCGCCGCGACTGCCTCCTCAGGGGTGTCACCCACGTCGCTCGAGGGACCGACTGCGTTCACGGCGGACCTCCTTTTACAGGGATGCGCTTGAGCAAGCGTTCCCGGCTGGTGGCCGCCAGTTCGAACACGCCGCTCGGGCGCGCCGCCGGCCCGGCGGCCTTCAGGCACCGTCCGCAGGCCGTACAAGCGCCCACGTCGAGCACGAGATAGGCACCTTCTCGCGCCAGGGCCTTGCTCGGGCAGATAGCGACGAGCCGCTCGACGAGCTCGGCCGTGAGGTGCGCAGGGACGAACAGCGGCGGAGAGGGAAGCTGCGCTGCCCAACGGTCGGTGACCGCCGGGTAGCGGGTGGTGACCACGCCCCTTCGGAGACCGCGGAGGAACCAGATAGACATCAGCGGGCTAGCGCGCGAACCCGGCCACGGTCAGCCAGAAGCTGGCTTCGATTATGGGGATGTCGGTGAACACGTTCCGCGACCGTGCCGCGTCGTCAAAGGCGCGCCAGTTGCGGGCCGAGCCGGGCCGGAGGCGCGCCCGCTCGACTCGGCCGTCGTGGCCCAACGAAAGCCACACGAGCGACTCTCCTCGCGGGGACTCGCACCATCCGAGGGCCGCACCGGCCTGTCCATTCGCGCCCGGTGCGGAGCCGCCTGGTCCCATCCTGGCGGGAATGAAAGTGGGACCTGTGTTGAGAGCGGTGACCAACCGGACGGACTCCTCGGCTTCTTCGGCCATGACCTCCATCCGGGCCAAAGCGTCCCCCTTCTGCCTTACGGCGACTCGTGTCGGGAGGGCTCCAAAAAGGCCGAAGGGATGGTCCCTCCTGGTGTCGAGGTCACGGCCTGACGCTCGGGCGACCGGGCCGACCAGGCCGAGGCGTCCGGCCTGTTCAGTGCTCACGACCCCGCACGCTTCGAGGCGGTCCATGAACGAGTTCGTCGACCAGAGCGACTCGATCGCCCTGCGCAGTTCGTCATATGCGCGAGGCAGGAGCCGTGCGAGGGCATCTGGGTCGAGCGGGCGCCCTGGTCCTCCCAACGCGACAGCACCGAAGAGGTACCGGTGGCCGAAGCTTGCCAGGTTGACCCTGAGGAGCTCCTCCAACGCGATCTCGGCCTGGGCTTGCCCCACCGACAAGCCCGTCGTCTGGCAGAGCGCTGCGACTGCGGCCGCGTGGTTGTAGAGGCGTTCCAGTTCCAAAGCGACCGCTCGCCCCGCCTCAATAGGTTCTGGGAGCTCGAGCTCGTGGAGAGCTTCGGCAGCGCGGCAAAAGGCCCACGAATTGGCGACGGCAGAGAGCCCTTCGGTGCGCTCCACGACGAACAGCGCCTGCTCGGGACTGAGCCCCTGAAGGCGCCGCTCGACTGCGCGGTGCTTGTGCCACTGGAGCAGGTAAAGGTCGATGACTTCCTCGCCGGAGGTCACTAGGCCCATGTAGAGCGACTCCTGAGCCACCGCGCGCACCGGGCCGACGGGGAACTCGATCGCCTCGCCCGTGACATAGTGAGCGGCATGAGGCGTCGTGGCTTCGCGGGGCGGGGGAGCACCGAGGCGGGGGAAATCGGCGCCCGCGTGAGGCGGCACGACGAGCCGGTTGAGCAGCTTCGGGGCCGCCGGGCGGACGCCGAACTGCTCGTAGATCTCGCACTCCTCGACGAAAGCAGCCGGGTCGACGTCCGACAGCGAGGGGTACTCGGGGCCCTCCGCGGGCCACTCGATGACCAGGTACTCGCGCGCGGGGTCGAGCGCGTAGACGAGGCGCAGGACGAGGGCGCCCTCTTCGACAGCGCCGAAGAAGTCCGCCAGGCGGGAGTTCTCCCTGGCCGCCATTTCCTCGACGGCCCCTGCGACCGCGGCAGCCGAGACCCTGGTCGCGCGCACCCCTGGGCAGAGAGGCTGCCCTTCTAGCGCGGCCAGGTCGCTCATCTCGCCAGAGCCGCTCACATTACCGCCCTCACCGAGTGCATCAAGAGCTCGTTCAGGCCTCCCGGCACCCATACGCCTAGTACCGCGAGCGCACCCAAGCCTCCAGCCAAGGGTAAGGAGGCGGCCAAGCGCTCAGAGCGTCTGCGGTAGGGCACCACGGTCCCAGCCGGAGGGCTTTCGCCAGACACCATCGGGATGGTGGTTGCCATGAGGGACACGAAGCCGATGACCAAAAGCAGCACGAGGAAGCCGGCGAGCACTGGCCCGGTCACGGCGGACCCCGCGAACCCAGCCCGGACGATCGTGAGCTCGCTCAAGAAGACCCCGAACGGCGGGCTCCCGGCAACGGCTACTGAGGCCAGGAGCAGGACGGCGCCGGCGAAGGGGACGGCGCCGAGCATGCCGTGCACCTTGGAGGACTCTCGAGTGCGGTACCCGAGGACGATGTGGCCGGACGACAAAAACAGCACGGCCTTCCCGATGGCGTGCGCGAGGACCTGGAGCAACGCGCCGTAAATGCCGAGAGTTCCTCCGAAACCGAGGGCTACCGAGATAACCCCCATGTGCTCGACCGAGGAGTACGCGAAAAGCCGCTTGTAGTTGCCCCCCCGCACGAGGAACATCACCCCGATGAAGACCGTCAGGAAACCGAAGAACAAAAGCACCGTCCCGGGGTAAGCGGCCCCGAGGGCGGCCCGGGCGATCGCCTGGAAGCGCATGATGGCGTACATCCCGGTGTTGAGCAGGCCAGCGGACAGCATGGCGCTCACGGGGCTAGGGGCTTCGGAGTGCGCGTCCGGGAGCCAGGTGTGCATCGGGACCAACCCGACCTTGGTGCCGTAGCCGACGACGGCGAGCAGGAAGGCCAAGCGCATGCTCGCTGGCGCGAGCGAGGCGCCGTGGGCAAGGAGGTAGGCCCAAGTGAGCCGCTGGTCGGAGCTCAGGGGAAGGCCACTGGCGGAATAGAAGAGAAACAGCGTGGCGACGAGCGCGATCGTGACCCCGAACGAGCTTATGATCACGTACTTCCAGGCCGCCTCGAGCGAACGTGTCTTGGCTTCCAGCCCGACGAGGACGACGCTGGCGAGCGTGCTCGCCTCGACCAGGATCCAAAGAAGGCCAAGGTTCCCGGTCAGGAAGACTGCGAGCATGGCAGATGCAAAGACGGAAAAGAACACGAAGTACAGCCGCACTTGGAAACGGCTCAACTCGCCGCGCTCTTCCTCAACGGAGAGGTAGGCGACCGAACCAAGGCTTGCCAGCAGCACCACGAGCGACACCACGAGCGCGAAAAAAGCGCCCAGGGCGTCGACGTAAACGAACCCGTTCCAGGCCTGGAAGTGCCCGACCTCTGCCGCCCGGACGGCAAGCACGACAGCGCATGAGAACGACGCCGCTCCTCCGAAGGACATCACCAAGCCGGCTATCCTGGCCCTGGCCCCGGCGGCCACCGCGAGCGCACCAGCGAGAGGCAGGAGCGCGACCAGCAGGACGAGCGCTGTCACCCGCGCAGCTCCCTCAGCTCGGACGCGGTCGCCTCGGCCAGGCGCCGCGTGATCCCAGAAACGAAAACGATCATGATCAGCACGGCGGCGACGAGGTCCAAGAAGACGCCTGCCTCCACGATGAACGGGAAAGTCGACACGAGCGTGATCGCCCCCAAGAAGACGCCGTTTTCTGTGATGAGCCAGCCGATCAGCTGTGCCACGATGTGGCGGCGTACGACCATCGCCAGTGCGCCAAGAAGGACGAGCGCGGTCGAGAGTGGTACGGCGGAAAGGGCGACTACGCCGTGGGGCAGGTCTTCGGGCAGCACGACCAGGAAGGCGAAGACCGTCAGGAGAGCACCCACGATCAGGGAGGTCGACAAACCTGTGGAAAGGGCGACGTCGCGCTTCAGGTCCAGGCGCTGCAACAGTAGCCGCCGAGTGGCCAGCGGGATGGCAATGCCTTTGATTGCGGCAGTTATGAACGCCAGTGCCCAAAGTTCGGCGCTATGAAAGTGGTAAGCGACCACGCCGCAGGCGAACGAGAGCACCAAGGACTGGAACGCGTAGTAAACGACGTAGCGGTTGAAGAGCTTCGACCCGAGGCAGGCGAACGCCGCCATCAGCATGAGCACCGAGCTCAACGTGAGCAAGGTGCCAGCCAGCGACGAGGCTTTCAGGCTCTCCACGCCCGAGCCGACGCTCACCGCCAAGATGGCCCGCATGCTACACGCTCACCACGTAAGAGGTCACGACGCCGATGAGCGCGATCAGGAAGGCGGAGCCTACGAACTCGGCGATGCGGAAGAAACGCAACTTTGCAAAAGAAGTGTCGATGACGACGATCGCGAGGCCACAGACCGCCAGTTTGCAGAGCAGGACAGGCACGGCCAGCAGCGCGCCCGCCAGGCTGTGCGCGCTCCCGTCCAGACCCCAGGGAAGGACGAAGACGTTCATGAATATCGACGACATCAAGAAGAACTTCATCCACGAGCCCCAACGCATGAGGGCGTACAACCGCCCCGAGTACTCGAGCGTGCGGCCCTCTTCGATCATGGAGATCTCTATGCTCCCGCTTGGGTTTTCGATCGGGATCCTGCCGTTCTCGACCAGCACGATCATGAAAAACGCGAGCGTGCCGAGAAGATGGGCCGGGAGCACGAGGGCGTAGGGCGACGAGCGGACGGCGTGGTTCATGAGGTACGGGTTGTCAGATGCGGACAGGACCCCGACAGTGAAAAAGACCAATATCAGCGCCGGCTCGACCAAGCTCCCGATCCAGGTGGCCCGGCTCGCTCCGAGGTCCCCGTTTGGGCTCGCAGTATCCATGGCCGCCAGGGCTGTCGCAAAGGCCGCCAAAGTGAGGACGAAAGCGCCGCCGATGAGGTCGGCAAGGAAGGCGAGCGGGAGCGGGACGCTCGTGATGACCGGGACTATGGCGGACACGGTCAGGTAGCAGGCGAACACGACGAACGGAGCGGCGTGGAACACCCAGGAGGCCTGGTCGCTGATGGTCGAGCCCTTCCGCAACAGCTTGGCGAGGTCCCGATATGGCTGGAAGACGCTCGGGCCGCGTTTGGAAGCCACGACCGCCTCCGCTCGGCTCAGGGCCCCCACGTACAGCGGAGCGAAGACAAGCACGACGAGGCTCTGGAGCACCTGGACGAGGTCGGGCACGACGTCAGGCTCCTCTGCGGGGAGAGGGTGCCGGAGCCTGGGGACGCGCGCCCTGCGCCCGCTGACAGCCGCTTGTACCCATGTGGCTCCCTCCCTCGACTTCGCTTGTGAACTGGTCGGGTTAGAAGCCATCATCCATGCCTGGGGGCACGGCAGCACGCGGGCCTCATCGCGTGAAGGCTTTCCTACTACCGACGCCCGCCCTGGTCAAGCGGTCGCGACCACAACCCAGCGTTACAGCCCCGTAGGCACGCAGTTCGCCGGAGCGGGCACGTTACGGTAAGGTGACGCCAGCCGGATGAGGGTCCCGGCGGCTCTGCGCCGGACCGGGCTGGGCCGAACCACCTGCGAAGGTTGATGGCCTCTACGCGATGAGGCTCGTTCGCGTAGAGGAGGCAGCAACAGGTGCAATTGGCCCCGGCGGCCGTACAGGCGCTGCAAGTGGCGGTGGTGCTCGGGCTGTCGCCGTTCCTCAGCGGCGTCATCGCACACTTGGAAGCGCGGCTCCAAGGCCGGCGCGGCCCCCGGCTTCTCCAGCCCTACTACGACATCGCCAAGCTCTTCGCCAAGGAGACCCTTGCCCCGCAAGGGGCGAGCTGGTTCTTCCTGGCCGCCCCGGTGGTCGCTTTCACAGCCTTCCTCATCGTCCCGCTCCTCATCCCTGTCCTAACCGACTTCCCGCTCCCCCTGGGCTACATGGGCGACATCATGGGCGGGGGCCTGGTCCTGGCCCTGGGGGGTTTCTCGGTTGCGCTGGCCGCGGCTGACACGCGCGATCCCTACGCCCAGCTCGGCAGCAGCCGGGCGACCACCTTCGGAGCCCTGATCGAGCCGTCGGTACTGTTCGTCGTCTTCGCCGTGGCGCTAATAACCACCACGGACCTGCCCTACGCGATGGCAGGGGTGGACCGTTCCTCGCTGGCCCAGGCGATCCGGCCGGCGCACCTGTTCGCGGCGGTGGCGTTCTTCTTGGTCGTGCTGTCGGACACGGGCCGGATACCAGTAGAGACGCACACGAGCACCCTCGAGTTCGGGATGATCGACGAGGCGCGCACCTTCGAACACTCCGGGCCGGCGCTGGCGCTCCTCAAATGGGGCTCGGCCATAAAACAGATGGTCCTGTACGTCATCCTGGTCGACGTTTTCGCAGCACCTTGGGGCCTGGCCGGGTCGCGCCAAGCCGGATCGGTCCTGCTCGGCGTACCCATCCTGCTCGGCAAGGCCCTCGGCGTCGGGGCCATCTTCGCCGTCATTGACAACTCGTTCTCCAAGCTCCGCCTCTACAAGATCACCGAGTTCATGGCCTCCGCCTTCGCCCTGTCGGCGGTCGCTGTCCTCGTCCTTTACCTGGGGGAGGGCTGATGACAACCTCCCTGGTCGCAGCAGCACCCCCGACCCCGCCCACGACTTTCGCGGGGGCAACGGAAGCTCTGGCTATCTTCGTCCTGCTGGTCGTCTTTGCCATGCTCCGCGAGGCGTTGCTGCGCTCTCAGGTCCGCCTCTACGCCCTCCAGTCGCTCGCAGTCTCGACCCTGGCGGGCGTGCTGGCAGCGAGCCAGCACGCCGCCGACCTGTACGCGCTTGCCGGGATCTCGTTCCTCCTCAAGGTCGTCGTCGTCCCAGCCGTCGTGCTCCACCTGCTCGGTGAGGCAGAGGTCGACCTGGCCGGCAGCCACCGCTTCGGGGTGGCGACCATGGTGCTCGCCGGGGTGGTCGTCTCGGCGTTCGGTTTCCTAGCCGTCGGCGCCGTCCATCTCAACCCGGCTGGCTCGGGTGGGCTGCCCGTCCCGGCCTTGAGCGCGGGCGCGGCGACCGTGCTGGTGTCGTTCGTGCTGGTGATGTTCAGGGCCGACGTGGTCTCCCAAGCAGTCGGCTTCTTCTCCATGGAGAACGGGGTGTCGGTCGCCAGCCTCGTCTTCGCCGCCCGCATGCCCCTCATCTTGGAGGTCAGCTTCCTTTTCGACGTCCTGGTGGCCGCGCTCGCGTTCGGTGTCATCATGCGCGCCCACCACCGGCGCGCCGCATCGCTTTCCACCGAGACCCTGGACCAGCTCCGTGGCTGAAGGGCCGCAGAAGGGCCAGCGATGAGCGCCGTCCTGATAGCCGTCATGGTGGTCCCCCTCGCCGGCGCGCTGGCCGCCTGGCTGTCGCCGTCGGGGCCGGGCGCGCTGTCGACGATCGCGAGCGGGACCGCGACCTTCGGGCTGTGCCTGGCGCTGGTCCCGACTGTCGCCGGCCACCAAGGGACCGGGGCCGTAGCCGCGCTCGGGGGGTGGTTGCGGGTCGACGCCCTGTCGATGGTCTTCCTGATCGCCACTGCCTTTTTGTACGCGCTCACCGCCGTCTTCGCCGTGGGGTACGTCGCCGCCGACCGTAGCGCCGGGGCCCTCTACCGTCGCCGCCTCTACGCCGGCATCAACCTGTTCGCCTGGGCCATGGTGGTGGCTCCCTTGATGGACAACCTCGGGCTCCTGTGGGTCGCCATCGAGGTAACGACGGTGGTGAGCGCGCTGTTGGTGGCGATAGAAGGC
>Ga0335072_10016087_pt1 | contig 10607 bp, 9 predicted proteins | sample Lox_Sample_21_FD_206725 | JGI IMG/M metagenome (GOLD analysis project Ga0335072, IMG submission 206725) | Soil microbial communities from Loxahatchee National Wildlife Refuge, Florida, United States - Lox_Sample_2.1 | ecosystem: Environmental > Terrestrial > Soil > Wetlands | place: USA: Florida... | reverse complement strand
GGCCGTGCCCGTGGTGGCGCCTCTCATCGAAGTGCACCACTGGCTGCCCACCCGTGACCGTCATGTCGCCGTCGACCACCGCGCCGCGCGCAATCGCGACGGCATGCGCCACGATATCGGCGTGGATCACTGCGGACGCCCCGATCTCGAGCTTTCCCTCGATTACCAAGCGTCCCGTAAAGCGTCCGGTGATCACGGCGGAGGCCGCGTGCACCTCGCCCTCCCAATGCGCGTCTGCGGTGAGGCTCAGCATGCCGCCCACACGGCCGTCACCGCGGATCGACCCGCAGAGAAGCAGGGGTCCGTCGGTCTCGACGTCCCCGGTGAGCCGGCAGCTTGCCGCGACGAAGGTCGGCGAGGCTCCCAATCGGTCGAGCAGTCGGCGCTTGGGCGTATCGGTCATGGTTGACCATAATAGGGGGAGGTCCACCGGGGGTGTCGATGAGATTCCAGTACCGTGCGGCAGGTCCGATTGCAGCCGCGTCCCTTCTGGCGCTGCTGACGGCTTGCAGCCGAACCCAGCAGGATTGGCGAGTCGCGCAGCAGGCCGGCACTCCCCAGGCCTATCAGGTCTTCGTCGCGCGCCATCCGGACAGCGAGCTGGCGGGTGTCGCGCGCCAGCGCATCGCGCAGCTCTCCGAGCAAGCCGCCTGGCAACAGGCGACGCGTGCGAACACCGCGGCCGCCTACCAGGACTACCTGGCGAAATATCCCAACGGCTCCTGGTCGCAGGACGCCCGCATCCGAATGGAGAGCCGGACGCTCGCCGCCGGCGGCTCGCCGCTCGCCGGACAGTCGGCCGTCAGCGGCGGTCCAACAGCGTCCACCGGTGCCGCGCCGGTCGCCGACCCGCACGGGCCCGGCGCCGGTGCATCGCCGGCCGCGCCGCAAAGCGTCCCGGCGGCATCCGCGGCGCAAACCAGCCCGCTCATGCCGGCCGCCGCCCAGGGAGTCGCGGTGCAGCTCGGCGCCTTCAGCAGCGTCACCAACGCCGACACGGAGTGGAGGCAACTCTCTTCGCGGTTCCAGTCGCAGCTTCGCGGGCTCACTGCGGCGGTAGTCCCGGTCATGTCGTCGGGAAGGCGGCTCTACAGGTTGGAGGCACGCGTCGCGAGTCAGGCCGCGGCGCGCCGGCTCTGCCGACAACTCCAACAGCAGTCGCAAGGTTGCCTGCCGCTGCCGTAAGCGGCGGGTCACGGTCACAACCTGACAATTCGCGTCACCCCAGCCGAGGCCGGGGTCATCTTGTAACTTCTTGTTTATAAAGGGAAATGCCGTCTGGCACGGGCTTTGCTCCAACACCCGTCACAGGCGCCGCCTTCTGCGAGGCGGCGTCGTGGAAGCGCGAACAACTTCCCCGGTGTTCGCTTAACTTGTGCGCCGCGACGCGCCTTCCCCCGCGCGCGGCGCAAATTTTTTGCTCGCCGCCGGGAAGTCAGGTCAGCATCGCCACGTCCAGCCTGCCGGAGCGGCGCTCGACATTGAGCCCGACCGCGCCGGGGTGGCGATATAACGTCAGGTCGACGGAGCTGTCCCCTACCGTGAGATTACGAATCGACAGCCGCTCCATCCGCGGGGGCAGCTGCGGGTAGCGGAAAGCGATCTGGTGCGCGGCCGCATCGATCGTGAGCCCGAGGCACGCCTGCAGCATGGCGAACACGGCCGCCGCCGACCATGCCTGCGGCGAGCAGGCCACCGGATAGCTCGTCGGCGCCTTGCCCTCGCGGCGGCGGAAACCGCAGAACAGCTCCGGCAGCCGGCTCGACTCGAAGTACGTTGCGGCGTCGAGCTGCGCGGACAGAATCCTGACCGCGAGCTCCTTGGCCGGCGAAGCCGACAGGCCGGCGGCGATCAGGGCATTGTCGTGCGGCCAGATCGAGCCGTTGTGATATGCCATGGGGTTGTAGCGTGCCTCGCGGTCGGCGAGCGTGCGCACACCCCAGCCGCTGAAGAAGGTGTCCTGACCCAATGTGCGGGCGATTGACTCGGCGTGCTCGGGCGCGGCGATGCCGCAGAAGAGGCAATGGCCCGCGTTGGAGGCGCGCACCTTGCAGGGCTCCTTGTAACCGTCGAGCGCCAGCGCGTAGAGGCCGAGCTCCGGACACCAGAAGCGGGCGCGAAAGCGCTCCCGCAGAGCGTGCGCCTGCTCGCGCAGCGTCCGCGCCGTATCGTCGTGCCCGAGCGCCTGTGCCAGCGCGGCCGCCGCCAGCCACGCGGCGTAGGTGTATGCCTGCACCTCGCACAAGGCGATCGGCCCCTCCGCGATGCGCCCGTCAGCGTGGAACACGGAATCGCTCGAGTCCTTCCACCCCTGCTGCACCAGTCCGTGTGGCGAGCGCCTCTGATACTCGACGAGCCCATCGCCGTCGCGATCGCCGTAGCGGTCGATCCACGTGAGCGCCGCGTAGATGTTGGGCCAGATCGTCTCGATGAACGCGAGGTCGTCGCTGCGCCGCCAGTAGGCGCCGGCCAGCAGGACGTAGAGCGATGTCGCATCGACGCTGCCGTAGTAGCGGCCGAACGGCACTTCGCCGAGCGCGGCCATCTCGCCGCGGCGGGCCTCGTGCAGGATCTTGCCGGGCTCCGCGTCCCGCTCCGGCTGATCGCGCGTCGCCTGCGTCGCGGCAAGAAAGGTCAGGACGCCGCGCGCGATCTGCGGCGCGAGCCACAGGCACTCGAGCGCTGCGATGATGCCGTCGCGCCCGAAAGTCGTATCGAACCAGGGCACGCCTGCGTGAGGATAGAGGCCGGAGCGGGTCTCCGACAGCAGCATGTTGAGATCGGCCGCGGATCGGGTCATCCAGGCATTGAACTGCTCGTTGGAGGTCTCGATGCAGCAGACCAGCCTCGAGCCGCTCGCGCGGGAGTGCTCGGCGCGCGCCTGCGCCGCCTGGAAAGACAGCGGGGCCGGGCGCCGGGTATCGATCGTGCAGCTCACCTTGAGCTCGAACACCTGCTCCGAGCGGCCCTCGAGGTGCGCCGCGAGCTGCAGCTCGGAGCCGGAGACGCGTCTCGCCCGCGGCTGACATTCGATCAGCGTCCGCCGGGCGATACCGTCGAGCCCCTGGTAGGCGAGCTCGGCGGCATCCTCGCTCACTCGCGGCTTGTGCACTTGCCCGCGGCGCCGGCGCTCTTCGCCGCGCACCTCGAAGATGTCGGCGAAATCGGCCGCGAACTCGAGCGACAGCGCGATATCGAGCGGCGTGCGCGTGAAGTTGCGCACGTGCAGGTGCTCGTAGCACACCGCTCCCCAGATGAGCTTCGAGCGGTAGATGTGCAGCGAGCCGCGCGGCAGCATCATGTTGCCGCCGAGGTAGATGTCGGGGTTGGTGAGGTCCACCCCCATCAGCAGGTTGTCGCGCCGCACGGCGGAGGAGAGCAGCAGAGGCCGCGTGCCTGCGAGCTTGAGTGCGAGCCGCGAGAGGAAGCGCGTGCCCTGGTGGTACAGCCCCTCTTCGTGGCGCGCGCCGGCCGCGATGTCGCCGAAGTCGTTGAACAGGCCGAAGGTCTCGTCGTGCTTGAGCACGAAGGTGCGCTCCGGCACCGGTACCTCGGGCGCCAGGATGTAGAACTCGGTCGCCGCCGTGTTCACGCTCTCCGCCGACACCACCGCCCTCCGCCCCGGTCCGCGCCTCCGCTTCCGGCTGCGATCTTGAGCGGCAGCTCTGCGCTTCGCCCAAGGAACATGAGCTACCTTCCCGCGTCATAATGCGGACGGTACAGCTCGAGGGGCAGGCGAGGACGGACGGTTCCCGCCCAGCCCGCCGATTCAACGTGAACGCCGTGGACAGCAAAACGCATACCCGTTCGACAGTGTTGTCAACCTCATGACCGATCCTTTGAGACCCGAAACCGTGCGCGCCGCGACCCTGGCCAACGGCATGCGCGTGATCGTCTGGCCGGTGCGCAACATCCCGAACATCGCCCTCTACAACTGGGTCCGCGCCGGCAGCCGCAACGAGTCGCCCGGCGCGACCGGCCTCGCCCATTTCTTCGAGCACATGATGTTCAACGGCACCAGCCGTCACCCGCCCGGGGAGTTCGACCGGCTGATGGAAGCCGAGGGTGGCGCGAACAATGCCTTCACCAGCGACGATGTCACCGTGTACCAGGACTGGTTCCCGGCGAGCGCGCTCGAGCTCGTGCTCGATCTGGAGGCCGATCGCGTGGCGCATCTCGCGTTCACGCCCGAGGTGATCGAGAGCGAGCGCGGCGTGGTCGCCTCCGAGCGGCGGCTGCGCGTCGAGGACAACAGCCATGGCCTGCTGGCCGAGCAGGTGCAGGCGACGGCGTTCGTCGCGCATCCGTACCGCTTCCCGACCATCGGCTGGCCGGCCGACATCCAGTCCTGGCGGCTGGAGGATCTGCAGGCGTTCTACCGCACGTACTACGCTCCCAACAATCTGACGCTGGCGCTGGCGGGTGACGTCGATCCGGAGCACGCGCTCGCGCTCGCGCGGCGCTTCTTCGAGCCGATTCCGGCGCAGGCACCGCCGCCGCCCGTGCGCGCCGTGGAGCCCGAGCAGCTTTGCGAGCGGCGGGTGTTGATCCGACGCAAGGCACAGACGCCGATTTTGCAGTGTGCCTACAAGGCGCCGCGCGCCGCCGATCCGCGCGCACCCGCGGTCAGCCTCCTGCTCTCTGCCCTGGTGGAGGGTGACGCGTCGCGCCTGCACCGCGCGCTGGTGGAAGACCGCCAGCTCGCAATCGAAGTCGGTGGGCACTGGCAGGAGGGATTCGATCCGGGGCTGCTGTGGCTCTCGCTGGTGTTGCCTGAAGGCGCGGACCCCGAAGAGGCTCGCGCGGCGCTCGATGCGGAGCTGGCGGCAGTCGCCGCGGACGGCATCACCGAGGCGGAGCTCGAGCGGGCGCGCAATCTGGCCACGGTGGGCCTATGGAAGAAGCTCGCCGCCATCGACGGCAAGGCGCAGCTGCTCGGGGAATACGAAGTGTTCCACGGCGGCTGGTCGCAACTGTTCGAGGCGCCGGCACGGATCGCGGCCGTGTCCACCGGGGAGCTGCGGGCGGTCGCCGCGGAGATCCTCGACCCGAGGCGACGCACGCTCGGGGTGTTGGTGCCGTCGGCGGACAGTCCGGGCGCAGGGCGGCGCGAGCCTGCCGCGAGCCCGCGCTCATGACGGTGCGGGTGCCGGAGCACGAAAGGCTCTCGCTCGGCAACGGAGTCGCGCTCGTTCTGGTGCCGCGGCGCGACGTTCCGCTCGTAGCATTCAACGCGGTGCTGCGCGGCGGCGCGCTGGGCGACCCCTCATCGCGTCCGGGCGTGGCTTCGCTGCTCGCCGGACTGTTGGAAAAGGGCGCGGGAGAGCGCAACGCCTACGCCTTTGCGGACGTCGTCGAGGGCGTCGGCGGCAGCTTCGGCGGCGGCGCCGGCCCGGAAGCGATCACCGTGCGCGGGCAGTTCCTCGCGCGCGACCAGCAACTGATGCTGGAGCTGCTGGCGGATGCGCTGCTGCGGCCGCTGCTGGACGCGGATGAGCTGCAAGAGCTGGCGGCCCGCCACATCGAGCTCATCAAGGCGGCCAAGGACTCCGATCCGGCGGAGCTCATCGGCACGTATGGCCGCGCGTTCCTCTTCGGGGATCATCCCTACGGGCGGCCGGTGTTCGGCAGCGAAGCCTCGCTCGCCGCCATCGACCGCGAGGACGTGCTGCGTTACTACGATGGGCAATTCGGCGCCGAGAGGTTGATTCTCGTCCTGGCCGGCGACATCGATGCCGACGTGCTCGCCCGCATGGCGGCCGACAGCTTTTCCCGCTGGCCGCGCACCGGCGCGCCGCCGCCGGCGCTCGCCCGCCCGCGCGCGGTGAGCGGCCGGCGTGTGCTGCTGGTCGATTTCCCCGGCTCGGCGCAGACCTATTTCTGGATCGGCAACGTAGGTGTCGACAGGCGATATCCGCGCCGCGCGGCGCTCGACCTGGTCAATACCCTCTTCGGCGGACGATTCACTTCCCTCCTCAACACCGAGCTGCGGATCAAATCCGGTCTTTCGTACGGTGCGCGCTCCAGCTTCGCGCGTGGCAGCATGCCCGGCGAATTCTCGCTCCGCTCCTTCGCGCAGACGGAGAACACCGGCCGGGCGCTCGATCTCGCGCTGCGGACACTCGCGCGCTTACGCAGCGAAGGAGTGACCCGGGAAATGCTCGATTCCGCCCGCGCCTACACGCTCGGGCAGTACCCGCTCGGCCTGGAAACCGCGGCCGACTGGGCGGCAATGCTGGGGGAAATCGAGCTCTACGGGCTCGGCAGGGGTTACATCGACGACTATCCCGCGCAGCTCGCCGCGGTTGGAGTGGCCGAGGCGCAAGCCGTCGCCGAGGAAGCCTTCCCGCGCGCCGACTCGGTGGCGATCGTGGCGATCGGGGACGCGGCGCGGATCAAGGGCGCGCTCGCCGAGTACGGGCCGGTGTCGCAGATGGCGCTCACCGACCCGGAATTCTCCGCCCGGTGGACGCCGGGAGACGAAAACCACCCTTGAGGGGGTAAGGGCGGCCTCGTCTCCCGGGCCCGTTTCGACTCATGCGTCGTCAACTCTTCGGCGCGAGCGCGGCCGCCTGGGCCACCTGGCCATGCGCCTTCGCCTCTGCCACAGCGCCGTGCATTTTCAGCGCGACGACGTTCCGCGCGACGAACAACGCTGCCGGCGAGAGCTTGCGCGCCTTCGCGAGATCGTCGCTGGCCGCGGCCTCATCGTGCGACAGCCAGTGCATCACCGCACGATTGGCATACGCGACAGCCAGGTACTCGTCGTCGGTCGCAGGCGACCACGCCCACATCGCCGTTTGCTCGTTACGCTGCTGCCTTGCTGCCCGTACCGCCGCATCGCATGCGGCGCTCGCCTTTTCCAACTGCAGGGTCATCGTGTAGGCCACGCAGCGGTTGCTGTCGGCGGCCGAGGGATTCGAGTCCAGTGTGGGTTGGCCGCTCTTCAGCTCCGCGAGCGCCGCGCGGTAGCGGCCGGCCACGACATCGGCGCCGCCGGCCGCATCGGTGTACGCCGTGAAGACGAATTGCTGCGCTCCGCCGGCCAGGGCGGCTCCGCTCGCCAGCATGAGCGCCAGCCCGGCGCCGAGCGCCCGCACGCCTCGAGGAAAGTCTGCCCGCCGGATGTTACGAGTGAGTGACGACATGACTGCGATCTCCTGACATGCTCCGATCTGACGCTGTCAGGATATGAAGCGCGCCGCGCGGCGACAAACGAAAAGAATTGCTCCGAGGGATGAGCGCGGCTCATTCGCACACCGCGTTCGCGCGGCGGCGTGAAGACTCAACGGGGTCGCGGAACTGCGCCAGCGCCCAAGCGGACAGGGCCTGGATCTCAGGCCTGCCTGCGTCTTTGTGGCGGCTGACGAGGAAGTAGGTGTCGGCAGTGGCGAGCTCGGTGGCGAAGATACACACCAGCGAGCCGGAGCGGAACCACGCCTCGCACAGCCGGGAAGGTACGAGCGCCACACCAACGCCACGCTCGGCAGCCCGCGCGACTGCATACATGGTGTCGAGCTCGATCACGTTCTTCGGCTCCGGCGTCTCGAGGCCGACCTGCTCCGCCCAACTTGCCCACGCATACGGCCGCGGCTTGTGCACGATGAGCGGCATTTCCCGCAGGACCGCGCTGCCCAGACGCGCGACTTGAGCGGCGTGCTGCGGCGCGCAGACGGCGGTCAGGGAAAGCGCGAACAGGCGCGAGGCCTGCACTCCCTGCGGCTCGGTATCCGCCAGCAGAATGGAGACGTCCGCGGTCGGGGGATGCAGGGAAGGTCGCGGATCACGGGTGTCGATCTGGATGTCGATCTCGCGATGCTCGGCACAAAACACCGTGAGGCGGGGTATGAACAGCTCACTCGCGAAGAAGGGCGGCAGCAGGATGCGCAGCGTTCGCCTGCCGCTGCGCCGCGCCACCTGGGCGAGGCTGCGCTCCAGCGCGGTCAGCAACGGCTCGATTTCCTCGCGCAGCGCTGCGCCCACGGCCGTGAGCTCGAGGGCGCGCGACTTGCGCACGAACAGCTCCACACCGAGCGCCTCCTCCAGCTCCTTCATCTGGTGACTGACCGCGGAAGGTGTCAGATACAACTCATCGGCGGCGAGCTTGAAGCTGCGGTGACGGGCGGCGACGCAGAAGGCCCGCAGGTTCCGGGTCGGCGGCGGGCGGGATAGGCGCATCATGCGGGCGGCTGCACGGGTGTCGAGTAGGGATCTGCTCTGCAAGAACCATGCCCCGCGCTTCCGGCGCGCGATTCGGGCGGTCCGTCACATTTCAGAGGGCGCGGCACGGCGGCGTTGCATCTTATTGGGCGCTCGATGGGAGCGCTCGCACCGACGCGGCGCACGCGTCACCGGAATGTCACATTACAGCGGTGTTGGAAAGCGCGCTCAGGTCAGGGCGCGGTCGAGCCAGTGCGAGAGGGTGCCGCCGTCCAACGTCCCGGATTGGCGCGCGAGCTCGCGCCCGTCGCGGAAGAGGATCAGCGTCGGGATGCTGCGGATGGCGAAGCGGCCGGCGAGCTGCGGCTGCTCGTCGGTGTTGACTTTCGCCACGCGCAGCACCGTCGCACGCTGCGCGGCTGCCCGGTCGAGCACGGGTGCCATGGCGCGGCACGGTCCGCACCACGGCGCCCAGAAGTCCACGAGCACCGGCAGCGTGGCCCGCTCGACGTGCGCGGCAAAGGCAGACTCATCGAGGGCAACGGGCTCGCCCGTCAGAAGCTGCGCCTTGCAGCGCGGGCACTTCGGATGCTCGCCCGCGCGCGCCGCGGGCACGCGAACCAGCGAATGACATTGCGGGCAGGCCACCAGCACGGCGCCGGCGGTTGGGGTCTCGGTGCTCATGGCCGCTCCATGGGGCCGGGGAGGCGCGATTCCAAGCGTTGGGGGGGCTTGGCTTCGCTGCCCGCGCCCCCATGTCACGATCCACCGTCTCCGCGACCTTTTTCCACGAGGCTGTCACCGCCGATGGAATACCGGGATTACTACAAAGTTCTGGGCGTGGCCCGTACGGCCACGGCCGATGAGATCAAGAAGTCCTACCGCCGGCTGGCGCGCAAATATCATCCGGACGTCAGCAAGGAGAAAGACGCCGAGCAGAAGTTCAAGGAGCTGCAGGAGGCGTACGAGGTCCTGAAGGACCCGGAGAAGCGCGCCGCCTACGATCAGCTCGGCAGCGATTGGAAGTCAGGCCAGCAGTTCAGGCCGCCGCCCGATTGGGCGAGCGGCTTCGAGTTCAGCGGCGGCAACCGCTCCCGCGGCGCCGGCGGCGGCGCGCACGTGTTCGAGGAGGAAGGCTTCAGCGACTTCTTCTCCTCACTCTTCGGCGGCAGCAGTCCCTTCGGCCCGGCCGGACGGCGGCAGCAGCAGCAGGCCGGACGCGACCATCATGCGCGCATCGATCTCGACCTCGAGGAGGCTTTCGGCGGCGGCACGCGCACCCTCGAGCTGAAACGGCCGGAGCTGAAGCCGGATGGCACGCTGGAGCTGCGCTCGCACACAGTCAGGGTCACGATTCCCGCCGGCGTCAGCGATGGCCAGCTCATCCGGCTCACGGGCCAAGGTGAAGCGGCGCCGGGCGGCGGCCATCCCGGCGATCTTTACCTCGAGGTGCACATCCGTCCGCACCGGATCTATCAGGTGGAGGGACGCGACGTCACCCTGACACTTCCGGTGGCGCCATGGGAGGCCGCGCTCGGAGCGACGGTCACCGTGCCGACGCTCGCGGGCCCGGTCGACATGCAGGTTCCGGCCGGCGCACAGTCCGGACAGAAGCTGCGGCTGCGGGGCCGCGGCCTGCCCGGTCAGCCGCCGGGTGACGCCTACGTGCAGCTGAAAGTCGTCCTGCCGCCCGCCAACTCGCCCGCGGCGCGGGCGTTGTACGAGGAGATGCGCGCGAAGCTCGCGAGCTTCGATCCGCGCGCCGACCTGCAGGCCGGATCTTGAGGAGGCCGCTCGCATGACCGATGCCGTGAACATGCACGAGGCGCAGCTCGTCGGCGAGGCGGACTGGATCGCGGCGAGTGAGATCTGCCGTCTCTGCCGGCTGGAGTTGGACGCCGTGATAGAGCTCGCCGAGCTCGGTCTGGTCTCGCCGCGAGGCTACGCGCCGCAGGAATGGCAGCTGCCCGCCGCCGCGCTGCCGCGACTCGCCGTGGCCGGCAGGCTGATGCGCGATCTGGGAATCAACGGCAGCGGCGCGGCGCTGGCGGTGGAGCTGCTGGAAGCGCAGCGCGATCTCGAGCGGCAGATCCGCCGTCTGGAGAGACTGCTCACGGGTTGAGCGGCGGAGCTACTGGCCGAAGGAGTCCCGGCCCTGGCGCAGGTAGGCTTCTTCCTCGGCCGTGCTGGCGCGCCCCAGGACGCGATTGCGATGGGGAAAGCGTCCGAAGCGCGCCACGATGGAGCGATGCAGCTCCGCATACTTGAGCGAGCTCGCGAACATCGACTCGAGCTCGGGCGGCGCCTCGTTGTGGAGCCTGCGGTAGGCCGCCACGGATTCCTCCTGTGCGTCGCGCAGCTCCGCGTGCTGCAGCGGCATGTAGAAGAAGATTCTTTCCACGGGGGTCAGCGCCGCATCCGCTGCCGATTGCATGCCGGAGAGCGTC
>Ga0335072_10016086_pt1 | contig 10607 bp, 9 predicted proteins | sample Lox_Sample_21_FD_206725 | JGI IMG/M metagenome (GOLD analysis project Ga0335072, IMG submission 206725) | Soil microbial communities from Loxahatchee National Wildlife Refuge, Florida, United States - Lox_Sample_2.1 | ecosystem: Environmental > Terrestrial > Soil > Wetlands | place: USA: Florida... | reverse complement strand
CTGGAAATCGAGGCGGGCGGTCCCCTTCAGGCCGTCCGAGAGTGGCTGGATGACCATGGCGCCCGCATTGACGGTGTCGCGCGAGACCAGCGGCGCCTCGTTCCCGAGGACCGTGGGGTCGGCCATCTTGGTGATCCGGCTGCCCGTATACCCGTAGCCGGCATAGAGCTGCAGGTGCTCCGTCGGATAGGCGGTGATCTGGAACTCCGCACCCTTGTAGGTGGCGTTCAGGTTGCCCAGGTTCTGCGTCGAGTTCTCGGACAGGTACACGAAGAAATAGCCGTTATCCGAATGTGTGTGGAACACGTCCGCATCGACGCTCAGCCGATGGTCGAGCATGTCTCCCTTGATTCCGAGCTCGTAGGTATCGGCGATCTCGGCGTTGAACGTATCGCTGACGCCCTTGATGCCGCTCGCGGCCGCGACCGCGCCTACGCCGGTCTGGTTGAACCCGCCGCTGCGGAAGCCGCGGCTCCAGTCCGTATAGAGCGTCCAGTTGTCGGTCGGCTTGTAACGCAGGGTGAACTTCGGCTGCCATGCTCCCCAGGTCTCCGTGCGCACCTCCCCGTCGTAGGCAGTCGGGTCCAGGACCATCGCGAGAAAGTAAGGCGGCGTACGGGTGGTGTCGCTGACCTTGTCCTCGTCGTAACGCAGCGCCGCATCGGCCTCCCACTGGTCGCTCAGCTTGTAGGTCGCATCGCCGTAGCCCGCCCAGGCATTGCTCTTCTGGCCGTCGGCGAGGAACGTGACGTTGGTATTGGTGGCGAAGGGATTGGTCGGATCGACGATCGGAGTCTCGTAGACGGCCGGGACGCCGTCGCCCCGGTCGACGATGTTGTCCGTGGAGATGAAGCGCTCCTTGTGCAGGAAATAGGCGCCCACGATCCAGGTGAACGCGCCCTGCGACGGCGAGGTGAAGCGCAGGTCTTCGCTCCAGGAGCGCACGCGGATGAACTGGCTCTGGCTCTCGTCGAACGGTCCGCCGAGAGAGGCCGGGATGGTCGCGAAGAAGTAGTTGTACGCGATCGAGGTATCGATCGGCCGGAAGTCGTAGGCGTCGCCGGTGTCGATCTCCTTGGTCTGATCGTAATCCGTGATCGAGGTGAACGTCCCGTACCCCGGGCGATAGTCCAGCTTGAGCGGGATGTCGAGGATGTCGCGGTTGTCGGTGCCTTCGTTGTTGACCTGGATGGGGCTGGTGACGTCGTTCGCATCCGCCGGAGTGGTGAAGCTGGAGAAGACATTCGCCTCGTCATCGCGCGGAATGACGTAGTAGTAGGCCGTCGTCTGCACGCGATCGTAGAGCAGGCGCAGATCCGCGCTCAGCGGGCCGCCCGGCTCCCAGAGAAGCCGCAGCCGGCCGGAGTAGTCCCGGTATGGGTCGGCCTTCCGGTTGAGGTAGACGTTCTCGAGGTAGCCGTCGGTGTTGTAGAAGTTCAGGGCCGCGCTGTACTTCAGCGTGCCGGCGGAATCGACCGGCCCGCTGAAGATGCCTTGCCCATGCTCGGCCAATCCGTTGCCGATTCCGGCCGTGACGCTGCCCTCGAAATGATCCGACGGCGGGGTGGTCGTGATGATGATCGCGCCGCCGATGGCGTCGCGGCCGTAAAGCGCTCCCTGGGGACCTTTCAGCACTTCGATCTGCTGGATGTTGGAGAGCTCCTGGGCGAATTCCTCGGGGTCGGTCTCCTCGACGCCGTCGACCATCACGGCGACGGACGGCTCGCTGTTACGGGCCTGGGAAATACCCCGGATGGTGACGAAGGCGTTGCCGACGTTCTGCGTCTGCACCAGCGTCATGTTCGGCACCATCGCGATGAAGTCCCGCGCGCTCGTGATGTGGGCGGACTCGATCGTTTGCGGCGTGAATACGCTTTCGGTCATCGGCAGATTGCGGAACAGCTCCGGACGCTTGCGGGCCGTCACGATGACCTCCTGGAGCTGGGCGACGGTCTGCGCCCGCGCCGGAACGGCAAAGACCAGCTGCGAAAGCACCATGGCCAGCGCGGCTAACCATCCTGCATGTGATGTGCGCACGTTGATATCCCCCCGGTTATGAGTTCGATGTTTGACTCCGGTATCCCTCACCTGCGGACCGGCCATCCGACGCCGCCCCCCAGCGCCTCGCGGATCTCCGCTCCGTGCTCATCGAGAAGCGGAGCCGCATGGACGCTGCAGGCGCGGGCGCCCGCAAATCTGACGGGTGGACGCACGGCCCGGTCGCCGCCATGCGGCGTCTCGACGGGAACGATCAGCCCGAGATGCTCCGCCTGCGGATCGGCTACCACCTCGTCGACGCCATTGATGGGCGCATGCGGCACGTCGTGGCGGCGCAGCCTCTCGGCCCAATGCCTCAGGTCCTTCGCCGCGAAGCGGGCCATCAGCTCCGCGCGCAGCACCTCGTAGTTGTCGATGCGCGCCTGCCGCGTGTGAAAGCGCGGATCGAGCGCGAGCTGCGGATCGCCCAGCGCCGCGACCAGGCCGGTCCAGAACTTCTCCAGCGAGGAGAGATGAAGGACGATCAGCCGTCCGTCGGCGGTCCGCAGGATGTAGGCCTGCGCCAGCCGCGGCCGGTCCACTGATCTGGGCACCGCGCCGAGCGCGAAGTAGGCTGCAAAGGGCTCCACGGCGAAGTGCGTCATCGCCTCGAGCATCGACACTTCGACGAGCGTGCCCTCGCCCGTGCGTGCGCGCTGTACCAGCGCCCCAAGTGCGCCGTAGGCGGCGTAGATCCCGGTGATGGCATCCGCGAGCGCGGGACCGAGAAACTGCGGTTCGCGCGGGTCGACCACGACGCTGAGGAAGCCGCTGAGCGCCTGGGCGACGGAATCGTAGCTCGGGCGCTCCGCGTAAGGCCCATCGCCGCCGAAGCCGCTGATGGAGCAGTAGACCAGCCGCGGATTCAACTGCCGCAGCCGCTGCGGACCGGAGCCCAGCCGTTCCGCGGTGCCGGGCCTGAAATTCTGGATGAAGACGTCCGCCTCGCGGATGAGGCCTTCGAACAGCTCCCGATCGGAATCACGCTTGAGGTCGAGTGCGATGCCGCGCTTGTTGCGGTTGTAGGCCTGGAAGTGCGGTGAGTATCGGCCGCCCTGGTAGCTGCGGTAGGGATCGCCCTCGGGACTCTCCACCTTGATGACGTCGGCGCCGAGATCGGCGAGCATCATTCCGGCGCAGGGTCCGGTGATGAAAGTGCCCTGCTCGACCACGCGGATGCCGTCGAGAACTCCCGCGAGACTCCCCCGCTGTTGGATCGGAGCGGTCATGGTTTCGGTGTCGTTCCAGGCGGCGCTTCACCGTCGTAGCGGATCGCTTCGGCGGCCGCACCCGACATGGCAAATCCGATGGGGCGGACCTGCTCCTCCACGAGGTGCGCGATGAGGCTGGCGGTACGCGCCAGGAGCGGCACGCCTTTGAGCGCGAGCAGCGGATAGCCGGCATCGAGAAGCACCGCCGGTATGGCCCCTGAGACGTTCAACGTGAGCGGCTTGCCGGTCAGCTCGGGAAGCATCCGCGCTACGGTGCGTGCAGCTTCGGTGTGCATGCCCGCCGTTCCCAGCTCCTGGGCGATGGCGAGAAGTCGCTCCGCCCGGGGATCCGCGCGCTTGTGCAGGGGATGTCCGTAGCCTGGAATCGCGCGCCGCTGCGAGCGGTAATCGCGTACCAGAGCGGCAGCGGCTGTCTCTACTTTCTGCCCTTCATCCATCCGCCGCGTGATCTCGGCGAGAAAGCGTCCGGCTTCTTCGGCCGATCCGAGGATCACGGAGCCGCAGCCGAGAAGCCCGGCGGCCACCGCCCCCTGCAGCGCCTCCGGCGCTGCCGCGAGCGTCATCCGGCTGACCTGCACGCTGGGCACCAAGCCATGCTCCGCTATCGCAACCAGCGTCGCATCGAGAATGCGGCTCTGCGCGGGCGTGGGGGCGGTGCCGGTGACGAGCAGCCAGAAGTAGTCGGTGAAAGCGACTTTGCCCATCAGCTCCGCGGCAAGGTCGCGGCCGCGGACGAAAATCGCGGTTTCGCTGGAACCGCAGATCGCCGTGGCCTGCGGTGATGTCGGGCCGATCTTCATCGTTTTCGCATACCGAAATTTACTTCGTTATACGAATGGATCGTGAACCGTGGCCCGGCGGGCGTCAAGAACCCTTCCGTCCTTTCGCATACCGAAATACACTGCCGGCTCATGACCGCACGCAAAACGCCGCAGAGCCGCCGCGAGGCGATGGGGGGCCTCGCCAAGGGCATCGCCGTCATTCGCGCTTTCACGCGGGAGCACCCCGCCCCCACTCTCAGCGACATCGCTCGCAGCGCCGCGATTCCCGCGGCGACGGCGCGGCGGTGCCTGCTGACCCTGGAGGATCTCGGCTACGTCACCCGTCACGGGCGCAGCTTTCTCCTGCGGCCGAAGGTCCTGGAGCTCGGCGCCGCCTATCTCGACTCGATGGACATCGAGCACCTCACCAAGACTCACCTCGAGGACCTCGCGCGCAAGACCGGCGATTCGGCGGCGATGTCCGTGTTGGACGGTAATGACATCGTCTACGTGGCGCGCACATCGGTGCGGACGCTGCTGCGGCTCGAGGCGCACGTCGGCAGCCGCTTCCCGGCGCACGCGACGTCAATGGGCCGGGTTCTACTCGCAGGCTTGAGCCTGGAGCGCCTGCAGCATTACCTCGACACCGCCAAACTCGAAGCCCTCACCGACAAGACGGTCTGTGATCCGGCGGAGCTGCGCACTCTCATCGATGAGTGCCGCCGTAACGGCTACTCGGCGGTTGCGGATGAGCTCGCCTACGGCGTGGTCGCGCTCGCCGTGCCGGTCCTCGATCAATCCGGCCGGGTCGTCGCCGCGCTCAATTCCTCCAGCCACTCCGGCAGGACCAGCCGGGCCAAGCTGGTGAAAGACCGGCTCGGCATGCTGCGCCAGTTGAGCCGCCGGATCTCCGCCGACCTGCGCGCGATCCCCGGTCTCTCGTTGAGCGCTCAGACCTGACTCGATGAGCCGGCGCGACGGCTCCGTCGCTGCCCGCCGTCTCGCTCCTCTGCTGCCGTCCGGCTCTCTACACGCGGTCTCATCCTCCGCTGCCGTCTCGCTCTCGACCGCCGTCTCTCCCTCTACACCCGTTTCGCTCGCGACCTGCCGCCGCCATCGCCCGCCTTGACGCTGCATCGCCCCCCCTCTAACCTCATAGCGAAACTCTTTTCGCTATACGAATGACGCGATGCCGCCACCCTTGGCTAGCTTCGACCTTTACCTGCCCGTTGCCGGCGCCCTCCTTCGCTACCGCGACGACGGCAGCGGACCGGCGGTGTTGCTCCTTCACGGCTGGACGCTCGACCTGGAGATGTGGCAGCCGCAGGTATCGGAGCTCAGCGGCTCATTCCGCCTCATCCGCTTCGACCGGCGCGGCTTCGGCCTGTCGTCCGGCCGCGCATCGCTCGCTGCGGATGTACGGGACGTCTTGTCTCTCTGCGAGGAGCTGCAGGTCGGGCGCTTCGCCTGCGTCGGGATGTCGCAGGGCGCTCGGGTCGCCTTGCACCTGTGCCGCATCGCGCCGGAGCGGATCTCCTGCGTCATCCTCGACGGACCGCCGCGTATCCTCGCCGAAGAAGCCACCGGGGAAAGCGAGGACGTGCCGCTGGCGGAATATCGTGCGCTGATCGCGAATGGCGGCCTCGAGACTTTCCGCGAACACTGGGCGAGCCATCCCCTCATGCAGTTGGAAACCGGATCCGCGCAATCGCAGGCCCTGCTCGCGCGAATGACCAGTCGCTACAGCGGCCAGGATCTGCTGCAGGAGACGCCCGCGCCAGAGGATCACTGGGATCGTGCCGTCATCGCTTCATTGCAGACGCCCGCCCTGATCGTCACCGGTGACCATGACCTCCCGGCCCGCCTGCGCGCGGCCGATGCGCTGAGCGAGGCACTTCCCCGCGCGCAGCGCGTAAACATTCCTGCAGCGCGCCACATTCCCAATCTCGACAATCCATCAACGTACAACGCGGTCGTGCGGGCGTTCCTCGAGCTCCACGCCCGCTGATTTCCAGGAGAACTCCCATGTCGAACATCCTAGTCGTGTACTACAGCAGCTACGGTCATCTCGAAGCCATGGCCCACGCGCAGGCCGAAGGCGCGCGAAAGATTGCCGGCGCCGAAGTCGTGGTCAAGCGCGTGCCCGAACTGGTGCCGCTCGATGTCTGCCAGGCCTCCGGCTTTCGCCTGGACCAGACCGCCCCCATCGCCGATCCGCTCGAGCTCGATCGCTATGACGGGATCATCTTCGGCACCCCCACCCGCTTCGGCAACATGGCCGCGCAGATGCGCAACTTCCTCGACCAGACCGGCCCGCTCTGGATGCGTGGCGCCCTGGTCGGCAAAATCGCCAGCGTCTTCTGCGCCACCGCGAGCCAACATGGAGGCCAGGAAACGACACTGACCTCCTTCCATCTGACCCTGCTGCATCACGGCATGGTGATCGTCGGCCTGCCCTACACCTTCAAAGACCTGACGACTCTTCGGGAAGTCACTGGCGGTACGCCCTACGGTGCCAGCTGCGTCACCGGCGTGGGCCCGGAGCTACGCATGCCCACCGCCCTGGAGCTGGAGATGTGCCGCTTTCAGGGCGAGCACGTGACGCGCATTGCCACGAAACTGGCCGCGAGTTGACGCCGCAAACCGGCTTGTCAGCTTCTTACCGGAACAGCCGCGGATCGATCATCTCGCCCATCAGGCGGTAGCCCTCACCATTCGGATGCAGGTGATCGACCGTAAGGTTCGGGCGGATCCGGTTCGGGTCTGCGGGATCGCGCAACGCCAGGTCGAAATCGATCACGGCGTCGAACTCGCCGGAGGTCCGGATCCATTGATTCACCGCGCGGCGGATCACGTCCTTCTCCGGCGAGTAATAGAAGGCGCCCTCAAACGGGAGAATCGTCGCCCCGATGACCTTGATGCCCCGCAGGTGGGCCTTGGCGATGATCTGCCGATAGCCCGCGATCAATTCTTCGGCGCTGACGTCGGGTACCGTCCCGTACGGCTCCGCGGTTCCGGCACCGCCGATGTCGTTGATCCCCTCCAGCAGAATGATGTGCGCGATGCCCGGGATCGTCAGCACGTCATCATCGAACCGCGCCAGCAGAGCGCGCTGCACCGGTCCCTGCGGAGATAGCACTCGATTACCGCCAATTCCGGCGTCCACCACGGACCATCCGCGCGGGGCCAGCCTTCGGGCAAGGATTCCTGGCCAACCCCGCACGCCACCGTAGACATTTCCATCGGTAATGGAGTCGCCTGTGGCAACCACTACGCCCTTGCAGTCGGGAGTCAGCACATCTACTTCGCTAATCAGCGTGCGCGAATCGATGACTTGCCCGCCACTCACGTGCGCACTCATTGTCTGATCCGCCCCGGGAGCGACCTCGGCCAGCGGAATGTTTGGGTGAGGTGGATACCAGACGACGGAGATTCCGTCTGGAATATAGACGCTCACGACGAGGTCCGCGCCATCGCTCACCGGCAGATCCACCGGATCGCTGATTGCACGTGCCCCGGCAGGAATCGTCATGCCGGCCTGACCGCTGAACTTGACCTGACGCTCCGTCGCCGGATCGGCATCGAGCCCGTTCGCAGCCACTCCCACGCTCATACCTGCAATGCGCAGCGCAGCCCGCAGATACGTGTTCGCAATCGTCACTCTGAGCCCGCTGCCTCCCTTTGCGATCCGCAAGCGATAGCGGAACGTCCCCTTCAGCAGCGACGCCTCTCGCCAAGCCTTCTCCGGATTCGCCTCGTTCCACCGGATGAGGTCCCCGGAATCCGTAGCTGCGGTTGGGCTCGTGGTCCACGTCGCCACCCAGCGCGGACTGCCCTGCACGGATGCAGCAGAAGCGAGCGACGACATCATCAAAGCCGCGCAAGCGTAAGCGCCATAACGCAATTTGTGTCTCATGCGCTCATTATGCCTAACCGCCGTCACACGTAAACTGACGTCGCGACGCGGGTACCGGTCCAATCTCTACGCGTCTCATCACAAACTTAGTCTTGATTTTTGCCGTATCGCGGAGCAGCATCAGCCATCGTTCGGTTCAGGCCGGTAAGGCAGGTTTTCCGAACGTTAGGATAAATCGCAAGAGTACAGGGGGATCGGAATGATCAAGGGGTATTCGCCGGCCGCCGTGATCGCTCGGCATTCGCCGAGGCCACGTTTTAGACTTTATCCGCCACCACCGAGTTAGCTGATTTTCGCAAGTTGTAGCGCGAAAAAGCCTGATCGTCGGGAGGATTCTGGGAGGGTCGGATATGAGGTCTCGAAGCCACGCCGTGGTCGAGCGCCCACGCGCACACCTGTCTGTCATTTTCCACATCGTCATTGCCCTGTCCGCAATACTTTTGTCGCTATCTGCGCGTGCGCAGGATTTCCGCCCAACCGGGGAAGTTCCGGTGAATTTCAATTGTGGCAATGGAAATTCGTTAATCTCGGATTCGGCGACTCCCCGGCGGACGCTTCGGGTGGAAGCGAGGGCATCTCCGTACCGACGTTCGGCTTTGGTGAGTCAGCTGTTGTGGGAGTAGGCGGAACAGTAACCTTTTAACCATTATTCTCTGACGAACATGTGGCTAATAGTCAGACTGGCGGTAGTTCTTGGCATGTCAATCGGCTTATTGTCGGTCCCCACGAGTCAGTCCAATTTTGGCTGGGGAGCCGGCGCTCTGGTAGGGTTAATTGCCGGAATAAATTTGTATTTTTGGCTTTGGCGACTTCGAGACGTACCAGGTGTCATCCGGTCACGTCCGTACTCTTGGTTCGAGCCGTTCTGGCCGATGCAAAAGTACCCAGTTCGATTCTGGATAGTGTCGTCTTACTCTCTGATGCTTGCTGGCATCACAACGGCCGCTTGGCGGCGATTGGCTGACGCGGGGGCTTCTGACCTGGGGGCCGGGTGTTTCCTCATGGGGCTTTTGTGTTTCGGCGCGGTAGCGCTCTGGATCATGCGGAACGGTAGGGCCGCTACCGAATGAGTCGAGCGCCAAAAGCCCCGCCCATCTCACGACTCAAGGCGATGAAGCTGAAAGCCGCCGCGGATCGAGCCACCGACCCGAAAGAACGAAAAAGTTGTTCCACTATCCCCACCCGAGATAGCGACCCAGAGAGGAGCCGGATCTACTCCTACGATCAGTCCGATCCAATAGGCCTGGCAGGAGGGAGCTACTCAACGTACGCCCATGTCGGCAGCAATCCCGTGATGCTCGTAGACCCGCTCGGGACGAACCCAGGCGATTCCTTTCCGAGTACGGAGGCAGCTGCGGTCGATGCATTCAACTACATAAACTCGCTGAAAGATTGCCATACTCACGAGTACGCCGGGTGGATTTATAAAGAGTGGTCCTTATTTGGCCCGCCCACATATACATATGACGAGGCCACGGAGCTGAGCCCAACTGGCGGCGTGATGCCACCAATGCCCGCTTACCATGGGACGTATGGTATGTTTCATAACCATCCGCCTCTACCGGGTTACGACTCCGATAATTATTCTCCGGCAGATGAGGACACGGCTGACTACAACGGCATCCCGTCATATCTAGAAATCCCGAGCGGGGTCATAAAGCGTTATACCCCGAATCCGAGACATCCTCGGGATGGTTCGATTGACACGGTGGGCAAGACGAGCTGTTCCTGCAAGGCTCAATAAGCAAGAGGAGGCGACGCATATGAAGCCAAGAGGACGATGCGTGCCGGCGGGGTTTTTGGTAATTCTGATCGCAAACTCAGTAGTGCTTCCAGGCTCTGCGTGCGCAGATGAAGAGGGCAGAATGCCGCTTGCCCATCTGCAGCTTGATTCAAAGGGTTTGGACAATTCAGGTCCAGTTCACGTCGAAGCGACGCAATCTGAGAGTGGACTCACGGACCTGCGGGTATCTGCGTTCGGAAAGATTCAGATAGCAACACCCGCTGAGCTCAGCGCATTGAGCGGGAAGATCGTCAACAGTATTGGTATCACATATTCGCGCGGTTACACAACCGGTGGCGGAAGGAATATATACCTGCTTCTTTGCCAGGGCTTCTCATCCGGAGTCCGGGTCATTGCAGTAGTTACAATTACGGAACGTAAAGGAATCCGCATCAGCGCAATGAGACACTCGGATCCATAGGCGTCGCATTTGTTTCACGACTTCTCGCATTCAACTGTCCTCACGCATGATATGCCAGCAGGCGAATATGATGAGTCCGATCCAACAGTATTGGCTTGGGGGCAGCTTCTCGACTTATGCGTATGCCATGGCAATTCCGCTTTCGGTCGCCGACCCTTCAGGCTTATGCACCAATCAGCAGCGCCGCCAACAGCTTCGAGACGCTATCGACAGCCGAGACAAAGCGCTGGCGAACAAGCTGGCGATTATGATCCGCAGCAGGATGCGGTAGGTGGCTTCCCGTATTTTGGCGGACTCCGCTTTACTCAACCAGGAACGCACTACCAAGCGATTCAAAGCATGCAACGCAATCAAGCTAAGGACTTGGCTGAATACGAGAGGCTGCTATGTGATGAGGATGATGATCAAGGACCCGGATTTGGTGCTATTTCAAATGAGACTCTCGATAGAGCAACGC
>Ga0335072_10016084_pt1 | contig 10607 bp, 10 predicted proteins | sample Lox_Sample_21_FD_206725 | JGI IMG/M metagenome (GOLD analysis project Ga0335072, IMG submission 206725) | Soil microbial communities from Loxahatchee National Wildlife Refuge, Florida, United States - Lox_Sample_2.1 | ecosystem: Environmental > Terrestrial > Soil > Wetlands | place: USA... | reverse complement strand
TCGTGCACCCCGACGACGTTCCCCGGTTCGCCTCGCTCGGCGCGACGGCCAACATCCAGGCGCTGTGGGCCACGCACGAGCCGCAGATGGACGAGCTCACGATCCCGTTCCTCGGCGAGCGCCGCTCCGGGTGGCAGTACCCGTTCCGGTCGCTGCAGGCCAGCGGGGCCCCGATGTGCGGGGGCAGCGACTGGCCGGTGAGCAGCCCCAACCCCATGTGGGCGGCGCACGTCGCGGTGAACCGGAGCCTGCCGGCGACCGCGGGCGGCAGCGGCGCCGACCCGTTCCTGCCGCAGCAGCGGCTCAGCCTGGCGTCGTTCCTGGCCGCCTACACCTCGGGCAGCGCCAGAACCAACGGCGTCGAAGCGATGGCCGGATCGGTCCGCGAGGGCATGGACGCGGACTTCGCCATCGTCAACGCCGACCTCAGCCACATCGGTGACCACGAGATCAGCGGTGCGGAAGTCGCCGCGACCTGGGTGCGGGGCCAGCTCGCTTACCAGCAGTGACCAGCCCGCCGCGGCGGGACGCATGAGCAGGAGGAGACATGGCCAGCAGACGAGGCATCTGGACGGCGGCAGCCGTCGCGGCAGCATTCGCGCTCGTGGCCTCCGGCTGCGGCAGGTCGGCCGGAGGCAACGCCGCGTCGGGCAACATCTCGGCGACCAAGGGCCTGGTGGCCACGACCGCGGCGGGCGCCAAGCCGGTGTCGTCGATCACGTGGGCGGTCTACCGGGACGTGAACTCGCTCGACCCGATCTACGCCTTCGACTACCCGGAGAACACCGCGATCTCGCTGATGTGCGAGTCCCTGCTCCGGCAGGCGCCGGACGGGTCGATCCAGCCGGGCATCGCCACGCTGTCGACGCCGTCGCCGACGAGGCTGGTGTTCACGCTCAAGCCCGGGGTCAAGTTCTGGGACGGCCACCCGGTGACCGCCGCTGACGTCGTCTACAGCCTGGACCGGAACACGAACCCCTCGCTGGGCGGGTTCTACGGCGAGGTGTTCAACCGGGTGAGCTCGATCACCGCGACCGGCCCGACCCAGGTGACGATCACGCTGAAGCAGCCGGATTACTGGCTGCAGGGCGAGCTGTCGTCGATGGCGGGCGTCGTCATCGAGAAGAGCTACGCGCAGGCGCAGGGCAAGAACTACGGCACCCCGGCCGGCGGGATCATGTGCACGGGCGCGTACGAGTTCAAGTCGTGGAAGCCCGGCGTCGGCGTCACGGCCGTCGCGAACCCGCACTACTGGAACCCCAAGGTCAAGCCGCTGGTTCAGCAGATCCTGATCAAGGGAGCCCCGGACGTCTCCTCGTTCACGTCGGGCATGCTGACCGGCGGGATCCAGGGCTCGTACTCGTTCGGGCTGCCCACGCTGGACCAGCTGGAGCACAGCAAGGCCGTGTCGGTGTACCAGGGTCCCGGCTGGTCCACCGACGCGTTCATCGTGTGCAGCTTCAAGGGTGCCCTCGGCGACGTGCGCGTCCGCCGGGCGCTGTCGCTGGCGCTGAACCGCCAGGCCATCATCGACTCGGTGTACAAGGGCGCCGCGCTGATGCCGAAGTGGCTGTCCAACCCGGGCACGTTCGGCTACGGCAAGTCCGTGTTCGACGCCGCCTACGCCGCCGCGCCGTACCTGTCCCAGAACCTGGCCGAAGCCAAGAAGCTCGTGCAGGAAGCCCACGCGACCGGGAAGACGATCACGATCGGCACCTCCAGCCAGCTGGCGAACATCTCCGCGGTGACCGGCGCGTACCAGGCGGCGGCCGAGGCGATCGGGCTGAACGTCGTGCTCAAGTCGGTGTCGGCGCAGAACTACATCAACTTCTTCACCTCGGCCAGCGCCCGTCAGGGCATCGACGGCTTCCTGACCGTCAACTACGGGGACTACGCCGACCCGGCCGGGCTGCTCTCAACGCTCGACCTGCCCGGCGGGTCGCAGAACTACGACAACTTCAACGACCCGAAGCTCACCTCGCTGCTCGAGGAGGCGCGCAGCACCGCCAACCCGGACAAGCGGGCCGCGCTCATGGTGCAGGCCGAGAAGATCAACAATCAGCTGATGCCCTGGATCCCCGACGTCCAGCCGACGAACCTGCTGCTGCTGAGCCACAACCTGACCGGCGCGGTCGCGTCGTTCGCCTACATGTTCGCGCCCTGGGCCAACAGCCTGGGCGGCAAGGGCTGAGCCGGTGCGCTGGCAGTTCTTCGCCCGCAGGCTGGCCATGCTGGCGGCCAGCCTGCTGATCGCGAGCTTCGTGATCTTCGCTGCGGTCTACCTGGCGCCGGGCAACCCGATCTCGGCGCTGTCCGGCGGCCGGGCGCTGCCGGCCAGCAGCATCCGCGTCCTCGAGGCGCGCTATCACCTGAACGAGCCGTTCTTCGCCCAGTACTGGTACTGGCTCACGAACGCGCTGCACGGCAACCTGGGGATCTCGATCATTCTCCGGGAGAACGTGTCGACGCTGATCGCGTCCAGGATCTGGACCACCGCCGGGCTGGTGCTGTACGCGTCCGTGCTGATCCTGGTGTTCGGGATCGGCATGGGCATCGTGGCCGGCCTGCGGCCCGGGTTCCTCGACACGAGCACACTGGTGATCACCGCGATCTCGGCCGCGATCCCCTCGTTTGTCGCGGCGATCGTGCTGATCCTGCTGTTCTCGGTGAAGCTGGGCTGGTTCCCCGCGCTGGGCAACGGGACCAGCTTCCTGAGCAACGTGCAGCACTTCACGCTGCCCGCGGTGGCGCTGGCGTTCTCGGCGCTGGCGATCGTGGCCCGGGTCACCCGCGCGTCGATCCGTGAGGAGAGCGACCGCGAGCACGTGCAGACCGCGATCAGCCGCGGCATCCCCGCCCGCCAGCTGATCCGCCGGCACATCCTGCGCAACGCGGCGATACCGATCACCACGATCACCGGGATCACTATCGCGTCGCTGATCGCGGTCGCGGCCGTGGTCGAGACCGCGTTCAGTCTGAACGGGCTGGGGGCTTACCTGGTCCAGGCAGCGGAGTCGAAGGACCTCGCGGTGGTGCAAGGAATCTCGCTCGTGCTCGTCACCGCGTTCGTCGTGGTCAACATGCTCGTCGACGTGCTGTACGCGCTGCTGGACCCGCGCGTCTCGCTCGGAAGCCGGGCCCAGTGAGCGCGCAGGTAACAACGGTCGCCGTGCCGGGCACCAAGCGTTCCCGGTCGCTGTCCGGGCTGCGCGGGACCGGGGTCGCGGGGATGATGTCGGCCGCGGTCATCGCGCTCGCGACGATCGCCGCGGTTTTCGGCCCACTCCTCGCCCCGTTCAATCCCGATCTCCCGAACCTGTCACTGGCCTGGGTCGGGCCGGTCGGGGGTCACCTGCTGGGCTACGACTTCCAGGGCCGTGACGTGCTGTCCCGGCTGCTGGCCGGCGCGCAGTCCTCGATGCTCGGCCCGCTGGCCGTGGTGATCCTCAGCATGGCCGCCGGCGCCGTGCTCGCGGTGGTCGCGGCGTGGCGGCGGGGCGCGGCGGACGCGGTGATCTCCTCCGGGCTCGACATCCTGTTCGCGTTCCCCGGCATCCTGCTGGCCGTGCTCGCCACCGCGATCTTCGGCGCCGGCCTGACCGCGGCGGCGATCGCGCTGTCGATCGCGTACATGCCCTACGTGGCGCGGGTGCTGCGCGGGGTGGCGCTGCGCGAGCGCAGCCAGCCGTACGTCGCCGCGCTCGAGGTGCAGGGCTCGTCGGCCACCACCATCTGCCTGCGGCACATCATCCCGAACATGCTGCCGCTGATCGTGGCGCAGGCGACCATCATGTTCGGCTGGGCCATGGTCGACCTGGCCGCGATCTCGTTCCTCGGCCTCGGGGTGCAGCCGCCGGCGCCCAACTGGGGAGTGATGATCTCGGAGAACCAGACCGGCATCCTGCAGGGTTATCCCCTCCCGGCTCTGTCCGCCGGGGTCTGCATCGTCGCGGTCGTCATCGCGTTCAATATCCTCGGCGAGCGGCTGTTCGAGCAGGCCCAGGAGGCCCGCCGGTGAGCGCCCCGCTGCTGCAGGTCGACGGGCTGACCGTGCGCCTCGAGGTGCGCGGCGAGCGGCGCCCGGTGCTCCGCGACGTCGCGCTGACCGTGCGCGAAGGCGAGGCGCTCGGGCTGGTCGGCGAGTCCGGCTCGGGAAAGTCGATGACGGCCCGGGCGATCGACCGGCTGCTGCCGCGGGGCGCGGAGGTCGACGGGTCGATCCGCTTCGACGGCCGCGACGTGCACGCGCTGTCCGGGGCGGACCTGCGCCGGTACCGCAACCAGGTCGCGATGATCTTCCAGGATCCGCGGGCGCACGTGAACCCCGTCCGGCGGATCGGCGACTACATGACCGAGGCACTGCGGACAAACCTCGGAACTCCGGCAGCGGCAGCTGCCAACCGCGCGTCGGACATGCTGTCCCAGGTCGGCATCGACGGCGGCGCGCGGCGGCTGCGGCAGTACCCGCACGAGCTGTCCGGGGGCATGCTGCAGCGGGTCATGATCGCCGCCGCGCTGCTCACCGAGCCGCGGCTGCTGCTGGCCGACGAGCCGACGACCGCGCTCGACGTCACCACCCAGGCCGAGGTCATGGCGATCCTCGACGGGCTGCGGCGCGAGTTCGGCCTGGCCATGCTGTTCATCACGCACGACCTGGAGCTCGCCGCGGCGATCTGCGACCGCACCGCCGTGATGTACGCCGGCCAGATCGTCGAGGTCCGCGAGTCGGGCCGGCTGCACGACGACCCGCTGCACCCGTACACGGCGGCGCTGGCTGCCGCGCGTCCCGACATCACCCGCGCGGCGGGCAGGCTGCGGGCGATCCCCGGCCGCCCGCTGTCGGCGTTCGAGGCGCCGCCCGGCGAGTGCGCGTTCGCCCCGCGCTGCCCGCACGCCCAGGACGCCTGCCGGGCGGGCGTCCCGCCGCTCAGCGAGCTGGACGGCGGGCTCTCCCGGTGTGTGCGCGCGCACGAGCTGCGCGGCAAGCTTGGGGAGCCGGCCAATGCCTGACAGCGACCGGGCTGACGTCCTCGAGGTGACGTCGCTGCGCAAGGAGTTCGGCGACCTGGTGGCGGTCGATGACGTGTCGTTCCGCGTCCCGGAAGCGGGATCGCTCGCGATCGTGGGCGAGTCCGGATCGGGCAAGACGACGATCGCCCGGATGATCGTGGGCCTGGAACGGCCGTCCGGCGGGTCGATCAGCGCCTGCGGGCAGGACCGGTCGCGGCCGGCCCGGTCGCTGGCCGACCGGCGGCGGCGCGGCCGGGAGGTGCAGATCGTGTTCCAGGACCCGTACACGAGCCTGGACCCGCGGCAGACCGCCGAGGGGGCGATCGACGAGGTGCTGCGGCTGCACCACGGCTGGCCGGCGGACCGCCGCCGGGCGCGCGTCGCCGAGCTCACCGGCCTGGTTGGCCTCGATGAGCGCCAGTCCCGGGCGCTGCCGCGAGCGCTGTCCGGCGGGCAGCGGCAGCGGGTCGCGATCGCCCGCGCGCTGGCGGCGCAGCCGCAGATCCTGATCCTGGACGAGTCCGTGGCGGCGCTGGACGTGTCCATCCAGGCGCAGGTGCTGAACCTGCTCGCCGACATCCGCGACGAGACCGGCGTGTCCTACATCCTGATCAGCCACGATCTGGCCGTGGTCCGGCAGCTCACCGACACCACGATCGTGCTGCGCCGTGGGCAGGTCGTCGAGCACGGTCCCACCGGCCAGGTGCTCGACGACCCGCAGCACGCGTACACGCGGCTGCTGCGCGACTGCGTCCCCCGCCCCGGCTGGAAGCCCACCCGCCAGCTCGCCCAGGCCAGCGCCGAGCAGTCCACCGCCGACAAGGAGGCACCCCGCGAATGAGCGACCTGCACTACCTGACCGCCACCGAGGCGCTGCGCCTGTTCCGGTCGCGTGAGCTGTCCCCCGCCGAGCTGATGGCCGCCGTGATCGCCCGGGCCGAGGAGGTCGAGCCGGCCATCAACGCGTTCGCCGAGACGCGCTACGAGCAGGCGATGGAGCAGGCGCGGGAGGCCGAGGCCCGGTACGCGGGCCGGGGCCCGGAGCCGGGACCGCTGGAGGGCCTGCCGGTCGCGGTGAAGGAGGAGGCGCCGATCGCGGGCCAGCGCAACACGCTCGGCTCGCTGCCGCTGCGGGACGTGGTCGCCGACCACACCGCGCTGTTCGTGCAGCGCATCATCGACGCCGGGGGCATCGTGCACGCCCGGTCGACGACGCCGGAGTTCTCCTGCGCCCCGTTCACCTGGACCAAGCTGTGGGGCGTGACCCGCAACCCGTGGAACACGGCGTACTCCCCCGGCGGTTCCAGCGGCGGGTCGGCCGCGGCGCTCGCCGCCGGGTCGGCCACGCTGGCCACCGGCTCGGACATCGGCGGGTCGATCCGGATCCCCGCCTCGTTCTGCGGCGTCACCGGGTTCAAGCCGCCGTACGGCCGGGTGCCGGAGATCGAGATCTTCAACCTGGACCACTACTGCCACGAGGGCCCGCTGGCCCGGAACGTCGCCGACTGCGCGCTGCTGCAGAACGTGATCGCGGGCCCGCACTGGAGCGACGTCGCGTCGCTCCGGCCGAAGCTGGAGATCCCCGCGCAGCTGGACTCGGTGGCCGGCCTGCGGATCGCGCTGAGCACCGACCTGGGCTGCTACGACGTCGACGACGACGTGGTCGCGAACACCCGGGCCGCGGCGGCCCGGCTGGCCGACGCGGGCGCCGAGGTGGTGGAGGTGACGCTGCCCTGGGACATCGAGGCGATCAAGCGGGCGGCGCGGATCCACTTTGGCATGATCTTCGGGGCGTCGATGCGGGAGATCTACGCGGCGCACGCGGCGGAGCTCACCTCGTACGCCCGCCGGTTCGTGGCCGAGTCAGACGAGATCGCCAAGGACGACCTCGTCGCCGGGCTCGAGCTGGAAGCCGGCATCTACGCACCGCTCGGCCAGCTGCTCGACGACGTCGACGCGCTGGTGTGCCCGACGTTCGCCGTGCCCGCGCTGCCCGCCGAGTACGACACCGACCAGCCCGCGGTCATCAGCGGCCGGGAGCACGACGACTGGCTGGACGTGCTGATGACGCTGCCGTTCAACATCGCCAGCCGGTGCCCGGTGCTGAGCATCCCCTCCGGCCGCTCCCGCGAGGGCGTCCCCACCGGCCTGTCGGTCGTGGCCAGGACCTACGACGACGTCACCGCGTTCCGCGTCGCGGCCGCCCACGAGCGGCAATTCCCCTGGCTCGACTGCCCAGAACGCCGGCCCGCGCTCTGAGCGGCTACCTCTCGTCTAGCGGTTCTCCGCCACGAACTGGCTGGCGGTGAAGGAGGCGCCAGCCGGATCGGCGAGGACGGCGAATCGCACCCACGGCGCATCCTGCGGCTTGGCCAGGACCGAGCCTCCGAGCTCGCGGGCGCGCGCAGCGATCGCGTCCGCGTCGTCGACGGCGAAGGTCACGCTCCAGCGCGCCGGGCCACCTTCGCGGGGCAGGATCGTCGCCTCGACGTCCTCGAAGCCTTCGGGTGCACCCATCTGCCTCATGCCCGCGCGCAGGCCCGGGTTGAGCTCATCGGGCATCCCCGGCAGCGACTCGGGATCGCCTATCGGCAGGTCAGCGACCTCCGGGAGCACTTATTCCGCATTCGAGGCGGGAGCCGCGACGATGGTATGCAGCGCCTCCCGGAGTCGCTGTCCCTCCGTGGGGGTGAGCGATGCGAGCATCACCGCCTCGGCGCGCTCGCTCGCGTCGGTGGCCCGGCGGACGGTCTGCCGCCCGGCGCTCGTGAGCTCGACCACGTTACGCCGCCGGTCCTCGGCGTGCGGATGACGAGAGACGAGCCCCTTGTCCTCGAGCGCGTCGATCCGCGCGACCATCGAGGTGCGGTCGATGCCCAGCCGCTGCGCCGCCTGCTGCTGGGAGCCGGGCTCGTGGCTTGCGATGACGAGCAGGATGCCGAGTTCGCGCGCGTCGATGCCGTATGGGGCCAGCGCCTCGTTGCTGAGCTTGTCCATCCGCATCGCTGCGTGCTTGAGCAGGTATCCCAGCCGTCGGCTCACCACCGGCCCGGGCCCGCCGTCGATGGACATGCCCGAAGGGTATCGCTATGCTGATCGTCAGTACTACTGATAATCAGCACTACGACGAAGGTGAGAGCGACAATGATCTTGATCACCGGAGGGCTGGGGTTCATCGGCTCAGCAACCGTCCAGGCGCTGCTCGACGCGGGCGAGCAATGCGTGCTCGTCCAGCGCAGCCACGCCGACGTGCCGGCCGGCCGCTTCGACGCGCCGGTCGTGGTCGAGCAGGCCGACGCCACCGACCTTGACGCGCTGCTCGCCGCCGGACGGCAGCACGGCATCACCGGGATCGTGCACCTCGCCGGGTCGATGCCGTGGCCACCGAGCTCCGAGCCACCAGTGCAAGCGGCACGCCGGTCGCTCGGCAGCCTTTTCAACGTCATGCAGGCCGCCCAGGAGTGGGGCGTAAAGCGCGTCGCCCTGGCGAGCACGATCGGCGTCTACGGCGGCGCCAGGGTCCCCCTCGAGGGCCCGCTCGCCGAGGACATGCCACTGTCGATGAGCTCGCCGCACCTCATCCCCACGTTCAAGAAGGTCAGCGAGCTGCTCGGCGGCCACCTGGCGGACGCCACCGGCATCGAGGTCGTCAACCTCCGCATCTCCGGCACCTGGGGACCGCTGGGCCACAATCCCGATCCGTTCTTCCCCGCCCCGCAGCTCATCCACGCCGCCGCCCACGGCCGTGCACCGGACCTGTCCGGGGTCAGCCGCCGGATGCACGCCGAGGACTCTCTCGACCTGTGCTACGTGAAGGACACCGGCCGGGCGATCGCGCTGCTGCAACTCACCGACCGCCTCAACCACCGCACCTACAACGTCGCCTCCGGCCACGCCACGTCAAACGCCGAAGTCGCCGCCGCGATCCGGCAAGCCGTCCCCGATGCCCAGGTCGACCTGCCCAGCGGCGGCGAAACACGGCAAGCCTGGCTCGACATCACCCGGCTCCGCCAGGACACCGGCTACGAGCCCGTCTGGAACACCGAGCGCGCCGCTGCCGACTACATCGCCTGGCTACGGGCAGGCAACGAGCGCTGAGGGCCAACCGCTGTGGAGCCCATCCCTGAGCTGGACCGGCAAGTGAATAAAAATGCAGAAACCTATTTTGGCTTAGCTATACAGCGATCCCTGAGCCAGGATTGAGTCAGGCTTCAGTCATCGCTTGAGCTCTTTGACCGCGTCATGTTGGCGTACTGACAGAATCGGCCCAGAGCATCATTACCAGATTTGAGAGGCTCTTAATGCTTCAATTTGCCGCCTTAGCCGGGAAGGCCAAACCCGGCCTTGAGGATTTGCCAGACGAACTGCCCACGTCGTTACCCGAAGCCCCGCGGCACACGTCGAGCGACGCAGGGGCAGACCGGTGATCATCGACATTCACGGGCATATCGCGCATCCCAGTCTCCTTGCTCGTTACCCGATGCCACCCAGCCTCGGCAACGTCGACGCGATGATCGAGGCTAAGGCGGCCGTGGGCATCGGCCTCACGATCGTCGGGAGCCCCTCTGGTGCGGCCACGATGGTTCCGGTTCCGGGGCTGGACACCTATCGCCAGCCCGCAGACCAACTGCGCGCCTTCCACGACTGGCTTGCCACTGTGGCCCGGGAACGCCGAGAACATCTCCGGGCCTACGCATGGTGCAATGCGTTCGCCGACGATCGCGGACTGGCAGAAGCGGCCGAGACCGTGCGCGCCGATGGCTTCGTCGGCATTATGGCCAATACCAGCATCGAGGGCGAATACCTGGACTCGTCACGCGCAGACGGGTTCTTCGCGATGGCCGAGGAACTCGGCGTCCCGATATTGCTGCATCCCGGCTCTGGCCCGGCAACCTGCCAGGGCGTCCGTGACAACGGCCTGGTGGAAATGGTCGGACGCTATTGTGATGTCACGATGGGGCTAGCCGCCATCGTGCTGTCCGGCCGACTGGAGCAACACCCGGGCGTCCGGATCATCGGTGCGAGTTCCGGCGGCGCGCTTGCCCTGCTCGGCAAGCGGCTCGACCTCGCCTGGCAGCCCAGGCACTGGGATGAGAAGCCCGGCACGTCCAGCGATGCAGCCAGGAGCCCCGTGATGCCGAGCACCCCATCCCGCTGCACCGCCCCGCCCTCGGAGCTCATGCAGAGGCTCTACGTCGACACCACAGCCGACGGCGTTACCCCGATTGCCATGGACGTGGATGTCTTCGGTGCCGGGCACGTGCTGTTCGGGACCGACTCGCCGCCGCTGCCGGTGGCGCTCGAGGCCGCGCTGGAGACCTTCGGATTCCTCAGCGCCGAGGACCGGGACTCGATCCTCGGCGGCAACGCAACCCGCATCTTCGCCCTCAGCTAAGGCGGGCTGCCGCACTACTTCAGCGACTGGCGAAGCGCGATCACCCGGTTGACGCTGGCCAGGAACGCCGGGCCGTTGAGGGTTCCGTTGCTGTAGGCGGCCGCCAGCTCGCCGCTGGCCTGCTGCCCCTGGGTGACGGTTTGCGCCGCGCACAGCATCAGGTCCATGCCGGCCAGCGCCGCCCGCAGCGTGCGGTGCTGGG
>Ga0335072_10016082_pt1 | contig 10608 bp, 6 predicted proteins | sample Lox_Sample_21_FD_206725 | JGI IMG/M metagenome (GOLD analysis project Ga0335072, IMG submission 206725) | Soil microbial communities from Loxahatchee National Wildlife Refuge, Florida, United States - Lox_Sample_2.1 | ecosystem: Environmental > Terrestrial > Soil > Wetlands | place: USA: Florida... | reverse complement strand
ATGCTGCGGCCGTAGTCCGGCATGTTCAGCGCGAGCAATACGCTGACCAGCGCGGTCAGGCTGGCGGCGCCGGCCGCTGCTCCCAGATAGCTGCCACGGCCACCCAGGATGCTGACGCCGCCGATCACCACCGCGGCGATCGACTGGAACAAGTACGGCGTCCCCATACCCAACGAGGCCTGGCCGCCGAATCCCACCAGCAAAATGCCCGCCATGGCCGAGAACAATCCGCTCAGCGCATACAACGCCACGGTCGTCAGGTTGACATTGATGCCGGCCAGATAGGTCGCCCAGGCGTTATTGCCGATCGCATAGGTGGCACGGCCGAAGCGGGTAAGGCTCAGCACGAACGACACCACCGCGATCACCACCAGCCACAGCCACAGCGCCGCGGGGATACCGAACCACACGTCATGCACCGCGGCGGCGATCACCGGCGGCGCATAGGACGCGCACGCGGTGCACGTCATGCCGCCGCTGAGGCCGAGGGCGAGCCCTTCGATAATGCCGTTCATTGCCAGCGTCATCACCACGGCGGGCACACCGAACCACACCACGCCGATGCCGTTCGCCATGCCGGCCAGCACCCCCATGCCGAGCGTGACGCCAACCGCGTAGAGAGCGCGACTGTCCTCGCCGAGCGAGGTCGTCACCAGAAGGATGGCGGCCGCATTCAGCACCCAGGGCACCGACAGGTCGATACCGCCGATCAGGATCACGAAGCATTGCCCGGCCGCGACCAGGCCGACGAAAACCGCGACGAGCAGGATGGACGTCACGCTGCCGAAGCTGGCGAAGCCCGGATGCACCCATTCGCCGATGATGAACAACAGCACCGCGGCGCCATAGGCGGCCAGCACGCGCAACGCGTTCGCCGAGGGCAACAGGCGGGTCATGTGCGGCGCCTCACCAGCCGGCCGATCAATGCGCCGAACACCACCGCGATGACCAGGAACAAACCTTCATAGAACGATTGGTAGAGCGGATTGATGTGGGCGAAGAAGAGGATGTTGACGATCATCGTGGTGATGAAGGCGCCGCAGATCGCGCCAACCGCGCTGCCGCGGCCGCCGAACAAATTCACCCCGCCCAGCACCACCGCCACGATCGAGGTAAGCGTGTAGCCGTCTCCGGTGGTGGCATCGCCCGCGGTGGCATTGGCGGCCAGGAACAATCCGGCCAGAGCGTACAACGCGCCGCCGATCATGTAGGCGGCGATCTTGGTGCGCATCGCGTTGACGCCCAGCGCCACCGCCGAGGATTCGTCGTTGCCGATGGCGAAGATGCCGACACCGAGCCGCGAGCGACGCAATATCATCCAGCCGATCACCGCGATGGCCAGGAAAAGCAACGCGGTCGGCTGATCTGTGTTGACCAGGACATCGGTATATCCGGGCGGCACCGCGCCTCCGGGCTGCGGCAGCACGCGGATCGCCAGCCCCTGGAAGATCGACAGTGTCGCCAGCGTCACCACGATCGGCTGCAGTCGCCCGAGACCGACGAGCAAACCGTTGAACAATCCCGCCAGCGCGCCAATCAGCACGATCAGCAGCGATACACCGATCATGTGCGGCACGCTGCCGGTGAGCCAGATCGCGCCGAGCGCATTGGTCAGGTCGATCACGCCGCCGACCGACAGGTCGATGCCGCGGGTAAGCACCACGATCGCCTGGCCGATCGCCGCCAACGCCAGCGGCATGGTGTTGTTGACGGTGGAGGTTATTTCGAAATTGCCCGGCAGCCGCTGCTGCTCGATCCGGAACATTGCGGCGAAGCCGACGATGCAGAGCAATAGGATGCACGCGGCGAGGATCAGACCGGCGTTCTGTCCCAGCGCATGCGCGGTCGGCGGACGCCGGCGCGTGGCCTGTGGCCGGATGGCGAGGTCACTCGGCATGAATGGCCTGCGTCTCGGCGCCGGGCATCTCCGGGTCATGACCGGCGGCATCGTGCATGGAGGCGGCGACGATGGCCTCGGCGGTCAACGCGGGCGGCACCAGTTCGGCGGCAATCCGGCCATCACGCAGCACCAGGACGCGATGGCAGAGCTGCGCCAGTTCCTCGGTGTCGGAAGAATAGAACAAAATCGCCTTGCCCTCGGCGGCGAGGCGCATCATCAATTCGTAGATTTCGTGTTTGGTCGCGATATCCACGCCGCGCGTCACATCGTACAACAACAGGATTCGGGATTCGGCGAGCAACCAGCGCCCGACCAGCACCTTCTGCTGATTGCCGCCGGATAGCGCGCCGACCGGCTGTACCGCGCTTGGCGTCCTGATCCCCAGGCGTTCAATCATTTCCTTGCTCATCCGCCGCTCGAGGGCGCCGCGGATGACGCCAAGACGCGACAGCCGCGACAGGATCGGCAGCGTCAGATTGTCGCGCACCGGCAATGGCAGCAGCAGGCCTTCCGACTTGCGGTCCTCCGGCACGAGGGCGATGCCCAGGCTGGCGCGGATCGCATCCGCCGGACTGGCAATATGCGCGGGCGCGCCGCCGATGCGGATGGTGCCGTGGCGCAGCGCCGGCGCGCCAAACAAGCCCAGAAACAATTCGCGGTGGCCCTGTCCGGCCAGCCCGCCGACGCCGAGGATTTCGCCGGCGGCCAGGGCAAGGCTGATGCGGGCGCTGCCGTTGACGCTGGCATCACTCAGTTCCAGTGCCGGGCGGGCGTCGGCGGAAACCGGCGTCCGGGCAGGATACAAGGTTTCGACCTGCTGGCCGGTCATCAGTGTGATGGCCTCGGCCTCGTCGATCGCGGTGAAGGTGCCGACTTCGGCGCCATTGCGGAAGATGGTGATGCGGTCGGCGATCGAGATGATTTCCTTCCAGCGATGCGAGGTGAACACTACCGCCGTGCCCTGCTCGCCGAGGCCCCGGATGCGGGCAAAAAGCCATTCCACTTCACGCTCGACCAAAGAGGAGGTGGGTTCGTCCAGCAACAGCACGCGCGGCTTTCGGATCAGGACGCGCGCGATCTCGATGATCTGGCGTTCGGCGAGCGAGACATCGGCGGCGAGCGCGCGGGGATCGATGTGATGGATGCCGAGATCGGCGAGCACGCTCTCGGCCCGTGGCGCAAGGCTGGAGCGGCGAATCAGCCCCAGGGCGGAGCGGGGCTCGCGTCCGATCAGCAGATTCTCGGCGACGGTCATCCACGGAAGCAAGGTCAGTTCCTGGAACACGGTGGCGATACCGTGCGCCGCGGCCTCGGCCGGACCGCCGAGGCGGATCGGCTGGCCGTCGCGTTGAATGGCGCCGGCGTCCGGCTGCAGGCGACCGCCAAGCAGCTTGATCAGCGTGGACTTGCCGGCGCCATTCTCACCCACCAGAGCGTGTACCTCGCCGGCGCGCGCGGCGAAGGAGGCATCGCGCAACGCTCGCACGCCGCCGAACGACTTGCTGACCGCAATCGCGGCGATCGCGGGAGGCGGGTCAGGAGCCTCCGCCTTCATTCGCGAACTCCTCGCGCGACTGGGATCGAGACCGCCAGCAGGGGCTCGCATCATGTTCTGCCGCGGCAGCCGCGCCCCCTCCCCCTGAGCCATTGCCGCAAGAGGAGGGGGAATTGGTGATCCCTCACCCTCATGCCTTCGGCAGGTGCACGTCCAAGGTACCTTGGCATGGCGTGCCGTTCAGCGCGGCGTCGACGCAGATCTTCACGGTCGCATCCGGACCGCTGTCGGTGAAATCGGCGAAGAAACTGTCGGGCAATTTGGGAAACACCGTCTCGCCGTCCTTCACCGTCTCGCTGGTGACGAAGGGAAACGGGATGGTGACGTCCTGCTTCGGATAGGATTTCTGCAAAATCCCCCGTGCCAGTTCCAGCGATACCAGCACGAGGTAGGGCGGCTGGCCGATCGACAGGCCGTCGACCTTCTGGCCCATGTAGCCGTCGGCGGTCATGAACTTGCGGAAGCCGTTCTCCGCCTCGCCGGCGGTCGGCGGCAGCGGCGTGCGCTTGGCGGCAATGAATGCCTTCAGCACGCCGTCGGTGCCGCCCTGGCACCAGATGCCGTCGATCTTTGGCAGACTGGGGAGGATCGAAGCGGTGTTACGCTCGGCGGTGGAGGAATCCCACATGCCGGTGTAGCGGTTGACCACCTTGATGCCGGGATTCGCCTTCCACACCGATTCCGCGCCGGCATTGCGCTGCTGGTCGACGAAGGTACCGGCGACGCCCGTCACCATGATGACGTTGCCCTTCCCGTTCAGCTTCTGCACCAGGAATTCCGCCAGCTTCTTGCCGAACGCGAACTGGTCGGTGTTGACCTTGATCGCGGTCGGCGCGGTGACGACGTTGTCGAACGACACCACCAGGATGCCGCGCGATGTTGCCTGATGAATGATGCCATTCAGGCCGGTGGGTGACGCGGCATTCAACACGATGGCATCCACGCGCTCGCCGATCATGCCGGTGATCTGCTGGCTTTGCTGGCTCACATCATTGCCGGAGTTGAACCAGGAGCCTTCCACCGCGGATTTGTACGGCTCCATTTGCAGCGCGGACTTGAACAAGTTCTCCATCTCGATGCGCCACTTGTTGCCGATATAGGAGTTGGAGAGCGCGATCTTGAATTTCTTGTCGGCGGCGCGGGAGCGGTGGGGCAGGCCGGCAGCAAGCAGGCCGGCGCTGGAAGCAGCGAGCAAGGAACGGCGGGCGATGATGGTCACGGTTTCCTCCGTTGTTTGGCTTTTGCCAGAATTTGCGGCACTGCCGCTGCTCTTTTACGAATGTTAAACGCTTCGACGGTTTCGGCGCGGGCCATGCCGGCACCGCCGATTTTTCGCTACGGCAATCGACGCCGGCCATCTACCCCTGACAGGGCAGGCACGACATAACGAAAGCGAGATCGCGTCGCCTCACTGGATCGCGACCAGCCGAACGGCCTCGGCGCGGCAAGCGAAACGCATTTGCCGCGCGTGTCAATGTTGAACCAACGTGGTCAGCCGATCACTGGCGCCGCAAAGCGACGGTCCATGCGCACCGGCCGGAGGCAAGCGTTCCTGCGATGACGGACGGTCCGTCGGCCGGGTGCTGCACCGTTGCGGTAAATCGTATCGTGATATTGCTCTGGCCGGCCACTTGCCTGCTTGCGGTTCCTTCCAGCCGGTATTGCTCCACGGTCCCCTGGATCACGGTGATGCTGCCAAACGGATCGAAGGAAAACTTCTTTCCGCTCAGCGACATCAGCCCCGTCGTCTGGCTGCCGCAATTTGCCTCCGTCGGCACGACCGGTCCCGCCCAGCGGCCGCTGTCGCCGGACAAGCCCGGGATTTCTCCGCTCCGCAGCGTTTCGCCGATGTGCTGCAAACACCCCGTCAGCACGAACGGCAGCAGCAACAGCAGGGCCTTGCGCATTCGATCAATGCGCCGCGGCCCACGTCCTCCCCTGTCCTGTCTCCACCACCAGAGGCACCGCCAGCGTCGCCGCGCTTTCCATCACGCCGCGCGCGACTTCGGCAAGTTTTGCCGCTTCATCCTCCGGTGCCTCGAACAGCAGTTCGTCGTGCACCTGCAGCAGCATTTTCCCGCGCAGCCCGGCGGCACGCAACGCGGCCGGCAGATGGATCATCGCGCGTTTGATGATGTCCGCCGCACCACCCTGCAACGGCGCGTTGATCGCCTGCCGCTCGGCATAGCCGCGGCGCGCCGGGTTCTTGTCGGCGATGCCTGGCACCCAGCAGCGCCGCCCGAACGGCGTTACCACGAAGCCGTTGATCCGCGCTTCCTCTTTCGTGCGTTCCATGTAGGTGCGGATGCCCGGATAGCGTTCGAAATAGCGGTCGATAAAGCCGCGCGCCTCGCCCGGCGCGATGCCAAGCTGCCGCGCCAGGCCGAAGCCGCTGATACCGTAGATGATGCCGAAATTGATCGCCTTGGCGCGGCGGCGGGTCATCGGGTCCATGCCTTCCATCGGCAGCCCGAACACTTCGGAGGCGGTGCGCGCATGGATGTCCTCGCCCCGCTCAAAGCTTTCGCGCAGCGCCGGGATGTCGGCGACGTGCGCCAGCAGCCGCAGCTCGATCTGCGAGTAGTCGCAGCTCACCAGCACATGGCCTTGCTCCGCTATGAAGGCGTGGCGGATGCGGCTGCCTTCCTCGGTGCGGATCGGGATGTTCTGCAAATTCGGATCGTTGGACGACAGCCGCCCGGTGGACGCGATCGCCTGCGCGAAGCTGGTATGCACCCGGCCGGTGTCGGGATTGATCTCCTCCACCAGCGAATCCGCGTAGGTGGATTTCAGCTTCTGCAACTGCCGCCAGTCGAGGATTTTCGCCGGCAGCTCCAACCCCTGGTCGGCCAGGCTCTGCAGCACAGACGAATCGGTGCCCCACGCGCCGGTCTTCATCCGCCGTCCGCCCGGCAGCCCCATCCTGTCGAACAACACTTCGCCCAACTGCTTCGGGCTGCCGACGTTGAATTCGAAGCCGGCGAGGCGATGGCAGTCGTTCTCTATCACCCCCATGCGTTGTTCGAAATCGACCGACATGCGGCGCAGGTCGTCGGCATCCACCTTGATGCCGGCGCTTTCCATCTCGATCAGCACCCCGGTCAGGCGGCGTTCGATTTGCTCATAGAGCGTTAGCGACTTGTTGAACCGCAGCCGCGGCCGCAGCGCCTGCCACAGACGCAACGCCACGTCGGCATCCTCCGCGGCATAAGCGGTGGCGCGGTCGATCGGCACCTGAGCGAAGGGAATGCGGTTGCGGCCGGTGCCGGTGACTTCGTCGTAGCTGATCGGCGTGTGGCCCAGATGCAATTGCGCCAGCTCGTCCAGCCCGTGCGGATGCAGGCCGGCTTCCTGCGCGTAGGAGATCAGCATGGTGTCGTCATACGGCGCCGGATGCGGAATTCTTTGGGCGAAGCCGGCGCGCCGCATCACCAGCATGTCGAACTTGGCGTGATGGAAGATTTTCAACACGCACGGGTCGGTCAGCACAGGATCGAGCGCAGCGATCGCCGCTTCAATCGGCACCTGAACCGCCAGGCCTTCGTGCCGCAGCGGCAGATACGCGGCGCGACCGGCCGCAACCGCCAGCGACAGGCCAACCAGATTCGCACGCAACGGATCGAGCCCGTCGGTTTCCGTATCGATCGCCAGGAAGCCGCAGCCTTGCGTCTCCGCCAGAAACTCCCGTAGCGCCGATTCCGTGGTGATGGTCTGGTACGGCCCGAAAGTTTCTGCCGAACCCGGCTCCAGCGCCGGACGTTCCGCGGCGGGCAGTGGCAGCGCCACCTGCGTCGGGCGCGGCCCACCCTCCACCATGCGCCCGGCGGCCGGCGCCTCTTCCAGCCCCAGCCGCGTGGCGACACTTCGAAAACCCTGGACGCGCAGCCAGGCTGCGAGCTTCGGCTTGTCCGGCTCGCAGGCGACCAGCTTCTCCACCGGCGTCGGCAGCGGCGCGTCCGCCCGCAACTTCACCAGCTCCCGCGAAATCCGTGCCTTTTCCGCATGCTCTATCAGCATGTCGCGCCGCTTCGAGGCTTTCATCGCCGGCGCCGCGGCCAGGACAGTCTCCAGGTCACCGAATTCGTTGATGAGCTGCGCTGCCCCCTTCGGGCCAATACCCGGCACGCCCGGCACGTTGTCGACCGAATCTCCGATCAGCGCCTGTACCTCAATCATCTTGTCGGGTGTGACACCGAATTTTTCCATCACCTCGGCGGGGCCGATCGACTTCTGCTTGATCGGATCCAACATCTCCACGCCGGGCCGGATGAGCTGCATCAGGTCCTTGTCAGAAGAGACGATGGTCACCTGGCCGCCGTCTTGCTCGGCCGCAACGGCATAGGCGGCGATCAGGTCATCGGCTTCCCAATCGGCGAGTTCGATGGCGGGAACGCAGAAGGCTTCGGTCGCCTCGCGGATCAGGGCGAATTGCGGAATGAGTTCCTCGGGTGGCGGCGGACGGTGCGCCTTGTAGGCGTCATAGAGCCGGTTGCGGAACGTGATGCGCCCGGCATCGAAGATCACCGCGATATGCGTCCCGACATGCTCGCGCAGCAGCTTGGCCAGCATGTTGGTGAAGCCGAACACTGCGTTCACCGGCGTGCCGTCCGGGCGCGTCATCGGTGGCAGCGCATGAAACGCGCGGAAAATGAATCCCGATCCGTCGATCAGGACCAGATGCATGGCGCGAGCGGAAACGGTCGGCGTTTCGATCTCGGCCAAGATGTCGGTGTCCGCGGGCAAGGCTGGCTCCCTCGGTTGGCTGCGGTTCGTCGGGGCCCTCAACCTGCATGTTCGCGCGGCAGAGGTCACCACGCAATGAGCAAACGATGAAGCAGGGCGCGGGGCAGCTTCCAACGCAGCGGCGCCGCTAGCGCAGGATTTCGTAGTGGATGGTGAATTGCAGCGAAATGTCGGGGTCGTGGACGTTGCCCGGCAGCGGCGGCAGGTTGGCGTTTCGGAATACCGACTCAGCCCCCATGTCCAGCCAGGGCGATCCCGATCCCTGCACCAGATCAAGCGTCTCCACGTGGCCGCTTTGCGCCACCTTCAGCCGCAGGACGACGTCGCCCTCCTGCTGCAGCCGTGCCGCCTCGTCCGGATAGAACCGGTGTTGGATCCACCACTGGGAAACCAGGTTCAGCCAGTCGGCGCCGACGTCGTCACCCTTTCCCTGCGGGTGCAATTGCGTGATGTCGCCGTCGCCCAGCACCGGCGTAAACGACAGGTCCATGGTGCCGGCGGATGGCCGCACGCGCGGCGGGCTCGGCGGCGGCGCTGACGCGGTGGACGGCGGCGGCCCGAGGGACAGAGCCATTGGCGCGGGGAACGCGAGGCTCGGCCGGGCGGGTGCCGGCCGCGCGGCTTCTCGCGGACGCGCCACGGCAGCGCGCGGTACGCTCTGTGGCGCCGGAGCCGGCACCGGCGGCGGCGGTGGCGGCAGCGGTTCGGCTTGCATCACCGGCGCTTGCTCCGCGGGCGCATTCGTGAGCGGAGCATTTTCCATCGGCACCGGCCGCGGCGGCGGCGTTGCCTGCGACGGCGGTGCCGGTGGCGCCTTCGGCTGCGGTGACGGCTGGGCCGCCGGCGCAGCTTCTTGCTCCCTCTGCGGAGCGGGCTGTGCCGCGGGTGCGGGCGGCGTGACTGAAGGTTTCTCCGGCCGCGGCAATTCCGTTGGTGCCGGCTTCGGCGGCGGCGTCTCGGCGGGATGCTCTTGACGCGGCGCCTCCCGCGGCTGCGGCTGCGGCGCCGGTTGAACCCGCGGCATCGGCGGCGCCGTCGGCACCGGCCGTGGCGCCGGCGGCAGGCTTGGCTGCGGCTTCGGGGATCCAGGCTGGTTGGGCGATACCGGTGTCGGGTTGGCAATCGAGGGCGGCGTCTTGCCTCCAGACTCGAACATCATTGCCACCGGCGCCGGCGGCACCGGTTCCTGCGGCGTGGTCTGGTGTCGGGCCGCCAGAATGATCAGCGCGAGCAGCCCAAGGTGCAGCAGGACCGAAAACAGCACCGACCACTGGAATCGTTTCTGCGGCGCGGCCGGCGGCAGGCGCAGGACAGGCGACGCGGCCAGGGCGGTCATGGCGACTCAGGCAAACCCGCGGCAACCGCACATGCGGGGCACACTAGGCGCAACGCCCGCGGCGCAAAAGGCTGGAAAAGGTTGCTGTAAAGTAACCCAACCCCACATGGGCGAGGTGAGGAACCCTCCTCAACCTGCCCGTGTGACTGGCGTTTTCCTCCCCAAACTTGCCCCGCTTCAGTCACGGGTGGGGCAGGCGGAGTGTTACTACCTGCCCCGGCACCGAGTCACGTCATTTTGTGCGGATTTAACGACCACACGGAAGGTTTATTGCTTTATTCCCCTTGTGCGCCGCACAAAAATTCCGTCCGAGTCACTCGCCGCGGCCCATCTGGCGGCTGCCGTCGTGCGCCGCTAGGGTCCGCCCGGCACAACCTTAGCGGATGGTTCCCCTGATGCGCCTGTCCCGCGGCTTCATCCCCACGCTGAAGGAGACGCCCGCCGAGGCCCAGATCGCCTCCCATCGGCTGATGCTGCGCGCCGGGCTGGTGCGGCAGACCTCGGCCGGCATCTATGCCTGGCTGCCGCTCGGATTCCGCGTGTTGAAGAACATCGAACGCATCGTGCGCGAGGAGCAAGATGCGTGCGGTGCGCAGGAATTGCTGATGCCGACGATCCAGTCGGCGGAGCTGTGGCGTGAGAGCGGCCGATATGAGGATTACGGCAAGGAGATGCTGCGCATCACCGATCGCCACGAGCGCGACATGCTGTATGGCCCGACCAACGAGGAAGTGATCACCGACTTGTTCCGCCAGTCGGTGCGCAGTTATCGCGAGATGCCCCAGATTCTCTACCACATCCAATGGAAGTTCCGCGATGAGGTGAGGCCGCGCTTCGGCGTGATGCGTGGGCGCGAGTTCCTGATGAAGGACGCGTATTCGTTCGACATCGACTATGCCGGCGCGGTGGTGAGCTATCGCAAGATGATGCTCGCCTATATGCGCACGTTCCAGCGCCTGGGGCTGAAGGCGATCCCGATGGCGGCGGACAGCGGCCCGATCGGTGGCGACCTCAGCCACGAGTTCATCATCCTGGCACAGACCGGCGAGAGCCAGGTGTATTTCGACGCGGCGT
>Ga0335072_10016081_pt1 | contig 10608 bp, 12 predicted proteins | sample Lox_Sample_21_FD_206725 | JGI IMG/M metagenome (GOLD analysis project Ga0335072, IMG submission 206725) | Soil microbial communities from Loxahatchee National Wildlife Refuge, Florida, United States - Lox_Sample_2.1 | ecosystem: Environmental > Terrestrial > Soil > Wetlands | place: USA... | reverse complement strand
TCGGCGGCACCCAGCAACCGGCCGCAAGTGACGGTGAGTCCGGTCTCCTCGCGGACCTCCCTGACGACGGCCTGCTCGTCAGTCTCACCGGGCTCAATCCTGCCGCCCGGAATCGACCAGAGCCCCTTGCCTGGCTCGTGGCCGCGCAGGATCAGCAGCAGCCGCCCGGCTTCATCGTTGATTACTGCTCCCACGCACTGCAGCCGGGCAGAGGAGCTGGGTTCGGGCGAACTGCCGGAGGACTCTGACACTCGTCCATTATGTCCGGGCAGGGGAGATTACCTGGTCGCAGGCATTTGACGCAGGCGATTCGGGGGATAACTCTGTGTGAGATGAGACCCGCACTCACTTGCCCGCGCTGCGACAGCGAAGTGCGCGAACCGAGCATTTGGTCCAGCGCCTACCACTGTGAGCAGCACGGCGAGGTCCACCCGCTGCGGTCGTCGCTTAGCCCGTCCCCGGAGGGCCTGGAGGGTGCCCTGCGCGACGCGCACGTTCCGGTCTGGGTGCCGTGGCCGCTGCCACTTGGCTGGCTGGTTACCGGATTCGCGGTCGTTGGCGACGAGCGCACCGGCACGCGTGGTTGCTCGGTGGCTCTTTCCGGGCCGAATCCGGTCGGCGGCCCCGCCGAGATGATGCTCATCTCGGAAGAACCGGGCATCGGCCTCGGCGCCAGGTTCGCGGGCCTCGGCGGCCGGGACCCGGGCACCCAGTTCACGACCGGCCCGCCTGCCGCAGAGGTGGAGTTCGCGAATCACGAGTTCCCGCTCTGGAACGTGCAGACTCCCGGCAGAGCCGCCTTCGCCGGCGAGGTCAGCGGTACCTGGCTCTGGGTCGTACTGTGGCCGGAAACTGCTGGAATGCTGATGGTGGAGCCGATGAAGCTTCGCGACCTGCGTGACCCCGGCCAGGAACTGGACCTCCCGTTCGGCGCCCGGTCGCCGCAGCTTCCCGGCTAGTGTCGCCAGGGTGCGCGCCGACCTGCACACGCATAGCAGCGTTTCTGACGGCACTGAGCCGCCGGCGGTGGTCATCCGCCGCGCTGCCGAAGCCGGGCTTGATGTCATCGCGCTCACCGATCATGACACGATTGGCGGTCATCGCGAGGCCGCCGGCGCGCTGCCACCTGGTCTGACGCTGCTGCCGGGCACTGAGATCTCCTGCCGGATGGAGGGTCACAGCGTCCACATGCTGGCGTACCTGTTCGACCCGGAGAACGACGACCTCGCGGGCGAGCTGGCGGAGATCCGGGAGAGCAGGCTGCACCGGGCTCGTGCCATGGTCGACAAGCTGGCAGCGCTTGGCGTGCCAGTGACCTGGGAGCAGGTGAGTGAGATCGCAGGCGGTGGCGTGGTGGGCAGGCCGCACATCGCGCGCGCGATGATCGAGGTCGGCGTCGTGTCGAGCATTGACGAGGCCTTCACGGCGAAATGGATCGGCCCCGGCGGCCCGGCTCACGTCGCGCGGTACGCGCTAGACCCGGTAAAGGCCATCCGGCTGGTCCATGCGGCCGGCGGAGTTACCGTGCTCGCCCACCCGCGTGGCGCGGAGCGCGGCTGGCAGATCCCCGATCAGGTCATATCTGACCTCTCCGCCGCCGGCCTTACCGGCGTCGAGATCAACCATCCCCAGCAAGACCAGCGGGAACGGCAGTTGCTGGCCGAACTCGCGCGCTCCCTGGGACTCGTGCCATCGGGCGGCAGTGACGACCACGGCTCGCTGACGGGCTTCCGGATCGGAACTGAGATCGCACCGGAGGGCGGATATGAGGCGCTCGTCCGCCACGCGACCGGCGCAAGGCCAGTCACCGGTAGGTGAGCCTGCCGCCAGGCATGCGGACTATCGTTCTGCGGAGCTGGCTAAGGCCCGTCCAGGCCGCCCGGGCGGCCGTAACCGATGGAAGGCAGCGGTATTGATGAGCAGTCAGGATGCTCGGATCGACAAAGTGAAAGGCACCGCTAACACCTGGATCGTCGGGGACGACGACGAGGTCATAGTGATCGACCCGGGCGACGATGCAGCGGCCGTGCTCGACGCCGTCGGTGAACGGGAGATCGTCGCGGTTATCTGCACACACGGCCATTCCGGGCATGCCGGAGCCGCGCTCGCGGTCGCCGAGCGCGACGAGGCTCCCGTCGCGCTCCACCCGGCCGATCGCCAGGCCTGGCGCGAGTTGCACGACGAGGATCCCGAGATCGACATGGAGGACGGCGGCAGGTTCGAAATCGCGGACGTCACGCTCGAGGTGGTGCATGCTCCGGGGCACAGCCGGGGATCGGTTCTGTTGTACTCCGAGGAGCTTGAGGCGGCCTTCGCCGGGGACGTAGTGAGCGAGAACGGTCCCGTCCCGCACGAGGCTGGCTTCCCGAATTGGGGCCGGCAGCTCGATGCCATCGGCGCTCAGGTGCTGACGCTTCCGCCGGAGACCCGGCTGCTGCCCGGTCACGGCGGCGAAATCACCGTTGCGGACGCGGAGAAGCGATTCAACGCCTGGGTGTCGGCCGGCCAGGACCAGATTGTCAGTGCCGGCCGGGAGGATAGCGAATAGCAGCCAGCCTCGCTGCTCGCGCGCCAGGTCCGCTGGATAGCGTGCCGCGCGCCTGGCTGGCAACGCTCCGCGAACCGGCGAGGATGGACAGATGGAACAGCTCGGCTTCGAGGGGATGCCGCGGCGGCTTTATCCCTGCACGCCCACGAGGCTGGGCACGTGGCTGGACTGCCCGCGCCGGTACAAGATGAGCTATCTGGACCGCCCTGCGCCGCCAAAGGGGCCGCCGTGGGCCCACAACAGCCTTGGGGCAAGCGTGCACAATGCTCTGGCCGGATGGTGGCGGCTGCCGCGGCGGGACAGGACGGTAGCCGCTGCGGGCGATCTGCTGGAGGGCGGCTGGCTGTCCGACGGCTTCGCCGATGCCGCGCAGTCCGACACGCACCGGCGGCGGTGCCGCCAGCTCGTCGAGGCCTACGTAGCGGATCTCGACCCTGCGGCTGAGCCGGCGGGCGTCGAACGAACGGTGGCCACTCGGACTGACCAGATCGCGGTGTCCGGCCGGATCGACCGGCTGGACGACCGCAGGCAGCCCGGGCAGGGACCTGGCGACCTGGTCGTTGTCGACTACAAGACAGGCCGCCACCGCCCGACTGTCGATGACGCCCGCACCTCACTGGCGCTCGCCCTGTACGCGCTCGCTGCCAGCCGCGTGCTGAGACGCCCCTGTACCAAGGTCGAACTGCATCATCTGCCCAGTTCCAGCGTGCTGGCCTGGGAGCACACCCGTGAGTCACTGGCCAGGCAGCTCGGGCGGGCCGAGGAGATCGCTGCCGAGTCTGCAGCTGCAGACGAGCGGTACAAAACCGCGGCAGCCAGCGGCGCTTCGGCGGATGACGTGTTTCCGCCGCGGCCAGGGCCTGGCTGCGGCTGGTGCGATTTCCGCGCCCACTGCCGGGAGGGCAGCCTTGCATCCCCGCAGCGCAGGCCCTGGGATGGCCTCAGCCTGGCTGCTGGTGACAGTGACGCAGCTAGCACAAGGACGGCAGATGTTGTCGACGGCGCAGCGGTGTTCGGCTAGCGGCTGTATCCAGGGAGCGTCAAGCCTGACCTAACGGGTCAGAACGGGCTGGCAGCTGTTCGTTCGGCTGTCTGATGCTGGCCGCGGCCGCATGCGTGGACAGTTGGCTGGCGGCGTTCGGCCGCGTTCCAGAACTGAGTCAGCGAGCTGGCCGTCGTGACCGGTGCCTCAATCGCGGGCGAGTGTGCCGCGCCAGGGATGCAGGTGCGCTCGGCGCCGAGCCGCCGGGCCATCAGGTCCTGGACAGCCGGCGGCCACGCGTCGTCGTTCTCGCCGTACACCACCATCGCGGGCAGCCCGCACTTGATCAGCTCGGCCAGCTCACTAGTCCGGTCCGGGCAGCTGAGCAAGTATCTAGCGAGCACGATGAGGCTAATCGGGCAGGTTCTCAGCGCTCGTTCCCGCAGGAATGCGACGATGTGCTCGTCGGCGCCCTCGGCCCTGGCCTGTGGTTCGTGCTGATCGTGCCAGGCAATCCTGACCAGCGCGCGAAGCTGCTCCAGGTCGTCAGGCGCCTTGCCGTCGGTGGGATCAAGCAGGTCGAGCACTTCGCGCAGGGCTGCAGCCCGGTCGCCGCCGATGGCGCCGGGCCCGGAGCCGAGTATGGTCAGCGACAGGAATCCGGCCGTCCGCTGTAGCACCGCATCACGCACTATGAGACCGCCCATGGAATGGCCGACCAGGTGCACTCCGCCCCCGCCCTCGCGCGGCATCGCATCGGCGAGAGCCAGCACATCTGCCGCCATCGCCTCGGCCGCGTATCCGGCCCGGCCTGGCGCGTGCGGGCTCTGGTACTGGCCGCGCAGGTCGACCGCCACGACGGTTCGCCCGGCCGCAGCGAGTGGCTCCAGGATCGGCAGGAAGTTTTCCTTGCTGCCGGTATAGCCATGGATGAGCAACGCGGGCCGACGGTGCGGGACCCCGCGAGCGGGCTGCGCCTCAAGGATCGCGAAACTGCCGCGAGCGGTAGGCAGCGTTCCTGACCGCACGCCCTCCGGCAACTGCAAGGACCTGATCGTGCTCACGGGGTGGCAGCCTACCGAGAACTGGCCGAAATATAACAGGCAAATAACGCAAGGTTCTCTGAAAAGATTACCTCCCGGATGGCCCCTAGCACTCGGCTAGGAGGTCGCGAATTAGCCGACTGCCAGTAGCCAGCGAGAAGAAGTCCGCTGGTCAGGGCGGTTGTCCCGGGGGCGGCTGAGCCGGTAGAGCGGTTCTTACTCGGCCGGACCGGCGGCGGCTTGACCAGCAGATGCCTGATCTGCAGATGGCGGGAGCGGGTCGGCCGGCTGAGCCGGTAGAGCGGTTCTTACTCGGCCGGACCGGCGGCGGCTTGACCAGCAGAGGCCCGACCCGCAGATACCGGGTCCGCGGACGCCGCGGCTGCAGATGCCGGGCCGGGGCGGCCGCGGCCCGACCGCCGCCGCCGTGCCCTCTTGCGGGCCTCGCCGTCGGCAAGCTCGGGCGCCCCGGCCGGCTCGCCGTCATTGCCCAGCCTGGCGACGCTGGGGCTGCCCACCGTTACGGCGTCAGCGCCCGTGCTGTTTTCGCTCGGCCCGCCATCCGAGGCATCGGTCGGCTGGCCACCACGGGTGCGCCGCCGGTTGCGCGGCTTGCGCTGGCTGTGCGTGCCTGGGTCGCTGGCGTCCCGCGGCTGGCGGCTTGCACTGCGGGAACGGGCCTTACCGGTCTCGCCAATGTCTTCGAGCGACTCGGCCTCGAGGCCCAGCCTGGCCCGCTGACTGCGCGGCAGGACGCCGGTCGCGCCCGCGGGAATGCGCAGCATGGTGTACAGGTGCTCGGAGGTCGAGTACGTCTCAAGCGGCTCGGGGAAGTCCAGATGCAACGCCTCGTTGATGATCTTCCACCGGCTGAGGTCGTTCCAGTCCACGAAAGTGACGGCGACACCGTCGCGCCCGGCCCGCCCTGTCCGGCCGATGCGGTGCAGGTACGCCTTCTCGTCCTCCGGACACTCGTAGTTGACCACGTGCGTCACGTCTTCGACGTCCAGGCCACGTGCGGCGACCTCCGTCGCGACCAGAACGTCGACCTTGCCGGACCTGAATGCCCGCAAGGCTCGCTCCCGCTGGCTCTGCCCCAGGTCGCCATGGATCGCGGCAGCGGCGAACCCCTTGCTCGTCAGCGTGGCGGCGACTTGGTCGGCCGACCGCTTGGTGCGACTGAACACAATGGTCAGGCCGCGCCCTTCGGCTTGCAGCACCCGCGCGAGTACCTCGATCTTGTCCATCTGGTGCGCCCGGAATACATGCTGTTCAGTACTCGGCACGTGAGCGGGCTCGTCGCCGTGCTCGGCCCTGATGTGCGTGGGCCGGCTCAGATGCCGCCTGGCCAAAGTCACGATCTCGCCCGGCATGGTGGCAGAGAAAAGCATGGTCTGCCGGGTCGGCGGGGTGAGCTGGAGGATGCGCTCGACGTCAGGCAGGAAGCCAAGGTCCAGCATCTTGTCGGCTTCGTCGAGGACTAGCTGACGGACCCTGCCAAGCTTCAGGTGACCCTGCCGCGCAAGGTCCAGGAGCCTGCCGGGGGTGCCAACGACGACGTCGACGCTGGCGAGCGCGTCGATCTGGGGTTCGTAAGCCCGGCCGCCATAAAGCGTCACGATGCTGGCGCCAATCCGCGCTCCCGCTATGCGCAGGTCGTCGCCAACCTGGATAGCCAGTTCGCGCGTCGGCACAACGACGAGCGCACGCGGGGCAGCGGGCTCGCGCTCGCGTCCTGCCTCGCCGAGTCGCTCCAGGATGGGGATGCCGAACGCGAAGGTCTTCCCGGTGCCAGTCCGTGCCTGACCGATGACGTCATGGCCATCAAGCGCGATCGGCAAGGTCAGCGCCTGGATAGGGAACGCCGTAGTGATTCCCTCAGCCTCCAGGGCTGCGCAGATCGGCTCGGCAATACCGAAGTCACGGAAGGTCTTCGCGGTGCCGACCAGGTCCGCGTCCAGCTGCTCGGCGTCTGGGTTGTCGTCCATTTTCGTTGTACAGGTGCTCAGCGGTAACGCCTCCAGTAGTGGCCCTCGGTGGCCTGGCGTCGTTGGCCAGGCCCTGCTTACCGCGGGCGGGCATATGGCCTCTCCACCGGGCGGCCGCGCCAACTATTAGCTTCGGCCGCGCACTCGCAGAGAGCAAGCGGCGCGTTCACCGGCTGGGCACCAGACACCTAGCGGTCAATACGCCTGACAGTTTCTACAACGCGGTCGGGGGAATCCACATTCCTGATGCGGATCTGCCTGCAGTGTAGCAACACTAGGCTCGTGAACTTGTGCGACGCACGCCTGGCGGGCTCGCTCGTTGCTGTTAGGGTGCGCAAATGAGCGACCGAAGCACGGACGATCCAGGCGCTACCGACCCGGGAACGGACGACCTGGGCGCTACCGACCCGGGCACTGCTGACCCGGGCACTGGGGCGACCACCGCCGATGGCGTACGCGACCTGCTGGGATTGCTCGCTTATGCCTCGCTGACGGCATTCTTCCGCCTTGCCGACGATGCCGCCCTGGCCAACTCGCTGGCCGGCAAGACAGCGCTGGCTGAGGTGGCAGTGGCGGAGTTCGGGCACTTCCAGCTGCTGCGCGGCCGCATCGAGGAGATGTCGGTCGATCCGAAGGATGCCATGCAGCCGTTCGTGGCAGCCGTGGACGACTTCCACGCCAGGACTGCCCCGTCGGACTGGCTGGAGAGCTTGGTCAAGGCGTATGTCGGCGACGGCATCGCGGCGGATTTCTATCGCACCGTCGCGCAGGTTCTTGACGCCGAGACCAAGGATCTCGTGCTGGCCGTGCTGGCCGACACCGGGCACGCGGAGTTCGTGATTGCCAGGGTCCGGGAGGCCATTGCGGCCGATCAGAGGGTGGCCGGGAGGCTCGCGCTCTGGGCCCGGCGGCTGGTCGGCGAGGCGCTCGGCCAAGCGCAGCGCGTCGCGGCGGAGCGAGAGCCGCTAGCCCGGATGCTGGCTGGCGAGGCGGACAGCCAGCTGGGCGACATCGGCCGGATGTTCGCCCGGCTTACTGACGCGCATGCGGCCCGGATGGCTGCGCTGGGTCTCACGGATTAGTCCAGGAACTCTGTCAGAGCCGAGATGCTGGCTGGCGAGGCGGACAGCCAGCTCGGCGACATCGGCCGGATGTTCGCCCGGCTTACTGACGCGTACGCGGCCCGGATGGCTGCGCTGGGTCTCACGGATTAGCCGCAAGGGCCCGTCTGGCCCCATCTGGATGAGCACAGCCACCGAGAACACCGCTCCGGATCAACGCTGCCCCGATGAGTACAGCGCGGGTGAGCGGCTAGTGGTTGCTGAATCCGACCCGGCGAGGCTCGGTGCCACCAAACTCCAGATAGGCGATCTTGTCGGCCGGCACCAGCACCCTGCCGCCTTTGGCAGCCTCCAGTACCAGAACTCCGCTCTCGGCAACAGCGGCCCTGAGCGCGGCCTCGACCTCGTTTGCTTCCGAGTCAGTCTCGACAATGAGCTCACGCGGCGCAGACTGAACCCCGATCTTGACTTCCACAGTTCTCCCTTTCGCATTCCGAGGCTAGCCCCCTGCCGAGGTCGGCCGGGCAAGTCCGCCGGGCGATGGCTGTGCTGGCAGTCCGCCGGCCTCCGCGCAGGTCGTTGTCTTGGACCGTGCATGCCGCGGACTAGGGGCGCCGCCCGATCGCGCCCGGTGTCAGAAAGTCATGGGGTCAGTTCGTCATGGGCCAGTCGCTGATACCCCTCCAGGCGAGCCGCGCGATCAATTGCTCTGCCGCGTCCTTCGGCATCTCCTGATCCGTGCTCAGCCAGTACCGAGCGCTCACTTGAGCCATGCCTACCAGCGCCATGCCAAGCAGGTGCGCTTCGGCGTCGGTGACGCCAGCGTCGGCGCGGATGAACTGGCTGACCATGTTGGCGCAGTCGTACATGGTCCGCTCCAGCTTCTCTCTGACGGCCGGCTCATTGCTCAGGTCGGACTCGAATACCAACCGGAATGCCTCACCGGTACCGGAAACGAAGTCGTAGAAGGCCTTGAACGTTGCCGGCACGCGCTGGCTGTTGTCCGTCGTCGACGACAGCGCGTCGCTCATGATCTGAACTAGTTGTTCGGCACTTTCGTCCAGAAGCGCGAGGTAGAGCTCCAGCTTGCCGGGGAAGTGCTGGTACAGCACGGGTTTACTGACGCCGGCGCGCTCAGCTATCTCGTCCATCGCCGCAGCGTGGTATCCCTGGGCGACAAAGACGTCGCGGGCTGCGCCGAGCAGCTGCAGCCTGCGCGCATGGCGCGGCAGTCGCGTGCTGCCGGCCTTGGCCTGTTGCGTTACGGTCAACGGTGGCTCCGGATAATTGCTGCCTGTGCTCTCGGCCATGCGCACGTCCTTAGTACGCAATCCTACGACCGAGTAAGCCGTCAGCCCGGTCAGCGATATTCGTCGTCGTCAACGGAAACTGTCTGGGCCTGCTCAACGCTGTCCGCCTCGTTGGCCTCTAGCGGCGGCTCCGGCAGCTCACCGAACTTGTCCGCGCCATTATCCGCTGGCAGCGCGTCCGTGTCCTGCTCTGCCGCATCGGCGTCAGGTGCCTCGAGGCTCATATCACTCATTGCCGCGCCTCCGTTAGCAAGTAGGCCGTCGAACATATTGCCGAATAGCGTGATGCGGACAACACTGGTTGTATCAGTACCCGGCAGAGGACTGACATTCGCGTTGGGTCAACGTCAGAATTAGTAGGCGATCCAGCGCGGGGTAGGGAGATGCCATGCGGAGCATGTGGAAGGGGGCAGTCTCCTTCGGTCTGGTCATGATCCCGGTGAAGCTCTATACGGCGACCGAGACGAGGGACATCGCCTTCCGGCAAGTCCACCGGGAGGACGGCGGTCGGATCCGGTTCCGCCGGTTCTGCACGATCGACGAGCAGGAAGTGCCCTACGAGGACATCGCTAAGGGCTACGAGCTGCCCGGTGGTGAAATGGTCGTCCTCACCGAGGAGGACATGGCCGAACTGCCGCTGCCGACTACCAAGAACATCGAGGTAGTGCAATTCTGCCCGGCCGAGCAGCTCGACCCGATCCTGCTCAACAAAAGCTACTACGTGGAGCCAGAAGCGGCCGGCGCGCGGGCTTACTGCCTGCTCCGCGATGCGCTTGAGCAGTCCGGCAAGGTCGCCATCGCCCAAGTGGCGCTACGGCAGCGTGAGTCGCTGGCAGTGATGCGGGCGATGGACGGGGTCCTGGTACTTGAGACGCTGCTCTGGCCGGACGAGGTCCGGGATCCCGCGTTCGGGTTTCTGAGCGACGACGTCGAGGTCCGGCCGCAGGAACTGCGCATGGCGAGTTCACTGATCGAGTCGATGACGGTGGACTTCGATCCGGATGAGTTTCACGACAGCTACCGGGAAGCTCTTCAGGAGCTTGTGGCCGCCAAGACCGAGGGCCGGGAAGTGGTCCAGCCGGAGGCGGGCGAGGCTCCGCCTGGCGACACGACGAGCCTGGCAGACGCGCTGCGTGCCAGCCTCGCGGCGGCCAAGGGTGGCAAGCTGGGCGCGGTGCCGGACGCCGCCGATGAGGTGGATGAAGCGCCCCCGCCCCGCCGGCCCGCGGCGGTGAAAGGTGCTGCGGTAAAGGGCACTGGGACCAAGGCCACCGCGGGCGCGGCCAAGTCGAGCGGCACGAAGTCGACAGGCGGCAGGACGGCAGCGAAGGCGTCCGCGGGCGGGAAGGCAAGCGCCGAAGGCAAGGCCACTGGCAGCAAAACCAGCGCATCCGGCAAATCAGGGACCAAAGCTCCCAGTGCGGCCAGGGCAGGCTCGAGCCGAGCTACCGCGGCCGCTGCCGACGAGACCAAGGCCACCCAGCGGCGGCCGCGGCGCGCCAGCTGACCGCTGGGCGGGCGCTGCCACGGGAATGAGGTTCGCGCCGGCGACGGCGCGCCAGGTGACCGGTGCGCGGGCGCTGCCACAGGGCTAAGACGGCCCCCGGTGGCGGCCCCGGCCCGGCAGGTGACCGCTGGGCGGGCGCTGCCACGGGAATGAGGTTCGCGCCGGCGAC
>Ga0335072_10016080_pt1 | contig 10609 bp, 7 predicted proteins | sample Lox_Sample_21_FD_206725 | JGI IMG/M metagenome (GOLD analysis project Ga0335072, IMG submission 206725) | Soil microbial communities from Loxahatchee National Wildlife Refuge, Florida, United States - Lox_Sample_2.1 | ecosystem: Environmental > Terrestrial > Soil > Wetlands | place: USA: Florida... | reverse complement strand
GTCGCGCCCGCGCCGATGGAGAGCCGGTCCGGCGCGGCGGTCTGGGGCGACGGCGGGCGGCTGATCGCCTGGATCCCGAACCAGGGCGCGCAGGGCACCAAGGGCGCCCTCGTTGGCATGCTCGGCCTCGAGCCGGAAGACGTGCGGGTCATCACCCCCGACGTCGGCGGCGCGTTCGGCGCGAAGTTCGGCGCGGACTCCGAGCACGCGGTCATCTGCTGGATCGCGAAGCAGCTCGGCCGCCCGGTGCGCTGGTCGGAGACCAGGAACGAGAACCTGCTGGTGATGCCGCACGGGCGGGCCCAGGAGCAGAAGGTCACGATCGGCGGCATGCGGGACGGCACGGTGCTCGCTTACCGGCTGGAGGTCGTGCAGGACAGCGGCGCCTACCCGAAGGCCGGCGCGTTCTTGCCGATGCTGACCAGGCTGATGACCCCTGGCCCCTACGAGATCCCGCGCGCGGAGACGTTCACCACCTCGGTAGTGACCAACACCACGCCGGTCGGCGCCTACCGGGGCGCGGGACGTCCCGAGGCCGCCGCCGCGATCGACAGGGCCATGGACCTGTTCGCCGCCGCGGCCGGGGTCGACCCTGCCGAGGTGCGGCGCAAGAACCTGCTGCCGAAGTTCACCGAGCCGCACAAGACCGCGTTCGGCGCCGTGTACGACTCCGGCGACTACGTGACCGCGCTGGAGAAGGCCCTCGCGGCCGCCGGCTACGACGAGCTGCGGGCCGAACAGGCGCGGCGGCGCGCGGCCGGCGACACGTTCCAGCTCGGCATCGGCCTGTCCTCCTATGTGGAGATCACCGGCCCGGGCGGCGAGGCCGGCGGCCCGAACGAGAACAGCACCGTCGAGGTGCACCCGGACGGCACCGCCACCATCCTCACTGGCACCTCCCCGCACGGCCAAGGCCACCAGACCGTGTGGGCGACGCTCGCCAGCGCGGAGCTCGGCATCCCGATCGAGAAGATCACCGTGAAGTGGGGCGACACCGATCTGGTGCCGCGCGGCGGCGGCACCGGCGGCTCCCGCTCGCTGCAGCTCGGCGGCGCGGCGGTCCAGCAGGCGTCCCGCGAGCTGATCGACGTAGCGCGCGAACGCGCCGCGGCGTCGCTGGAGGCCAGCCCGGCGGACCTGGTCTTCGACATCGAGGCGAGCGCGTTCGCCGTCAAGGGCGACCCGGATATCTCGGTGCCGCTCAGCCTGCTCGCCGAGTCGGAGCGGCTGTTTGTGCACACCGTGTTCACCGCGCCGGGCCCGACGTTCCCGTTCGGCTCGCACGTGGCCGTCGTGGACGTCGATACCGAGACTGGCAAGGTGTTCCTGCGCCGGGTCGTGACCGTCGACGACGCGGGCACCGTGATGAACCCGCTGCTCGCCGAAGGCCAGCGGCACGGCGGCATCGCCCAGGGCGCCGCGCAGGCGTTCCTCGAGGAGGTCGTCTACGACGATGACGGCAACCCGGTGACCGCGACGTTCGCGGACTACCCGTTCCTGTCCGCCACCGAGGTGCCGAGCTTCGAGCTGGTGGCCATGGAGACCCCGACGTCGTACAACCCGCTCGGCGCCAAGGGCATCGGCGAGGCCGGCTCGATCGGCTCGACGCCGGCCGTGCAGAACGCGGTGATCGACGCGGTGTCGCACCTCGGCGTCAGGCACATCGACATGCCCACGTCCCCGCAGCGGGTGTGGCGCGCCATTCAAGCAGCCAATGGCTCGAAGGAGGCCTGATCCTGGCATGGAGATCAAGCTCACGGTCAACGGAACCGCGCACAGCGACGAGGTCGAGCCACGGCTGCTGCTCGTCCACTACCTGCGCGAGGTCTGCGGCCTGCGCGCCGCGAACGTCGGCTGCGACACCACGTCCTGCGGGGCGTGCACCGTGCTGCTCGACGGCGAGTCGGTGAAGTCCTGCACGGTGCTTGCCGTGCAGGCCAACGGCCGGTCGGTGACGACCGCCGAGGGCCTCGTCGCCGAGGACGGCACGATGAGCGCCGTCCAGCAGGCGTTCCGCGAGAATCACGGCCTGCAGTGCGGATTCTGCACGCCAGGCATGGTGATGGCGGCGACCAGCCTGCTCGCGGAGAACCCGAGCCCGACCGAGCAGGAGGTGCGCGAGGGGCTAGAAGGAAACTTCTGCCGCTGCACCGGATACCACAACATCGTCCGGGCCGTGCTCGCCGCGGCGGGCACGCTGCCGGGCGCTTCTACCGAGGTGGACGCATGATCCCGGCCACGTTCGACTACGAGGTCGCGGACTCCGCGGCGCACGCGCTCGCGCTGCTCGCCGAGCACGGGGATGACGCGAAGCTGCTGGCCGGCGGCCACTCGCTGCTGCCGATGATGAAGGTGCGGCTGGCCCAGCCCGCCGTGCTGGTGGACATCGCGCGGGTCGGTGAGCTGGCCGGCATCCGCAGCGACGGGGACGAGCTGGTCATCGGGGCGACCACGCGGCACGCGGACGTCGCGGGATCGGACCTGGTGCGGGCCGAGGTGCCGCTGCTCGCGTACGCGGCCGCCCAGGTCGGCGACCCGCAGATCAGGCACCGCGGCACGATCGGCGGCTCGCTCGCGCACGCCGACCCGTCGGCCGACCTGCCGATGACGCTGCTCGCGCTCGGCGGGTCTGTCGAGATCAGCGGGCCCGGCGGGGTGCGGACGGTGGCCGCCGACGACTTCTTCGTCGGGCCCTTCGAGACGGCGCTGTCACCCGACGAGCTGCTGTCGGCGGTCCGCGTGCCGCGCGGCGGTGAGGTGCCGTGGGGGTACCAGAAGTTCGTCCGCCGGGCCAACGACTGGGCCATCGTCGGGGTCGCGGCCTACGACGGCCGGGTGGCGCTCGCCAGCATGGGCGGCACCCCACTGCGTGCGACCGCCGTCGAGGAAGCGCTACGGGGCGGCGCGTCCGCCGCGGAGGCGGCCGCGCACGCCGCGGACGGCACCTCCCCCGGCTACGACTTCCACGCCGACTCGGAGTACCGCAAGCACCTGGCGCGCGTGCTCACCAAGCGCGCGCTGCAGGGAGAAAGAGGCTGAGCAGGGCTTTCCTTAACCGCCAGCGGAGTCGGCCGAGACTAGATCCGGCGCTGCGGCGGCTGGTGGCATTCACGTGCGCGATCGTCGGGGTGGATACCGTCTTCTACTCGGCCCTCACGCCGCTGCTCCCGCATTACGCCGCGGTGGCCGGCCTGTCCAAGGCGGGCGCGGGCGTCCTCATCGGCGCGTACCCGGCGGGGACGCTGATCGGCTCGCTGCCCAGCGGGGCGCTGGTGGCCCGGTTCGGCGACCGCAGGGTGGCCGTACTGGGCCTGGCGCTGATGAGCCTGTCGACGCTGGCGTTCGGCTGGCTGCACGCCGCCGCCGTGCTCGACACCGCCCGGTTCGTGCAAGGCATCGCGGGGGCGTGCACCTGGACGGCGGCGCTGTCGTGGCTCGCCACGGCTGCGCCGCGGGAGCGGCGCGGGGAGCTGCTCGGTTACGCGCTCGGCGCGGCGGTGGTCGGCGCCCTGTTCGGGCCTGTCGTGGGTGCGGTCGCGAACACCGTCGGCCCGGGTCCCGCGTTCTCGGCCGCCTCGGTCGCGGCGGGCCTGCTGATAGCGATCGCGTTCACCGTTCCCGCGCCGCGCCCGGAGGCTCCGCAGTCGCTGCGGGCGGCACTGCCCGCGCTCCGCGACCGCCAGGTGGTGACCGGCATGTGGCTGATGGCCCTGGCGGGCATCGCGTTCGGCGTCATCGACGTGCTGGCGCCGCTGCGGCTCGCGCGGCTCGGCACCTCGGGGACGGTCATCGCGGCCACGTTCCTGTGCGCGGCGCTGGTCGAGTCCGCGCTGTCTCCGGTGGCCGGCCGGATGTCCGACCGGTTCGGCCCGGCCAGGCCGCTCACGGTGGCGCTCGCCGCCGGCATCGTGGTCAGCATCGTGATCCCGCTGACGACCACCGAGGCGTGGCTGATCGCCGTCCTGATCGTGGGCACGCCGTTCTTCGGCACGCTGTTCACCCCGGCTTCCGCGCTCGTCAGCGAGGGCTCGCAGGGCCTGGGACTGCACCAGGGCATCGGCTTCGCGCTGTCCAACCTCACCTGGGCGGCCGGGCAGGCGACAGCCGCGTCGGCGAGCGGAGCGCTGGCCCAGGCCACGTCGGACCTGGTCCCCTACCTGCTGCTCGCGGCCGCTTGCCTGGGCACGCTGGTCGTGCTGCTGCGCACCCGCGATGGCGGGGAAACTACCCCCGGCACCCCGGCCGTCCCTGACGCCCGGACCCCGGCTGACGAACGAGGCTAGCCGCGCGGGCCGGTGTTCGCGTTGCGGCTCTCCAGGTAGGAGCGGGCCGCGGGCACCATGACCGGGGCGGCGGCGGCGAGCGCCGCGAGCAGCCCGATGAAGGCGGCCCAGCCCCAGCCCATGCCCAGGTTCCCGTAGGGGATGTCGAAGAACGCGATCAGGATCAGCAGCAGCTGCACGCCGGTCCCGATGATCAGCAGCGGCGCGTGTGCGATCGGCAGGCTGACCTTGGACTCCGGGAAGCCCGCGCGCAGTACCAGGTAGCCGATAAGCGCCAGCGCCACCACGAACTCGAGCCACAGCCAGCCGTGCATGCTCGTGCCGCTGAAGCTCGCGCTGCCCTGCGACTCGAAGGCGCCGGAGCCCCAGGAGACCGAGTACCACGGCAGCCAGATGGAGATCATCGCGATCAGGCTCGCGCCGGCGACGATCTGGTCCACGCGGGTGAGCCGTCGCAGGTCAAGCTGGAACGCCGGGCCTGCGCCGGCCGGGCGCGGCTGGCCTGGCGGGCCGTAACCACCCGACGGGTTGTAGCCGCCAGGCGCGTTGTAGCCACCGGACGGGTTGTAACCGCCAGGCGCGCCGTAACCGCCGGGCGCGTTGTAACCGCCCATCGGCCCTGGTGCCCCGGGCGGCTGGGGCGGCGCCCCCGCGGGCTGGAAAGGCCCGCGCGGCGGCGGCGCGCCGGCGGGCTGGAAAACGTCGGCGGGCTGCTGGTCAGTGCCCCACGGCGGGGCGCCAGCGGCTGACGGCGCGGGCGCCGCGAGACGGCCTCCGCACCTGGTGCAGAAGGCGGAATCCGGCGAGTTCGGCGACTGGCACTGCGGACAGTTCACTGCTTATCCCCCGCTCGTGTAATACATGACGTTGTCGTACTGATCGGTGGCCGCGCACTGGTTCAGCCCCGTGCAGCTGACCGACTGGAACGAGTTGTTGCCGTCGACCTTGGTTTCGCTGGACCAGCCGCCCTGCTGGTAGACGAACGCGCCGCCGCTCTGGTCGACCGCGACGCAGTACCCGTTGGACGGGCAGGAGACGCTCGTCGCGTTCTGCGGGAGGGTCCCGCTGGACCAGCTGCTGCCGGTCAGCACCACCACGTCCCCGTTGTTGTCGATCGCCGCGCAGAACGAGGCGCTGGAGCACGAGACCTGGCTCAGCGAGTTGTTGTTATTGATGTTCTGGGCAGCCGCCCAGCCGCTCCCGCTGTAGGTGTACTCGTTGCCGCTGTTGTCCACCGCCACGCAGAAGCTCGTGGTCGGGCACGAGACCGAATCCAGCTGATCCTGGCTGGGATCGATCGTGGTCCGCGACCAGTTCGTCGCCGATCCGGTGTAGGTGAAGCCCTGGCCGGTGTTGTCCACCGCGACGCAGAAGCTCGACGTGGGGCAGGAGACGCTGTCGAGCTGGTTGCCCGAGTCGATGCTTATCGGAGAGGTCCATGTGCCCCCGTTGAGCAGGACCACCTCTCCCGACTCGGTGGTCGCAGCGCAGAAGGTGACCGAAGCACACGAGATGCCGGTCAGGCTCGACGCGCTCTCGCTGTCCGCGACATGCCACGAGTTCATCGCCGTGGAAGACAGGACGTTACCGTCACCGTCGACGGCGAAGCAGGTCGCGGCGGAGACGCACGATACGCCGTTGATCGTCGCCTGGTTGTTCGAGTACGCCGACTGGTCGATCGGCTTGGGGTATGTCCAGCCGCCGGGCCCGATCGAGATGCCGGCCGATGCCTTGGGGCTGGCCTGGGTGGTCGCCGCCGACGCGCTCGGCGTCGAGGCCGGCGTGGACACCGCGGCGCTCGTCGTAGGCGGGTGCGTCGTGGCCGCCGCCTGCGGCGTCGTGTTGTGGTGCATGAGCGTGAGCCCCGCCGCGGTGCCGCCGCCCGCGACGACCAGGATCGCGGCCGCGATCGCGGCCCACATCAGGCCCTTGCGGCGCGGGCGGCCGCCGGTCGCGGGGTCCGGCTGGACGGGAGGCAGCACGGTGGTCGCCCCGCCAGCCGCGGTCGCGGGGCCCGCCATCTCCCACGGGGCCACCGAGGGCGGTGGCGGCGGGGCATCGCCCCATGGGCCCCAGGCGTTGTCCAGCCTGGTCGGGGTCGGGTTGTCCAGCCTGGTCAGGTCCGGAGCCTGTTGCGGCTGGTCAAACGCCGCCGGCGCGGTCAGCCAGTCCGGCGGCAGGCTCGCTACCGGATCGGGCGACGGCGGCGCGGACGGCTCACGGTAAGGGGCGCCCTGAAGCGCCGTCGGCAGGTCATGGAAAGCGGATGGCGACGCCGGGGCCGGGCCCTGGAAATAGGACGGGGAATCTTCGAAAGGAGATTGCGATTCGAAAGGAGAGCGGGCCCCGAAAGGAGACTGGGTCTCGAAAGGAGATTTGACCTCAAAAGGAGGCGGGGCATCAGGGAATGGGGGCGCACCGGGACCCGATGCCAGCAGTGGAGTTCCCATTCCGTTGGCGGAAAACACGCCATTAGCCGCAGCGGCGGCATCCCCGACCGGTGTCCCGCACGTGCGGCAGAACCGGGCGTCCGCCGCGTTCTCATGTCCCTGCGGGCACAGCTGTCTCGTGCTGACACCGCAGATACCACAGAAAGCCGCTCCAGCGGGCAGCCGATGACCGTTGACGCAAGTCGGCACTGGCGCCTCCCCACAGTCAGATGCCGTCCGGGCGATCGTAGGGGAAGGCCTTCGCGCCAAAATGTTCGATTCGTAAAGATGCGCTAAACCGTTATCGTTCGGTATCCACCCGAGTGCCGCATCGAGAGCAGAAGATGTCATTGGCGGTCAGTGCGCCGCCGCAATTAACGCGGCTCAGCCACGGCCCGAATGCTATCCCAGCGCGGGCGAACTGGTCGTGCTCGTCGTGGGAGTCGGCACCACCACCGGCGCCGGGCTCAGCGAGGGCATCGCCTGCTCGTCCGCCAGCGCGATCGCCAGCTCTCCCGCCGCGTTCGGGTGCAGCGGCGCCGGGTCGTCAGGTCCCTGGACGTACGGGTCGGACGTGCACAGCTCGTGCCCGGCGAACTGCGGCACCGCGACGCCGAACCCGAACAGTCCCGCGCCCTGCGCCAGCACCTTATTCAGCTGCCCGAGCCGGGACAGCAGCACCTTCTCCTTGGCGGGGGTCATCCCGAACCCGCCCAGGCAGCCGATCGACGACCCGAACGGCACGTAGTACTGGTTGATGAGCACCGCCGGATGCCCCGGCAGCTGGTCCAGGTCGCTGAGCAGGTCGTAGTAGTTCCTGGTGAACTGGTCGAGCAGCTGATTGAAGTAGGCGGTGGATACCTTGTCGTTGCAGACGGTGGCGGCCGCGCACAGCCGGGTCATCACCGACCAGGACAGGTCGTCCGCCCCGACGCTGACGATGATCAGCTTGGCGTGCGTGGCGGCCTCGGCCCTGGGCAGCTGCGGCGCCGCGAGCTGCCCGTCCGACAGCACCTCTGGCCCGAGCAGCCCGTCCATGATCGTGGCGCTGCCGCAGGCGAGGTTGAGCACGTTCCAGTTGTTCGCGGTCGCCAGGTCGCTGGCGTAAGCGTCGGGCGACCGGCCGCAGATCTTGTCTTCGGCGGTCGGGTTGGGGCCCCACGGCAGGCCGTAGCCGGCCGCGGTCGAGTCGCCGATGACGACCGCCTGCACGCCGGGCTGCGGCTTGCCGACCGGCGCTGGCTCGACGAGCGGGTCGGCGCCCACCAGGTCGTCGAGTGTCTTGACGCTGCGCAGCTCCTTCGGCGTGCTGGACGCGGTCAGCAGGATGCCGCCGACGTTCACGGCGCACACCACTGCCAGGCCGCCCGCCAGCATCTTCCAGATCTTCGGCCGCTTGCGGACCGCGGCCACTGCGACCAGCGGTATCACCGCGAATCCGGCCGCGATCAGCGTCTCCCACAGGAAGTACCGCTCCCAGCCGGCCGCCAGCTGCTGGCTGAGCGTGAGCTCTACCTTCTGCGGCCCGTCGCTGCGCAGCATCTGCACCACCTGCGGGTCGATCGTGATGTGATCGAGCGCCAGCCGGGGCCGGATCGGGCCGGTGAACTGCGGCTTTGTGGCCATCGCCTGGCCGAACAGGTCGAGCTCGCCGGGACCCTGCACGCTCGCGTTCGGCAAGGTGGCGCCGACCTGGGCCGTCTGCCCGGCGGCCGAGACCGTCTGCAGCGGGGTAACGCGCAGCGCGAGCCAGATGGCTCCCGCGGTGATGATGAGAAATGTGAGTACGTAGAAGGAGACTGTTCTAGCTCGTCGCAAAACTACAGAAATCGTTCCCCCCTGGGCAGGTCAGCTTCAATGTACCCACGGGTGCGACGGCCTACGCCGGGCGCGGTTGGTGGCTGCTTTGTGGCTGGGCGCGCGTTCTTGCGCGAGGCCGCTGTGTGCTGCGCCGATTCCGCCGTGGCGGCTTCCGGCCGATGATGGCCTCATGGAGACTGCGACGCTGCCTTCGGTGCACAAGGCAGGCGGGCTGATCGGCGCGGAGATCCGCGGCCTCGACCTGACCAGGGAGTACCCGGACGAGACGTACGAGGCGGTCCGGCAGGCGTGGGCCGAGCACGGCGTCATCTTCTTCCGCGACCAGCACCTGACCGAGGAGCAGCGCGAGCGGTTCGCGACCAGGCTCGGCACGATCCAGGTGAAGCAGGAGCTGCGCAAGGAACCCGGGCAGACCCGCGCGATCGGCGAGGGCTGGCACACGGACATGACCTGCTTCGACGAGCCGCCGGTGGCCACGATGCTGTTCGCGCAGGACATCCCGCGGTGGGGCGGTGACACCCAGTGGGCGGGGATGGGCCCGGCGTTCGAGGCGCTGTCTGCTGGCCTGCAGGCTACGCTGCTCGGGCTGCGAGCGGTTCACTCGAACGTGCGCAAGCTCGGGCTGAGCTACGCGCAGACCGACCCGCCGGAGCCGTCGATCGCGGAGTACGACGCGGCGGAGGGGCCGGTGCACCCCGTCGTCCGGCTGATCCCGGAGACCGGGCGGCGCGTGCTGTATGTGAACCCCGAGTTCACCATGCGGTTCGAGGGCTGGACCCGGCGGGAGTCGCTGCCGCTGCTGCGGTACTTGTTCGAGTTCGGCATCAGGCCGGAGTTCGTGACCAGGTTCCACTGGGCGCCCGGGTCGGTCGCGATGTGGGACAACCGGCAGACGTGGCACTTCGCGGTCAACGACTACCAGGGTCAGCGCCGGGTGATGCACCGCATCCTGCTGGCCGGCACCAAGCCGATCCAGGCGACGTAGCTACGGACACCGTCGTCCGCCAGCGGCCTAAGAGCCGGCTGGGCATGCTGATTGTGCTCGGCGGCCTTTCCGCGTTCGGGCCGCTGGCGATGGACATGTACCTGCCGTCCACGCCGACGATCGCGGCGGCGCTGCACGCCGGGCAGTCGCTCGTGCAGCTGACGCTGTCCGGGTGCCTGGCCGGGCTGGCGGTCGGCCAGCTGGTGGCCGGGCCGGTCAGCGACGGGATCGGGCGGCGGCGGCCGCTGCTCATCGGCCTCGTCGCGTTCGTGGCGCTGTCCGTGGCGTGCGCCGCGGCGCCGGACATCTGGTCGCTGATCGTGTTCCGGTTCCTGCAGGGCATGGCCGGCGCGGTCGGCGTGGTGCTCAGCCTGACGATCGTCCGCGACCTGTACGAGGGGACCGAGCTGGCCCGGGTGCTCAGCTCGCTGATGCTGGTCTTCGGCCTGGCACCGGTGCTCGCGCCGGTGATCGGCGCCCAGATCCTGCGGGTCACCAGCTGGCGCGGGGTGTTCGCGGTGCTGGCCGCGGTCGGCCTGGTGCTGCTGGCCGCTAGCTGGTTCCTGCCGGAGACACTGCCGCCGGAGCGGCGCACGCCGCCCAGGTTCCGGCAGCTGCTGGCCGATTCGCGGGCGCTGGTCCGGGACCGGCAGTACGCCGGCAACGCGCTGGCGGTCACGTTCGGCACCGCGGCGCTGATCACGTACATCTCCGCGCTGCCCTTCATCGTCGAGGACGCGTACCACCAGTCACCCCAGGTCTTCAGCCTCTTCTTCGCCATCAACTCCGTCGGGCTGGTCGCGATGGCGCAGCTCGGCAACCGGCTGATCCGCCGTCTGCCGGTGGTGCGGGTCGTCCGCGCGTCGCTGCTCGTCATGTCCGCTGGCGCGGTCGCCTTCCTGGCGGCGGCGCTGACGGGGCATCCGCCGCTGGCGGTCCTGCTCGTCCCGCTCTTCGTCTTCGTGGCCTCGTTCGGGATGGCACGTCCGAACGGGACCGCGCTTGCCCTGGCGGATCAGGGCTCGATCGCGGGTACGGCGTCGGCCTGGCTGGGCGCGCTGCCGTTCATGCTTGGCGCGGTGCTCTCGCCG
>Ga0335072_10016079_pt1 | contig 10609 bp, 6 predicted proteins | sample Lox_Sample_21_FD_206725 | JGI IMG/M metagenome (GOLD analysis project Ga0335072, IMG submission 206725) | Soil microbial communities from Loxahatchee National Wildlife Refuge, Florida, United States - Lox_Sample_2.1 | ecosystem: Environmental > Terrestrial > Soil > Wetlands | place: USA: Florida... | reverse complement strand
GGACATGAATGAACGATGCCTACGCATTCGATACCGCTCACTTCTGCGGTCTCAGCCCATTCGCCCTTTCGCATGTGCATCTCAGCATGATTGATACCAAAAGCTTTAATCTCGATGACGACGTGGCCTGGCAGTGGTTCGGGAATGGGCATGTCTTTGAAAAGGAAAGTAGATGGCTTCCCCGGATTAGAAAGGACTATCGCCTTCATTTTGTGATTTATTTTTATGTCGCAGGTGATATTTCTGTTGTAGAAGTTTCAGCTTAAAATGAGTAACTAATCACCGTGTTGCCAATTTTTAAGTGCTAGAGAGAATGAGGGTATTTATATACCTTCGTTGAGAGGCTTGGAGCTTCTTGGATGTCTTCTTCTTAGGCAGAGATTACAAATGATGAAGATCGTCGGTAGCCCTGTGCCATAGCATAATCATGACTGACTGACAAAGGAATCATGTCTACCAAAGTCATTAATTCCGCGGGATAAGTACAAAGATTGTCATTGGCGACTAGAATGCAGCAACAAGGATGTACAAATTCCATTTCTAGTATAGCCTTAGCGAAGTAGTGATAGTAACCTAAACCTCGCTCAAAATCCCAAGGCATGAATCAAGTTGAATCACCAAATTCCCCCTTATCTTCTATACCTTTCCAGTTCTACGGGATAACCGATGTAGATCCCTGGTTTTACATTTGCTGCATTTTGGAAAGTCTCGCCATTTGGTTAGGAGAATTTATCATCATATTCATTTTATATGCATTTTCACCCTGTAGTCTATCTCACAAACGTATCATGTTTGCCCGGACTTATCGATTTACAACCCTAGACAGAAGTAATGCTTTTAAGAAATCTGCGAAAGCTAAACCGATTTGATCTCACCTCCATCCATACGAATCGCAGAACCCGTCATCCAGCGAGCCCCTGGAGACACTAAAAAGGCCATAAGCTCAGCTATCTCCTCAGGCTCTCCAAAACGCCTAATCCCAGCCTCCGCCGGGAACTTCTCCATTGCCTCCCCCACGGTCATACCATGAGCAGGGGCCCATTTCTCTAAATACGTTCGCCGACGATTCGTCAACACTGGACCGGGGAGGACGCTGTTAACCTGGACCCCGTCCACTATTCCTCGGTCAGAAAACGCTTTTGCGAGCGCCACGATAGCGGCATTGATAGTCCCAACCGCTGCGTAGGGTGCCTTGGGAGTGGCCGCCGAATTTCCTGAAGTGAACACCACTGAACCGTGTGATACTTTCAACGACTCCCACGCACGCAATGTCAGTCGACGGGCACCGTGGAACTTGACTGCGAGCCCACTGTCCCACTGCTCATCCGTCATCTCAAATAGGTCAATTTGAGGAACCGCTCCAGAGATGTTAATGAGAGCGTCGATTCTGCCGAATTCCTTGAGCGTGCGAGTGATGATGATGTCAGCCGAGGCGGGGTTGCTGAGATCGAGATCTAAAATCACCGTTTTACAAGCACTTGACCTATCGTTTGAGCTTACTAGAGAAGCGGTTTCCTCTAGATTTTTGAGATTTCTTGCAACCAAAACAATGGCGGAGAAATCGTGTGAAAGTCGAACAGCGGTAGCGCGTCCGATGCCTTGGCTAGCGCCTGTTATGATGGCCACAGAACTCATTATTATATCAATGTGGAATTGGATTGAAAGAGCTATACAAGTATGGAATCGATAGGGAGATTGATTGCAATCCCAAAAAAAAAATGAGACTTTTTCTGCAGCTTTATTGCTAGGCTTGACTTGGGGAGTTCTTGCAGCTTTTAGTTAAAAAGGTCACCGACATGGTGTTAGTCTCTAATTGTGGTGATAAATGTAAAACCCCACTTTACATTCAATATTGAAGTTCCCAAAAATATTTCCATCGTGACATGTCTCCCTGTCGTCCTGTGAAGGGATTTACAGCTCATTTTGCATAGCGGTGTTGGGTAGCAAAGTTATGCAGATACAGGGATGCACATTTGACGTTTTAGGTTTAGCGGAGTCAGCAATGATATCATATACGTCACAAGAGAATTGTCAACCTCCATGTCTTCCACAGGGCGCTCATTTTGCATCCCACAGGACCAGAATAGCTGTCGTTATGGTCTCTTGGGAATTACGTCAATCTTGAAAAACAATCCTTTCTTAATTCAAAATTCTGAACGTGGAGGGATCTGCAGTGATTGGTAATATCTGCTTCGAAATACCAGAATATTGGGGGCGTAGTTCAGGGACAACGTTCATATATTTCACGCTCCCCATTTAAGTTCTTTGAAACCCGACATATCATCTCAAAATCGTCAACATCTCACAATCACCATGTCATCCCAAACCCAAATATCAACGATAACGGCCGATGGCGTGGAAGTTTTCTACCGCAGCGCTGGCCCTGTATCAGCCAAGGTGATTCTGCTCCTCCACGGCTTTCCTTCCTCGTCCCACATGTTCCGGAACCTAATTCCCATCCTCGCAACTCGATATCGTGTCATCGCACCCGACCTCCCTGGATTCGGATTCACTGTTGTGCCTCCAGAGCGCAAGTACGAGTACACCTTTGCGAATTTAACTCTTACAATCCAAGCTTTCCTCGACACCCTAAGCATTCAGAAATTTGCAGTGTATATTTTCGATTACGGAGCTCCAGTGGCGCTTCGTCTTGCTTTAAACCGTCCCCAAGCTATTACAGCCATTGTCACCCAAAATGGAAATGCGTATGAGGAAGGACTCGGAGAGGAGTTCTGGGCACCGTTGCGTGAATATTGGGCATCGGACAGCCATGAAGACAGAGAGAAGCTACGAATCGCAGCACTTAACTTTGAAACTACGAAATGGCAATATGTATTCGGCTCGCCTCATCCAGAAGCAATCCCTCCGGAGACCTATCACCTCGACAGTGCGCTGCTTACTCGACCAGGCAATCACGACATTCAGTTGGATCTGTTTCGAGACTACAAGAATAATGTTGCGCTATACCATCGCTTTCACGAGTACTTTGAAACTTCAAGTGTTCCGGTGCTTGCGGTCTGGGGCAAGAATGATCCCATCTTTGTCGCAGCGGGAGCGGAGGCGTACAAGAAGCACGCAAAGGATGTTGAAGTGCATTTTCTGGATGCGGGACACTTCGCACTGGAGACAAATGAGTTGGAAGTTTCGAAAGTGATGATTGAATTCCTTGAGAAGCTCAATATTTAAATGAGAGATTGGCATAAGACAAAAGGTGCCAAAGTTTAATCCGTAGGGAAGATGAAAATTGAATGGGATTCAGTCTTCATAGGCTGTCTATATCTTTATGTTGTTGATTAAATGCAAAATTATAGCATCCCACTGATCTAGGTTTAAACTAGTTAAAGAAGTGGGTATGCGAATAATGAACCTGGCATTCTGTGCCTTGCAGATATAGTCGCTACGTATGAGCCAAATCAACTTCGTCTTGGAAAGATCCGGGAACTATTGTTGCCTGGCACGATGTTGGCCAACCTCACTGATTAGGCTGCAAGTCAAGCGCTGATTCCCCGGCTAGGAAGGCTGTGGGTTTTAAGATCGTTCGTGTGGACTCAGACCAACCCCCCCTGGCGTTTTAGTGTCGTGCTAGCACTTATTACCCGTGATACCATAGTAGGCCTAGCGTTAACTGGCTGGAAGGCCACAGCTCAATCTCGCGATCAGCCTCAGCCCAGTTCCATCTTCTCTCTCAATCCTCCCATAGCTCTTTCATCCAGTTCTTGCTTGATGCGCGCCATTATTCGTAGCCTTTCGGCATGTCCCCACCATGTCTTATGTGCTTGCAAATGCTTCACGGCTGAAGCCCGAAATTCGCCTTGCGCAAGCTGTTTCGCAGTTCGAAGCGGACCTCTCGAGTGAGCAGAAAACTAGCTTTCGTACCTATAGATCCCAATCGCGCGACTCCCCCCCAGATCTCAGCGATATCATGCGACTCACAGCCGAGATTGACTGCCGCGCATCTGGAAAGGTCGGCGGCCGGCGTTGTTTTGGGCCTCGGCTGACCAATTTCCTACAAGCCGTTCAGCGGTCCTCTTTTTTCGCCTGCGTGCACGTAATTGAACATTCAGGTAAAGGGTATATAAAGCCTATGGTAGAGCCGCCTTGGAATCCAGGCATTTTCTAATAAATCGTGAAAAAATACAGTGCTGGGGTTGACTTTATGTGTGCTACCTCAGGCGGCCACCATTTGCTTAGCTTAGCTTCCATATTAGTTTAGCTTTACTCATGAATAAACCATCATCTCTTCCTTACAACTTCAAAGGTTCCGCTCTCTCTCTCTCTCTCTCTCTCTCTCTCTCTTAAAGATCACTCTTTCCTCTCAAGAGAGAGAGAGAGAGAGGCGAGTCGAGTAAGCGAATGGAGGCTACGTGAATGAAGGTTCCGCGCGCTCTCTCTCTCTCAACGATCGCTCTTTCCTCACAAAGAGAGACAGAGGCAAGTCGAGTGAGCGAATGGAGGCCGTGTATTCTCCCCCTCTCTATCTTCAACTCTCTCTGTGTCCATCTCTGACTCTCTCTGTCCATCTCTAACTCTCTCTGTCCATCTTCAACTCTCTTTCTTTCCATCATCATGACCGCCAAGTCGGCTGCGGACTTACGCAAAGAGCGCTTGGAACGCTTCACAAAAGCACAGGCAGCTCTCCCGGAAGCTCAGCGCCTCGAGAACCGGACTGATCTCGCACTCCCATCTGTGCGTGCCTATGCGTACTCCACCAACTACCAACATGAAGCTGCATGCAGATGGTTTCAAGAATTCATGGAAGCCTGCCAACCTGAGCTATATGACCAAAAGTACTTTGAAACCCAAGGAGAAGTGATGTACCGGCCTGAAACGTTCAAAGCATATACTGTGTACCTGTCGCAGACCAGGAGCGGTCGCATCAATGACAAGCCAAGCGTTAATACGATTCTAAGCATGATCAGCATCCTTTTCACGCAGATTCAAAAGAAGCGTCGCTGTGTGCTTCTCCCGGCCGATAAGGACGACGTAAAAAACTTCATAAGGAACGCCCTTAAGAATCAAGAAGGTTTGACGACCGCTATGCTGGTCAAGCCCGTGGCGTTCGCGGAGGACACGTCCTATCTCTTCTCTGTTCTATACTCCACAGCGTATCTCGCAACGTTCTCGGAAATGAGAATTGTGCTGAACCTAAGCCTCTACATCAACCTCATGATCGATGCGGCGGGCAGAGGTGGAGATATGCTATTCAGTCCAGGTGAGTGGCTAGCAGTATTTATTGAGAGAAAGAGAAAAGTACTTTTGATCTTCGTGGGAGTGCTGGCTAACTACTGAGTCTACTAGCATGCAAGGAGGTCCCATTCGCCTGGAAGCACGTCGAGATCTACGCCTTCCCCTCCGGAATCGACGGCGTCCATTTCGAGGGCCTGCTTACATTCCGCTTTATGAAGGGCATGAAACTGGACGACTCCAAGTTTAAGCGGGTTGCGATCAACCTGCTCTCCACGCAGTCGGCGGTTGAGGATAGTATGCGATTGCTATTGGTTCTCGCTTTGATGGATGGCATCTTAGATGGTATCGACAGCTGGGAAGATCTGATGCGTCTACGGCCTCCTCCAACAGGTGCGCTCATCCACATCAAGCCCTCGATGGCAGAGCTACCGGTCTTTCGGAAGGTATGTGACAACGGTGTCGTATCAGATCTCCCTGAACCGCAGCACCGCGTCCAACGGGAGATCGTGAGACTTAGATTTGCATGTGGCTTCGAGCACAGACTTACAGGCTTTGCCTGGCGACGAGGTGTTGCATATATCCTAGACGTGAACACAACCGCAGCAAATCGAAGGTACCTGATGGGCCACAAGTCGAATAGTGAGATATACTCTCATTACCTGCCTAGAGTCACAGATGTTGACTTGCAGGCATTATTCCGTGGTACTGAACCGCAAGATCTACGGAAGATGATGAGCATTGGTCTCAACAGAAAGGATAACGCACCTACCCGCATCTCCAACGCGGGCTATGCTGATGTCCTTGCCGACCCAGCTCTAGCTGCGCTTACTATAGCTTTCTCTGCAATGGAAGCTACTCTTCGTTCCGAACATGGTTCTGCCGTGGCAGCCTCGAGAATGCATGACCCTAGGTTCGAGGAATACAAATCTCTCCTTGACCAACGTCGAAGACTCCGGGACAGTCTGATCAGGAAGAGATTTAAAGAAGAATATATGGCCTTTTTCGCGCAAGCAGCATGCCCCCAGGCGCCGGCAGGAGAGCATAGTATCCAACAACAATCACCGCTCCCTACTCGTCTGACTACGACCCTCAGCAAAGGATCCAGCCCTGCCACTTCGAATGATAATATTCCACTCGACCCCCTTCTCTTCGGTGACGAATCGGCGCCGTCGATTTCGGAAGATTCACTCTTCGTCTCAGCGCTAGACCCTCTCGAGTTAGCAGTAGCAGAGATCCTCGAGCGCTCGGATGAGATAGCCCTGACCCCTGTTGAGTCTGACATGCAAGCTATATTAGATGGTGAAGCCGATGACGGCGAGGATGTCATGGATCTCGTAGATCCGGCTGCGACGCAGCAGCTCCTCGCGCCGACTAGTAGGCTACATGGGTTACCAAATAAGTCCCTCATGCTAGCACGTAACCAGAGAGGCTCCTCTAGATACTATGTCGGATCTAACGCTTGTGAGGGACTCTACGAGGTTTTGACGGGCGGTTCTACCGAGGCGACGCTTATGCAAAAAGCCATCGAGTGCTTTTCCATTCACCATGTGATCGACGCCTTCTATCCTGGTCAGGAGCCACCACGAGGCACATACGCCTGTCCCGTCTGTAGCATTGGGCTCCTCCTGCATGAGAAGTATAATCCGGAAGTCGGCAATGCAGCATGGCGCCATACCTTCTCCTGTACCCGGAAAGTACTTTTGGAGGCAGCCAGCGTGGAGCTCAAGGCACGATGTCCTTTTGATCGACCATGTCAGTTCCAGAAGCTCGTCGTTACGGGTTCAACCACTGCTTTCCAGCAATGTGGTAATGTGGCAAAGAGTTGGCCCAGCTTCTTCAACCATAACAAGACACATATACACACAGGCCGCCGTACAAATGGCTCATCACCGACAGCCCACTTCTACTGCTTCTTCAAAGGCTGTGCTCATGATTTATCTCCTCGAGGGACTGATAGCGCCTTGGATGCCACTCCCCGGACCGATCCACGATTTGACTCCCCAGCAGAATTCAACAGTCATATTGCTGCAGCACACGACATCTTTCACAACTCGAAAGAGGAGCCCATAGTTGATTTTTGTTATTATTGTGAGACTTGGCTGGGCCCTTTTGATGATTTCGGAGCACACACCATGAGCCATGAAATCGACGCCGTCCAATTAGTGAAGGACTCTGGCTACGAGGCTCCTATCGCGGGAAGACCATTAAGGCCTGATCTTTGCATCTTCTGCTACCACAACCACAATCTGCCGTTGTATGAGCGTATTCTCCCTAGAGAACGTACAACCCAACGCTATCACACTCCATCTCACTTCTCGAAGATTCCGGACGACGCCGCCATCAACTGTCCTGCATATCCTGAGATGTGTACATGTGATGTAAAATTCTCTAAGGATGACTTGCGTGAACATCTGAGCAACACTCACGGCCTTACAACAACTGGTACCGCTCGTGCAAAGAAGAAGAAGCGACCTAGCTCGACGATCTTGGCAGATAAGGATGCAAACACTGCTATCAAGCCGCCTTCCAAATCTGCGAAGAAGAAGAAGAAGACAACGGCGAAGTGATTATCTTTATGGAGGGGTCTATGGAAAGAATGCTAGGAATATTATAGCAAGAAGTGAGTGATTTGCGTATATGACTAGCTGTTACTTGAAAGTACATCCGAGCTCTAACTGTTAGCTTAGCCCTAGATAGAAGGACGTCCAAAGGTCGTCATGTACGTGAATAATATTTTAAGGGGTAACATGGTTATAGCCGTTCGTATATTTAGCATTATTTAAATCAAACAAGTTTGCTGCGCTCGGGGATATCATAGTAGGCGGCTCCCAGAGCCTAATTGCATGTGGCGTCTGGTCGGTAGTGCGAATATCATTACTCGTTAGTGTCTCCTAACCTCCTTGGCTGCGTTCTCTACTAATATCTTCGTAGTTAATTATAAATTTCTCCTCCTACCTCGAAAAGTTGTCGACTCTCCTTATGACCGTCGGTCGCTCGGCCCCGCGTTACCAAATGATGGCCTTGCTCTATCCTCGATCCAAAAATCTACAATCGCACCTGTCTGAATATTTCATTGTGGTGGTTCGTCTTTGTCATCAGCTGTTGAAGTTCACGCAGAAGTCGATCTTTGGGCAATTTGCATCTACTCTAAGCGACTCTGACATGAAGATCTACCAATCTGAGCTTGATCTTTGGGCGAATACGATTAAAGAGGAGGTGAACCTACTAATGGCCAAGAAGATTGAGGAGGAAGCTAAAGAGAACTCCCAATTCAGAGCTCTTTCAAGTAAGTTTTCCAAATCCATATCGCTCCAGCAAAAGATCGAGACAAACCTCCAAGTCCTTAATATATGCTCCATGTACAATCATGAGACGACGTGGAAGCAGACTCGAAAGGTTGGAAACGCAACTCTATTCAATCAAAATGCTGAATACCAGGACTGGAAAGGCCGAGCAGATTCCTGTACACTTATCTATACAGGCAAGCTAGGATCCGGAAAATCTGTTTTGCTAGCTAATATTGTCGATGATCTGAATCTTCATATTCAAAGTAAAAATATTGTAGTAGCCTACTTCTTTTGCCGGCACGACATTCCTAAAAGCTTAAAAGCACAGACAGTCATTGGTTCTCTAGCTCGACAGTTACTACGCCCAATTCCAGACCTTGCAATAGTAGCAGAACTCCTTGATAAGACTTCTCCAGCCCTGGATTTCGAAAGAATATTCAGTTTGCTCCAACGCGCCCTTCCACCTAACTACAAAGCATACTTCATCCTTGACGGGCTGGATGAATGTGACTATGCTGAAAGAGAAGTATTAATTCAACAGCTCCGGAAGCTCCAAGAGATATTTACACTGCTTCTCTGTGTTTCATTCAGACTAGAGCCTAACAATGCCTTAAAATTGGGCTTGGAACAGTTCACTGCTGCCATAATCACCTTAATTCCTGACGACAATCCCGATATTGAGGCATTCATTAGGGCCGAGTTGGAGAGCTGCATAGAGTCCCAAAGGCTGGTGATAGGAAATCCTGCCCTTATACTGGAAATACAAGATACTCTCCTAGAAAAATCTCAAGGAATGTTCCTCTGGGTGGCTCTTCAAATCGAATCCTTGTGCGCTATGAAAACGGATGATGCCATTCGTCAGGCTCTGGCCGATCTTCCTAAAGATCTTTCGGAAACGTTTTCCCGTATTCTGCAGAGATCGGAAGGATTAGGAAAGTCTTATCAGAGGCTGATATTAGAGCTCGTCACTGTGGCTCACCGTCCCTTAACAACAGAAGAACTTCGAGAAGCCTTAAGCGTAGTTCCTGGTGACGCTGTCTGGAATCCAGCAAAGCTTCTCAATGACGTATATTCAACATTGGCTTGCTGCGGAAGCCTCGTTACTGTCGATGAAGAGGAGTTGACTATACAACTCGTGCACCACAGCGTTAAGCAATTCCTCCTTAGTGGGTTTAAAGACTCGACCAACATAGCATTTACAGTAGACAACGCAAAGAGGAAGATGGCAGATATTATTGTTACCTACCTTAATTATGGCATTTTTGAAACCCAGCTATCCACTGTAGTAGTTCCGCAAATAATGACTGGATCCGCGCCGTCCAGAATCATTCATTCGACCCTAGATTCTTCAAGCAGTGTTCGGAGTCTTGCATTGAAACTCTTAAAATCCAGGAAACGGCCAGACTATGACATTAGCAAGACTCTTGCGGAATCGAGCAAGCTTTTCAGTCATCGTTCGGTGGGAGAATTCCACTTTTATGCTTATGCAAAGTCATACTGGCTACAGCACGTCACTTGCATTTCAGAGCAAGAGCCAGTTATGTATAACTTGCTGCTCAGACTATTCAAAGGGAAGGCAGTGAACACGAATGCAACAGATGAAGATGGCCAGATGCCGCTGTCGTGGGCTGCGGGGAACGGGCACGAGGCGGTTGTCAAGCTGCTGCTCGAGACCTGGAAGGTGGACGCCGACTCGAAGGATGGTGCTGATGGTCGGACACCGATGTCCTGGGCTGCAGGGAAGGGGCACAAGGCGGTAGTGAAGCTGCTGCTGGAGAAAGGCGCTAAGCTGGAGACCAAAGACATGTATAGTCGGACGCCGCTGTCGTGGGCTGCAGGGAATGGGCACGAAGCGGTAGTGAAGCTGCTGCTAGAGAAAGGCGCTGAGCTGGAGACTAAAGACGAGGATTATGGTCAGACGCCACTGTCGTGGGCTGCAAGGAAGGGGCACGAAGCGGTAGTGAAGCTGCTGCTAGAGAAAGGCGCTGAGCTGGAGACTAAAGACAAGTATTATGGTCAGACGCCGCTGTCGTGGGCTGCAGAGAAGGGGCACGAGGCGGTAGTGAAGCTGCTGCTAGAGAAAGGCGCTGAGCTGGAGACTAAAGACGAGGATTATGGTCAGACGCCACTGTCGT
>Ga0335072_10016078_pt1 | contig 10610 bp, 6 predicted proteins | sample Lox_Sample_21_FD_206725 | JGI IMG/M metagenome (GOLD analysis project Ga0335072, IMG submission 206725) | Soil microbial communities from Loxahatchee National Wildlife Refuge, Florida, United States - Lox_Sample_2.1 | ecosystem: Environmental > Terrestrial > Soil > Wetlands | place: USA: Florida... | reverse complement strand
GACTACATCCAGCAGCGCGAGATCCGGCTTCTCCTCGGCGACGATCTTCAGCGCTTCCTCGCCGTTGGTCGCCTGCAAGACCTCGTAGCCTTCGTTCTGCAAGGCACGTCCGATCGTGCGCAGCGTTAGGGCCTCGTCGTCGACAATCAGGATGGAGTTCGCCATCGCTAAACAATGACCTCCTCGCTTTGTGGCACAAGTTTGCCCGCCTGATGCATGGGCAATGTCACGCGCACTGTCGTCCCGCAACCGGCGATGCTCTCCACCTGGATATCGCCGCCGTGGCTACGCACATAGTTCTGCGTGATGCTCAAGCCGAGGCCGGTTCCCTTCCCGCGCTTGGTGGTGAAGAACGGCTCGAAGACGTGCGGCAGGATGTCGGCCGGAATGCCGCTGCCCGTATCGCACACGCGCACCTCGACCACGTCGGCAAACTTCACCCGGTCGGCAAGAATAGTGATCCGGCCGCCCGGCGCGGTAGCTTGCGCCGCGTTCAGCAGCAGATTCATCAGAATCTGCGACAGCTGGTTCGAGTCCGCTGTGATGGTCGGCAAGTCCGACGGTACACAGTTTTGTAATTCGATATTGCGGAACATGGGCTGGTGCGCGACAAACTTCAGCGTCTCCTCGGCCAGAAGTTGCAGGTTCACTTTGCTGAGGGTGAGCGGGTTCGGACGCGCGTAATCCAGCAACCCGCGCACCGCCGACGAGATTCGCTTCGTGCCTTCGATACACTGATCGATTTCGTCGCGTCGCTCGCTATCCGCGTCCAAGCGTTCCAGCTCGAGATGCGACAGGATGCCCATCAGCGGATTGTTGATCTCGTGCGCCGCGCCCAGCGCCAGTTGCGCCAGCGAAGCGTACTTCTCGTAATCGGAGAGCTGCGACTCGAACTGCATCTTCTCCTTCGCCAGTTCGCGCTCTTCTTCCAGACGCCGCACCAGCTCGTGCTGCGCCTGGTTGCGCTCGTACTCGCGATACTCCACCAGCTCCTGTAAACGCGCCAGCTCGCGATCCGTGCCTTTGATTCGGGCTCGCGAGAACACCGCGACGACGATCGCCAGTACCAGCCCGACGGCGAAGCCCCCCAGAAATCCGCCATCGGCGAAAGTGGACGACCGGTCGGCGGCCTGCGCGCTGCCGAGCATCAGCAGCCAACAGAGAGTCACGCCGGCGATGCCGCGTCGATGAGATGCTGAAGACGAGCGGTGAACGATCAGTTCGCGGAGTGCGGTCACATCCGTTGCGGGCACAGCTTGGCCTTTGGACGGTCGACTACGGTAGCGCACTGAGAGGACCATGTACCTCTCCTTTATGACCTTCGCGCGATATGGGCACGGGAGCAGTGACTACAGTCACCGCGAGGGGTGATGGGTGGGCACGGGCCTGCTATAATCAAGCTTGCCGTGCGATTCTTGGCGCAGGCGCGGTTTCGCAAGCGCATCTCTTTCGCCGCCGCACAGCGGATGCAAGTCGTTTCCGTCGGGGAGTGGCTCAGCCTGGTAGAGCACCTGGTTCGGGACCAGGGGGTCGGAGGTTCAAATCCTCTCTCCCCGACCAATATTTTCAATAGCTTAAACACTACTTCTGGTTTTCACGTCACATCGCTGTGGGCGATTTTGTAGACGGTCGTGTTTTCAAGATTCGCAGTCTTGAAATTCCGGGCCGATTCCCCTCTAACATCCTCCCAGAACGGGCCGACTGCTCGCTCGTCATACAATAGTTTTGAATATCAGTAATATTCTGGGCGAGTTTGGGAGCGGTAAGAGCGTTGTGTGGAACTGGATCGCAAAAAACGAGCAATGGCTGTTCTCGGGAGCGGGAATAACGGCTCTCGCCGTCATATGGTGGCTTTTGAGGAAGATTGTATCCGCGGGCGCGGCCGCTTCGCCAAACTCCGCCGTCGGTCAGCCTCAGGTCAATATCAACGTGTCGCCGACCATCTCAGCTAACCAATCCAACACACAATCGACTGTGGCAGCCAAGCACGACGTCCGATCAGCACCGCAACCTGGCCCGGAGATCAAAGCTTTAACATACAAGGCCGTGTTCGCCAGAGGTATTGGCTCGGCTGGCGCGAACTGTTTCATTATGTCCTTCAGGAACGACGGTTGGACAGATGCCACGAATGTAATCGCCCATATTGGTTACACCGGTCCCGACGGCCAGAAACTGCTCGTTGATTACGGTGGCTGGATCGAGCACCAACCTGTCATGGATATCGGCCGAGGGCACACGAAGAACCTAATCATTGCTCTAACCGATCGAGGAAAGAATTTCGCAGTAACCGACATAGGACCAGCCACAAATTACACGCAGTTCCGCCTGGTCGAGGTGGGCGAGATCACGCCGGGCGCATGGAAGATGACCGTGACGTTGAGTGCGGACAATTTTCGCGAGGATTACCCCTTCGAGCTGGCGATCGGACAGGACGGGAGCTTGCTATGCCAACCCGAGGGCACAACGCTCGCCATTAAGAAGCAGGAGAAAAAAGAACCCGCGGAGGCGCCGAAACCTAATGTCGGTTCGCTCCGCCCAGAGGTTGTGACCGTCGGTTACGACGAGGACTCTGATATATGGACGCGCGGAAGCGCAGGCGGCGGTTTTCAGGCGGCTCTGCTTCCGTTTTCGAATGAGGCACAACCGCCGAAGAAGATTGCGCCGCTAGAACACGTCAGAGCACGACTCACCTACTACGAAAAAGATAGGGTTGGGGAATTCAAGCGGGTCGATTCGGGCTGTTGGGTAGGCGAAGCTTATCGTTATGGCCGCCTCCGCGTCGGAGACATCGCGTATCTGATAGCGGCAATTCAGATTGACGGGCACGGAGGAATCATTACCAACCCTCGATACTCATCCAAGCGCTATTCGGAAGATCACACTGCTATCGACGATCTTCCGGAAGGTCAATACGAGGTAAAGGTAGACTTGGTCGCCGGAGAGCACGGCGAATACGCCGAGACTTATTGGTTTGAACTCGAGGTCTCCGATCGACTGAAAACCCGGCGATTGAATCAACGCCCTGCCTACCTTGGGTGACAGAGCCAGAAACCTTGATATCCAGCCAGGAAGTTTCGGCACCTTGAACGGGTGGGTTCACACATCAAGTTCGATGATCAACGGATATACTAATCCGCCATCTTCACTGCCTGCCAATTACGTGATTATGCCTTAAGGACTAACTTATGAAACGAGCGAAATTGCTGCTAGTCGCAATGTGTGTTTGCATCGGCGTAGGTTCAGCTCAGCAGACTGGCATGGTGCGCGGCGTGGTGGTTGACGAAAACGGCCAGCCCGTAGTAGACGCGAAGGTTCATTTGGCCGAAACGCGGGCCTTTGTGGGCCACCGGATCATCAAGATGGTGGAGACAAACAGTCAGGGCGAATTCACGCTCAGCAATGTAGCGTGGGGAGAATACGTCGTATTGGCTGGAAAAGAAGACGCAGGATATCCGGACACAGAGCTGGCATTCTATAGCAATTTTGCCGTTCCCAAGGTGAGCGTCACGTCAGCCAACGCTGCCCCGTGCGTCAAAATTTCTCTCGGTCCAAAGGCGGGAAAGTTGCAGGTAACTTCGGTTAGCAATGCCGATACCGGAGATGTTGTGCATTCCGCCTCGCTTACGTTGCGGAGGGCCGAGGACAAGCGCTGTTTTATTACGGTTGGCATCGACGACGGTGCTCTGATTCCGATTCCATCGGGCGCGGATGTCGTGTTTGAAGTTAGCGCTTCCGGATTCAAAACGTGGACTTCAGAAGAGAAGCTGCACCTGGGGCCGGAAGAGATTCATCGGGTCACTGTTCACCTTCAGCCAGACGTTCGATGATTGGCCTTGGCCCGGTTTTCAGTTGCGAGGCATCAGCGATGCTCCCTTGCTTTCGCTATTTGTTCGCGTCCTGAATTGTAGACGATTTTGTGATGGTCTTGCCTCCAAAGATCGCCAGATTTTGCTGGCTTTCAACAGGGCAATGCCAAGCTGCGCATCACAAATGACTTCGAGTTGCTCGATTTCACCAGATTTCACCAAGGACTGGAATCTGGTTCGGGACCAGGGGGTCGGAGGTTCAAATCCTCTCTCCCCGACCAATTCTTTGCACCAACATACCTGCAGCGCAAGAGCCTGAAAGTCGACCCACCTGGTTTTGGCCCAGATGCTCTAGCTTCGTAGGCCGCATAAACCCTGAGCAAACTGTCTTTCGGACGATGCAGAACCATCTACAAAATCGACTACAGAGCTGTAGCCGGAAAACCAGGTGCCCTACTCGAACCGTAAGCTGCTGAAGCGAAAAGGCAGCTCTGTGTTCTGTGCGCGGTTGCGGCGGACGTCAGGAGAACAATTTACCTGTCCATAGCTTCCGGATCGTAGGCCACTCGGGATTTGTGAAGTGGGACCGCTGCAAGCCAACCGGCATTCTTGCTATCGCCGGTTTTCTTGGCTCGCGTCGGTAGGGGAAAATCACTTCAATGCAGGACGTGCCAGCAGTAATCCCAGCACAATATGCAGGACACACGCCGGCCATAGCAGATAGCCGACGAAACCCCCGCCAACCCTGAGATAGCCAAGATAAATGCCGGCCAGCAGGTTGTAAACGAACAGCGCCCGAGCGGCTTGCCGGGCAGCCTCTTCGCCGCCCGGCCAACATGCGAGCCCGAGGGCGAGTAGCGCCAGTCCCGCCACGCGCGCTACCGCGATTCCGCCGCCGGAAAGCTCGCTGCCCAAGAGCAGGTGGGCGACGATGTCAGGAACGACAATCAATGCGCCTGCGGTTCCCAACTCAATCGCCGCCGACGCTTTCGTTAGAGCTCTTGTGCTCATCCACGCTTTGCCTGGCGCAGCCATCATGGGACCATGGGCTGGCTGCGCAGGTAGTTTCCAGCGGTTCGCCCGTCTGGCGCCATTTAGTTGTTGACCTCAGCCACGGCGTTGTTCACCTTCTTCTGGTCCTCGGCGGACAACTGCGACGGACCAAGGTTGAACGTCAGCTTGTCGATGGTCCCGGTGAAGCGGAATGGCACTTCGTAGGTAAAGTCCACCGGCGTACGAGTATCCAGACCGATGTCGAAACTCTCGTCGGCGGGCAGAAGAAAGGGAATCGTGTGCGCGATCGTCTTGCGATCGACCTCCTTGCCGTCCACGCTCAGCACGCCGGTACCGCCCTTGGCGAGGCCGGGGCCGTCATATTTGAAATTAAACTCGATGGTATGCTTGCCTGCGCTGAGCGAAGACAGCCCGCGCCAACGGTAACGCTCCAGATCCAGCATGTTGTAGACGAAGACCGGCCGTCCCCGCCCGATGTGGAAGATGTCGGTAGCGAAAGACAGAATCAATCCGACGGCCGCGACCAGCACGAATGCGTAGCCGAAGCGTTTTCTCCACCTACCGGCGGTGCCAATGAAGAGCAGAAGCAATCCGAGGATCAACAAACCCAGTTCGATGTACTTGAACGGTTTGCTGCTGAGCAACCAGCTTGCGCTTGGACTTAGCATGAGCGCGTAGCCACCCCAACGGCCGCCCAAGGTCGCGATGACTCCTTCCGCACCGCCATCGGGGATCGTCACCACCGCGGTGATGACGTAGTCCCTGCCCAGTATGTTCGGCGCATTGCCTGCGGGAATGTCGGGATTTTCACCGGTGTAAGTGAAAACCGTTTTGCCGGCGACCGCGCTCGGCCGCGGCGTAAGCGCACGTACGAAGCCCGAATTATCCAAGGGGAAGACCTGGTATTTCCCGGCTTCTTTCAGGAACAGCGCCTGCATTTCCTTCAGTTTGTCGGGCATTTTCGTTGCCAAGTCGTTGTATTCCGAATAGTCGTCCGCGATGTGGTAGAGCTCCCAGTGATAGTCGTCGAGGGCCACCTGCTTGCCCGTTCCCATCTCCCAGGACGGGGATGGCGGCGTGGTGGCAGCGACCCAACCGTCGTGGTAGATGGCGCGGTTGCCCACCATTTCGAAGTACTGCGTATCGCGTTTCGAGGGCGCATTGGCGTTGGCCGAGTCAAAGGTGTAGAGCATGCTCACGCCTTCGATCGGCTTTTGCTTGATCCCGTTGACCTCGTCGGGCGCCTGGATGCCGGCGGCTTCCAGGATGGTCGGGACGATATCAATGACATGGTGGAACTGAGTGCGAATGCCGCCCTCGTCCTTGATGTGTCCCGGCCACGAGATTGCGAGACCCTGGCGGGTACCGCCAAAGTGCGAGGCTACCTGCTTGGTCCACTTGAAGGGTGTGTCGAATGCCCAAGCCCAGGCCACCGACATATGCGGGTAAGTGTTGGCCGAGCCCCAGTCATCATAGTGCAAGGCATTGAGTGCCAGCACGGGCTTGACCTCCGGCTCATTGATGATGCCGTTGTAAGCCGTGTACTGGTTGAACGTGCCATACACAGTGCCTTCCGCACTGGTGCCGTTGTCGCCGTCAATGTAGATGATCAGCGTGTTGTCGAGCTTGCCCATCTTCTGGACTTCGTCAATCACGCGGCCAATCTCATAGTCGGTGTAGGCGGTATAAGCCGCAAATACTTCCGCCTGCCGGGCATACATCTTTTTTTCCAACGGGCTGAGTGAGTCCCACTTCGGCAGTTTGGCTCCTCCATACGCTGCCTGTCCGTCCGGCCACGGAGTGAGTTGGGTATTCGCCGGAATAACGCCTAGCCGCTTCTGGTTTTCGAAGATCTGCTCGCGCAGCTTTTCCCACCCCATGTCGAACCTGCCTTTGAACTTGTCGATCCACTCCTTGGTGGGCTGGTGAGGCGAATGCGAGCCGCCGGGCACGTAATAGAGGAAGAACGGCTTGTCTGGCGCCGCTGCGTTCAAGTCCCTCAAATAGCGGATGGCGTCATCTGCCAGGTCAGTGGTGAGGTTGTAGCCGGGATGTCCGACCCAGGGATACACTGCCGTAGTATTGCGGAACAGGTAGGGCGTCCACTGGTCGGTTTCACCGCCCAGGAAACCGTAGAAATACTGGAAGCCCATGCCAATCGGCCATTGGTCGAAGGGCCCGGCCGTGGTGCTATACGTGAACCCAGGAGTGTTGTGGTCTTTGCCGAACCACGAGGTGGCGTAGCCGTTCTCCTTCAGGATTTCGCCTATGGTCGCGTTGTCCGGGCCGATGACGGAGTCATAGCCGGGGTAGCCGGTGGACAATTCGCCGATAACGCCGAAGCCGACCGAATGATGGTTGCGGCCTGTGATCAGCGCTGCCCGCGTCGGCGAGCAAAGAGCCGTGGAGTGAAACTGAATGTAACGCAACCCCGCTTTGGCGATGCGGTCCAGATTCGGGGTCGGAATCACGCCGCCGAAGGTGCTCGGTACACCGTAGCCTTGGTCATCGGTCATGATGAGCAGCACATTGGGCGCGCCCTTGGGAGGCACTACGCGCGGCGGCCACCACGGCGTGGAATCCTTGGCGGTTTCCTTAATTACACCGCCGAATTTCGGGGGCGGTGGCGGCAGCTGCTTTCCGCTGATGGTGGTGGTGGCGTCGGCCTGGCCCAGCGTGCCCGTGACCTGCTGTGCGGCCGTACTGCCGCCGCCGCAGAGACTAACAATAGCAAGAACACCCAGGGCCAGAGTTCGGTTACCCACTCGAAAATCCATGCGTAATGTCCTCGCTGGTAAAACTGGGCTATCCTCGCAAGGAGTCAGTTGCGAAGAGTGGATTACGCTTCCAGGGCGAGAATGTCCGCCTCGAAATGAATCGACATACGACCCCACAAGTCTTGGTTAGCGTGCAAAGACTCTAGTCCGCCGCCCAAGGGAAATCAACTCCGAATTGAGGGTGTAATGGATTTACCGGCTCGTCATGAAGGAAGTGCTGGTCGAGGGAGCCGGAGATTCAAATCCTCTCTCTCCCCGACCAATTGTTTCCACCAACATATCTGCAGCGCAACAGTCTGAAAGCCGACCCACCTGGTTTTGGCCCAGATGCTCTAGCTTCGTAGGCCGCATAAACCTCGAGCAAACTGTCTTTCGGACGATGCAGGACCATCTACAAAATCAACCACACCTCTGTGATGGAAAAACCGGGTGGCCTACTTAATGCAAGCCCTTGAGAGAAAAGGGCTCACGGTGTCAGGGTGTACACTGTCTGCCTTTAAACTTATTTCTTGATTGCGTAACCGTCCCCAGACTCTGACTGGGCTTGGTGTGCCGATTTTCTGCCGGCGAAGCGCCGAAAATCGCGGTACAGGAGAACGAAGAGTGGATCTCAGGAAAGTCGTTCTGAAGCTCACATCCGCGGCGCTGGCCCCCTGCACGCTTTGGGCCGGAGCAGCTTTCGCTGCCGACAGCGTTAGAGGTCAGGTGATGAGCGGAGGCGCACCCATCGCCGAGTCCACCGTGACCCTGTTTGCGGCAACTGCGAGCGCGCCCAAACAATTGGCACAGACCAGGACCGACCAGGATGGCCGCTTTGAAGTAAGCACCGCGGGAGCGCCGGACGATTCGAGTCTCTACCTCACGGCAGGCGGAGGCATTCCTGCGAGAAACCAGGCGGGCGGCAACAATCCCGCGATCACGCTGCTGGCCGTGGTGGGCAGCCAGCCGACGGCACGCGTGGTCATCAACGAATTCACCACCATCGCGTCCGTCTGGACGCACGCGCAACTCCTCGACGGCATAACGATCAAGGGCGCACCGCTGCAGTTGCGCATTGCGGCGGGCAATGTGCCCAACTTCGTTGACCTGGAAACAGGCGGATGGGGCGGCGCCATTCAGGACCCGCTCAACAGCACTCAAACGCCGACGATGGCCAACTTCGCCACGCTGGCCGACCTGCTCTCCGCGTGCGTCAACCGGGTCAAGGCGGATGCCTGCAGCAGCCTATTCGAAGCGGCTACACCGCCGGGTTGGGGCGCTCCAACAAATACCCTGAATGCCGCCGAGGATATCGCACTTTTTCCCTGGCACCAGCCCGACAAGCTCTACGCACTGCTGCGCCAGTTCTATTCCGTGTCGCCCAGCAATCACATGCTCGATGTTCCGTACATGCCGTATCTCAACTGGGCGCCCAGCGCGTGGGTGCTGCCGCTCAAGTTCACGGGCGGAGGATACGTGGCGGGCGGTAAGTGCATGTTCGATAGCGAGGGCAATCTGTGGGTGGGCGACAACTTTACTGTCGGATGGCAGGGGCAGGACTCATTGTGGCAGGGCCACGCAACCGAGTTCGCGCCGAACGGCCGAGCGCTCTCGCCGATCACCACGGGTTTTACCGGCGGCGGAATGGAAGGCGGCACTTTTGGTGCTGCGGTCGACTCCCACGACAACGCGTGGTTCACCACGTATGGCAGCAAGACCATTTCTGTATTCGACAAGAACGGGAAGCCTCTCACGCCTCCTGAGGGAATCAACTTCGGCGGTCGGCTTGGCCTGATGCAGGGTGTGATCGTGACGCCGAACGGAGACGTCTGGGTGTTGGGGATTGAGAAAAGACAGCTCGTCTACTTCCCCCAAGGAGACATCACGAAAGGCCGGATCGTTTGCGAGGGCGACAGCGCTGAGCCGTGCAAGTCGTTCATGGCTCCGTTTCATCTCGCTATTGATCAACAGGACCGGATATGGGTTTCCAACAGCGGCCTTCCGCACGTTACCCGCTTTCCCGCCTCTGACCCGACCAAGGCACAGAACTTCGATACCGGAATCAACAATAGCGGTCTGAACATCGACAGCCAGGGCAACGTGTGGATCACAAACCGGTTCGGCACCGGCGCACTGGGTATGGCCCACATGGTTGACATGGGGGTACGCCTGAAGGCTGAAGGAGTTGCGGCGGCCTCTGACTACCTGACGAAGACCATGTCGGAACAGAAAGGGGGCACTGCGAATGGTGGCAGCGTCACCCTGTTGCGCCCTGACGGTACGCCGTATCCGGGGTCGCCTTTCAAGAGCGCCGGCCTTCCGGGCCCGTGGGCGGTAGTGCTGGACGGCAACGACAATGCCTGGATTTCCAACTTCGCGATGTCGAGCAGCCCGATTGTGGAGCTGTGCGGCGTGCAGACCGAGCACTGCCCGCCCGGCATACACACGGGTGAACAGATTTCCCCTCCCGGCGGCTATGTCGGTGGCGGCTTGCAGATGCAAACCGATCTCGCCATCGACCCAGCGGGCAATGTCTGGGTGATGAACAATTGGCAGGACATTGACAGTTGTATCGGCACACCCAAGGAGGCGCTCTCGACCCGCTGCGGCGGCCAAGGAGTCGTGATCTTTTACGGTATGGCGAAGCCGGTGCGTGCACCGCAAATTGGACCGGCGAAGCCGTACTGAGCAGCGCGACCGTACTGAAGATATCAACGAGAACATTGGGCTTGGGACGTGCTCGCCAGTTTGTTGAGTTCTTCACGCAGCTTGCGCAGCCGCTCGAGTTCGCTGGCGACCGCGTTCGCGCCGGCCGCCATCACCTCCCTGGCGTTCGACAACGCTTGCTCGGCGGTCATGCTAACCTCTCGTAGTAACTTCCGCACATCGGATTCGAGGCGCAGCCGGCTGTCGACCACACGCTGCTCCGCATCGCCCTGAACGCGGGAAGCATTGGTGTCTAGAAGTTTCTCCAGAAAACGCTCGGCGTCTTTCCGGAACCAGCGCCGGATGTGAAGAGCTCCCATGGCGACAT
>Ga0335072_10016077_pt1 | contig 10610 bp, 10 predicted proteins | sample Lox_Sample_21_FD_206725 | JGI IMG/M metagenome (GOLD analysis project Ga0335072, IMG submission 206725) | Soil microbial communities from Loxahatchee National Wildlife Refuge, Florida, United States - Lox_Sample_2.1 | ecosystem: Environmental > Terrestrial > Soil > Wetlands | place: USA... | reverse complement strand
GGAAAGCAGACGCCCGTGTCGGTCGTACGTGTGAGCCCTGATGGCCGCGGAACTCCATTCGTCACTGGAATCCTGAACGCCACCGGCCTTGCCTTCAGCCCGGAGGGCGACCTCTTCGTCACCTCGCGTGCTGAAGGAAACGTGTACCGCGTAGACGGTGCGGGTGAGTCGACCCTCTACACCGAAGGCATGGGAGTGGCTACCGGAGCAGCCTTCGATCGCCAAGGCAACCTCTTTGTCGGCGACCGCAGCGGCACGATTTTCAAGATCAACTCGGAGCGAAAAATCTTCGTCTACGCCACGCTCGAACCGAGCGTCTCGGCCTATCACCTCGCGGTCGACAACGACGGCACGGTCTTCGTGACCGGGCCTACACTCTGCTCCAACGACACAGTCTGGGCGATCGACACGCACGGCCAAACGCAGGCCTGGTACCGCGGACTGGGGCGGCCACAAGGTCTTGCGCTCGCGTCCGATGGCAGCGTCTACGTAACCGCCTGCCTGCGCGGACGCCGCGGACTGGTGCACATTACGCCGCAGGGAGACGCAAACCTCGTGCTCAGCGGCAACAACCTGGTCGGCGTCGCGTTCTCTCCGCTCGGAACCACAGTTCTGACTACGAACGAAGCAGTTTATGATGTGGACTTGGGCGTCGAAGGGCTTAACCTTTTCTAGCAGTGCGCGGCGCCGCAGCCGCGTTTGCGAAAGGGCTTTTTCACCTTCGATCCCAAACCCAATGGCTTGATCCCTGTCCGTTATGAAAGCAGAAATTGTCGCAGTCGGCTCCGAAATGCTCACACCCTCCCGGCAGGACACGAATTCTCTCTACCTGACCGAACAGCTCAATGAAATCGGCGTAGCCGTTGCCTTTAGGACCATCGTTGGAGACCGCCGCAAGGATCTCGTCAATGCAATCCGCGCCGCGCTCGGCCGCGCCGACATCATCATTTTGATGGGCGGCCTGGGCCCAACCGAGGACGACCTGACCCGCGAAGCCACTGCGGAAGCGCTTTCGGTCAGGCTGCGGCGGGATGGCGCGCAGGTCGCAGCCCTGCACGTCCGCGCAGCGAGTTGGCGCATCTCAATGCCCGAAAACAACCTGAAACAGGCCGACGTGATTGAGGGAGCGACGATCTTGCCGAATGCCAACGGCAGCGCGCCGGGCCAATGGATCGACACAACCTATGAGGGCTATCGCAAGCTCATCATGCTCATTCCCGGGCCTCCGCATGAGTGCCGCGGCGTCTTTGACGAGGAATGCCTGCCCCGCTTGCGCGAGATTCTTCCGGTTCGCCACATTGGAAAGCGCACGCTGAAAGCAGCCATGATTCCGGAGTCGCAGGCCGACAAGCTGCTCGCTCCCATCTACACCACCTATACCGATGTGGAAACCACGATTCTCGCGCACACCGGCGACATTCAACTGAACCTGATCTGCACAAAACCGAAGAAGGAAGCGGCAGAGGATCGCGTGGAAGAACTCGCTGGCAAGCTGGAAGAAGCGCTTGACGACTGGCTCTACTCGTCGGAAGGGGAATCGCTCGAGCAGATCGTCCTTTACTACCTTGGCCTGCGCCAGGCAACACTGGCGGTAGCGGAAAGCTGCACCGGCGGCATGGTTGCGCAGCGCATCACCTCGGTGCCGGGCAGTTCGCGTTGCTTCCTCGGAGGAGCAGTCGTCTACTCTGATCCCCTGAAAACCAGCTTCGCCAACGTGCCGCCCGAATTGATTGCCAAGCACGGAGCCGTCTCATCAGAGGTGGCTGCGGCGCTGGCTGAGGGCATCCGCAAACGGACCGGGGCAACGCTGGGCCTGGGCGTCACGGGCATCGCAGGCCCCACCGGCGGAACCGAAGAAAAGCCCGTCGGTCTCGTGTACTTTGCGGTTTCAGATGCGCACCAAACCACCACCTACGACCGCACATTCCGTGGCGATCGCGATCGAGTGCGCCAGTGGGCCTCGCAGCAGGCGCTCGATCTGATCCGCCGCAAGCTGATGTAGCCGCCTCACGTATCCGTCGCGATTCGCCGCAGACGCAATCAATCCCTCAGGGCCCGGTCTTCGCGGGCGCATTCGCCTGCCCGGGTTTCTGACTATTCTGGCCCGGCTTCTGATTGCCCGAGGGTTTCGGATTTCCCTGTCCAGACTTGGGTTCGGCGCCGCCTTTTGCAGGAGCGCCTGCGGCCGGTCTCCTTCGCGCCCGGCGTGGCGCCGGACACGGCTTGGCCACCGGCACCGGGGGCGGCGCGGGGCACTTGAAGGCCGCCTGCCTTTGCACGGTCGCACGCAGGTCAATCATCTGTTTTTCCGTAGCCGCAGCTGTGTCAAGCATTCGGCTTTCCAGGGCGTGACGCGAGCCGCTCAATCCGGCAAGGGCCTGTTGCAGCGACTCCGCCTGTTCCCCCGGCGCAGACACGCGCGATGCCTCCACAACGCGCAGCAGCACGTCGTAGAGGGCATCCACATTGCGCGCCAGGGAGAGCAGCTTGCTCAGCGAGCCCGGAGCACCGTCTGCATCTTTCATCAATGCGGGCAGATTGTTCTGGATGTCGCGTTGAATCTGGTCGATGTTGTCACCGGCCTCATCGCGGATATTGCCCCGTTTCCATTTGTCCAGCTTTAACGAGCCGAGGGCTTGCTGCACGGTATCGAGCGATGGCTGAAGCAAGCCCGACGGAGGAGCCGGGGCCGGGGGAGGAGCATCCTGAACCGGTTTTGCAGGTGCTGCGGTCTGCAATGGAGGCAGACCGGCTGGCGCCTGCGAGGCGGCTCCATTATCGGGCACTTGCGCCGGCAAGAGTGTGCAAGTGCAAAGAAGCGTAAGAATCGAGGTTGAAAGCTGAATGCGCATGGTCGATATTCCTGCGACGTGAGAACAGCCGGGGGATATGTGCGAAGGAATGGTCCAGGACCGATCGCACATTCGAATGTGCATCCGCCTGTCCGGCGGAGCACAATCCTAGCAGGATATCCGAAGAGTCCGTCTGCTTTCCAGAACCACGGCGCGCCGCGGGCCGCCGGATTCGAACGATCAACGTACCTCTGAATTGACGCCCTCCCCAGCGCTTTGCAAAACTCGAATCATGGCTTACAGCGGCAAGGTTGAATACGCGGACGCACGCAAGATGCGCACGCGCAACAAGGGCTACTATCGCGTGCTCCACTGGCCCATCTGGATCTGGGTCTTCTTTCTGGCGCCCGGCCCGCTGACCTTTTCGTTGTTTGCGCACGGGTTCGGCGTGGGCAACAGCATCTGGCTGGGCCTGGTTCTTCTAGGCACCGGAATCGCCGGATTGTTCGGCCAACTGCCCGGTGTCGAACCGGCGCCTTACATTTTGCGATTCGACGAAGACAAGGCGAATCCACTCTACCGCAAGGTCTGCTACACCTTCGCCTGGAATGCGGTAATCAACTTTGCGGCTCTGAACCTCGTCGGCCTCATCATCGCGTCCATCACCGGCGTGTGGACCATGAAACAGCTTTACCAGTTCGGCTATCTGCCCATTTTCGTCCTCATTCTTGGCCTGGGCGCTGCCGGCAAGCTGCCCCGCGTAGGCCGGTCCACCAAAGGCGAAGGCACTGAGCGCAGGTATTTTTACGGATCGGTGTGGGCGGTGACCACGGGGCAGACGCTGCTCCTGGTTCTATGGAAAACACTGCCGCTCACCCGCACCGGAAGCCTGATCAAGCTTGCCGTTTACGTGGGCGCTCTTGCGACGATCGGCATTGCAGCTTACGCCGGGGCTTTGCCGCGCACCCGGCCCATTCTGCCCGGCGAAATCATGGTGGACTGATCCAGGCAGCGGTCGCGCACCTTCGCGTTCCGTTTTGCTAGTTCGCCGAAACCGGCTTGTAGCCTGATCCCGCGCCTTTCTTCAGTGCGGCAATGCCTTCTTCGACGCTAAGCAGCGGCGTGGTCTTCACGCTTTTGCAGGCGCCGCCTGCGCCGATTGCCAGCGCGATGCCTGCGGCGCTCACGTTGTCGGGCATTTCCATCACTCCAACAATGTCGTAATCGCCGAACGCGAACCAGATGGACTTCAACGAGCCGCCAAGCTTTTCAATCGCCTTGCCCACAATACCGGAACGGTCCTGCGGTTTTTTCATCAACGCAGAGAGAGTCTCGGCAGTATACGAAACCTGCAACAGATAACTGGGCATGTTTTCGCCTTTCCAGAGGAAAATTCAACCTGAGTCGGGGAGAACCAACTATACACCCGAAGCCGATTTCCCTGCCCTGGATTTTCTCCCGCTTGCCAATGCAATGTCCGCCATCGATTGGATCTCATCGCGCACTGCTTCCCTCAACGCATCGGGAGAGATCACTTCCGCCTGCGAACCCAGTCCGAGGACGACGAACCTCGCCTGCCACTCAGCGTCGAACTCGGCCCGCACGGTAAGCCATTCCTTGCGCTGACGGTGGCCGGCGGCCTCAACCCGATTGATCGGGCAACGTCCTTCCAGCTTTCGCGCCGCATCAACCGACAGGGAAAGAATGACAGCGTAGCTTTTCCGCTGGCGATCCAGTTCTGCCGTCGATTGCCTCCAGTACCCGGCAAGATCAAAGTGCGGCGGCCGCTCAAAGCTGACGGCAAGAGCGGTCACCTGCTGCATGCGCGAGACTTTGAAGGTCCTCATGCCGTTCGCCGTGCGCGCAACAAGGTACCAGCTCAATCCTTTCGCAACCAGGCCCAGCGGGTCGACGGTCCGGGCGCTCTTCTGTCCGTCGGCGCGTGTGTAGTCGAAAGCGAGACGGCGTTCATGCGCCACGGCGTCCTGCACGATTGCCAGCATCGATAGATCCTCTCCACTTTCGTACCAGCCCGTTGCGTCCACATGCAGTCGTTCGCGCATGGTCTCTGCCTGTGCCCGCATCGGCCCCGGCAATGCGGCCATCAGTTTGTTTAGGGCGCTCTCTGCCGCCGCGGCCAGCCGTGGATGCCCAATTACACGAGGCTGCGCCATCAGCAATGCACGCAGTTCGGCTTCGTCCAACGCAGGCACCTGGGTGCGCCAGCCCTTATCGAGTTCCCAACCCCCCTGGGCGCCACGCAGCGCCACCACAGGCACTCGCGCCGCACTCAATGCCTCAAGATCGCGATGAATGGTGCGCTGCGAGACCTCAAGCCGATCCGCCAGTTCCCGCTCCGTGGCGCGGCCCTTCGATTGCAGCAGCAACAGCACCGAAAGCAGCCGGTCGGCCTTCATCAACGCTCCTCAACAACTTTTTAATCTTCACAAATTATATATGACATTAGATGTCATATATAAGGGCTCATGATGAAAATTACTGATCGAGACGGAATAGCAATGAGCCACTGAATCCCCAAGGAGACCGAAACATGACGACCCTCAGAGACTTTTTCCTCGCCAAACTCGAACGCGAAGTCGATCTGGTGCGTAAAGCGATTGAACGCGTTCCGGAAGACCGCAACGACTACAAGCCGCACGAGCGCTCGATGGAGCTTGGCTACCTTGCCGCACTGGTGGCCGGCATGCTCGGCTGGATTGCGATGATGGTCGAGCGCGACGAGCTCAACCTCGACGACCCCTCGAGCGATGGCTTTCGCACCAGGGCGGTCGCGACTCAGTCCGAACTCCTGACCAGCCTCGACGACGGAGTCGCCAAGGCCAGGCGCGCTCTCGCGTCAACCAACGACGAGCATCTGGCAAAACCCTGGGCGTTCAAGATGAACGGCAATGTGGTATCGCAGCAGCCGCGTTCCATCATGATTGCCGATGCGGTGTTCAGCCATCTTGCTCATCATCGCGGGCAACTCACTGTCTACCTGCGGATGGCCGGTTCCACGGTACCGGCCATCTACGGCCCCTCGGCCGACGAGCGCTTCTAAACCGGTCTCCAGCCGGCGCAACGCCGAGGCAGCGTACCTGCTACACTCGGTTTCGTCATGATCGCCTTTTTTTTGATGGTTGCCCTGGTTGCCTACCTGCTTGGATCCATCCCGACCGGATACTTGCTGATGCGCGTCTTTCGCCATCAGGACATTCGCACGATCGGAAGCGGCAACATCGGCGCGACCAATGTGCTTCGATCGGGCGCCCGCGGACTGGGCGCCGCGACCTTTCTTCTTGACGTGCTCAAGGGCTGCGCCGCCGTCGGCTTGGGAGCCTTTTCAGCCGCACAATTCATACCGGGCACGTCCCCCCGCAATCTGGAAGCGGTCGCCGCCGTCTGCGCCGTCATCGGACACATGTTTCCGGTGTGGCTGAGGTTCAAAGGCGGCAAGGGAGTGGCCACCGGCTTTGGCGTTTTCCTGGTAGCCGCCCCGTGGGCCGCCCTCGCGGCGATCTCCATGTTTGCCCTGGTGCTCGCCGTCTCCCGCTTCGTTTCGCTTGCTTCGATTGTTGGGGCAGCCAGCTTCCCCGTCTTCGCGTGGTTCCTTGTCCACGGAGACCGGCCTGCCTTTTTCATTGCCGCGCAGATCATTGTCGCGTTCCTCATCATCGCGAAGCACCACCAGAACATCCGGCGCCTCATCTCGGGCACTGAGAATCGATTTGGTTCGTCGCACTCGCGCGAGGAGAAGCCGGCATGAGTCGAATTGCCATCCTGGGCGCCGGCGCCTGGGGTACCGCCATCGCGCTCTCGCTGCATCGCCGGGGCGGCCACGAGATCACGTTGTGGTCGCATAGCCAGGCAGAAGCACAGCAGATCATCGAGGCGAAGGAGAATGTTCTCTTTCTGCCCGGCTTTCCCCTGCCCCCTGAGATCCTCGTAACCGCCGAGTTCGGTTCGGTCAGGGAAGCGGACATGCTGGTTTCCGTGATTCCCTCTGAGTTTCTGCGGCCTACAATGACGCGGCTGCGGCCCCATCTGCACAACGGTCAGTTCATCGTGAGCGCGACCAAGGGCGTAGAAGAGCGCAGTTTTCTCCGCATGACGCAAGTGATCTCAGAAGTGCTGGAGCCCGCCGGCCTTCTGCTCTCGATCGGCGCCCTGTCGGGTCCCAGCTTTGCGCTGGAAGTGGCACACGGTCAGCCCACCGCAGTGACGGCAGCCTTCAGCGATCTCCACATCGCGATTCTTGTCCAACAGGAGTTCTCGTCGGAAACCTTGCGCCTCTATACCTCCACCGACGTGATCGGCGTGGAGCTGGGCGGTGCGCTGAAAAATGTGATTGCCATCGCAGCCGGCATCGCGGCCGGGGTCGGGCTGGGATACAACTCGACGGCCGGCCTGATCACGCGCGGCATCGCCGAGATTACGCGGCTCGCCGTCGCATGCGGCGGGCGTCGCGAGACCCTGGGCGGCCTTTCCGGCATCGGCGACCTGGTGCTGACGTGCACAGGATCTCTTTCGCGCAACCGCACCGTGGGCGAAGCGCTGGGCCATGGTCGCAAGCTGCCGGAGATCCTCGAAAGCCTTGGCGGCAAGGTGGCCGAAGGCGTGCGGACTACGCGCGCCGCGCTTGGACTCGCGCGCAAGCACGGAGTGGAGATGCCGATCACCGAGCAGATGGAGCTGATTCTGGATGAAGGCAAGGAGCCGCGCGAAGCGATCCGCGAACTGATGCTGCGGCCCGGCAAAGGCGAGCACTGAGAGCCGGAAGACACAATTCCCGATCTCCCTCTGCAGCCATTAGCTCGTCCCGCTCTTGCTCAGCCACACAGATTCCATCTGCTCCAGCGACCGGCCTTTCGTCTCCGGCACAAAGCGTCCCATGAACAAGGCGGCAAGAATGCCCATGACGCCGTAGATCCAGTAAGCGAATCCATGCTTGAAGTGGTCAACCAGGTAGGGATTCTTGTCGAGAACGGGAAAGGTCCAGCTTACAAGGTAGTTGGCGATCCACTGCATCGCCACAGCCAGGGCCATGGCCTTGCCGCGAATCTGGTTGGGAAAAATCTCGCTCAAAAGCACCCAGGTCACCGGCCCCCAGGAAACGGCAAAGCCGGCCGTATACACCAGCATGCTGATCAGGGCGAAGATTCCCTTGCCGCCGAGCCAGAAGTCGGTGCCAAGAGAAATCATGCTCACCGCCATGATGAGGGCGCCGATGATCTGCAGCGGCTTGCGGCCCAGTCGATCCACCGTGAGAATCGCAACCACGGTAAAAGTGAGGTTGACCGCGCCGACAATGATGGTCTGGAACAGCGACGCGTTGGTGGTCAGGCCCATGCCCTCGAAAATATCGGTCGCGTAATAGAGCACGACATTAATGCCCACAAATTGCTGGAACACCGAGAGCATGACGCCAATGAAAATGACCAGCCCGCCAAAGGAAAGCATTTTCCCCGAGTGATGCTCGCTGAGCGATGCGCGGATTTCTGAAATCTCCCGCTCACACTCCTGCGGCGTCACGAGCTTTGACAACACTGCGCGTGCAGCGCTCTCATTGCCCCTCAGCATGAGGTAACGCGGGGTTTCAGGCACAAAAAAGAGCAGGACGAGGAACAGACCCGCGGGAATGCTCCCGGAAAGAAACATGTAACGCCAGCCGATGGAGTTGAGCCACGCATCGCCGCTCCCCGACTTCGAGATTCCGAAGTTGACGAAGTAAATCACCAGCATGCCGAAGATAATGGCGAACTGGTTCCAGGCAACGAGATTTCCGCGGACTTTGGCCGGCGCGATTTCAGCGATGTACATCGGAGACAACATGGAAGCCAATCCCACGCCGATCCCGCCGATGATCCGATACACAACGAAATTCACCATGTACCCCGCGCCGCCGTGACCAATGGGAGCAAATGGAAACTCAGGCGCCGATGCGCCCAAAGCGGAAACCAGGAAAAGCACGGCGGCGACGATCAATCCACGCTTGCGGCCGACGTGGGTGCTGACCCATCCGCCGACGAGGCCGCCGATAATGCAACCGATGAGCGCGCTCGAAACCACAAACCCGAGCAGCGAGCTTGCAGCGTTGGCCTGGGCCGGGTTGGCCAGATTGGCGAACCGCGGATCGATGAAATAGGCCTGCAGACTGCCCACCGCCCCGTTGATGACGGCGGTGTCATAGCCAAAGAGCAACCCGCCCAAGGTGGCAATCAGGGTGAGCAAAACGACATACGGATTCAATCGCGACATAGAGATCCTGGATCCACACGAATGCTGTTGGAGAATCGCAGATCATTGTAACCGCCGAACGTGGTGCCCTGTTTTGGACGGGCGAGAACTCCCGATTTGAGACCGGACCTTGCTTCGAGACCCAGCAAAGTTCGCCGAGAGCCTTGAAGGTAAGCTAGCCGCCGGCGATGGCGCCGATGATGAGCAACGGCTCCTTGCCGCCGGCAACCGCGTCGGGTAGAGGCTTGTCGGTCGGATCGAGCGAAAGGTCTTCTTCGCAGGCAAAGAAGCGGAGGAACGGCCGGCGCTTGAGGGTGTCATGATCGCGAATGGTTCCGGCGAGCATGGGATAGCGGGCCTCGAGGGCGTCGAGCACCGCGCCGATGGTCACAGGCGCGGGAACCTCGAGGGTGATCTCGCTGCCAACCTTCGCGAGATTGCGCAGGTGGTAGGGTAGCTGAACGCGAATGGCATGAGTGGGCATGGTCAGTGGTCAGACAATCAGGATCAGGGTTGTAATTCCCAGGTCTCATCCGCCGCGGCGGACGAGACTTGGGGTATCCGGTTTCTTTGAAACGGCGAGCCGCCGCCGCTCCGCCCGCAATGGCGCAGTCGTCGGGTCCACCTACGCGAGCGTCTGGACCTCGACCGACAGGACAGGCGGCAGCGTTTCGACGATCGCCTGCCACGCATCGCCTCCGTCGGGCGAGACGAAAACCTGGCCACCGGTAGTGCCGAAGTAGATGCCGCAGTCATCGAGACGGTCGACGGCCATGGAATCGCGCAGCACATCGACGTAGCAGTTCTTCTGCGGCAGGCCCTTGGTGAGAGCTTCCCATTCGTTCCCCCCGGTGCGGCTGCGGAAAACCTGCAGTTTGCCATCGATGGGGAAGTGCTCCGAGTCGCTCTTGATGGGAACAACGTAGATGGTTTCCGGCTCGTTCGCATGCACGTCGATCACAAAGCCGAAATCAGTGGGCAGGTTGCCGCTGATCTTGGTCCAGTTGTCGCCGGCATCGTCGCTGCGCATCACGTCCCAATGCTTCTGCATGAACAGCACGCCAGGCCGCGCGGGATGCATGGCGATATGGTGCACACAGTGGCCGACTTCGGCGGTCGGGTTGGGAATGTACTTCGAGTAGAGGCCCTTGTTGATCGGTTTCCAGCTTTTGCCGCCGTTGTCGCTGCGGAAAGCGCCGGCGGCTGAGATGGCGATATAGATGCGCTCCGGATCGGACGGATCGAGAATAATGCTGTGCAGGCACATGCCGCCCGCGCCCGGCTGCCATTTCGGACCGGTGTCGTGGCCGCGAAGTCCGGCCAGCTCGTGCCAGCTTTCGCCACCATCGTTGGAATGAAACAGGCCCGCATCTTCCACTCCGGCGTAGACGGCGTTGGCGTCGGTGAGCGACGGCTCAAGGTGCCACACCCGCTTGAACTCCCATGGATGCTGCGTGCCGTCGTACCACTGGTGGGTCGTGAGGGGCTTACCCGTTTCGGCCGAAGTGTCGTAGGGGAACCGGTTGCTCTTCACGGGAGGCCACTGCGGCGTCGCGTCTTCCGGCTTCACGCCGGGCTGAT
>Ga0335072_10016075_pt1 | contig 10611 bp, 7 predicted proteins | sample Lox_Sample_21_FD_206725 | JGI IMG/M metagenome (GOLD analysis project Ga0335072, IMG submission 206725) | Soil microbial communities from Loxahatchee National Wildlife Refuge, Florida, United States - Lox_Sample_2.1 | ecosystem: Environmental > Terrestrial > Soil > Wetlands | place: USA: Florida... | reverse complement strand
TGGCGGCCGGCGTGAAGGTCACGCTGACGGTGCAGGAGCCGCCGGCGGCGATGGAGGTGCCGCAGGTGCTGGTCTCGGCGAAGGCGCCGGTGGCGGCGATCGTGGAGACCGACGCGGCGGTGCTGCCGGGGTTGGACACCGTCACGGTCTGCGAAGAGCTAGTCGACCCGGTGACCTGGTTGCCGAACGACAGGCTGGACGGGGAGGCGGTCAGGGCGCTGCCGCCGGTGGAGGAGCCGCCGGGGAAGATCTCGATCTCGGAGGCCTGGGCGCCGTTTTGGACGCTGTTGGCGGTGAAGCTGTACTCGACGTACTGGTCGCTGGTGCCTGCCGGGAGCGCGATGGTGACGGTGTTGCCGGTGGCGGGGTTCCAGGTGTAGGTGGCCGAGGGCACCAGGGTGGTGAAGGCGGTGCCGTTGGCCGACCCCAGGATGGACAGGGTCTGGGTTCTGGTTGACCAGGCTGACGAGGGCGGCAGGTCGATGGTGGTGGAGCCGAGGGCCTGCACCGACCCGAGGTTGACGGTGATGGTGGAGGGCCAGGCGCCGTTGGTGGCTTCCCAGTAGGTGCTGGTGTTGCCGTCGGTGACGTTGGACGGGACGTAGCCTTGGGTGTAGCTGGACGCGGTGACGGCGGCGCCCAGGGCCAGGTTGGTGGTGGAGGACGCGGTCCCGGTGCCGGACAGCGCCACGGTCAGCGGGCTGGACGGCGCGCTGGACGCCACCGTCAGGGAGCCGCTGGCCGTCCCGGCCGCGGCCGGCGCGAACGCCACCGAGACCGTGCACGACCCGTTAGCCGCGATCGAGGACCCGCACGTGTTCGTCTGGGTGAACGGCCCGGAGACCGCCAGCTGCGAGACTGACACCGCGCTGCTGTTGGGGTTCGACACCGTCACCGTCTGCGTGCCGGTGGTTGACCCGACCGTCTCGCTGCCGAACGACAGGCTGGACGGCGACGCCGTCAGCGCGGCCGTCGGGCCGCTGCCGGCCCCGGTGCCCGCCAGCGCCACCGCCAGCGGGCTGGACGGGGCGTTGGACGCCACCGACAAGGACCCGGTGGCCGACCCGGACGCGGTCGGCGTGAACGTCACGCTGGCCGTGCACGACCCGCCTCCCGCGATCGAGGACCCGCAGGTGTTCGTCTCCGCGAACGGCCCGCTGGCCGAGACCGAGGAGACCGACACCGCGGTGCTGTTCGGGTTGGACACGGTGACCGTCTGCGCGCTGCTGGTCGACCCGACCGTGGTGCTGGCGAACGACAGGCTCGACGGCGACGCCGACAGCGCGCTGGCCGGGCCGGTGCCGCCGCCGGAGCCGGGGAAGATCTCGAACTGCGATAGCTGGGCGGCGTCCCAGCCGGTGTTGGCGGTGAACGACAGCTCGACGTACTGGGCGCTGGTCCCCGACGGCAGGCTGATCGTCACCGTGTTACCGGTCGACGGATTGAACGTGTACCCAGCCGACGCCACGACCTGGGAGAACGACGAGCCGTTGGTCGAGCCGAGGACCGACAGCGTCTCGGTTCTGGTCGCCCAGGACGACGAGTTCGGCAGGTCCAGGGTGATCGACCCAACCGACCACACCTGGCCCAGGTTCACCGTGATCGTCTGCGGGTAGGCGGCACCGTCGCTGCTCTCCCAGTAGTTACTGAGGTTGCTGGTATCGCCGTTGGTCACGTTCGACGGCACATAGTCATCCTCGTAGCTGCTCGCGGTGACTGACTGGTTCAGCGCCAGGTTGGTGGTTGACGTGACGCCGGTACCGGAGAGTCCAACGGTGAGCGGGTTGTTGTTCGCGTTGCTGTTCACGGTCAGGGTGCCGGTATTGGTCGCCGCCGTGGGCGTGAACTTGACCGTCACCGTGCAGGAGCCGTTGACCGCGATCGTCGTGCAGTTGTTGGCCTGGCTGAAGGCCCCGGTCACCGCGACGCTGGAGACGGTAGCGGAGGTGGTGCCCGTGTTGGTCACCGTCACCGTCTGCGTGGCCGCGGAGGAGCCGACCAGGGTGGCGGGGAAGGACAGGCTAGCCGGGGAGGCGCTCAGCACCGGGCCTGGTGCCGTGCCGGTACCGGACAGGCTCACCGTGTTGGTAATGCCGCCGGCGTTGATCGAGACGCTCCCGGTGCTGGTGCCAGTCGTTGTCGGCGAGAACGTCACGTTGACGGTACACGAGCCGTTCGCCGCGATCGACGAGCCGCAGTTGTTGGTCTCGGCGAAAGGACCAGTGGCCGAGATGGACGAGACCGACGCGGCCGAACTGTTCGAGTTGGTGACCGTCACGCTCTGCGCGGCGCTGGTGGTGCCGGTCAGTTGCGAGCTGAAATTCAGCGCGCCCGGGCTCACCCCGATGCCGCTGGAGTCGCTGTACGGCGGGTAGACCGGCGTCGGCGCGTCGCCGACGGCGCAGCCCGCCGGGTCGATGCCGGAGTCGCCGCTGACCTCGGTAACCGCGAAGCCGGTGCCCTCGCAGTTGTAGCTCGGGTCGTTGCCCTCGTTGGCCTGGGCCACGCCGGTCGCGGTCACGTTGGTGAACGAGGCCGTGCCGGGCGTCTGCTCTTGCAGGGCGAAGGTGCCGGTCCCGATGATGGACACGTTACTGAGGTTGACGTTGGTGATCGTGCCCTCGACCCACTGGACGGCCTCGAACGGGCTCTGCTCGATCAGCGCGTTGGTCACGTTGACCGGGCCGCCGCCCCAGGTCTGGTCGGCGTCGAACCACAGCGCGCCCACGCCGAACTGCCAGTTCGGATCGAGCTGGCCGTCTCTGATCATCGTGTTGTTGGAGATGGTGGTCAGGCCCAGGGGAGTAGAGGTGAACCGCTGCGCCGCGGTGATGCCGCCGCCCTGGAGAATCCCGGTGTCCTCCACCAGGTTGCCGGTGACGGTGTTGTTGTTGCCGCCGTAGACCGCGATCCCGTTGGCCAGTTGCTGCTGCTGGAGGGTGTTGTTAGAGATCGTGATGCCGGAGTCGGCCCCGATGGTGGAGTCGGACCAGAGCGCGATGCCGTCATCGCCGGAGTTACGGACCTCGTTGTTGGTGACGGTGGAGTTGGTGACGCCGCCGTGCAGGTTGATGCCGTCGGCCATCGTGTCGCGGATCCGCATGCCCTCGATGGTCAGGCCGGTCATCGGGCCATCCAGCCAGACGCCGACCTTCGTGTGCTCGATCCAGATGTTCGCGATGGTCGAGTTGCTGTACGCGCCGCCGATGCCGTTCGTCGCGCAGCTATCGCAGCGCTCATTGACCTGGCCGGAGATCGCGAAGTCCTGCAGGGTCACGCCGGTGCTCGGGTTCGGCGCGGCGTTACCGTAGAACCCGGGCGCGGTGCCGATGATGGTGGAGTACCACATCCCCGCGCCCTCGATCGTGATGTTATTCGGGACGCTGATGTGGCCGGGGATGTTGTAGCTGCCCGGCGGGATCCACACCGTGCCGCCCGCGCCCGCCGCGGTGATCGCGTTGGCGAAGGCGGTCGAGGAGTCGTTCACGCCGGTCGGGTCGGCCCCCTCACTCACCACTGACACCGAGCCCGCGGGCTGCGAGAGCGCCGCTGGGACATCCTCGAAGTCGGCCAGGTTGATCGTGTAGGAGGACGCGGTGTCCTCCGAGTCGACCTCCAGCTTGAACTGGGTGCCCGCCTGATAGGTGGCGCCGAGCAGCTCGTGCACCTCGTCGTACATGTGGTGCGGGCCGGTGCCTGGCGTCCTGGTGTACGGGTAGCCGCCGTAGTACCAGCTGAACTCGTTGGTCAGGGTGAGGTCGGCCTGCTTGGTGCCGTTGATGTACAGCGACAGCGGGGCGGTGTAGACCGACCCGTCTGAGGTGTCCGGGATGCTGTAGCGGATGTCGATGGAGTTAGTCGCCACCGGGGTGGTGAAGGTGACGTACTGGCCGGAGCCGCTGCCCGCGAGCGTGACGGCCTCGCGGCCGACCGCCTCGTCGGCGAGCTGGCCCTGGGTGTAGCTCGGGCCGATGACCGTGCCGCTGGTGGGGGAGTTCTGAGCTAGGACTTCGGCATAGGGCAGGCTCGCGCCGCTGCCGCCGGTCGCCGTTGCCGCTAGCGCTGGCTGGACGGCGAGCGCTGCGGCGCCCGCGGTTGCCAGCGAGACGGAACAGAAGCCCACGAGGAGCATCCGCCTCAGTCTTCGAACGGAGTGGAACACCGTTGATCCTCTCGACGGGGAGAGCCGGGCCTGCCGGGGGGTAACAGGCCCGGGGCGACAGATGAAACGCCACCGACACAGACGCTAAACTGACAGATAACCCTTTGCAATATCTCGATCTAAAAGAGCAAGACTCTTACTGATCGGAGCAAGGATCGGCTGAAGGCCTGGAAGAAGGAAAAGCCGACACCAGGGGACACGGGTGACGGCAACAGTGCTGCTACAGCGCGACTAGCCGCGCGCCGCGCCGAGCCAGGCCAGCACCGCCTCGGTGTCGGCGCCGAGGCGAGCCGCGCGCGGCGCGGTCGCCGGGGTGCGGGGCGGGAGGACCCGCTGCGCCCGGCCCAGCGCGGCGCACCACACGGTGCCGTCCGGTGCGATCTCGTGCGCGCCGTGCGCAGGCAGGCTCGCGGCGGCGAAGTTCGCCGCCACGGCGCGCATCGGCAGGTCGATCAGCTCCCCGCCGCCTGCCGCCAGTGACCGCGCGACGGCGAGCGCGCCGCACGCCCCGGTCAGCGGGTCGGCGATCGCGTCCGCGCAGAACACCGGCTCACCCTGGCCCCAGTGACGGCCGGTCCAGCCGACTAGCCCGCCGGCGACCGCCGCGTCATCGCCGAAGGCGACCAGATCCGGCTCGTCGCGGCCGTGCCCGGTGATGCTGAGCCATACCTGGCCCGGCTTGTGCGCGATCATCTCCGGCGCCACCCCCAGCCCGGCCAGCGCGCGCGGCCGGGAGGCCTCGATGACGATGTCGGCGCTGGCCAGGAGTGCGCTGAGTGCGGCCCTGCCCTCGACCGTTCCGAAGGGGAGTGCGATGCTGCGGTGCCCGGCATGAAGCCAGTCGTAGAACCGCTGGTCGCCGGACCGCGCGCCGTCCGGGCGATCGGCCGACTCGACCTTGATGACCCGCGCCCCGGCCAGCCCGAGCAGCCGCGCGCAGAGCGGCCCCGCCCACATGGCGGACAGGTCGGCGACCACCGCGCCGTCCAGGCGGGCCGCGCCGGAGGAGGCGGGGGGCGCGGGGAGAATGGGCGCCGCGATGCGGGTGGTGCGCCACGGCGGCCAGCGGGCTTGCGGGTATTCCCGTGGCAGGGCGGAGGCCGGGATGCCGAGCAACTGGGCCGCGCCCGCCACCTCGTGAGCAGGCCTGGCCAGCGCCGCCGACGCGAGCGCGGTCCAGGGGTCTTCGGCGGCCGGGACGCGGCCGGATCCAAGGACGCCGAGCAGCGCGGGGAGGGCCGCCACGTCAGCCTCCCGGCTCAGCGTCACGGCGCACCAGCCGTCGGCCGACCGGAGCAGCCGGGTTGACCCGCCCGCCGAGACCCGCCCCTGCCGGGTGAGCCCGGTGATCGCGGCGCGCCCGGCGATCAGCTCGGCGGGGTCGGCCCGGACCTCCTGCCCGGTGGTTCGCGTGGCAGTCGCGAGTTCCCTGGCGACCCGCTCCAGGACCGCGAGGCCCGCCGCCGGCGACGCTACGGGCGGCCCGTCGGGGAAGCCGGTGAGTGCCATCCCGCCAGACGCCGCCCAGTCCAGGACGGCGCAGTGTTCCTGAACGGTACGGCGCTCCTGAACAGTACGGCCCCCTAGCGCGCCCACGGCTAATGCCGGCGGGCTCAGTGGTGGGCGTGCCCGTCCTGGTGCGCGGCGATCTGCGCCCGCACGTCTTCCATGTCGAGATCGCGGACGGCCTTGATGACCTGCTCAAGTCCGGCGGCCGGCAGGGCGCCCGGCTGGGAGTACACGAGGACGCCGTCGCGGAAGGCCATCAGCGTGGGGATGGAGGCAATCTGGAACTCCCCGGCGAGACCCTGGTTGGCGTCGGTGTCGATCTTCCCGAACGTGATGTCCGGGTGAGTCTCGCTCGCGGCCTCGAACACCGGGCCGAACGCGCGACACGGGCCGCACCATGACGCCCACCAGTCGACGAGGGTAATGCCGTCGGTGGTGACCGTCTTCTCGAAGCTATCCTCGGTCAAGGCGACAGTGCTCACTGACTCTCCTATGTCCTTGGCGGGAACTTCGATCCCGCGCTCGCGGTATAACGCGCTGCGGCCCACGGCATTCCCGGGCACTGCGCGTGCTCGTTTCGTAACGAGAGCGCGCTGGGCACCACCGGGTCCGCGCTGCTCCACGGGAAGTTAATCCACCGGTCAGTGGGCCGCCACACGTAATGGGCCTTGATGCTGGACCACGGCTTCTCATAGATGACCGCGGTCCGCGACTCGGCCACGTAGTCTCGCACGAAGTCGTGCACCAGTTCGAGCGTCTTGCCCGAGTCGGCGACGTCATCGGCGATCAGGACCTTTTTGGCCGAGAAGTCGACCGCCTGCGGTACTGGCGGCAGCATCACCGGCATGTCCAGCGTGCTGCCCACCCCGTTGTAGAACTCGACGTTGATGACGTGCAGGTTCTTGACCGACAGGGCGTACCCGAGAGCCGCCGCCAGGAAGAACCCGCCGCGTGCGATCGCCAGGATCAGGTCGGGCCGGAATCCGTCGTCGGCGATGACCTGCGCCAGTTCCCGGGACGCGGCGCCGAAGTCTGTCCAGCTGAGCTCTTCCCACTCGCTCGTCATGCTCGGACCATACATCCCGCCCCGGGCCCGCTCCACCCCGCCCGCCGCGGCGCTTTCCCGCTTGCCCTCGGCCAGCGTATCCGGCGAGAATATTGTTCTCTTTTATTCAGAACGGACTATCTCATCCTGGCAAGGAGACCCGCCGATGCAGGGACTAAAGGACAAGGTGGCGATCGTCGCGGGGGCGGCGACCGGGCTTGGCGCGGCGTCGGCGCGGCGGCTGGCCCAGGAAGGCACCCGCGTCGTTGTGGGAGACGTGAACCTGGCCGGTGCCGAGCAGACCGCGGCCGCGCTCAGGGAACTGGGCGGCGACGCGGTCGCCGTCGCCTTCGACATCTCCTCCGACGAGTCGGTGCGCTCCCTGGTCGCCGCCGCCGTGGCCGCTTACGGGGGCGTGGACCTCGTCCACGTCAACGCGGGCGCGATGGACATGACCCGCCATGACAGCGACGTGGCGGAGATCGACCTGGACGTCTGGGATCGGACGATTGCCGTCAACCTGCGCGGCCACATGCTGGTCACCAGGCACTCGGTGCCCGTGCTGCTCGCGCGGGGCGGCGGGGCGATCGTCTACACCTCGTCCGTCGCCGCGTTCACTGGCGAGGCGACCCGGCCCGCGTACTCCGTGACCAAGGCCGGCATTAACGCCCTCATGCGGCACGTCGCCCAGCGGTGGGGCCGCGACGGCATCCGCGCCAACGCCGTCGCCCCCAGCCTGATCGTCACCGAGAAGATGCGCGCTCTCGCTCCCGAAGGCCTGCTTGAGGGCAGGCTCGCGATGACTCCAAGCACCCGGCACGGCGAGGAGTCCGACGTGGCGAGCATGGTCGCCTACCTGATGTCCGACGAGGGCTCATGGATCAACGGCCAGGTCATCAACATCGACGGCGGCCGGGTCATGCGATAGCGGGCTCCTAGCGGTTGGGGAGGGTCGGCTGGATCGCCATGGCCATCAACCGCACGTTGATCGCCTGGGCGTCCTCGAAGTTGTACATCCGGCCGTACCTGGGCCGCAGCCGGTCCATGATGCGCGGGACCGCCTCCTCGACCGCCCGCGCCCGCGCGGCGGCCCACTCGCCGACCGCGCCCGCCAGGAACGGGTTACCGCCAGCCTGGCCGGGCTGTTCGATCCCGGCGATCGCGCGGCCCCGCAGGTAGAACCCGAAGTGGTTATCGAGTTCCCGCAGCAGCCGGTCCCTGGCCGCCTCGTCGAGGTCGTCCAGGTAATCGGTCTGCGACAAGTCCGGGGTGGCGTCGGGTCGCGGGCACTCCTCGCGGACCAGTGCGGCCACCTCGTCCAGGTACCTGAGGTAGAAGTCAAAGTCGGACTTCTCGCCGACGTTGCCGTGCCCCCCGGAGAACCAGTCGAAGTCGAGGTCCCGGGCGAACCGCAGGTTGGCCAGGAACAGCACGACCGGCTCCTGCCCGGCCAGGCCACCGAACGGCAACTGGTCGATGTTGATCAGGTCGGCCGAGTGACCGACCCGCTGCTGGGGCAGCAGCCACACGCAGTGGTCGGGGGAGTGGCCGGGCCGGGGCAGCCCGCGCAGCCGTAGCTCGGTTCCCTCGAACTCGGCGATGCCGTCTGGCCACTGGACGACGTCGGTGGGCAGCGGCAGGTCGCTGCCAAAGCTCTCCATCCAGGCCGCGGTGTGCTCGCTGGCGATCACCCGCAGCGGGTAGCCGAGCAACTCCTGGAGCTCGCGCGCGCCTCCCACGTGGTCGGCGTGGAAGTGCGAGTAGCAGACCGCCGTGACCGGCAGGCCGGTCACCTCCCGCACGGCCTTGAGGATCGCCGTCGCCGAGCCGAGTGGCACGTCGAGGAGCAGGACGCCGTCGTTCCCCACGTAGAAGAGCGCATTGTAGAACTGCCGCGAGACCCACCAGACGCGATCGGTGACCCGCTGGAGGGTGTACTCGGTCATGACGTTGCGCGGGAACAGGTGCGAGACTCGCTGCCCCGGCATAAGCAGTCGCGTGGCCGACGGCTCAACGTAGTCGGCACCGGTTATCGAGACAGGCTCCCGCGCCCACCCGTCGCGCATCTCGAAAGTCATGCCCGGATGCTCCCGCCGCCTGTGCACCGGGTCAATGGCGCCCGGCACCAGCGGGGCCAGGGAAAGTTATGCCACGCCGCCAGGCGTGGACGCACTGCCCGCAGGCACTGCCTGAAGGCCCGGCCTGTCCTGGTAGCGACATTATCTTGAAGGCTTTTGCACAGTATGACGTGCAAGAGTCTTCACAACCAGAAAAGTCTTCGAAACACGGAGCACACGGGCCTCATAGGCAGCGCTGGCCCTGCCGAGGGCTAGGCGGCGCGAGAGGTAAACGGCACTGGGACATAAGCCGCCCTCGGACACCAGGAACGTGCCTTCTCCCCAGCTGATGCGGCGAGCCTGACCACTGGGCCAGTCGGACAGGAGGTGGCGGCGGCCGGCGCCGATTTTGCCGGCCTGGAACACGGAGAGGCTCCCGTCGGTGAAGGCGGCCGCTTCTGCCTCGGTGACCGGCATGATCGTGGTGTACTGCGGGTCATCGCCGCCGGACCAGTCGATGAACTCGGTGAAGATGCGGATGAAAGGCTGCGAGCAGGCGCGGCAGCGCACGATACGCACGATGAAGTGCGGGTCGTCCACAATCGGCGCTTCCGTGTCTACGTCATGCCGGAAGTGCTGCCATGCCGCCTCGGCATCCTCGCGGGAGCAGGCCCCGCACCCGAAGTTCACTAATCAGCCGTGAAATCGTGGCCGGTGGTGCTGTCGATGTAGTCCGGGATGTCGCCCTCATGGCGGTCGCCGGTGGACAGGGTCTCGCGCGGCTCGAACATCATGATCGTGGCGCCGAATCCCGATGGTTTATGCTCGGTGCCCTTCGGCACGACGAAGATGTCGCCACTGCCCAGCGTCACCGCGCGCTCGCCTTCAGCGTCCCGGATCGAGACGTCGAAGCGGCCGCTCAGGACGAGGAAGAACTCGTCGGTGCCCTCATGGACGTGCCATACGTAATCGCCGTCCGCGTGGGCGATCTTCACGTCGTAGTCGTTGACCCGCCCGACAATCCGCGGGCTGTAGATCTCGGCGAAGCTCGCGAGCGCCTGCTCCACGTTGACCGGCTCGGGGATGGTCGTCATGGCTAGGCGAAGAGCTCGCTGATGGCGGAGACGCGCAGGGAGCGGTGCAGCCAGGTTTTGAGCGTCTCTAGGTCCGCGCAGCCGAGTATGAGCGCGCGGTCGGCGTCCCCCATGCTGATCCCCCGGTCGTCCAGGATCGTGACGATGGACGTTGCCTGACCTTCTGCGCGTCCCTCCTCGCGCCCTTCCTCGCGCCCTTCCTCGCGACCCTGCAGGCGCAGCTGCGACGGGTAGGGGTAAGCGCTAGCAGCCATCAGCTTCCTCCAGAACTCTCGTGCGGGAGTATCTCCCAGCCCGGCCTCCGTGAACTCGGACAGGACGGCCGCACTCTCTTTGTCGATCTCGGAAAGCGCCGTGTGCAGTACCTCCAGTATGTCACCGAAGTCCTGCGCGCGGCTCTGCGTCATCGCGGCTAGAGCCGCGAACGGGACGTCGTCCCTGGCCTGATCCAGGCGGGTGATCGCTGGAGTGTTGTCCGGGCCCAGCACTATCGCGTATGTCTGGACGCAGGGGATTCCGGGCGGCCCGATCGTGATCGGCCTGCGTGCCCACTCGGCGGTCTTCTGCTTGCTGGTGACTACTACGAGCATCACCTGGCACTTGTGCTTGGTGTGCAGGAAAGTGGCGTAGTACGGCCACCGGTAGCTGATCTCCCGGTCCTCTTCGGTCTGGGATTCCACGATGATGATGAAGCGCTCCTTCCTGCCCTCCACGAGGAACTCGCCCAGCAACGCTGAGTCGCCA
>Ga0335072_10016071_pt1 | contig 10613 bp, 6 predicted proteins | sample Lox_Sample_21_FD_206725 | JGI IMG/M metagenome (GOLD analysis project Ga0335072, IMG submission 206725) | Soil microbial communities from Loxahatchee National Wildlife Refuge, Florida, United States - Lox_Sample_2.1 | ecosystem: Environmental > Terrestrial > Soil > Wetlands | place: USA: Florida... | reverse complement strand
ACTGCCCGGAAGCCTGCGTCCGGGCGCTGGCCAGGGCGGCCGCCTACGGTGAATGGCGCGCCGAATCCAGCGGCGAGATACCCGCGTTCAGGGATGTGGCGGCTGGTCCCGTCCGCGAGCTCGTGCGCCGCTTCCTCGCCAAGGTGCCCGGCGGCTGGCTTTCGCCCGACGAAGTCGCGGCTGTCCTCACGTCATACGGGATAGCGCCCGTGCCGCTCGTCCGCGTGAAGACCCTCGATGAGGCAGTCGCCGAGGCCAGCCGGGCCGGCCTGCCTGTCGTGCTGAAGGCTGACGTCAGCGGCCCGGCTATCAACGCGGAGGCAGGCTCCGTCCGGCTCAACCTGCGGACGGAGGCCGACGTCCGGGCCGCTTACGAAGAGCTCACGACGCAGTTCGGCGCCGGCCTTCAGCGCATCTGGCTCCAGCCGATGATCAGTGGCGGGACCGAAGTCCTCGTCGGCGTCGCGGATGACCACATGTTCGGTCCACTGATCGTCTTCGGGCTCGGTGGCGAGGCCGCCAAGGTGGTCGGGGACCGCGCCGCCCGGCTCGCGCCGCTCACCACCACCGACGCGGACAGGCTCATCAACTCGCTGCGCGCCGCGCCACTGCTGCTCGGGCAGCGCGGCGCCCCGGCCGTCGATGCGGACGCGCTGCGCGGCCTGCTGCTGCGGGTATCGCGGCTGGCGGAGGACCTGCCGGAGATCACCGAACTGAGCCTCGGCCCAGTCATCGCCCGCCCCGACGGCGCGTTCATCCTGGACGCCCGGATCAAGCTCATGCCCTGCGAGCCCAGGGATCCGTTCCTTCGCCGTTTGCGCTGACAGGCCTTCGCCAGCGCTAGCAGCCTGCCGATGAAGGGCTGGCCGTGCCGTTGGTCCCCAGGCCAGGGGCCTGATGGCCCTGACCCGGCCCGTGCCGCCGGCTAACAGTCGGAGATGGCTTACGGCAGGTACCCGGGGCATGTGACTTCGGTCCTGGTGCCTACCATGATGAGGTGGAAGCGACGGGGCCGGGGGGCCTGCCGCCTCATCTACAGCTGGATGACCTGCTGGCTGAGCTTCAGCCCAGCTCCAGGCGGGTGCCTGCTGCCCGGGACCGGATGCGGGGCCTGCTGGAGGCGGTCATCATGATCGGCTCGGGCCTAGAGCTTGAGGCGATGCTCTACCGCATCGTCAAGGCCGCGATCGACTTGGTCGACGCGAAGTACGGCGCGCTTGGCGTCATTGGCGAGGACCGGCAACTTGCCCAGTTCATTCCGGTCGGGATCAGCGACGAGGACATCAGCAGGATCCATCACTGGCCCGAAGGGCGAGGCGTTCTCGGCTTGCTCGCCAAGAACCCGCACCCGCTGCGGCTCGCGGAGATTTCACGCCATGCCGAGTCGTCCGGGTTCCCGGCTGGCCACCCGGTGATGCGCACGTTCCTCGGCGTCCCGGTCCGGGTTCGGGACCAGTTGTTCGGCAACCTGTACCTGAGTGAAAAGCGCGGTGGCGAGGAGTTCACCGAAGACGACGAGACGATCCTGGTCGCCCTCGGCTCAGCGTCCGGCATCGCGATCGAGAACGCGCGGCTATACGAGGAAGCCCGCCGCCAGCAGCGCTGGGTCCGGGCCAGCGCCCAGGTCACCACCGAGCTCCTGTCAGGCGACAGCACGGCCGCCGTCCTCACCACCCTCACGCGGCAGGCCAGGGAACTGTCGTCGGCTGACGTCGTCGCGCTGGAGGTGCCGGACGCTGAGGGAAAACGGCTCGTCGTGACGTGCGCTGAGGGGGACGGCGCGGAACAGGTGCGCGGCCTGGTGATCCCGGTGGCTGAGTCACTGGCCAAGACCGTACTGGCCACCGGCGAGCCGCTGGCCGTTGCCGACCTCGCCAGTGAGCGGGGCACGACCCAATCCGTGCGCATCGCGATGTCCCATATCGGGCATGTCGTGCTGTTCCCAGTCGGCCCGTCCGGCAACGTGCGTGGCGTGCTCGTCGTCGGCCGCCGGGCTGGCGGCCCACCGTTCTCCCCCGGCGCCACCGCGCTGGTCTCATCGTTCGCCGCCCAGGCCGGGGTGGCCCTGGAACTGGCGGCGCAGCGGGCCGAGGCCGAGCGCCTGCTGGTCTACGAGGACCGCGACCGGATCGCGCGGGACCTGCACGACCTGGTCATCCAGCGGCTCTACGCCACGGGCATGGCGCTTGAGGGGACGATGCCGCTCGCCAGCCGGACCGAGGTCAGGGACCGGATCAGGAACGCGGTCGATGCGATGGACGACACGATCAAGGACATCCGGGCGTCGATCTTCGCCCTGCAGGCCCGCGGCCCCGGCAAGGAGCTCGCGCTGCGCTCGGATATCTTCGCGCTAACGGACGAGATGACCCCGGTGCTCGGGTTCGCCCCCACGCTCCGGCTCGGCAGCAGGCTTGATGCCAGCCTGCCCCCCGCACTGGCCGACAACGCCCTCGCCGTCCTCCGCGAGGCGCTCTCCAACGTGGCCCGGCACGCGCGCGCCAGCAAGGCTGACGTCACCGTGGACGCTGACGAGGGGCACCTGACCATCACCGTCCGCGATAACGGCCGCGGCTTCCATCCCGGAGATCGCCGCAGCGGGCTAGCCAACATGACGCAGCGAGCACGGGACCTCCACGGCGATCTCACGGTCTGTTCCGGCGCCGACGGCGGCACGGTACTGGCCTGGCGAGTCCCCGTCGTTACCGAGCCCGAGGAGGGAAACCCGTAGCCGCGGATTCCGAAGGGTACGCGGGGGCGCCGCGCCCCGACGCGCTGTTGCCCGCGCTCAGCGAAACCCAGCTCGCGATCCTGCGTGAGGTCGGACGCGAGTGGGGCCGGGTGTGTGCCGGGCCGGAGGCGTGGCGGCGGGCGCTGCCCATCGATCCTTCACTCGGCGAGTATCCCGAGGCGAGCGAGTTCGTTCCTGTCCGGTTTACCCGGTTCGTTCCCGTCGCCGGGCGCGACGGGCAACTGCCCGCCATCGAGACCACCCGCGCGGCCGAGACCCCGCAGTCCGCGGGGGCACGAGCCGCCCAGGCGCTCATCCGCTTGCTCATCGGCCCGCCACTGGACGCCAGCGCGATCGCGGTGGAGCGGATGCGCAAGCTCGTCGCGCTGCCCGTGCTGTCGGCAGACGCGCTGTCCTCGGTCGCCTACGGCCCAGAAGCGCTCCTGACGATCCTGGTCCTGGCTGGGACTGCGGGGCTGCGGTACGCACTGCCCGTCGGCGGGGCGATCGTCTTCCTGATGCTCGCCGTGGGAATTTCCTACCGGCAAACCATCAGGGCTTACCCGCAAGGGGGCGGTTCGTACATCGTCGCCAGCCAGAACCTCGGCCGCGTCCCTGGCCTGATCGCCGCGGCGGGGCTGCTGATCGACTATGTCATGACCGTCGCCGTCTCGATCGCGTCGGGAGTGGCCGCCATCACCTCGGCCTTCCCGTCGGTGCGGGCGGCCACGATGACGATCGGCCTTGGCGTGATCGTGGTCCTCCTGGCCGGGAACCTGCGCGGGGTGCGTCAGGCAGGCGCCCTGTTCGCCGCGCCGACGTACGCGTTTATCGCGGCCATTGCCGCCCTGGTGGTCGTCGGCCTGGTGCACGCGGCGGGCCACGGGTTCCGGCCCGTCCCGGTTCATCACCTGACCGTCATCCAGGGCGTCAGCGTCCTGCTCGTCCTGCGCGCGTTCTCGTCAGGTGCCACCGCCATGACCGGCATCGAGGCCGTCTCCAACGCGGTGCCCGCCTTCAGGCCCCCGGAGTGGCGGAACGCCCGGGTCACGCTTGGCTGCATGATCGGGCTGCTCATCGCGATGTTCGCCGGCGTCCTTGTGGTGGCCCGGCTCGCCGGGGTTGTTCCCGAGGCCAGCCAGACCATGCTGTCCCAGCTTGCGCACCTTGCGTTCGGCGACGGGCCCGGGTACATCCTCATCCAGGCGACCACCGCGGCGGTGCTCCTGCTGGCCGCGAACACCTCCTACAACGACTTCCCCCGGGTACTGTTCCTGATGGCCCGCGACCGGCAGGCTCCGCGTTCGTTCCTGCACATCGGCGACCGGCTGACCTTCCGCAACGGCATACTGCTGCTGTCGGTGGCCGCGGCGGCCGTCTACATTGCCTTCGGCGGCCGGACCGAGACCCTGCTGCCGCTGTACGCAGTCGGCGTTTTCCTGGCCTTCACCTTGTCCCAGGCCGGCATGGTCATGCACTGGCGGGCGCATCGTGACGAGCCGCACTGGCGGCGCAGCCTGGCTTTTAGCGCCAGCGGAGGGATGCTCTCTGGCGTCGTGTTCGTCATCGCGGGCGTCACCAAGTTCACCGCGGGCGCATGGGTCGCCGTGGTTTTCATCGTGGTGATCGTGATGATCGCGCTGCGCATCCGCACCCTCTACGACCAGGCAGGAGCCCACCTCGCGCTGCGCCCTGAGGAAGTGACCCTGCCAGCGTCTCCGCTGGCGCCGGCGACTCCGCCTTCCCCCCGGCCACCCCTGCCGGGAAGCACGGTGGTCCGCCCACCAGGCCCCGACCCGGAGACGGTCGAGCATCCCGAGCAGGTCAGCAACCTCATCGTCGTCCCGGTCGCCGGCCTTGACCGGCCCGCCATGCGAGCGCTGGCCTACGCTGCCAGGCTCGGCCAGCCCGTGTTCGCCCTGCACATAAGCCCCACCGCCGACGAAGCCGCGAGATTTCGCGGCTACTGGCAGGTGTGGGGGGACCACCTGCCCTTGGAGATCATCGTCTCTCCGCATCGCGCCCTGGTGGCCCCGCTGGTGAACTATCTCTGGTCGTTGTACCGGCAACGGCCAGACCTGACGCTGACGGTGGTCGTGCCGGAGATCGTTGTCACGCGCTGGTGGCACCAGATCCTGCACGACCACATCGCCCGACGGCTACGCCGCGCGTTGCAGCCCCTGCCCGGGGTGGTTGTCACCAGCGTTCCGTTCCACCTGCTACCCGCCGGCCGACGGGAGCAGCGGCGCCATGACGGGAACAACGACCCTGGCCCGGCCGCCGGGGCGCACTTACCCCGGCTGTGCTCAGGAGCCTGGCTGTCCGGCCGCCAGCCGAACGTGCTCGACCACGGTGCCAGAGGAAGGGAAGAACGAGCTTTCGTGCCCGTCGGTCCACCGCACCAGGTACGGCGGTGAGCCATCCGCGCCATGCACTTCGGTAATCACGCCCTGGCGATCAGCGTCGCCGACGTGGTGTCCCTTGACGATCAGCTCGTCACCAGCTACAGCTTTCATAACTCCCCCTGTCCGCACGGAACCCCTTATTTCACCGGTTGCTAGCGGCCACGAGAAAATCCTGGTGTGCGGCCAGTTAGCTCCAGGTTGGTGGCCATCGTTTCTCCAGTCCTGTGGCCATTGAGGGCCCGGGTGCGTGGCCAGTTCTCCCGCCGGTTTACGGCGTGTCGTGATGTTGGTGGTCCCTCCGGTGTGGATGGGTTTGAGGTGGTTCGCCTTACCCATCGGTGTCCGGAGGGACCCATGGCCAAGTCTGGCAGGGAGATCATGGAGATTTTCGAGGCGTTTGACCTCACGGGAACGGCCTGGTCAGCGGCGCAGCTGACCGGGTGCGATGCGAAGACGGTCGCCCGTTACGTGGCGGTCCGGGAGGCCGGCGGGGACCCGCTGGCGAAGATGGCAAGGCCGCGGCTGATCGACGCGTTCATGCCGAAGGTCGAGGAGCTGGTCGACCGGTCGAAGGGGAAGATCCGGGCGGACGTGGCGCACCGGAAGCTGGCGGCGATGGGCTACCGGGGGTCGGAGCGGTCGACGCGGCGGGCGGTCGCGGAGGTGAAGGAGGCCTGGCAAGCGGGCCGGCGCAGGCGCTACCGGCCGTGGGTCCCGGAGCCGGGAATGTGGCTGCAGTGGGACTGGGGAGAGGGACCGGCGGTGGGCGGCCGGCGGACGCAGCTGTTCGCGGCGTGGCTGGCCTGGTCGCGGTTCCGCGTCGTGATCCCCGCGTGGGACCAGCAGCTTGGCACGCTGACCTGGTGCATCGACCAGGCGCTGCGCGCCGTGGGCGGGGCGCCGACCTACCTGCTGACCGACAACGCGCGCACCGTCACGGTGGACCATGTGGCCGGGATCCCGGTGCGGCACCCGGAGATGGTGGCGCTGGGCCGGCATTACGGCTGCAAGGTGGAGACATGCGTGCCGTTCGACCCGGAGTCCAAGGGCGGGGTCGAGGCGACGGTGAAGATCGCCAAGGCCGACCTGGTTCCCTCGGGCGCGAACCTGCTGCCGGCCTATGGCAGCTTCGCCGGCCTGCAGGAGGCATGCCTGGAGTTCTGCGGCCGGGTCAACGGCCGGGTGCACCGGGAGACTGCGGCCGTCCCGGCGGGCCGGCTGGCCGCGGAGCGGGAGATGCTGCACCCGCTGCCAGGCGATCCCTACGCCCTGGCGCTCGGCGATGAGCGGCTGGTGGCTGATGACCAGACGGTCCGGTTCGGGTCGGTGCGCTACTCCACCCCGCCCGGCCACGTCGGCACGCGGGTGTGGTGCCGGGTCGCCGGGGAGGAGCTGGTGATCACCGCCCGCGCCGCCGGCGGCGCGGCCGAGATCGCCCGCCATCGCCTGTCCACGCCGGGCAGCCCGTCGATCCGCGACGAGCACTACCCGCACCACCCGGGCGGGAACGGGCCGCGCCAGCCCAGGCCGCGGCCGCGGACGGAGGCCGAGGCGGCGTTCCTGGCTATCGGGGACGGGGCGCAGCGGTGGCTGGCGGAGGCAGCCGCCTCCGGCGCTGTCCGCATCCGCTCCAAGATGGCTCGCGCCGTCGAGCTGGCCGCCGTCGTGGGCGGCGACAAGGTGGACGCGGCCCTAGGCCTGGCGGCCATCGCCAGCCGGTTCGCCGACGGCGACCTGGCCTCGATCATCGACCACCTGGCCGCCGAGCGCGAGATCGGCGAGGTCGTGATCGCGGACGAGGCACACTCCGTCCAGCCCGGCACGTCCGGCTGGGCCCGCATGGGGACGGGGGCAGGACGATGACGCTCCGCCAGCCGCACCAGGACATGCTCCTGCCCGCAGCCGACGCCGCCCGCATGCGCCAGGTCCTCATCGCCTGCTCTGACCTCCTGGCCTGGGCAAAGGTGAACTGCGGCCCTCAGTTCACCGCAGCGGCGCAGGACGCGGCCGAGGCCGCCGGCCTCAGCCGGGCACCCGGCGCCCTGGCCGGCGACGTGAACCTCGCCATCGACGTGATCGACTTCTCCAGCCCGGCCCGGAGGGCCCGGTGACCGGCCCCGCGGCACCGCCGCTCCCAGCCGAGCTCGACGCCCTCCTGCGCCGCATGCGGCTGCCCTACCTGCGCAAGGCCGCCCCCGACGTGCTCGCCACCGCCCGGGCGCAACGATGGGAGCCCGCCGAGGTGCTCCGCGTCCTGCTCGCCGAGGAGGTCGCCGGCCGCGACGCCGCCACCCGCCGGATGCGCCGCAAGACCGCCGCGTTCCCCTCCGGCAAGACCTTCTCCTCCTGGCGGCCCGAGGAATCGTCCATCTCCGCCGCCACCCAGGACGCGCTCGCCACCCTGGAATGGATCGGCCGGGCCGAGAACCTCGTCATCGCCGGGCCGTCCGGCACCGGCAAGTCGCACCTGGCCGAGGCCCTGGCCCACGCCGCGATCGAGAAGGACCTGCGCGTCGCCTGGTTCACCCTGGAGACCCTCACCGCCGCTATCGGCAAGGCCAAGGCCGACGCCTCCGTCGCCCGCACCGTCACCCGGATCTGCCGGGCCGACCTCATCGTCGTGGACGACATCGGCATGCTCCCCGCCGGGCAAGACGCCGCCGAGGCCTTCTACCGCATCACCGATGCCGCCTACGAAAGGCGCTCCGTCGCGGTGACCAGCAACATCCACCCGTCCGGATTCGACACGATCATGCCCAAAACCCTCGCAACCGCCACCGTCGACCGACTGCTCCACCACGCCCACCTCGTCCTGACCAAGGGCGACTCGCACCGGCTCGCCGAGGCCCTCGCCGGCAAGGGGGTGATTCCGCTGGCAACCTAACCCGCCCCGCCGGCGAGAACTGGCGGCCGCCAGCCTGGAAATCTGGTGGCCGCCAGCCTGGAAACCACCAGGCCGCCCAACCGGATTTCCCAATGACCGTTGACAACCGGTACCCGTCCCCGAACAGCTGTGATAGGGACCAACGTCCCGACGCCCCGTAGGGCTCACGGAGGGGACGACGTGCCCGGGGAGGTAACCGGGGACGTTGGCGTCCAGCGCGGTCGGGTCCAGACGAACTGCCGGTAGGACCAGAATCTGAACCGCCTGGCGCGGGCGGACCAGTAACGATTGCTCAGGTAGGTGGCGATTGCCACGCAGGATGGCATCCGGATCGGGGGCACGCCAGGGGGTTGCCCAACTCCCACCGTGCGGGTGCGACATGATCGGCCAAGTGGGGGAACTAGTACCTGTCACGGCGTGGGCTCTTCGCTACAAGGACGCGGCACCGGGGCAGGAGGGACTGCGCGAGGCGCTTTGCACGCTCGGCAATGGTTACTTCGCCACCCGTGGCGCGACGCCAGAGTCGCGGGCGGATGGCGTCCACTATCCGGGTACCTACATTGCCGGCGTTTTCAACCGGCTGAGAACCGAGGTCGCGGGCCGGGAGGTGGAGGAAGAGAGCCTGGTGAACGCCCCTAACTGGCTGCCGGTAACGTTCGCCGTCGGTGACGGGGCGTGGCTCGGCCTGGGCCGCACCAAAGTGCTGTCGGATCGCCATGACCTGGACCTGCGGCACGGCGTGCTCACCCGGCGAATGCGGGTCCGTGACGATCTCGGTCACCAGACGATGGTCATTCAGCGCCGGTTCGTGCACATGGGCGCGGCCCATCTCGGCGCGCTGGAGACGACGATCGTGCCGGAGAACTGGTCGGGTCAGCTGCAGGTGCGGTCGGAGATTGACGGCACCGTGACGAACAGCGGAGTGTCGCGCTACCGCGAGCTGGCTAGCCGGCACCTGGTTCCTGGCGACACGCGCGCCGTGCCTCCGGACGGAATGCTCGTGATGGTGGAGACGAGCCAGTCGCGCATCCGTATCGCTGAGGCGGTGCGGACCAGGGCGTTCCATAATGGCGGCCAAGTAGCCGCGGACGACGTCGTGAGCCAGCAGCCGGGACTGATTGGCCAGCAGTTCCAGGTATACCTGGCAATGCGGGACAAGCTTGTCATCGAAAAGACGGTGGCGATCGCTACGTCGCGGGATCGTGCGGTCTGCGACGCGGACGCGGCGGCAGCTGGCTGGCTGGAGTTGGCTGGCTCGTTCGACGAACTGCTGGCGCAGCACATGATGGCGTGGGCGCGCCTGTGGGAGCGCTTCCAGATAAGGCTGGCCGGCGGTGAGGAAGCGGCGGCGCTGCCGGTGTTGCGGCTGCATGCTTTTCACTTGCTGCAGACGGTGGGGCCGAACACCGTGGACCTGGACGCCGGCCTGCCGGCACGGGGGCTGCACGGCGAGGCCTACCGAGGCCACGTCTTCTGGGATGAGCTGTTCGTGTTCCCCGTGCTCAACTTCAGGCTGCCGGAGCTGAGCAGGTCGCTGCTGGCTTATCGCTACCACCGGCTGCCCGCGGCGCGACGTGCGGCAATCCACTCCGGCCATGCCGGCGCGATGTTCCCATGGCAGTCCGCCAGCGACGGCAGCGAGCAAAGCGCCCTGGTGCACCTCAACCCGCAATCGGGCAGCTGGCTGCCCGACACGACCTACCTGCAGCGCCATGTCGGCATCGCGATTGCCTACAACGTCTGGCAGTATTACCAGGCCACCGGCGACGTGGGCTTCCTGGCCAGTCAGGGTGCCGAGATCGTTGTAGAGATTGCCAGGTTCTTCGCGAGCATGGCCGACTTCGACCGCGAGCGCGACAGGTACGCCATCCGCGGCGTGGTCGGCCCCGACGAGTTCCACACCGCCTACCCGGATGCCCCGCACGCCGGAATCGACAACAACGCCTACACCAACATCATGACCAGCTGGCTGCTGCTGCACGCCATCGAGGTGCTTGACGTCCTTCCCGCCCACCATCGCCAGGAGCTCACCGGTAGGCTCGGCCTCACAACGGCCGAGCGGCAGCGCTGGGAGCGCATCTCCCGCCGTATCTGCGTCCCCTTTCAAGGCGAGGGGATCATCAGCCAGTTCGAGGGCTACGACGATCTCGAAGAACTCGACTGGAAGGGCTACCGGGCCAGGTACGGTGACATCCGGCGACTGGACCGGATACTCCAGGCCGAGGGCGACAGCCCCAACAGGTACAAGGTCTCCAAGCAGCCCGACGTGCTGATGCTCTTCTACCTGCTGAGCGCCGATGAGCTTACGGCACTGCTGCACCGACTGGACTACGACTGGTCGGCCCGGAAGGCCTGCGACACTATCGACTACTACCTCGCCCGCACCTCCGGCGGTTCCACCCTCAGCACGCTGGTACACGCGTGGGTGCTCGCCCGCGCCCGTCGCGAGGGCACCCTTGAGCGGTTCATCGAAGCCCTTGGCACCGACGTGGCTGACATTCAAGGCGGCACGACCGCAGAGGGCATACACCTGGCAGCGATGGCAGGGACCATCGACATGCTGCAGCGATGTTTCGCTGGTATCGAGGCGCGCGAG
>Ga0335072_10016070_pt1 | contig 10614 bp, 7 predicted proteins | sample Lox_Sample_21_FD_206725 | JGI IMG/M metagenome (GOLD analysis project Ga0335072, IMG submission 206725) | Soil microbial communities from Loxahatchee National Wildlife Refuge, Florida, United States - Lox_Sample_2.1 | ecosystem: Environmental > Terrestrial > Soil > Wetlands | place: USA: Florida... | reverse complement strand
GTGGATGCAGCAGCATGGCACTCCGACCTGGAACGGGGAATTCGGACCCGTATACGCAGACCCGGCTCTGGACAGCAACGCTGCAGCGATCAACGAGGCAAGGTACGCTCTGCTTGCGCAGCAATTGCGCATTTATGACTCGGCGCGGATTCACTGGACTATCTGGCTCTATAAGGATATTGGACTCCAGGGCATGGTGCACGTCGATCCGAGCAGTGCCTATATGCGAAGGATTGCGGCCTTCCTCAAGAGAAAGAGAGAGCTGATGCTTGACGCTTGGGGACGACGTCCCCAGGAGCAGGTGGAATGGGTAATCGGTCCCCTGGTCGAATGGATCAACGAGAGTTGCCCGGAGAGTAATGGTCGCTATCCCACGCCGTGGAATACCCATCGACAAATGATTAGAGTGATCAACCAGCTTTGGATGGCAGGTTGTGTGCAGGACGAGTTTGCGAGCCTATTTAAGGATATGACTAAGGAGGAATTGGACGAGTGTGCGAGGAGCTTCGCGTTCGAAAATTGCATGCAAAGGGAGGGATTGAACAAGGCGCTGGAGGAGCATGCTGCTGTTAGAACTTGACGAGTCATAACACGAAACCGGTCCCTCTCCTTTGGATATACCTTTTTGCCACTACCAGTACATTTCCGAGTCTCTGTGCGCCATTGCAAGCAAATCAAGCCTCTGCAATACCTTCGTCGCTCTCGGATTCGTCTTCGTCACCGCTGACTTCAGCATTCTCGCGTTCTCTCTTGTCCATGAGCGCTTGCAGTTCGGCGTCATCACTCTCTGTAACAGCCTTCGGTTGCATCTTGATCACGCACGCACCTCCTGCCTCTTTTATACTTGCTGTGATGTCATTGATTGCTGTATGTAGTGTATCGATGCCGTGCTGTTTGTCGAGCGTCTGACTTGTGAGGACGTACAACGGTGGACTGACCAATTTGACCTTGACTTGTGTCTCCTTTGTATTTTTCGCTTCTGCTTTTCTCAATGCATCTTTCACAGCATCGATGCCATCGTAGCCGAAGCACGTAACCTCGATATCGGCGCGAACTTTTGTAGGCTGTGGAGTTAGCCGTTTGCTGATATATGTTTGGAGTTCGATCTTAACCGCTTCACTAGGAAACGTGACCTCATTCCATACTTCGGGGTTTGTAATAGACAACTTGAACGCGTCAATGGCGTGCCCGTATTTCTTGTTCAAAGGCCACCCGATCGCTTTGTAAAGGTCTTCGATAGGAGTTATAGTCTTCTCGGCGACGTGGCGCATGATAGAGTGCACCATTTTGGATTTATTGTACCGTTCTTCGCATTTCACGATATCTTCGGCTGACACTCTTCGCTTAGAGAGATCGATGTATCCTAGCCACTGTCAGCACATCTCGTCACATCAAAACCGAGGTTTATGCCATTCTTACCTTTCTCCTTGTCAACCCTGAGCACGACAACTACCTCGTTCCTCCCGACTCGGATAAGTCGCTGAATACTTCTTATTCGTCGCCGAGACAGTTCGCTGAGGAGGATCATGCCGTCGATGTTGTCATATTCTAGCAGCTTGACGTACGCGCCCATCTCTGCAATCTGCAAATGAACGTCAGGACCTCTGTCACACACAAGGCCGTGTAGGACTCATACCTGCTTCACGTTGACCATCACAAAACTCTCCACCTCTGGATACTTCTCCTCGTAAAACCGACAGTTTGTTAGCGACATTTTCGCAACTTCTGGGCTTGCCGCAATCGAGAATAAGGTCCGCTGGGGAGGTGTAACTTAGTTCTGCGACTAAGATTGTTCGTTCCTGTGATTCTCTTTATGTGGAAGGTGGTAGGAGGAGGTTCTTTTGAGGGGTTTGAATCTCGCTCTCGAAGTATGTTGAGGAGATGTTCTTGAAGCTATGCGTCATGAATTCGCGAACGACGGGTCGACTCAAAATTCCACTTTCGGGGTGGGGCGAATTTTGAGTTCCGCCAAAAATGTCCGACTGATGCACTCAACCGACTTTAGGCTGTGCGCGAGTCAAATAAACCCGTTCATGTCAAACATACAGCGCGCAGAGTAGAAGAATCTGGCCAATAAATTCATTGCATTGCATGGGATCAACTACGGTAATGAGTCACGACAAAGGTATCTCGCTGCAACTCCTACAACGCCTGCTCTGTCAACCTTGCCTCTGCCGGCAATCCAGCCCAAAGTCCTCCCAAATGGTCCAGCCTTGCCCTTAAAACTCCAGGCGGAGAGCGACTGTGGCGAAGAAGATGATCATACTACAAAACTTGACCCGATCTCATCTGATCATGCGTGTGGTGTACCGTCGAAAAAGCAGGGGGATTACAAAGTGTGCAAAGCCAGAAAGCGTAAAGAGAATCTTCTTCAAGCCATCAGTATATCAGCGTGCGGCGATGGAACCCAAAAAAAATTCGAAGCCCCGAACGCCGAACGCTGAAAGGATCGCCCGATTTAGACTCCCTGCATGCCTGCAAGACCCAAGAAAAAAACAGCCGGTCTACTTCTTGAGAATGGCGTCGTAAAGACTGACGAGTGTGCCAATGCCCGCACCGATCAGCATGCCCTGGGAGCCAAATGGAACCGATCCGTTGACGGCAATGATGGTGTCAACGTTGTACAATCCCCAGAAGCGGAAACCCTGGGCGTAGACGAGCCAGGCGAGAAGGCCCTTTGCAACGTTGAAAGTCAGCGGATCGAAAGTGATGGCGCCTTTTCGGGCGGACGAGTGCTTGGCCGCGGCAGCATGTGCCTTGCTCTGCAGCGTGAGGTTGAAGAAGTAAGAGAACAAGAGCGGGACGATCAGGCTGGTAGAGGCCCACAGCAGCGATACCGACCAGAATGGAGTGCCGAGCAGCTGGAAGAAGTTCGGTCCGTAGAGGGAGAACGGCTTCGTTCCGAGGAGCTTGATTTCTGGGACAGGGACCGTCACAGTCCATGGGAGCGTATGGCGTTGCAGTCCATAAGCTTCAATGAGAAGCACAGCAGCTTCAACTCCAACAACGGAGCTAAGAACCTCGCGAACGCTTTCGGCGCCCTCTGAAATGCGGGATTTCTTAATAGCGGCATTGATCTTGTTGGTGATGAACGAGGTGTTGCGATCAATATACTCCGTAACTGCGGCAGGAGATGGTGGAAGCGGTATTCTCTCTGCGACACGCTGCACAGCGCGCGGAGTGCGAATCAATGCCTTGCCGGGCGAAGGTTCTTCGCTGTTGACCGCAGAGTTAGTACAAATCTCGGGGGAATGTGCACGCGTTGGCGTACGCGCTGAGTGCATTCTTACGCTGACTCAAGTTCTTCTTTCTTGACAGTCTTCCGTCGTTGCTTAGGCTTCGGTTCGCCATCAGCTGTCGCCGTAGCAGCCTTCTCCTTCTTGGTTGGTGATCCACCGCGAGCGTAGAACTCTTTGAAGAGGGGTTCGCTACCAAAAGTGGACGAGTTGGCGCGCAGAGTCGTATCCAGCTGGCTAACGAGGTCCTCTTTCAGCAAGCTATTGGAGCTATGGCGAAGTCAGGGTGAGTAGGATGAAAAAGCACGTCGCAGTCGTCGGCGCAACTTACTCTTTGATACCGGCTTTCTCGGCGAGCTCTAGCAATTCGCTCTTGCGCTGTTTTGCCAGCCAGGAAGCCATCTTCAGTGATGGAGTTTGAGGGTCAGATAGCGTAAGCGACCGTGATTCTCAAGTATAAGAAGGTATATATACGGTGGTTGGGATGAAAATGGAGATGGCGCGTGCGACGGGTGTATTGTTTTGATGGAGCTCGGTGGCTGGGGAAGCAGGCGGGACAGGGCAGTGATGAAAACATTGAGCGGCGGAGCGCAAGCTGAAGGCTGGGGCGGGCGAGTCACGTGATAAGCGGCGTTCCCCCAATCAGCAGTCAGATTCTCGCTTCAGATGACAACAGCTCTAACAACCCCCCAACCTCCCGACTTTCGGCCATCTGCTTCCATGCAGGTCACCGGCGGCTGGCTGTGCTTTCCGCTGCGGCAGACCCCCCTGGACTAGGAGATGGACTCTGCGGTTTAGCGGCCGAGAAAGCTCAGCATTAGCCTTGGACCTCTATGTTGACGGCATCCGCTTCCCAAACAAGCCTTGCTTGAGATGGAGATTGGGTTTCCAGGAGGATTCTAGGAAATTTTCCTCCACTCGGCAAGATTTTGCGGCTGCTCTGCCACTCGATTCTTCGTAAGGACCCGCAATAAGGACTTTAAGTCGTTGCTGGAGACGCGGCGACTTGGCTCACGAAGCGAAGAGACTGAAGGCTATAGTGAGCACAATCCTGCGAGACTTAGACTTTGCTTTGAATAATAAGAATCGGAAACACCAGGCGTTGGCGCGCTGCCAGTATTCTGGATGAAGTCTATTCGTTGAAGCCTCGAGATACCATTAGCATCTAGCTAGAACGAAGACACAACTCCTAGCTCGGTAGTCTCCGTTTACTCTTGTGTAAGCTATGATTTGCCGCCATCCTGTCGAACGCCGTATTAAGCTATCCCTGGTATCAGATGTATTTACAAGTTTGGGATGTTCGTCACAAACAGTAGCGCAAGCGTAATCTGATATCTATCAGCGATCTCCCAGCATATACTACCATCACGCCGTTGGCTTTTCGCTCTCATCTTCTACATCCTCGATGGTTACTGCGTGTTTCGGTGCCGTATTGTCCATTGTCGTCTCCTCGGCTGGCTTCTCGGTTTCTGCTGTCGGCTCTTCTTGAGTTTCAGCCTCAAGAGGTTCCGTCTCTTGTTTTGAAGTTGTCGATATATCTGCTTTCGGCTCCTCTGGTTTCTCGGTGGCATCTGTCCCTTGGATCGTCTCCTCAGTTTTGGCCGGCTCGGCTTCGCTTGATGGTTCATTCGTTTCGGGCTTATCCGCTGGCGGAAAATACTTCCTGCATCTCAGATTAGCACTATATGCCCCAAGTCAGGCCGAAGATAGACAGCCTACGGGATTGTCTCCAAATATGCCATTTGATCACGATCCATAAAATTGCAGAACACGATATGCTGCAGGTGTTTCGCGTTCCCTTCATCCAAAAAGTTCCGCACCTCACTGATGGCCGTTTCAGCCGCTTCGTCACTCGGATAGCCATACACTCCCGTGCTAAGCGCAGGGAAGGCAATGCTCGTCATCTGGTGCTGCTCGGCCAGCTCCAGGCTCCTCCGGTAGCAGCTGCGCAAAAGGACTTCATGCAAGCCATGTCTTCTAGTTAGAAAGTAAACGGGTCCAACGGCATGTATGACCGCTTTGCATGGCAAATCGTAAGCGCCGGTGATTTTTGCGTCGCCTGTATCGCATCCATCCAACGCCTCGCACTCTTCCATCAGCTCTGGCCCTGCTGCGTTATGGATTGCTCCGTCGACGCCGCCACCGCCAAGTAGAGTCTCGTTCGCCGCATTTACGATTGCGTCGACTTGCAGTCTCGTGATGTCTGCTTGAACCAAGGCTATCGTCGAGTTGAAATCGGGGTTGGGAGCGTGGGCAGGACTTGGGTGAGCATCCAGGCGACTCAGCTCGTATAGGACGTCGAGAGTAGGTATTCGACGGGTAGTCATGGCTTGCCGCTGGTAGATCGTGTACCTTGAACTTGCGTGGTGGAAGGAAACAGCTGTTCGCGTGCGGACGCACCCGAAGTGAAACAACGCAGGCTGTAAAATCAGGCCGCAGTGGGGTAGCTTCCGCACAGCCTTCCTCAGGCTGTAACTCACTAACGTGCCTGGAATAGACGTCATAGAATTCCCGAGCACTAGTGGGCATTTGAGTTGTGTGTGCTGAAATGCCGGAACGAACTCTCTCCAGCTGGGAGCGCTGGAAGCTGTCCGGAAGTGGAATTATGGAAAATGGAGGATCTCTGACATGCAAAACTCAGCTAGGCTACGAGCAGAGATCGATCTCGACAGCATGATTCACTGATAAACCGCCTCTGTTGCCATGTCTCAGCCACAGTGAAAAATCGTCGCCAAAGCTGCCCTCAAACGAAAAGTGGAGGTAAAATGACCATATCATAGAGTCTATGAACGTGATCCTAAGGCAATTTGCGAAGCTCTCGTGCACTGGCTGCCAAGATGAAGACCACCAAGCTTTGGCTAGCCCGGAGCCGGAATAGCAGGCGGCGAAATGACGATGACCAACTTGGCAACAGAATCCTACCGATCATGCCATCAACGTCCGTAACACCTAACTATTTATCAAGTGCTCACCGTCGCAGCTGTACGCGCCATTATTGACCTTGAACCCAATTGACAGTTCGGCCAGCCATGTTTCAATGGAACCGTTTGCTCCAATGGAAGGGCAGCGAGCGCCGGCATCTCGAAGATGAGGCGCAACACCGTAAGCGGACTCTCTCATATTCTTGTTGGCGATTGGCTTATTTAGCTCGTTACAGTTCTCCCAACACGATCTGAACAACCGGCGTCTCCGTTCCCGGCAAAGGAAGTCACCATAATATGTTTACGACTAAAGTATCAGATCGAGGCGGTCGTTCCTTGCGACCTTCCCGAGGAAGTAGTCACGGAATCTCATAGTGCGATCATCACACCTGCTGTAGTCGAAACGGCAAAGACCGCAGGAGGCGACAAGTACAAAGCTTGTGTTATCTTCTGCCTCCTTGTCGTGAATAAGTGGTTTCGACAACTCGCCCTCCAGGAACTATGGGATCAGGAATTGTACACCGTTCGAGCCACGGCTTGCGAAGTAATCGCCAAGCACATTATAGAGGGCGAAGACGACGTGGAATATCTTCTCCAAGATATTCTCCTGAAACGTTACTCGCTCTTGGTCAACGGCCAAGAAACAGCACCAGCAAACGTCATCGAACGAGCGGTAGATCTTCACGCCTTACGAGTAATAGGTTCCAGCGGTTACCAGAAGTGCATCTCGTACCTGTGGAGAGGTTGGCTGATACAGGATGAAAACGATCCCTCTCGCTTCATCGATTACAAAGACAAGACGAACACATCATACTGGAGCCACCTCGATCCAGACCGTATGCGGGTGCCGGTATACCAAAATGCGCTTCAAATCATCATTTCCATCATCTACCTTGCGCTTTACACGGGAGCAATCAACACAATCAATCCGAGTGGCGATCTCGACGTTGTTGAAGGACTTCTATACGTCTTCACAGCAGGCTTCCTGTGTGACGAATTTTCGAAGTTCTGGAAAGTTGGCCGTTACTACTTTAGCTTCTGGAACGCCTTCAATTCTGTTCTGTATACGCTGCTGCTTGTGTCCTTCGTACTGCGCATGGTTGCGCTGGGACACCCACTCGACTCTGCTCCGCGAATACGATTCAACCAACTGTCTTACGACTTCCTGGCGTTTTCGGCTCCAATGTTTTGGGCCCGGCTTTTGTTGTACTTCGACAGCTTCCGCTTTTTTGGTACCATGATCGTCGTCCTCAAAGTCATGATGCGCGAGTCCCTTATCTTCTTCGCACTTCTCTTGGTTGTCTTAATCGGCTTCCTGCAGGCATTTATGGGTCTTGATCAAGTCGACAACGATCTTTCAACCACAGGCTTTGTCGTAAAAGCCATGCTCAACGCCATCATGACGTCCCCGGAGTTTGACGGCTTCGAGCGGTTTTCTCCGCCGTTTGGACTCATTCTTTACTATCTCTACACTTTCGTGACCATGGTTTTACTCCTCAATATCCTCATTGCGCTCTATAGCAGCGCATATGACGATATTGTGACACGCTCGACGGACGAATACCTCGCACTCTTCGCTCAGAAGACAATGCAGTTCGTTCGCGCCCCGGACGAGAACGTGTTCATTGCACCCTACAATCTTATCGAGATCTTCTGTCTCATATTGCCATTAGAGTGGTGGATGTCCAAAGATACGTACGAAAAGCTGAATGACTATGTCATGGCTGTTATATATTCGCCTCTTCTGGTCATCACGGCTGCTCTTGAGACGCGCCAGGCTCATACCGTGAAATCAAATAGAAGGAGAGGGGCTGAAGAAGATGATGTGATTGACGAATGGGAACAGTTGCTAGATGAGTGCAACTTCGTCGAAGACGGATGGAAGCAGAGCGTTGATAAGAGTAAGCCAAACGTTGAGCAGACAGCGATATCCGAGTGTCGGGAGCTAAGGAAAGAGGTTGCGGAGCTCAAGGATATGCTGGAGAGGGCTTTGAAGAATCGAGTCGCCCCGGAAGGCATCGCAAAAGCATAGGCAGTTACTGCTTGTAATATATATGTTCTCGTCGCTGGTACCCCTATCATGCTCAATCGAGTTTGTGCAATGGGATGTCGGCAGCGTAGCGTACCATGGAGAGGATTTGAATGCTGCAAATTGTCACCAATCTTCTTTGAGAGGACGAGCTGTTGACGCAGGCTTCAATGTAAAAGGGACGAAGTATACTTTGCCGTTGACACTTAAAATGTGCCGATCCCCGACGCTTTTGCGAATGTTGTTCACGGATTGCACCTTCTGATGTCGTGGCTTGCGGCGGAAATGACGTTGGCGGACCACAACAGGCTTCGACCACTCTTCCATCGGCGCGCTCACACGCACCACAGAAGCCTTAATTATGCTCATAGCTCTCGACAATCATAAGCATAGAGCTGCAGAATCTGCCATTGATGCCGGCTACATTAGAAAGACGGCCGTCGCAGAACCTGTATCAGCATGACGCCAGTCTTGCTACCGACTCACATACTGCTCTGCGCCTGGTATGAATAGAGACCAACAGAGATTATTGAGCTAACCACTCGAGCAGAGTCATGCTACACCCGAGCACCTGTACCTTACGACTCGGCGATTGTTTATAGGACCTATACCCGAGGGCTGGCTGAGGAGTCACCGCAAAGAGTGGTACCAGCGTCACTTGGGGGTGCCGTATTCCTCGCGCCAGCCGAGTTTTCGGGCAAGCAACAATGTCTCACACCAGAAACGTGTGACGGGTGTGGATGGCACGTCTGCATATGCACAAAGTTTTCCACAGCCTGATGATGTGGCGGTACAAGACGAAGAAGACGATGAGGCCGCGGGCACGTCTCCTGCGTCGGAGGAACGTGCAACTGCTAATCCGAACGCTGAAGTGGAACAGATAGATGGTGCAAATGACGAAGACGACGCTATCCTCGAAGGTGCTCAGCCTCTTGATGGGTTACAGCCAAGGGGGGTGCTTAAGCCATCTGATGCCTATGACAGGGCTCAGTCAGACACGACGAAAGCTCGCGAAGAGAATGCCATGGACTCGGGAATAGGTGCATCAGTGGACACAGCCAAAGTTCAAGGCCAAAGCAGCCTCGAAATCAGCAGCAACGAGGGCAGTCCTCTTGATAGCCAAAACCGAGTGTCGTCTGTGCCTAGCCAGCTTGGAGGAAAGAGTATTGCGATCAGTGAACCGGCTGGGCCGTCAACGTCGACTTCTGCGTTAATTCCCCAGAGTCCTGAACCGGATTCAAAGCAAGACCAGCAGGAGAGACCAACAACTGGCCCGACGACGATCATGTCCAAAGTCAAGCGCTCAATTGTAAAGCCCTCTGGCGAAGCTGGAGCCGCAGGATACGGAGTTGCAGACGAATCCGCACAACGGCCGACGAAAAGGTCGCACATCCAGTTCAGTCTTCCGAACGAAAGGGTTCGCAATCAAATTCGTCTGAACGCTCGAATGACGCAATTGGATCTCCAGCGCGCCCCAAGCAAAGTTCTCTCTCTCGAAAAGAGGCTGACAGATGGCCAGGTGGTCAAGGCAGAGCGTATGCTAGTTCGAGTGGAAACGACACAGGAGACAAAGTTACCTGCCGACTACGATGAGAATCGCAGTCAAGGCGTTATTACCGAGACTGCCGAGCCATTTCGAGAATACATGGTGGTGTGCAGACAGAGCAGCAAGACCCAAGGCGCCGACTTTGTACTGCAAATGTACAAGACTCGCGTCATTCCAGCCATTGATGCGTCTGAGAGCCGTAAACATGCAACGCATATAGTGTCTCTGGGGCGCAAGATCGCACACGTTAATTTGTACTCGGCTCTCGACAAATCAGTTGCGCTTTGGGTACCTCGTCGACGTGGGACCGAAATTTATATCCTGCGGCCACGCGCAAGTGCGAATTCTGTGGAGTGGTACACTTTCCTGAGAAACATACTTGGCTGGCATCGACCGAGGGAGATTCAGGTTAACGTTCCAGACTTCGGCATCAGCCTCCGACTAGCCAACCCGTTCAACGACCTCGAAGCCTTCCCAGATCCCGACCAAGTGGAAGATGCTGAGAACGAAGAAGAGCTTAGAAAAGCAATGGAACAGGAACAGCTGGCAGCCACCAATATCATCACGCGATGCTTACACATGTTGGAGGCGTCTCCTGAGTGGAAAGATATTCTTCATACCTGGGCTAGAGACCAAAGGATCGGCCTTGCCTGGAAGCGATATGATCGTCTGGAATGGATCCACGGTGCCAACGAGCGGAAAATGTACGGAACAATGGCGATGATGAAATCTCACGATCTTGAATTGCGCCCAAAGGAACACTATCCAACGACTGCTTCTACACGTAAGAAGCAGAAACAGCTAACTGAACCGGCACCCGTGGAAGGCTTCCTGGTCCGTCTTACATCACGGAAAGGCGTTCATCAACGAATGGGCAAAATG
>Ga0335072_10016069_pt1 | contig 10614 bp, 2 predicted proteins | sample Lox_Sample_21_FD_206725 | JGI IMG/M metagenome (GOLD analysis project Ga0335072, IMG submission 206725) | Soil microbial communities from Loxahatchee National Wildlife Refuge, Florida, United States - Lox_Sample_2.1 | ecosystem: Environmental > Terrestrial > Soil > Wetlands | place: USA: Florida... | reverse complement strand
GACGCGGACATCCTCGCCCGGGTCGACGAGATCATCGAGTCCGGAGCGCGCCACGAGCGTGCCCTGTGGCTCCTGTTCTTTTACTCCGATGGCACGCAGGCCCCGGTGATCGTGCCCCTTGACAACATGCCGGAGATGCCCGACGAGGAGGATGCCGAGGTACCGTTTCACCTGCTGCGCCACTTCTACGGCCTCGAGGGCGGCGACGACCTGTCCTTCGTGCTCGTCATCTGCCGGGACGGCCCGCTGAAGCTGACCATCAGCGACCGGCAATGGCTGGCGGTACTTCAGTGGGGCATTACGGAGTACAGCGCGCCGGTGCGGATGATCTGCCTCGCCACCCCGGAGGGCGTCCGCGGCATCGGCCCGGCGGCGGATTCCCGCGGTTTATCCTGGGATGGTGGAAGAGCGCCTTTCCGCCGTCCAGCGGATTATCGCCGAGAAGACCGTGACCATCTTGCTCGTCCGGGGCGAGAACCCCGACGGCGACCCGATCTACGCCTACGTCGCGGTCCGGGCGGACAAGCTCAAGGAGTTCATGGCCGCCCAGCAGGGCGGCACCTTCTACCCCGAGGACTACGGGGAGATCATCGAGGCGGGCGAAGGCGAGCCTAGCGATGAGGTCCGCCATCATATGGAAGCCGAGTACGGCTTTAACCATGAGGGCACGGTCGACATCCCCGACACCGCCACAGCACAAAACATCACCGCCAACATTCGCACATTCTTCCCGCCGGCCGACGCGTGATTGAGCGCCGTCCCGCCTTCTGGTCGCCCTTATCGTGATATAGCGTGGTACAGGGGTCCATGGGGCTGGGGGTGGCGAATGGATCCGCTGATCTTCTCGGCGGCGATGGCGCTCGTCGCGGCGATGGGCACGGATGGCTGGCAGGCCGCCAGCGACGGCGCCGCGGGCCTGTGGCGGTCGGCGCGCCCTGACCTGGCGCCCGCGATCGAGGCGGAACTGGCCGAAGTCCGGGGCGAGTTGCTGGCCGCGCGCCAGTCGCGTGACTTCTCAGCCGAGGGCGGCCTGGCCGCGGACTGGGCGCGCAAGCTCGAACGGCTGGTCAGGGGCGACCCGGCGCTGGCCGCCGCGGTGGCGCTCGCCCGCGACGACCAGTGGCTGCCCCTGCTGCCGTCCGCGCAGCAGGCCAGGGTACGGGCGATGCTGGGCGGGCGGCCACTGGTCGCCGGGCGGGACGTCCTGCACGCGGGCCGGGACATCGCGATCACCAGCGCGAGCACGGTCTTCCACCAGCCCTTCGTCGAGCGCCTTTACCTGGGCGCGGGCCAGGCATCCGCCGACGAGCCGGTGGACCCGGCGGTGCTCGACGCCGCGCAAGACAGCTACCTGGACTGGGTGATCTCCAAGCACCAGCAACTCCAGGTTCCCGGCCTGGCCGGCCAGGGCGGGGTGGTCAAGGTGCCGCTTGACCGCATGTACGTGGCGCTGCGCGTCGACCCGGCCAGCCAGACCGAGCGGGACAAGGCCCGCGAGATGCTACTGCTCGACCTGGCTGAGGACATCAGCATGGGGGACTTCACCCCGGAGGAGGAAGAGCAGCGGCGCTGGTGGGCGCAGGCGGACCTGCCCGCCGCCGATCACCTGGCGACCGCCCAGTGGCTGGCCAGGTTCGACGCCGAGCACGACAGTCGGCTGAACATCGGCCAGATGTGCGACCGTGCCTCGCAGATCGTGATCCTGGGCGAGCCGGGCAGCGGGAAGACCACCATCTTGCGCTGGCTGGCGCTCATGCACGCCCGGGCACTGCGGGACCGGGCATGGGACCTGGAGGTTCCCGTGGCCAAGATCGACGCGGCGCGGGCCGATGACGCCGGGCAGGTGTCCCTCGGCCGGCCGATGCTGCCCGTGCTCGTGCGGATCCCCGACTTCCTCGAGCGCCTGAGGCAACCGGGGGCGGAGCCGCTCACCCTGCTCGGCTTCCTGGCTGAGTCCAAGTGGTTCGGCTCCGTCCCGGCCTGGACCCGGGACGTGCCCGGCTACCAGCGCGGCGACGCGCTCCCCGGCCACGTCCGGGAGGCCGTCATCCGGCGGGCGCTGACCGAGCAGCGCGCGCTGATCATGCTGGATGGTCTCGACGAGGTAGTGGCGCCCTGGGACCGGCTGCCCGTGAGCGAGGCCGTCACTGACTTCCTGCGGCTGTGGGCCGGCCCGCATGACGCCGACGGCCTGCTGGCCGGGCCGCCGTCAGGGAACAAGGTCCTGGTGACCAGCCGGATCGCTGGCTACCACCTCAGCCCGCTGCCGGGCACGCTGCTGCACGTCACCATCGAGCCGATGACCGACCAGGAGCTGGCGGTCTTCCTGCGCGGCTGGATGCAGGAGGTGACCGCGGAGCTCTCGCGGCATCCCGAGCCGCCCGACAAGCTGGCCGCGGCGGCCAGGCAGCGCGCCGACGGCCTGCTTGACCTGCTCCATCGCCCGGATGGCCGCTACGTCCGCGAGCTGGCGACCAACCCGCTGCTGGCCAGCACGATCGCCACCGTGTACCAGGCGGAGGGCGGCCAGCTTCCACGCCAGCACGTCGAGGTGTTCCAGAAGGCCATCGACCGGCTCGTGGCAGTCTGGGATGACCGGCTGACCGGCCCGCAGGCCGCCCGGCTCAAGGAGCAGATGCTCAGCATCCTGGGGGCCGTCGCCTTCCACATCCACCGCCACAAGCCCACTGGAGTCATCCCTGAGCCAGAGTTCAGGACCGTCGTCCGCGCCGAGCTGCAGCGCACCGGGGTGCCTGACGGAGCGATCAGCGAGCTGCTTGAGGCGCTGCTGCGGGCGATGCGCGATGACGTCGGGCTACTGGCCGCCAGCGCCCCGGGAGCATACCGGTTCTGTCACCTGACCTTCCAGGAGTTCCTGGCCGCCCGGCACCTGATGACCCAGCCCGCACTGGGCGCCGGGGAGGTCATGGAGCACCTCGGCGACCCGCGCTGGCACGAGCCCACCCTGATGCTGATCGGGCTGGCGAACTGGCAGTGCCCCGACCAGCTGGCCAGCCTAACCGAGATGCTGCTGGCCGCCCCCGCGCCGCTGGCGGACCTGTTCCCCGAGGCCGGGCTGCTGCTCGCGGAGGCCATCCCGCGGATGGCCGACGTCCCTGGCGGCATCGTCACCACGATCGTCGCCCGCCTGCTGCACAGCCTCACCGCGCTCACCGCCAGCGGGCGGCTGCCCAGGATCCGCAGGCTGGTCGAGGAGGCCGTGCGGATGCTGCGCGACGGGGACCAGCGCGAGGCGGTGGACGATGCCCTGGCCGACGCGCTCATGAGCGCTGAGGGCGGCGCGCTGATGGCCTGCGCGACGGCGGCGCTCATCGGCACGCTCGGCGCCCGGACCCCGCACCTCATCGCCGCGCTGGCCAGGGCGGCACCGCGCCATGACCAGGAGGAGCTCGGCTTCCCGATCGCCGTCGCCCTGGGCCGGGCCGTCTCCTCCGACCCGGCCGGCGACGGGGACCTCGATCCCGACCAGGTGCTGCCGCTGGCCAGGATGCGGGCGGCGCTGCGGATCGACGAAGGGCTGGCCGCCCGGGTTCGCGGCGACAGCCGCTGGCTCGCGCTGATCGCCTGCCTGTTCGGCGGCTACCCTGACCTGGGCACCCGCGAGGTGCTCCGCCAGTACAACCGCATGGTCAACTACCTCAGCCTCGACGGGACGATCCGCGAGGGCTTCGCACCCTACTTCGCCCAGGTGTGGCAGGACGCCGACCCGGACCTGCGGATGGCCGAGTACGTGGACGAGCACGGCGTGCCCGAGCGCCAGGCCCGCTACGACCTGGCCCCTGAGTTCACCGCCGACGCCATCACCAGGGACTCGCCGTTCACCCTGGAGATCCTGCGGGCGCTGCGTGCCCCCGACGGCCTGGCCGGTCTTGTCGCCTTCCTTGTCGCCGAGGCGGCGGGATCCGACGCTGGCCGGCAGGCCGAGGCGGCGGTCGCCTTGTGGGCGCTCGGCCACGACATCGGCCAGCTGCTGCCGCCCGGCGGACCGGGCGGCGTCCTGGCCAGCCAGCGCATCGCCGCGCTGCGGGCCACCTTGCGTGACGCCACGGTCCGAGCCGCGGGCCGGGTGCGCGACGACCTCGGCGGCCTCAGCCGTGACATACACCCCGACGAGTGGCGCCAGCTGCTCGAGGCGGTCACCATCGCGCTGATTGACGCGGGGGCCGAGCCGTTCTCCGTCGACGCGCGGGACGGCTTTGCCGAGGGCCAGCACTGGGCACTGGTCGAGGAGCTGAGCCACCGCTTCAGCGGGTGGGGCGACGACCCGCTGACCAGCGCGGCCGTGTTCGCCGACGGCAGGCAGCCCGCGCAGGGGCACTCGCCCGCCACCCTGGTGGCCGCGCTCAACGACCTGGGCCGCGCCCGGCACGCCCGCTACGGCCTGTACGCGCACTGGTGGCCGGGTGACCCGCTGGCGTTCCCGAACCACGACGACAAGGACGTCCCTATCGGGGTGCTTGACCTGGCGGGCCGCGTCCCCGGTGACTTCGGCCTGGCCCGGTCGTGGTTCCTGCAGGATGTCCTGCCCCCGCTCATCACGCGCAACCCGGCGCTTCTCCCCGAGGTCCTCGCGGTGGCGCTGTCCGAGCACGCGGCCGAGCGGGCCGGGTCAGTCGCGGCGCTCGACCCGGACTTCGGCGCGGCCGCCGACCCGGCCGGGTACATCAGGGACCTCAGCGCGCGCCTGGCCAGCCCGTGGCACCGTGCCCGGGCGCTGGCCCGGCTGGCCGAGATGTATCCCGACGACCGGGACACCCTGGCCGCCGAGGCCGCCGAGGCCACCGGCCTGCTGGCCGATGCCCGGCAGCGGCTCGAGCTGCACGAGTGGCTGGCCCGGCTGGCCTCAAGCCCGGCCCGCTGGCAGGCGCACGTCGAGGCGTGCGCGGCGGCGGCAGCGCGGATCGCCGACCCGGCCGACGCGGTGCTCGGGTGGCTGCGGGTGGCGCGACTGCAGCCCGCCGACCAGCTGGCCGAGTCGCTGGCCCGCGCCCTGCCGATGATCAGGCACGTGAGCGCGGAAGGTGAGCGCGCCCGGCTGCTGCGGCTGATCCACGAGCGCTACGCCGACGACGACGCGGTGCATGCCGCGATCGACGCGGTAATCACCGAGGTGCTCACTCCCGCGCAGCAGGAGTACGCCACCGGCGACTGGGGGGCCGTCATCAGCAGGCACCTGCCGGTGCTCACCTGGGCCAGCCCGGACGCGGCGCAGGCCTGGATGCCGGTCGTGCTCTACGCGCGCAGCCTGGGCACTCATGACCGCTTCCCCCGGCCAGGAACGGGTGGTGACCCTGATTCGCCGTTCATCCAGGCCAGCGGGGCAATCGCTCGCCAGCTGGACAAGACGCTCGGGGCCGGGTCCGGGGCCGCGGACCTCGCCTCGACCATGAGCAGGCTGGTCAACCTGGACCCCGACTCGGAGCCGATCGTCCGGCGCTGGCTGTGGCAGCCCAGCCCGCAGGTGCGGCGGATCGCGGCGCTGCTGCTGGCCGAGTACCGGGATCTCAGCCCGGAGCTGCTCGAGCCGGTCGTGGACCTGCTGCGCTCAGATGACGACATCCTGCGGCACCGCGCCTCCTTCCGGCTGTCGGTCCTCATCGTGCCCGAGCACGCGCTGTCGCGGATCGGCAGCGCCACCGTGACGCGCGCGGCCGATATCGGCCGCGAGGTCGCCGACCTGGAGCCGGCGCTGGCCCAGCGCCTGTGCTGGATGCGCAACAACGTGCTCGCCGATGTCCCGGCGGCGCTGTCCCGCTGGTGTGACGCCGTCGACGAAGGCGGCGACAGTGCCCTGGAAGCGGCCATGGTGCTGCCGGAGATCCGGTTCGCCACCGAGGCAAGCTGGCGAGTCGTGCTTGACCGGCTAGTGAGCGGCACGCCGTCGCTGCAGGTCACGCTGCTCGTTGCCATCGCGGCGGCGGTATTCCAGTCGGCGACCGACGCGGGGCAGTGGCTGGACGGCGAGTACCTGACCCACGGGCTGCGCATGACCGCCGAGCGGTGGGCGGAGCTGTGGGAGGCGACCAGGAGGATGAACCTGGCCGCGCTTTCCCAGCCCGCCTTCCTGGTTCTCGACCACGAGGCGATCGCCAGCGCGGTCGAGGCCTCGCTGGCGGCGACGGACGGACTCCTGACCGGCGAGAGCGTCGCGCTGGCCGAGCGGTACCTGGGCCAGGCGACCGGGACGAGCTTCGGCGCGATCCTGGCCCTGCCCGAGGACGCCGCCCGGCAGGCGCTCTACCAGCTGGGCCGGGCCAGCTACGCCCTAAGCCCCACGGTGGCGGACGCGGCCATCGCCCAGGTGTTCGGCTCGGCCAGCGCCCCGGGCCGCGACTGGCCGTGGGTCCAGCTTCTGGTCCGGTGGACCGAGAAGCTGCTGGCCGAGTCGGTCAACGACCCGCAGGAGCGCTACGGGCCGCGACGCTACCTGCGCACCTACGTCCTTGAGGTCACCGCGGCCGCCGCTGACCTTAGCAAGGCCACCTTCCGTCAGTGCGCGGACGAGACAAGGCTGGCGACGCTGCTGGCCCGGGCGCTGCGCTACCAGCGCACGTTTACCGGCCGCCGGGCCGCGGCCCGGCTGCTCGGCCTGCTGCGCCGGGGCTCACAGGCGAGCCTGGCGGCACTGCGGGCCGCCCTGGCCGACGTCGGCCAGGTCAACCGGGAGGCACTGGAGGCTATCCCCCGGCTCCGGCACATCGATCAGGCCGACATCGACGACCTGTCGGCCGCCCTGTACGACGACAGCGCCATGGTCGCCTGGGCGGCCGCGCAACTGCTGTCGACGATCAGCCAGGCGGGCGACCTGTCGTTCGGCCTGCGCGCCCGGATCATCGGCGCGCTGACCGTCGCCACCCAGGACCCCCGGTCCCGGAGGACCGTGCACTTCGCCTACGTCCCGGCGGCCATCCCTGGCATGACCGACCTGGACGACGCGTTCGCCGAGGCACTTCGCCGGGTCTATCACTTCGGCGAGCGGCCGGCCTGACTGCCGCCGGGCCGGCCGCGGGGCCGGGCCTTAGGAGGAGCCGGGGACCGTGACCCCCTGCAGCTGGACGCCGGGGGTGCTCAGCGTGGGATCGAGCTCGGCCTGCACGCTCACGCCGGACGGCGGGATCGTGTCCAGGACGTAGGGGACGGCGGACGGGCTGACCGAGCAGATCGCGGGGGGCGAGGCCTGGCCAGCGACGGCGGCCGAGCAGACGCCGAATGTGTAGGCGCCGGGAGTGGCGGTGAACGTACGGGCGTCGTCGGTACCGAACCCGTCCTGGCCGGCCAGCGTGACGGTGAACGTCCAGCCGGGCCCGGGTGTCCCGAGCACCGATGTCGGCACGGTGATCGTGACGACTCCCGGGGTGTCGCCGTCGGCGGCCGGGCTAAGCTGCGCCACCGACACCTGCGGCGTGCCCAGCGACGAGGAGTCGCCCAGGCCCGCGGTCACGGTGGCGGGGGTCACCCAGTCGTCGGTGCCGAACCCGTCGACCTCGATGAGCTGGTTCCAGGCACTGCCCGGCGCGAGCGAGTAGTTGAACGCCCCCGCCGCCGCGGTCGACTGGGCCTCCCCCGCCGGGACGCTGCCCGCCGGGGCGTGGATGTACAGGTCGATGAGCTGCGCGCCCAGCAGCGACCCGAAGGTGGACTGCAGGTTCGCGATGCCGACCTGGAACGTGACCGTGGATCCTGAGTTGGTCACCGTCAGGCCGTTGAGCCGGAATGAGCCCGGGGCGAACACCGGCGAGCCGTCGGAGTTCGCCGCGGTCGGGTACGCGTAGGTGCCGGGACCGTTGCCGCCGCCCGGCGCGGCCGCGGCGTTCAGCACGACCGTTCCCGGCACGTACAGGTCATCGACGGTGAAGATCGCCTCGCCGGTCGCGCCGCCCGGCGTGGTCGTCGCGACCTCAACTGAGTTGGTGCCCGGCTCGAGGCTGACCGGGGCGGTGAAGGAACCGCTGGGCCCGGCCGTAACGGTGGTGATCGTGGTGCCGGGTGCGGCCGCTCCGGCCGCGACCCCGGTGACGGCCACGTCCACCGTGGCGCCCGCGGCCGTGGTCCCCGTGACCGTGGTCGTCGCCGCGTCGACGGTCACTCCCGGGCGGGTGGTGTTCGCGGGCACGTTGCCGCCCGCGACCGAGACTGGCGCGCTGACCTGCAGCGGGGCTGTCGCCGGCGGGGCCGTTCGTCCGCCCGCCGACGTGTAGCGGTCGGCGACGATGGACGGCTGGTCGACAAGCGACCCGGCGGTCATGTCGGCGATCAGCCGGAGCAGCTGCGCCTGTGCCCAGGTCAGCGGGGCGGCCGACCCGTCGGCCTGGCCGTCGGTGAAGCCGATCGAGGCGGTCGACGGGTCTGACCCGTAGGGTGAGGCGGGCAGGTCTGGGTAGTTCCAGACCTGCTCGGGGACCAGGCCGACGCCCGAGGCCGAGTCCAGCATGAAGTCCAGGTCGCTGGTGGCCCGCGCGCTGTCGCCCGCCAGGACCGCTTGCTCGCCGTTCTCCCCGGACAGGACCGGCCACGGATGGCCTGTGCCCTGGTCGCTGGTGGCCCACGGCTCGCCGGTGGCCGAGCAGTCGTTGTAGACGGGCTGCTCGCAGTCGCCGTACCCGTCGCCGTTGTAGCGCAGGACACCCGTTCCTGACGCGGTCGGGACGTCGATGGTGGCGGCCGCGACAGCCAGCGAGTTGGTGACCAGCGGGCTGCTGGCCGGCAGCTCGCCCAGCCGGGTCAGCTCGAGGAAGCCCTGGTCGATGACGGCCCGCTGGTCGTAGCTTGCCGAGTCGCCGTTGCCGACGGTGTAGTCGTAGGCGGAGTCGGGGTCGCCGTTCTTGCTGAGCCGCAGGAAGTACGGCTGCGACGACAGGGGCCCGTCGCTGGTGACGGTCGTCTTCAGGATCAGCCCTCGGAAGTTGTCGGCGGTGGCCAGGAACAGCCGCGCGGACGTCGTGTCTTTCTGCACGCGGGCGATCGCCGCCGCGGCGACCAGGCCGGCCACCTCATCGGCCATGGTGGACGGGGAGAAGCCCGACTGCTCCTCCCATCGCTCCACGCCGTCGGCCGGGCCGTTGGCCACCAGGAAGTCGGCGGCGGGCCTGATGTGATCGGTGTACAGGGACGCGTCCGAGGCCAGGCCGGCCTGCCAGGCGGCCAGGATCGGGTCGGCCGTCTCATCGAGTTGCAGCCCGCCGGTGTCCGGCGCGGCCTGGCCGTTCAGCAGCCCGTTGCGGGGGAACGACCCGTTGGGCAGCTGCATGTCGTCGAACCAGTAGCGCACCATCTGCCGGGCAGTGGTCAGGTCGCCGTCGGTAAGGAACCCGGTGAACGTCTCGTAGGCATCGCGCGGGAAGACCTCGCGGTAGGAGCCGAAGTAGGGCGCCAGTCCGCTGCTCGAAGGCTGCCCGGCCGGCACCGCCTGTCCCCATGGGCTGGCCAGCGAGGCGGCGCTGGCGCCGAGGAAGGTCTTGTCGGTGCTGGCCTTGATCACGTTCGCGCTGAGGTAGTAGGCCTTCTGCTCGGCCGGGGTCACCTTCCCGCGCCCGAAGGATGACGGGGGCCGCAGGCCCGCGTCGTAGGCCCGCCAGCCGGCCTGGTAGGCCGCGTAAGTGGCGTCCCACGGCCGGGCCGAGGCGGTCAGGGCCGCGCCCAGCGCCGAGTGCTCAGAGGTGCCGAAGCTCAGCGCCACCGTCGCGCTGTCGCCGCGCAGCCCGACCGTCTGGGCGACGTTGCCGTCGCTGGCGTCCTGTGCCCCGCCCTGCTCGACGGCGGTGGTCAGTGCGCCCGAGTTGTCCAGCTCGGTGATCCCGTCGCTGGCGGTTCCCTCGAACCCGGTCTCGACCTGGTCGAAGGGCTGCGAGGCGGCGAGGGCGGCGTAGATCGGAGTGGCGTAGGACCGGTTGACTGCCTCGGTGAACGAGTCCGTCGAGTAGGCCAGCGGGACCGGGCCCCGCGCGGTCGAGGCGACCGTGGCCGACTCGCCGCCTGCGTTGGCGGTGCCACCGCCGCCGTGCCCGTTCAGCAATGGATTAAAGGAGAGGTACAGGCGCAGGCCGCCCGGCGCGCCCGGCAGCGGGACGAGCGAATAGCGCAAGACGACCGACTCGGTGGACGGGTCGGTAATCACGTCGGTGACCACGTTGAAGTGGTGCGCGGCGTCGTGCGCGGTGACCTGGCAGGCCATCGAGGTGTCGTCGAGCGCGGTCACCGTGTAGCTCATGTCCCTGGGCTGCAGGGCGGTGAAGCCGGGCCCGGTGACCACGGGAGCGAGGCTCTTGACGTCGGTGTTGTCGATCGTCGGCGCGTACACGTCCGACAGGACGCCATCGGCGACCGTGTACCAGGCTTTCGAGTTGTCGCCCGCGGCGGTGCCCACGCAGTCCTTGCGGCCCTCGTCGTAGTACGAGGCCGCGCCGGGCGCCCCGGTGGCCTCCGCGCCGGGAGAGCCGACCGTCATGCTGAAGATGTGCATGGACGGCACGCCCGCGCCGACCTGGGCTCCGACCGCGGGCAGGGTCACCGAGACGACGTGCTTGCCGGCCGTCAGCGCCAGCGCCGCGTAGAACAGGCGCACCGGGATCGTGCCGCCGCCGTTCCAGCCGCCAG
>Ga0335072_10016068_pt1 | contig 10615 bp, 7 predicted proteins | sample Lox_Sample_21_FD_206725 | JGI IMG/M metagenome (GOLD analysis project Ga0335072, IMG submission 206725) | Soil microbial communities from Loxahatchee National Wildlife Refuge, Florida, United States - Lox_Sample_2.1 | ecosystem: Environmental > Terrestrial > Soil > Wetlands | place: USA: Florida... | reverse complement strand
CATCCAGAGCCGGGATGAAAAATCGTTGAACCGGTATTTCCCTGAAGTGCTGCAAGCGCTGCAAACGCAGTTACCGCCGCAATGTGTATTGGATGGAGAACTCGTCATCGCGCGCGAAGGGCGCCTCGATTTCGATGCGTTGCAATTGCGCATTCATCCGGCAGCTTCGCGGGTAAAGCTGTTGGCACGGCAAACGCCTGCGTCCGTGGTGTTCTTCGATCTCCTGTGTGAAGGGAAGCGAGACTGGCGCGGAGAGCCATTCCAGAATCGGCGCACGCGGCTGGAGGCAATGCTTGCTGCGGCGACGCCACCGATTCACATCACGCCCGCAACGCGGGAGCGCAACAAAGCCCTCGATTGGTTCCGGCGGTTTGAGGGTGCTGGATTCGACGGGGTTGTGGCGAAACCTGGAAACGGAATTTATGAGCCCGACAAGCGCGTGATGCTGAAGGTGAAACACGAACGCGACTGCGACTGCGTCGTAGCGGGTTTCCGATGGTACAAGGCAAGCGAGGGAAAGGCGATCGGATCCTTATTGCTGGGCCTCTATGACGACCGGAAGACTCTGCAGCACGTTGGGGTCTGCGCGAGCTTCACGAAGGAGAAACGCACGGAGTTGCTGACTTTTCTGGAACCGTGGAGGAAGAATGCGCTGAAGGATCATCCCTGGAGAGGCTGGGCCGAGGCCGGCGGAAACGCCCGCATGCCTGGCGGCCAGAGCCGCTGGAGCCAGGGAAAGGATCTGTCCTGGGAACCGCTGCGGCCGGAGTTGGTTGTGGAAGTCGCGTACGAACACATGCAGAGCGGGCGCTTCCGGCACATGGCCCATTTTCGGCGCTGGAGAGACGATAAGAAGCCGGAGGACTGCACCTATGCGCAACTGGAGGTCGTGCCGCCCGAAGAACTGACAAAGATTTTTCCGCAGGCGAGGTGAGCCGGCTTCAGGCAGCTTTCCTGGAACGCCGTCTCGCTGGCCCTGTCGTCGGAGCATCGTCGGGGTCGGGTGGTTCCGGCTCAGGACGTTCCTCTGCAGGAACGTGGCGCAGATTGATCCGAATGCGCGTCCAGGTGGATGAGCGGCCGCGCATCGAGTCGATCAGGACATCGTCAGCCGCGAGCAGGCGAGCGGCCTCGGGATGGCGTTCCTTCCAGCGCGCAAGGCCTGCAAGCGCCTCCTCTCGACGGGAGGATTTCGCGACCACGATCAGCGGCATTCGGATGCGCCCGGTCGGTTTGTCTGCGGTTGTTTTCGTTGCAGACGCTTGGGCCTTCTTGGCACGCGATGGCGCGACGCGTGCGGATTCGCTCTCGCTTTTGCGGAAATGCGGCGGCCACGGAGCATCGCCCAGACCTTCGGCTTCGTCCCTGGCAGCAACTTCGAGCAGGGCGTCGAGCGATCCGGCAGCGGAGTCAATCGCGGCATGTGGGTCACCGATCTCCGCAAACCGGCTGGGCATGGTGAGCACGGTAAACGCGGCGGGATCGCAAACCGCCACTTCGTCCCAGGCGAGCGGCGCCGAGACGCGTGCGTCCGGCACCGGGCGTACCGAGTAGGCTGAGGCCGTGGTGCGGTCTTTCGCGTTCTGGTTGTAATCGAGGAAGACGCCGTGGCGCTCCTCTTTCCACCATTGAGATGTGGCAAGGGTGGGCAAACGGCGCTCTACCGCGCGGGCGAGCGCGAGAGCGGCGCGGCGAACCTCCGTGAAGCTCCAACGCGGGTGAATGCGGACGTTGATGTGCATCCCGCGCGATCCGGAAGTCTTGGGCCAGCCGCGCAGGCCGCTTTCCTCGAGGATCGATTGCACTTCGAAAGCCACGACGCGGATGTCGGACCAGGAAACGCCGGGTCCGGGATCCAGGTCGATGCGCATTTCGTCCGGGTGATCGAGATCGGCAGACCGGACCGGATGCGGGTGGAGTTCGATGCAGCCGAGATTGACAAGCCAGGCCAGTCCCGCGGGGTCATCGATGACGAGTTCCTCGGCGGTGCGGCCCGAAGGAAAAGACAACGTAACGGTGCGCAGCCATGCCGGGTGATCTGTGGGAGCCCGCTTCTGGTAAAACGCCTCGGCTTCGGCTCCATTCACAAATCGCTTGAGCACGAGAGGTCGATCCCGGATGCCGATCAGCGCGCCGGGGGCAACAGCCAGATAGTAGCGAACGAGTTCGAGCTTGGTGAGGTGGACCTGGTGGGAAAAAATAGATTTTGTCAGGATGGGTGATCCGAACTGTGCGGTCTTCGAACCTAAGAGTCTCGAAGGGTTCCGGCTTTGTCGCGGAGTGGGGCATGCCGTGCGCACCGAATAGCGACGCAGGATTTTGGATGCGCAAACTAGGGCGGCAGCGGACGGGCAGAGCGAGAGCGGCTGGGTCCCGATCCACCAGCGTAAGGCGCAGCGGAGGCCTGCACGCTTCTGAGTCGCGCCCGGCAACGCAGAGCCTGTTTTCTGCATCCCTAGTGCGAGTTATCTACAATGCAGCAGTCCGCGCTCGTTCCCCCTGCATGGACGGGTGTCGACCCATTTCGACCACGTCATTGAGGTGTATCCGTGGATGGAGAGGATGTGAGCGCAATTCCCAGGAGATCCGTGTCCGTTCCTTTCGGGAGTGATGGGCCATCGGATTCTGCCATTTCGGCGAACGACGTATTCGCCGGAGGAGGTGAACTGGGCGGCCTCATGCGCCACGTCGAGTGGACCGAATCGCCTCTGGGACCGGTAAAGGGATGGCCGCAAAGCCTGCAAACGGTGGTGCGGATCCTGCTCACGTCCCGTTACGCGATGTGGATGGGCTGGGGACCGGACCTCGCATTCCTGTACAACGACACCTACGCGCGCATGACTCTGGGGAAGAAGCATCCCTGGGCTCTGGGAAAACCGGCGCGGGAGGTGTGGAGTGAGATCTGGGCGGACATTGAACCCCGCATTCAGCGGGTGCTGGATGGCGGCCGAGCGACCTGGGACGAAGCGCTGCTGCTCTTTCTGGAGCGCAGCGGGTTTAAGGAGGAGACCTACCACACCTTCTCCTACAGTCCGCTAAGCGGCGACGATGGCCGCATCATGGGGATGTTCTGCGTCGTCACAGAAGAGACCGAGCGAGTCGTTGGTGAGCGACGGCTGAGCTTTCTGCGCTTGCTGGCCTCCGCTCTCGCCGCCGCCATTGTCGAGAAGGATGTTCTGAAGGCCACTGAGAACAGCCTCATGCAGAATCAGAAGGACCTGCCGTTCACCCTGACGTACCTGATCGGCCAGGATGGGCAGGCTCGCCTGGCGTGCAGCAGCGGAATTGAGGGCGGCCACCCGGCGGCGCCATGGGAGATTGGACCAGGGGACGAATCGTTTTGGCCGATGGCTGATTCGCTCTCGAGTAAAGCCGATGTGATCGTCCACGACCTGAAAGGCCGGTTCGGCAATCTGCCGACCGGAGCGTGGGATACGCCCCCGAACCGTGCGGTCATGGTTCCCTTACAGCGGCAGGGGCAGGATCGCCCGGCAGGGATTTTTGTGGCAGCGCTCAACCCCTACCGCCCGCTGGATAAAGAAACAACGGGATTTATCGATCTGATCGCAGGGCAAATAGCGGCCGCATTGGCCAATGCACATGCTTATGAGCAGGAACGGAGGCGTGCCGAAGCGCTGACGGAACTGGACCGGGCGAAGACAATTTTCTTTTCCAACGTAAGCCACGAGTTCAGAACGCCGCTCACGCTGATGCTCGGCCCCCTCGAAGACGTGCTGAACAGGGAGAATTCGAAGCTCCCGGTGGAGGACCGGGGTCAGATTGAGACAATCCATCGGAACGGGCTGAGGCTCCTGAAACTCGTAAATACGCTTCTGGATTTCTCGCGGCTCGAAGCGGGCCGCATCCGCGCCCTGTATCGGCCCGTGGATCTCGCTGCTGTGACGGCGGAGCTCGCCGGCGTCTTTCGGTCGGCAATGCAGCGGGCCGGGTTGCGCTACGAGATCCACTGCCAGTCGCTGCCGGAGCCGGTATTCGTGGACCTGGACATGTGGGAGAAGATCGTCCTCAACCTTCTCTCCAACGCATTTAAGTTCACGTTGCAGGGAGCCATCGAGCTTACGCTTCGTCCGGCGGACGGGAAGGCGGAGCTGCAGGTGCGCGATACCGGAACGGGAATCCAGCCCGCGGAGCTTCCGCGGATTTTCGAGCGGTTTCATCGGATCGAAGGCGCGGCAGGCCGCACCCACGAGGGAACCGGGATTGGACTCGCCCTTGTGGACGAGTTGGTGCGACTTCATGGCGGCACGGTGCAGGCAGAGAGCGAGCCCGGCGCCGGCACCACCTTCACCGTACAAATCCCTTACGGAACGGGTCATCTGCCGGCGGACCGCATTGCTCCGGAAGAAGAGCATTCCGACACCACCATCGGCGCCGCTCCCTATGTGCAGGAGGCTCTGCGCTGGCTGCCCGGCGCCTCGGCGAGTGAAGAGCAGATGGTAAAGGACCTGGCCAGCGACGGTCTCGAAGCCTCTTTAGTGGAATCGCGTCGCCGTCCAGGGGATGATCGGGCCCGTGTACTGCTCGTCGAGGATAACCGCGACATGCGGGAATATGTCCAGCGGCTGCTGGGACGAAAGTATGCGGTCACGGCAGTGGAGGACGGAGAGCAGGCAGTGAAGGCCGCTCAGAATGAACCGCCGGACCTCGTCCTGACGGATGTGATGATGCCGCGGATGGGCGGTCTGGAACTGCTGCAGGCACTCCGAGCCGATCCGGCAACCGCGGCTGTCCCGGTGCTTCTGTTGTCGGCGAGGGCCGGGGAGGAAGCCGAAACCGAAGGACTGGAGGCAGGAGCCGACGATTATCTGGTGAAGCCGTTTACGGCTCGCGAGTTGATGGCGCGGGTGGGCTCGCACGTCTCCATGCATCGGCTCCGGGTGGAGCTGACAGTCCGGGAGCATACCCTGCGCACCACGGCGGAACATGCCGAGCGGCAATATCGGGAGATTCTGGAGAGCATTTCCGAGGGTTTCATCTTTATCGACCGCGATTGGAACGTTCGCTATGCGAACAGCAGGGCGTCTGCAATGGGCGCGGTCGAACTCGGAGAGGTTCTCGGCAAAAAAATCTGGGACGTGGTTCCCGCTTTCGAAAATACCCGCTTCGCGCAGTGTTTTCGCGATGCGATGGAGACTCGCGCGGCTTGCAGCGTCGAGGATTATTTCGAACCCTCACGGCGGTGGTTCCACCTCAGCGCCTATCCCTCGGAGGAAGGGTTGTCTGTCTTTGTGCAGGACGTGACCGAGCGGCGTGTGCAGCAGGAAAAGCTCTTGCTTTCCGAGAAATTGGCGGCGACGGGTCGGCTGGCAGCGACAATTGCCCACGAGATCAACAATCCTCTGGAATCGGTGCTGAACCTGATCTACCTGGCCCGGACTTCGCACACGCAGATGACAAAAATTCGGGAATACCTCGAAACTGCGGAAAAGGAATTGACCCGAGTCTCCCATATCGCACGTCACACATTGGGTTTCTACAGGGAGACTTCGATTCCATCAAACATCGATCTTGGAGCGCTGATCGAGGAAGTTCTGGCCGTTTATGAGAGTCGGCTGCGCGCTTCGAATATCGCGGTGGCCAGGGATTTTGCTGCAGTCCCGCAGATTCGCGGCCTGCGTGGCGAGTTCCATCAGGTCTTCTCGAATCTGATTTCAAATGCGATTGACGCGATGCACAGCGGGGGGACACTGCGGATCATGCTCCGGGAGCCGGATCGTGGCCAGAAAACAGGTGTTGTCGTTTCTCTCAGCGATACAGGGACCGGGATTCCAACTGAGAACCTGCCACGGCTGTTTGAACCCTTTTTCACAACCAAGCCGGCAGCCGGAACGGGTCTCGGACTGTGGGTCGTGCGGCAATTTGTTGAGTCCTGGGGGGGCACGGTGGACGTCCAAAGCAGTATTGATCCCCAAAAGCATGGCACAGCCTTTACGCTGTTCGTTCCGCTAATCGCCGTAACGGATGCAAAGCAAAAGACGAGTGCCGCTTCCCTGCGGCTGATGTAGCTTCCTGGAGGAGACGGTTGTCACATCCCACTATTTTTCTCTTCGGAGACGACGCACCCGCACCGTTCCTCCTGCGGCCGGACATCACAGAGAAGCGGGTCGGGCATACCCGCCCCCGTGTTCTGGTGGTGGACGACGAGCTGCTGATTGCTCAGACGGTGGCGGCGATCCTGAATGCAAATGGATTTGACGCCCTGGAGGCCTATAACGGCGAAGAGGCGCTGGATGCGGCTCGCAGGCATAAGCCCCATATCGTGCTGACGGATGTCCTGATGCCGAAGATGTCGGGGGTGGAACTCGGGATCAAACTGCGCAAGGAGTTTCCGGCAACCCGAGTCCTCCTTTTTTCCGGCCAGGCCGCAACCAGCGAACTCATGCGGCAGGCGCAGGAAGAGGGGTACACCTTCGAACTTTTCCCGAAGCCGATTCACCCGGATGACCTGATCGCGAAACTGCGCGCACTCTGACCAGAAGCTGCAATCCTTTAATGAATCAGAGATTTGGCAGGAAGAACCGTGTCGCGGGTGATGGAGACGATCCTGAAAATGTTCACCGAACCCGGGCAGCGCGGTAACGAAGGATCAACTCATCCTGGGCGGCGGGTGCCGGGCGGCATTGCATGTCGATTTCTGGAACCTGACGGGTCCTGGATGCGTATGATTGCCCATGAGCGCTGGATCCATACCGTGGAATCTGGGAATGATGGGATTCCCAGCCAGCCCCAGGGCGGCCCGGGGCGACGTGGTACGCCCGGCGCAGCCTCCCGCGCGTGGCGCGTCCGACCCGAGATCGACCGAACGCTCGCAGCGGATCGGCGATCGGGGTACGGATCGAAGCGCGAATCGTGGTGGAGAACGCGGCGTCGAGCGTATAGGGGAGAGGCCCTTGGAAGGCGAGTGGCAGGTCCTGGTCGAGCGGTGCCTGAAGGGAGACTCATTCGCATGGACAGAGCTCGTGAGAGCACACCATCGGCGTGTCTATGGTCTGTGCTTTCGCTTCACCGGATCGACAGCAGACGCTGAAGACCTGACGCAGGAAGTGTTTCTGAAGATTTACGGGAACCTGGCTGCATTCGATCTGGCGCGCGGGACGTTTCAAACCTGGATTACGACCATGACCCGCAACCTGCTGGTGGACCACTTCCGCCGGTCGAGAGCGCAGCGGGTAACGGATTCCATGGATGCTGGCTGGGACGGCGAAGAAGAGATGCCGCTGCTCCAGCGCCTTGCCGACAAAGGTCCGACCCAGCATGACAAAGCCGTACAGAAGGAAATCGAGAAGATGGTGCAGGAAGCGTTGACGAAGATCTCCCCGGAACTGCGGGAGGCTGTGATTCTGCGCGATCTGCAGGACATGGATTACAAAGAAATTGCCCAGGTGTTGCGGATCCCTGAAGGTACCGTGAAGTCGCGGATCAGCCGGGGCAGGGCGGAACTTGCGCGTTTGCTGGAACGTAATAAAGGGCAGATGGTCTAGCGATGGCGGACGAGAGCAAATTCGAGCAAAGACCAGGCGCCGCAATCCGCTGCGAGGAATGGGAAGCTTTGTTGGTGGATGCGCTGGATGGACTGCTGCCGGCAAAAGAGGCCGCCGCATTCACCGCGCATGGCGAAACTTGTGCAAATTGCGGCGATCTGCTGGCCCATGCGCAACAGGGACGGGAGTGGCTCGGGTATCTGCACGATGAGCCGGAGGTCCCGGCAAGCCTGCTGGGTAAGATTCTGGAGAGGACGGCGGGACCTGGAGCGATACCACTGCCGGTGGTCGCCGGTGCGGGACCTGCGGCTGGCGCGATGGTGCTCCCCTGGCGGCGCAGCTTCCACGAGACACGGCTGCTGATGACCGTGGCGATGGCCTTCTTCTCGATCGCCCTGACATTGAATCTGGCCGGCGTGAAGCTATCCAGCATTCGGCTGGCGGATCTGCGGCCGTCGGAGATCGGGAACACCGTTTCGCGGCAGTTTTACACCGGTTGGGGATCGGTGGTGCGGTTCTATGACAACGCGCGATTCGTGTACCAGCTGGAGTCGCGCATGCGGGAGTTGCGGCGCGATGTGCGCCAGCAACAGCCTGCGTCCCAGCCCACAGCGCAGCCGCAGAACCTGAATAAGAAGGAGGAACCTTCCAGACAGGGCGGCAATAAGGATGGGCAGCTGAACGCACCCCCGGAACGCGGTGCGATGCTGAACGCCAGACAGGAAACAGGCAACAGATTGCACGGTAAAGCAGCAGCATCAACAGAGGTAAGAGTGTCGGCAGTTATTAGAAATTCCATTCCCCTGGGTCAATCAAGAGCCGGGCTGCAGGAAGCGGATCAAACCGCTGTGCACGACAGAAGGAGCCTGGTATGAACTGCGTTAATCATCCCGAGGCGGCGGCTACCGCCTTTTGTCAGGATTGTGGCAAGGCCCTGTGTGGGCAATGTACTCGCACGATACAGGGCAGCGTCTACTGCGAGCCGTGCCTCGTCGCGCGAGCTGCAGCGCCGGGAGTAGCCGGGGCTGCGGGGAGCTATGCGGCTGGCGCGTATCCGCCGGGATTTCCGCCGCCGACCGGCGCGCCGAACCCGGGAACCGCCGCCGTGCTGGGTTTCATCCCCGGCGTGGGAGCGATGTACAACGGGCAGTACATCAAGGCGTTGGTGCACGTGCTTGTGTTTGTAGTGCTGGTGGGCATCAGCGGGCATGTTGGGCTCTTCGGGATCCTGCTCGGGGCCTGGGTTCTCTATCAGGTTTTTGACGCGCACCAGACCGCGAAAGCGCGTCGGGATGGTTTGCCGCTGCCCGATCCCTTTGGCTTAAACGAATTGGGGAACGCGATCGGTGGCCATTCGGCGCCGCGGCCGTATACGCCGCCTCCACCGTCCGCTGCAACGGGATCAGGAACTGGATCTGGAGCGGGACCGGGTGTGCCACCCTATGTGCCGGTGGGAGCGGTCGGGGCTGTGCCGGGGGATCCGGCCTGGGCCGAACAGGTGAAGCAACAGGCGCAGGCGTTTGGAGTGCAGGCCGGGCAGTGGGGTGAACAGCTGCGGCAGCGGATTGTAGCGGAGGCTTCACAGCGTCAGCCGGGCTATCCTGGCGCACCGGCGCAGTGGAGCGTGCCGCCCGCGTATGGAGCGCCTCCGGTCGGTCCTCCGGGAGGGGCTTACACTCCGCCGCCCGGACCGGGATGGGGACCGTCACCGGTGCCACCCGTTCCGCCCGACATGGAACTCGAGCGTGCGCGACGGGAGCCGATCGGAGCGATCGTTCTGATCGTGCTCGGCATGCTTTTTCTGTTCAACACGCTCGGCTTCTTTAACTTCAACTGGCTGACTCACGGCTGGCCCCTGGTCATCGTTGCCATTGCGATCTGGATGATTATGCGGAACAGCGCGGGACGTTTTGGCTGGGGATCGAGGATGGGACCGCCACCGCCGGTGATGCCGGTGAGCGCAGTCGAACCGCCAAATCCGGTGAGCACGAACCATGAACCGCCGACAGGGGGCGGGCAATGAATCAATATATTTTCCTGCGGCGAATGCGCGGACCGATCATGCTCCTGGTGTTTGGAGTTACGGCGATTCTGGCCGAGTACACGAGGATCGGTTACGCGGATAGCTGGCCGCTCTACATCATTGCCTGGGGCGTTCTGAAGCTGGCTGAGAACGCCATTCTTGCTCAGCATCCTCCTTCTTCGATGCCCCCTCATCCGGGCTATCAACAGGCGACCTATCCGGCCGCAGACTATCAGCAGCAAGGCTATGCACCCTATCCAGGAGCAGGCTCCGCAACCGGATCGACTGCCGGAACAGCCATCGGAACACCGATTGTGCCGGTGGATGACGAGGAGAGGAGGTAGTTATGGGAACCGTACCTCCGCCTTATTCACGCGAAGCGCGTTGGCAGGCGAAGCAGGCTGCCCGTGCGCAGAAAGACCAGTGGAAAGCCCAGATGAGGGCGCAGCGAGACTATTACCGCTCGATATGGCGCGGCTATCGGCGGCCCTCTTTTACCGGTCCCCTTGTCCTGCTGGCCATCGGGGTCGTAGCCCTGCTGTTGACGACTGGTCGCATGGATTCAGTGGAATTCTGGGGCTGGTATTCGCGCTGGTGGCCCATGCTGCTGATTGCGCTGGGTGGACTCCTGCTGGCTGAGCACTATCTGGACTGGAAGAGTCCCTGGGCGGCACGGCGGGGCATGGGCGGGATCGTGTGGCTGGTGATCCTCATGATCTGCCTGGGATGGGTTTCCCGTGAAGGACATCTGGTGGGACCGTTCTCGTGGCAGATGTCCGGAGACAGCGACGATAATTTCTGGAACTGGATGGGAGCGGAGCACGACAACGACGTACAGATGGATCAGACGCTGACGGCGGCCAGGCCTGTCGTGACCATTGACGATCCGCAGGGGGACGTAACAATCACAGCCTCGACCGACGCGCAGATGCATGTGCGGGCGCACGAAATGGTGCATCGGGATTCGGAACAGGCAGCTCAGCGTCTGTTCAGCAACCTTAGACCGAAGGTGGAAGCGTCGGGCGGGGGCGCGGTCATCACGGTGCCGGAGCAGCAGGGCGCACGCGTCGATCTCACGGTGGAGCTGCCT
>Ga0335072_10016066_pt1 | contig 10615 bp, 8 predicted proteins | sample Lox_Sample_21_FD_206725 | JGI IMG/M metagenome (GOLD analysis project Ga0335072, IMG submission 206725) | Soil microbial communities from Loxahatchee National Wildlife Refuge, Florida, United States - Lox_Sample_2.1 | ecosystem: Environmental > Terrestrial > Soil > Wetlands | place: USA: Florida... | reverse complement strand
GGCACATCGTAGTCATCCATCTCATCCGGATACGGGCCTTGCGCAACAAGTAGATCCGCGCCCAGCAGGAAACAATCGCCATTGCTCAGATCCAGTGGCCCATGATCTACGCTGCCGTCGGGAAATTCGAGAAACAGCGGCCGCACGATCGGCAGCCCGGTCCGGCTCATCTCTTCGGCCGTTGTGTAAAGATACGGCAACAGCCGATAGCGCTCTTCAATGTAGCGCCGACGCAGATTCACGTCTTCTGGCGAACCGTTCTCCCACGGTTCCTGCGCCAGCGTGCCGATGGCTGTGTGGTCCCGGTCGATGGGCTGAAACGCCGCCACTTCGAGCCATCGCGTCAGCAATTCTGGCTGCGGCGACCCGGCAAAGCCGCCCACGTCGGCGCCTGCCATGGCAAACCCGCTCAGACCCAGGTTGAGTAGTTGCGGCGTCGTCTGCCGCAGGTGATTCCACGTGCTCGAATTGTCGCCCGTCCAGGTGGCTGCGTAGCGCTGCCCGCCCGCGTAGCTCGCGCGCGTCATCACAAACGGCCGCGTGCCCGGCGCAAGCTTCTCTAACCCCTCGAACGTTCCCCGGCTGTTCTGCATCCCGAAAATGTTGTGCACCTCCAGATGCGTCGCCACGCGCGTCTGGAATCCCGGTTCCTCGATGCGATGCTGCACATCGTCCGGCATGGTTTTCGTCGGTACATCGAAGATCGCCGGCTCGTTCATGTCGTTCCAGAATCCGGCAATCCCCTTACTCACAAAATCCGCGTAAAGCGTCCCCCACCAGTCGCGCGAGGCCTTGCGCGTGAAATCGGGAAACACGCTCTTGCCCGGCCACACCATGCCCACGTAGATCGAGCCGTCGTGATTCTTCACGAAGTGGTCGCCGTTCAAGCCCTCGTCATATGGCTTATAGCCGATGTTGGGCTGGTCGGCGATATGCAGATCCGTGATCACCACCGTCTTCAGGTGCTGTGCTTTCAGGTCCCGGATCATCTGGTCGAACGTGGGAAAGCGGTCGGGATCGACGGTGAAGGGGCGGTTCTTATATTGGTAGTCGATATCGAGCCAGATCACATCGGCCGGAATCCGCTCGCTGCGCAGCTTGTTCGCGATACGCCGCACCTCCGATTCGGGATAGTAGCTGTAACGCGATTGCTGATAACCCAATGCCCACAGGGGCGGCAATGGCGTCTTGCCCACCAGCCACGCCCACGTTTCCACCACCGCTTTCGGTTCCGGCCCGTAAAGAACGTAGTAGTCCAGCGGCCCCCCCTCCGAACCGAACGAGTATCCGTCGCGATACTCCTTGTTGAAATCGAAGCTCGCGCGCCACGTGTTATCGAGGAAGAATCCCGCCGAAACGCCCTTGCGAAACGTGATGAAGAAGGGAATCGACTTGTAGATCGGGTCGGTCGACTCCTGCCAGCCGAATGCGTCGGTATTCCAGTCGTCGAAGGCCTCGTTGCGCCGATCGAGCGGACCCGGCTTGTCGCCCAGCCCGAAGTAGTGCTCATCCAACGGCGACTTGCGATAGACCCGGAACGCGGCGCCGTGATACTCGATGGGCCGGCCGGGCAGATCCTGCGCGATCACCGTGCCGGCAAGATCCGCGATCGTCATCTCCAGCGGGTCTTTATGCACCGTCACGCGCAGCTTCGCCGTTTTGAAGCCAACATTTGCTCCGCCCGAATCCTGCGTCACCGCGGCGCTCGCCGTGCGCGAAGATTCCAGCACCGCCCACGACGCATCCTCCGGCAACTGCCCCGCCGGGCCCACGCGTACCCTCAGCACATCGTCGCGTAGCGCGGTGATTTGCAGATTCGCACCGCCGGAACGGATCTCAATACCGTTGGGCAACGGGCGTGACCCCGTCACGCGATCCAGGCGAACGAACCCCGCCTTCGCTTGTCCCCTTGCGCTCCATTCTATTTGGGATGTTGCGGCCAGAAGAGAAAATCCAGTTACTGCAACCAACAGCTTCACAGCTCTTTGCACTCGGCACCTCAAGTAAAACCACATCGCCTCGTGTCGAACGATTGCCCGAAAGGATACAGCATCTCAGGTCTGCGCGCGCGTGATCCTGTGGCGCCTCGCGAACCGGTGCCCTTGCACTCGCTCCATGCTTCCCGTAGGCCGCTGATACCCGAGAGGCATCTGGCCAATGCCCGTTTGCTGCGCTGCCGCCCCAAAAGCGGTATCGGGGATCTGCTTTTTGGCCACCGCCTGAACCGAAAGATGTCTGGCGCCGAACCTCCGCGAAACCTAGTCTGACCTTAGATCGAGGCCCCCCCAATGCCTCCAACTTTTCAGGACGGCACGAGAACACGATGCTTAAGCTAAGAAAGCTCCTCAGCGCCTGCTTTGGTTTCTTCTCATTGATCTTCGCCATGGCGGCGGTTTCCATTGCTTCACTGCTTCTGCATTCGGCCGGCCCGCGCACAGCCCAGCCCGCTGCGCACATCGGCACTGCCGCCGGCATCGCCCTCTACATCCTTGCCAGGGTTTTCGTCGCCGCCCCCTTTGTTTTGTCCGCGCTCAACGGCATGGCATGGTTTGCCATCGTTCGCGCCAGGGCCTCGGCGCGCGCGTGGGCGCTGGCCGCCAGCACTGCCCTCATCGTCGTCGCCCTTCCTCTCTGCGCGGTCGCTGCCATGCAGTACCTGCACGCGACTCCCGGGTCCCACGCCAGCAATGCGGTCTTTGCCGTGATCCTTCTCGCTACCGGGGTTCTCGGTTTCGTCGCCTTTGGCCGTCGCCTTGCGGTTGCGCACGGTGCAATGTCCGTCAAGCCCGCGCGCCTGGCCGGCGACGGCACCAGCGGCCTCGGCGATAAACTCACCTGGCTGGTCGCCTCCATCGGCTATTACCTCTGCCAGCAGGTTTGGCTGCACTGGGCCGAGCATCGCGGCCTGTACATCCCCCGCGGAGCCGGCGTGTGGATCGCCCTCGTCGCCGCGATCTTCATTGCCACAACTGTCCATGAGCTGGGCCACGCCGGTGCCGGCCTGGCTGTGGGAATGAAGCTGCGCGCCTTCATCGTCGGGCCCTTCCAGTGGCGCATTCGCGACGGACGTTGGAAGTTTCAGTTCCAACCCGCCCAGTTGCTTGCCGCGGGCGGCGCAGCTGGCCTGGCTCCTACCGACCCCAACCAATCCAAGTGGTGTGAAGTCGTCATGGTCGCTGCCGGCCCGCTGGGCAGCCTGCTCGTCGCCGGCTTCGGGATGGTTGTCGCCCTCGCAGCGCCCGGCAGTTCCTACGCCCGCGCCTGGGAGTTCTTCGCCTTCCTCGCCACCTTCGGCCTCATCTCGTTCGTCTCCAATCTCATGCCCGTGGCGCCGAACTCGCTCTATTCCGATGGCGCGCGCATCTACCAGCTTCTCTTTGGCGGCTGCTGGGCCGATCTCCGCCGCGCCTTTGCCACCGCAAGCTCCGCATCGGTTACGTCCACCCGCCCCCGCGACTACGACCTCGCCCCCATCCGCCGCGCCCTGGTCTCATTCGCGCAAGGTCGCCAGGCTCTTCTTCTTCGCTTGCAGGCGATTGCGCATTTCTTCGACAACGGCAACTTTGCCCAGGCTGCCGCGGAATTGCGCGAAGCTGAATCGATCTGCGAGGCCTCGGTCCCCGATGTGCCCGCCGAGCTCTGCCCCGCCTTCGTCTTCCATTCCGCTTTTCTGTGCCACGACGCCGCAGCCGCCCGCCGCTGGTGGAAGCTGATGGAGTCAAAAAAGCTTGCCTTCCGCGGCGTGGATTACTGGCTGGCCAGGAGCGCCCTGCTGTGGATTGAGAACCGCCTTGACGAAGCCGACCGCGCCTGGGAAAAGGCAAGCGCCATCGCCGAGAAACTGCCCTCCGCCGGCGTCTACGAATACGACCGCTACCGCTGCTTCCGCCTCGGCCTCGCTCTGCAGCATTCGCTCGCCTGGAACCGCGTCAATCCGGCGATTGCCGTCGCCGTTCCCGCTTAACGCAACTGTTGAAGGGTCGACGATTCAAGAGCGCGATTCACTGCACCGGTCCGGCACAAGCAAGGTTGTCACGAATTTCCGAGCGAACCTGCGACTCCAGCGTCTTTCCTCATGAACGAAGCAATGGCGCCCGTTGAGAGTGCCGGCGATCCTTCGATCTTCAATTCTGTGAGGCAATTCCATGATGCTGCTTGCTCATCGCGCCGCCCGTCGTGTGTCCGGCTCCGGCCCTCTTCCGCTCCTCCTCATCCTGGCTGCGGCCATGCCGCTTTCAGCCGGCGCTCATGCCCAGTCGCAGCCCTCTGAAAAGCCGGCCGAAGCACGGGCCGCCGATCTACCCCGCGGGCCTGAGATCGTCCAGACCCTCTACCTCACCAGCGCCACGCAGCAAAGGGACCTCGACGATGCCCAGACGGATTTGCGCAACATGTTGCCCCGCGCCAAAATCTATGGCATCGCCGCTCAGAATGCCATCACCATCCGTGGCACCGAGGAAGAGATTCAGACAGCGCAGAAGATCCTGGCCGAGGTGGATCGCCCGCGTAAAGTCTATCGCCTCACTTTCACCATCACGGAGCTCGACCAGGGCCGCAGCGTGGGCACGCAGCGGCTTTCCATGATCGCAATCGCCGGCGAGCGCTCCGAAATACGCCAAGGCAACAAGGTTCCCATCGCAGTCGGCTCGCGCAGCCGAGACAACACCGAATCGGTCCCCGAAACCCAGTATCTGGATATCGGCCTTCTCGTCGACGCTACAGTCGAGGGAGGCACCCTGCACACCAAGGTCGAGCAGTCGGCCATTTCTGACGAGAAATCCGGCATAGGCGCTCAAGACCCCGTCATCCACCAGACCGTGCTCAACGACGCTTCCGCTCTGTCCCTGGGCAAGCCCGTCCTCCTCGGCTCGCTCGACATTCCCGGCACCACCCGCCGCCAGCAGGTCGAAGTCACCGCGGAGACGGTGCAGTAGCTGCGGAGGATTTGCACGGCAGGGCGTGCTGGGTTCGCCGAGCCACTCCGCGATTTCGCCGACCGGGCTGCCGCGCTCTTGTTCGCTTTGACAAAGCAGTATCGGAGCATCGGAACGGTCACTCCGCGGTCTGGCAATTGCAACCGGGATGGCCCTCGCTCCGATCCCGCGGGGATGGCGCTAAAATTCTGCTGCAGTCCTGGTCGCGAGGAGGCGCGAATGGCGTCGAAAGGCATCTTCGTGGGGCTGTCGACCATCGATCTCGTCTACTCGGTCGACAGGTTTCCTGCTCCGAATGCAAAGGTAGCGGCGCGAAGCCAGGAGATCTTCGTCGGCGGTCCGGCGGCCAACGCCGCTGCTGCGTTCCGTCATCTGGGCGGTGAAACGACCCTCGTCACCGCGGTCGGCCGGCACAAACTTGCGGATCTCATCCGCGAAGAAATGCAAGAACGCTCGATTCGGCTGGTCGATCTCACGCCCGATTTCGACCAGCCGCCGGCCATTTCATCGGTCACAGTCACTCCCAACGGGGAACGCAATGTCGTTTCTGCCAACGCCGCGCCAGTCGAGTCACTTCCTCCGCAAATCGACGAAGAGGTGTTGCAGGATGCAAGCATTCTTCTGGCGGATGGTCATTTCATGTCGGCATGTCTCGCCTGGGCAAAGGCGGCGCGGGCGCGAGGTATCAAGGTCGTCCTGGACGGCGGCAGCTGGAAGAGCGGCAGCGCGGAACTGTTGCAATGCGTCGATACGGCAATCCTTTCCGCCGATTTCCGGCCTCCGGGCTGCACCACGCCAATCGAAATTCTCGCTTTTGTGTCGGGCCAGGGAGTTCCGAACATCGCCATCACAAATGGGCCGGATCCAATCCGATACGCTACCGGAGTCGAGCAGGGAGTTATCGCGGTGCCCCAGGTCGCTGTTGCCGATACCATGGGCGCTGGCGATGTTCTGCACGGCGCATTCTGCCATTTCGCCTCCGCCGGCTTCGCATTCAGGCAAGCTCTGGAAAAAGCCGGCCGTATCGCTTCGGAATCCTGCCGGTATCGCGGCACGCGCGGATGGATGCGAAATGCCTCTCCTGAGGCTTGCTGACGTTGGCGTCTTTCCGCGCGGCCTGGCTGTCGAGCAGGTTTTCACCCGCCCCCATCTCGTCGCCGTCGAGGTCCTCTCGCCCGAGGTCCGCCAACCCAAAGTGCAGGAAAGCATCGAGGACGACCTTGCCTTCCGGATCTCCAAGATCTGGATCATCGATCCGGCTATGCGCATTGGCTGCGATGCTTCCGATCGCGGCTGGATTCGCAACGGCCGCTTCGCGGTCCCCGGCGCGCCGATCCACATCGATCTTCGCGATCGATTTGACGCGCTCGACGAAGCGGAACAGGAATAGGATTCCTTCAGCCTGCATACGTTGGCGCGACGATCAAAACACCAAAAGCAGAGCGCCCGTAAACCCTCCCAGGCCGAACTTGGCCGGTGATATACTCACTTGGGTCAGGCGCGCTCCGGGCGCCATCCATCGTCATCTTCTGAGGGTTCCCATGTCCGGCCACTCGAAATGGGCCACAATCAAGCACAAGAAGGGCGCGCTCGACGCCAAGCGCGGCAAGATCTTCACCCGCCTCATCAAGGAAATCGCCATCGCCGCCAAGTCCGGCGGCGACCCCGACGGCAACCCCCGGCTGCGCACCGCCATCCTCGCCGCCAAGGCTGAGAATATGCCGGCCGACAACATCAAGCGCGCCATCCAGCGCGGCACCGGTGAGCTTCCAGGCGCCGTCTATGAAGAGATCGCCTTCGAGGGCTATGGCCCCGGCGGCGTCGCCATCATCGTCGAAGTCACCACCGACAACCGCAACCGGACCGTAAGCGAAATCCGCCACATCTTCTCAAAGAACGGCGGAAACCTCGGTTCCACCGGCTCGGTCATGCACATGTTCTCAAAAAAGGGCCTCATCGCCGTCGAAAAATCCGCCGCCACCGAAGAGCAGCTCATGGATATCGTCCTCGAGCACGGCGGCGACGACCTCAGCGATGAGGGCGACACCTGGGAAATTACCACCACCCCGCACGCGCTCGAGGCGGTCGCCAACGCCATTAAGGCCGCGGGCATCCCGATCGCCGTCAGCGAAGTCACCATGCTCGCGTCAACCTATACGAAGCTCGAAGGGCCTTCCGCAGGGCAGATGCTGCGCCTGCTCGAGGCGCTCGAAGACTTCGACGACACCCAGAACGTCTACTCGAACTTCGATATGACGGCCGAGCAGATGGAACAGGTGGCCGGATGAACCGCACCAACCGGCACAAACCTCCGGTTGGGGAACTCGGTTGATTCCGGGATTCAGAGAATCAAAAGGCCGCCCAGTCGTGGCGGCCTTTCTTTTGGACGTTTTATGATCTTCATTTCGTGGAAGGAACCGCGTTGACGCGAACGATAAAGCTGCTTCTCTTCTTTTTTTCGGCCGGGGTCACCATCGCTTCCGCTCAATCTCCCGGCAATCCGCCTCCCCTTCGCGACGAACCCGCCGAGAACCCCGTCGCCCAGGTCCGCGATGCCAAAAGCTGGGAGTTCGGCCCCTTCTTCGATTGGGGCAAAGGGGTCGGCGATCGCGCAGACTTCAATTTCGTTTTCGTGGGTGCACAGGTCGGCAAACCCATCTCGCGCGTCCTGCACGCCGGCGTCCTCTCGGGTCAGTTCGAGCTCGCCGGCAACATCATTCCGTTCTGGCAGGCTTACACGCCGGCGCCTCACCAGCAGCTCTTCTATTGCGCCAACAACATCCCGTGTCCGTTGTCCGTCGGCGGAGGCACCTACACCGGTGCCAGCCTCACGCCGGTTATCTTCCGCTGGAATTTCCTCACCCAATCGCGCCGCATCCAGCCCTGGTTTCAGGGCGCCGGCGGCCTCATCTACACCACCCACAAATTTCCGCCCGACGTGCTGGTTACGCATGGCCAGCCCGGCGGAACTTCAGTTTGGAATTTTTCGCCACAGGGCGGCATCGGCGTGCACTATTTCACGCACCCGCGACGCTCTATCGATATTCAGGTGAACGCCGTGCACATCTCCTCCGCCTCGCTCGGCGACCATAACCCAGGCGTGAATGCCAGCATTCAGGTGCAGGCAGGCTACACCTGGTGGAAGTGAGAACCAGCTTTTAGCTGTTAGCTTCTAGCTATGAGCCCTCAGCTGTCAGCTCACAGTTTGAACAGGGTCTTAGGCTCCCGGGTCGGAATTCCAGAAGATGGATTCCGGGCAATGGAAGTCATCAACTGGCAGGCATTCTCTACCGGGTTGAACCAGCGAATGGCTGAAAGCTAAGAGCTGAGAGCTGCTTTTCATGTCCTCGCCGCTCGTCGAATGCGTACCGAACTTCTCTGAAGGCAGAGAAGTGCGCCGCGTGGAAGCCATTGTCTCCGCCATGCGCGTTGAGGGCGTACGCCTGCTCGACTGGTCGATGGATGCCGACCACAACCGCTCCATCGTCACCGTCGCCGGCGAACCCCAGGCCGTGGTCGAAGCCGCCGTCCGCGCCGCCGGCAAGGCCGCCGAGCTCATCGACCTCACGCGCCAGGAGGGCGTCCATCCCCGCATCGGCGCCGCCGACGTCATTCCGTTCGTGCCCATCTCCGGCATCAAGCTCGAGCAGTGTGTGCTCCTCGCTCGCCAGGCCGGACTCGAAATCTGGCGCCGCTTCGGCGTGCCCGTCTATTTCTACGAAGCCGCCGCCGCGCGGCCTGACCGCGTCAGCCTCGACGAGGTCCGCCGCGGCCAGTTCGAGGGCCTGCGCGACGCCGTCCGCAAAGAAACCGCCCGCCGGCCCGATCTCGGCGGGCCCGGCCTTCATCCCACCGCGGGCGCATGCGCCGTCGGCGCGCGCAAGTTCCTGGTCTCCTACAACGTCTCCTTCGATTCCGCCGATGTCGCCCTCGTCCGCGCCATTGCCCGCGAAATCCGCGCCGAACACGGCGGCCTGAAGGGCGTCAAGGCCATGGGGCTGCTTGCCCACGGCCGCGCCCAGCTCTCGCTCAGCATCACCGACTTCGAAGCCACGCCGCTTTCTCTTGTCTACAAGGCACTCACCCGCCTCGCCCACCGCCACAAGGCCATCCCCACCGAGGGCGAAATCACCGGCCTGCTACCCGAAGCTGCCTGCGAGCGCGAGAGCGAATGGATGCGTCAGTTGGTTAGGTTCGATCCGCTGGCAAAAATCCTGGAGCACCGGCTCGCCGCTCCCTTGCCTTGGCCGGGAGAAGCTTGAATTCTCCTCTCCGGATTGAGCATGCCGTAACCCGGCGTAAATCGACCCGCATGTAGAATGAGGGATGAACGCGGTGAACGCGCGTCATACAGCTCGAAGGCGCCACGCTTCGCGAGCCGCCATTGCTGCTGCAGGCCGGCGCCCTTCCCGGAGGTTCGATTTGTTCAAAGCTGTCAGAAACCTTTCTATGTTGGCCGCCTTGTCGGGCGCGGCCGGCTGCGCATTCGCGGCCCAGCTCTCTACGGATGCTCGCACCGCCATTCCCCGCGACGTGCAGCAGCTCGTCGCCATCGATTACCGCGTCATGCAAAACTCCCCCGCGGCCATGGACTTGAAGGCACGCGTCATGCCTCCCGAACTCAGACAGTTCGAGGACGCCCTCCGCAAATCCGGCCTGAACAACAAAGACGACATCGAACAGTACGTCGACCAGCTCGCCTTCGCCCTCTTCCGTCCAAAAGCATCTCCCGGCGACACCAACGACACCGTCGACACCCTCGGCATCGCTCAAGGGCAGTTCCCCACCCAGGACATTCTCGCCAACTTCAAGAAGGGAAGCGTCAAAGCCACGCTGGTGCGGAGCAACAAAATCTATCCCATGGGCAAGACCGGTATGGTCCTCTGCTTCGTCGATCCCTCCACCATGGTCTTTGGCGGCAGCGATGCGGTGAAGGCTGCCCTCGACTCACGCGACGGGAACACCGAAAGCCTTCTGACCAATGCGCCCATGATGGATGCCATGAAAAGCGTCGATTCCGAACCGCTGTGGAGCATCCTCGACCAGAAGGGCACACAGACCATGATGGGCCAGATTCTCGGCCAGGCAGGCTCGCTCACCGACTTCGACACAGTGAAAAAGCGCCTGCTGCTCTCTTGGTACTCCATGGATTTCCAGCACGGCGTCAAGTTCGACCTCACGCTCTCCACCGGTGACTCGTTTGCGGCTGCAACGATCTCCTCGCTGATGAATGCCGCTCTCGTCTACCGCAAAATGAGCGGCTCTGACGCTGAAAAGCAGGCCCTCAGCGCCACCGACATCAGCTCCGAGGCCGGTCGCCTGACCGTTCATTTCGCCACCAACGAAACCGAATTCGCCGGCCTGCTCAAGTCGCCGCTCTTCCAAGGGATGGTTCGCTGAGTCCGATTTGCACGCAACGCCGGCGAGTAGGAATTACGCCGGCGAGCTCTCCCTCGGCACCCATGCCTTTACACCGGTAAGGGCGAATATCTGTCACTCTTTTCGTCGCTTTCTACGCCGCCCGCGCCGTGTTCGCCGGCCACGCACACACGATTTCGGCCGTCGTGCTTGGCGCGATAGAGAGCCTGGTCCGCCTCTTCGATCAGGGTATGAACCGGCTGTCCTAAATGCGGTATCAGCGTGGCGCATCCGATCGATACCGTAACCATCCCGCTCGGATT
>Ga0335072_10016065_pt1 | contig 10615 bp, 9 predicted proteins | sample Lox_Sample_21_FD_206725 | JGI IMG/M metagenome (GOLD analysis project Ga0335072, IMG submission 206725) | Soil microbial communities from Loxahatchee National Wildlife Refuge, Florida, United States - Lox_Sample_2.1 | ecosystem: Environmental > Terrestrial > Soil > Wetlands | place: USA: Florida... | reverse complement strand
CTGGCGCAGCTTGCCCTGCCCGTTGAGCGCCTTGGACGCGGTGCCAACTGACACGCCTGCCGCCCCGGCCACGTCCTTGATCGTCGCCCGGCGCGGGCCGGGCCGCTCCTCGCTCGCCTCGCGGCGCTTTGGAGGCACCGCAGTTCCGTCGCCGCTCGTCCCTGCCTCCCCCGCTCGCCGACCGGGCACTGGCCGCCCCAGTCGCACTGGCCGGGACGCGGCCAGCCTCGCGCTTACGGTCGAAAGCGCATGTTCAGGCCGTCCCGGCTCAGATGTTGACGTATCTGAGCCAAGACTCTAGCGTACGGTGCATGCTTGAGGGAAAACCTATTCCTTGTTGTTGGGGGGCGTGTCGACCTGCCTACGCCGGATGAGTCATCGCAGAACGCGCCGGCCGCGGTCGCGCCGGCCGCCACGGCCTTCGCCGGCCCCGACGTGGCCGCCGCTGGCGCGGCGGGCGGCCCCGTCATGCCGGGCCCGGCGGCCATCGCGGCCCAGCATCCGCTGGCCGGAGCCACCGCGCGGCTGACCGGAGGCCTGCTGCACGAATGGCAGCAGCGCAACGTCTCCGCGAGCATGCCGCTCGCGCTCCATCAGCTCGAGGCGGCCGGGAACATGGACAACCTCCGGCTGGCCATCAGCGCGCGCACGCAACGGGCCACCCCGCCGCCTTCGGCCGGCCAGGCGGAGGTGCTTCCCAGGCCCGAGGCCCAGTCCCCGGTCATGCCGCCTCCCGCACTCGGCTACCACGGGCCGGTCTTCATGGACTCCGACATCTACAAGACGCTGGAGGGGATTGGCTGGCAGCTCGGCCGCGGCCCGCAGCCCGAGCTGCGTGACTTCGCCGCCAGCGCCATCGCCCTGATCGGGCAGGTGCAGCTGCCCGATGGCTACCTGAACTCCTACGTCCAGGCGAGCGGCGAGCCGCGGTACTCCAGGCTTGCCTTCAGCCACGAGATGTACTGCGCGGGGCACCTCATCCAGGCCGCCATCGCGCTGCACCGGGGCGCCGGTGACCCGGCGGCGCTCGCCATCGCCACCAGGCTCGCCGATCACCTGGTCCGCGAGTTCGCCGGCGCGGAGAAGGGCCTGGACGGGCACCCGATCATCGAGACCGCCCTGGCCGAGCTGTACCGCGAGACCAGCAACAGCGCCTACCTTGACCTGGCCCGGCAGTTCGTCGACCAGCGCGGCTACGGCCTGGCGGGTGACTCCGGGCTCGGTCGCCGCTACCTGCAGGACCACATGCCGGTGCGGGAGTCCGAGACCGAGGTCGGGCACGCGGTGCGCGCCCTCTACCTGGAGGCGGGGGTCACCGACGTCGCCGTCGAGACCCACGACGAGGAGCTGCTCGCCTGCTCCGCGCGCCGCTGGTCCGACATGGTGGCCAGCAAGACGTACCTGACGGGCGGGAATGGCTCCAGGCACGTCGACGAGGGGTTCGGCGACCGGTTCGAGCTGCCGCCGGATCGCGCCTACAACGAGACCTGCGCGGCGATCGCCGCCTTCCAGTGGAGCTGGCGGCTGCTGCTGGCCACTGGTGAGGCGAAGTACGCCGACCACATGGAGCGCGTCTTGTACAACGGCTTCGCCGCCGCGATCTCCATGGCCGGCGACCGGTTCTTCTACGTCAACCCGCTGCAGCGCCGGGAGGATCACTACGAGAAGGACGACCCGGGCCGTCGCCGGGTCTGGTTCAGCTGCGCCTGCTGCCCGCCGAACATCATGCGCCTGCTCGCCTCGGTCCACTACTACCTCGCCACCGCCTCCGCCGACACCCTGTCCGTGCAGCAGTACGCGGGCGCGCGGCTGTCGGGGGCCGGCCTGGACATCGAGATCGACACCGGCTACCCGTGGTCGGGCCTGGTGGTGATTCGGGTGCTGAGCGCGCCCGGTCAAGACCGCGAGCTGGCGCTTCGCGTCCCGCCATGGTCTGGGGCCACGACGGTCTCGATCAATGGCGTACCCGAGGCGAGCGTCTCGGCGCCGGACGGCTACCTGCGGCTGCGCCGCCGGTGGCAGGCCGGGGACGAGGTCAGGCTCCGACTCGACCTGCGCCCTCGGTGGACCTACCCGGACCGGCGGGCCGACGCGGTGCGCGGCTGCCTGGCGATCGAGCGCGGCCCGCTCGTCTACTGCTTCGAGCAGGCGGACCAGTCCGTCAGCCTGGACGAGGTCACCGTGATGGCGAGCACGCCACTGCACGAGGGCGCGGTCACGCTCGATGCGGTGGGCCCGACCATCGCGGTAACCGCCACCGGCTGGCACGACTCACAGTCGGCCGACGCTCGCCAGCCGGGGACGAGGGTCCCTGTCGTCGCGATCCCCTACTTCCAGTGGGACAACCGGGGCCTGGGCGCGATGCGCGTCTGGATCCCGGGCCTGCCCAGCTAGCTGACCGGCCGTGGACGGAGGAGCCATGTCCCAGATCGCCATCGACCCGGCGCGGCCTGTAGGCACGATCGACCGCAAGCTGTTCGGCGGCTTTGTCGAGCACCTGGGCCACTGCATCTACGGCGGTCTGTACGAGGAGGGCTCACCGCTCAGCGACGAGCGCGGGTTCCGCAAGGACGTCCTCGGACTGCTGCGCGAGCTGCGGCTCGGCGTGCTGCGCTGGCCCGGCGGCAACTTCGTGAGCAACTACCACTGGCAAGACGGGATCGGGCCGAAGGACTCAAGGCCGCGACGGCCAGAGCTGGCCTGGGGAGGGGAGGAGCCGAACCGGTTCGGGACCGACGAGTTCCTCGCCTACTGTGCCGAGCTCGGCACCGATCCCTACATCTGCCTGAACATGGGCACCGGCACGCTGGAGGAGGCCCTGGCCTGGGTGGAGTACTGCAACTCCGCGCGCAACACCTACTGGGCGGGCCGCCGGCGCGAGAACGGCAGGGACGAGCCCTACCAGGTCAGGTACTGGGCGCTTGGCAACGAGATGTACGGCGACTGGCAGGTGGGCCAGATGTCGGCCGAGGAGTACGTCCGCGAGGCGACCCGGTGGGCGCGGGCGATCAGGAAGCTTGACCCGGGCGCGAAGCTGATCGGTTGTGGCGAGACAGGATGGACTGAGTGGGATAGGGTCGTTATTGACGGGCTGGCCGGGCTCGTCGACTATCACTCCATTCACCTGTACACGGGCAGCGGCGATTACTGGACGAACGTCCTGCAGCCGCACCAGGCCGAGCGAGCGATCAAGGCCACCGCCGCGATGATCGACCGCGTCGCCTACGCTCGCGGTCTCGCGAGCAAGCCACAGATCGCCTACGACGAGTGGAACGTCTGGTACCGGACGATGACAGTCGACCTCGCTGAGCGGTATGAGCTGGCCGACGCCCTCGCGGTCGCGACTTACCTGAACATCTTCGTCAGGAACTGCTCCCGGGTGCGGATGGCGAACCTGGCCCAGATGGTGAACGCGATCGCGCCGATCGTCGCCACGCCACACGGCGCGGCCGTGCAGCCGATCTACTACCCGTTCCTGCTGCACGCGGGAGCCGCGCTCGACCTGGCCGTGGACGTGCACGTCGACGGCCAGACAGTGGCACCTGACCTGCCGCCTGACGCGAGCCGCTGGCCGCATCGCATCGCCGACCTTGGCCCATTCAGCCTCCTCGACGCGGCCGCGACCGTGTCGGGCGACCGCCGCCGGGTGGCGGTGACGGTCGTCAACCGCAGTATGGAGGCCGAGCCCGCGCGGCTCGTGCTGCGCGGGCTCGCCTTCGACGGGGCCGCCGCGATCACCACGGTGACAGCGGGCGGCCCCAGCGATGAGCGCGTCCTCCCCGACGTCGCGACCGCGCGCCTGGTGACCGGGGAGGAGCGCCCGGCCCGAGCCGAGCTTGCCGTCACCGTGCCGCCGCAGTCGTTCACGGTCATCCAGGCACCGATGGCCGCCCGCTAGCGACCTTCTCGTGCTGCCTCTCCGGGCGGCCTTGCCATCAGGAAAAATGCAAAGGAGCATAGCCATATGAGACCGTTGAGAACGCTAACATCGAGACGGGGAGCGAGCAGGCGCCCCGTCATCGCCGTCGCCGCGATCGCTACCGTCGCGGCGGTCACAGGCCTCGCCGCGTGCAGCAGCGGGGCAAGCAGCAGCAGTTCCGGCAGCTCCGGAGCCTCCGCCACCGCGAGCGGGTCGGCCTCACCGAGCTCCACGGTGACCATCGAGGCCGGCGGGTCGTGCTCCTCGAGCAACGCGGTCAAGCTCACGTTCTGGGCCTGGGTGCCCGGCCTGGGCCGCGCGGTCAACGAGTTCAACGCGACCCACCCTGGCATCTGCGTCACCCAGGAGGACGTCGGCGCGGGCGACCCGGAGTACGTCGCGATCACCAACGCGCTCAAGGCCGGCTCTGGCGCGCCCGACGTGGCCGAGATCGAGTACGACGAACTGCCGTCGTTCGAGGTGACCCACAACGTGGTCAACCTCGTGCAGTACGGCGCCAACAACTACAAGAGCGACTTCGTCCCCTGGGCCTGGCAGGAGGTCAGCCAAGGGTCCGCTGTCTACGCGATCCCAGGCGACGCCGGCCCGATGGCGTTCTACTACAACACGGACCTGCTCGCGAAGTACCACATCACCCCGCCGACCACCTGGGCGCAGTTCGCCACCGACGCGGCCACCCTGCACAAGGATGACCCGTCCGCGTACATGACCAACTTCTCCGCCGTTGACCTGCAGTGGATCATGTCGCTGATGGCCCAGGACAACGCCTGGCCGTTCACCTACACCGGCGGCGACTCGGTCACCATCAACTGGACCGGCGCGGCTCAGATGGCGTTCGCCTCCTACTGGCAGAACCTGCTGTCGGCCCACGAGGTCAACGCCACGACCGACGTGTCCGCCACGTCGTTCACCGACATGGACAAGGGCATCGACGCCAGCTGGCTCAGCTCCGCGTGGGGGCCGTCCTACTTTGCCCCCGACGCCAAGTCGACCATCGGTGACTGGCGCGCGACGGCCCTGCCGCAGTGGACGGCCGGCGCTGACGTGGCGGCCAACTGGGGCGGCTCGTCCTACCCGGTCTTCTCCCAGTCCGCCCACCCCGCGCAGGCCGCGGAGTTCGCTGAATGGCTGAACGCCACATCGAACTCGTGGAACATCACCAAGACCGCACCCTCGCTGCTGTTCCCGACCTACGTCCCGCTGCTGAACGACCCCACGTTCAAGGACCTGAACATCCCCCTGTCCGGGACCTCCAACCCGAACGTCGCGTTCACCTCGGCCGCCTCGCACATCAGCAGCGATGAGTGGCCGCCGTTCATGACCGAGGCGCTCAACGAGGCCTCGACCGTGTTCGAGGGCGTCATGACCGGCAAGCAGACACTGCAGGCCGCGTTCAGCAGCTTCCAGAACATCCTCGTCAGCTACGCCAAGGCACAGGGATTCACCGTCACAACATGACCAGTCGCTCAGCCTGGACCCGACGCAGGGACGCGCGCGGCATCTGGTTTGTCGCGCCGTTCCTGCTCGGCTTCCTCCTCTTCATGATCGTGCCGATCGGCTACGCGATCTACACGAGCCTGTACACCTACCGGATCATCGGCGGCACGGTCTTCACCGGGGCGGCGAACTACACCCAGGCGCTGCAGTCGGGCGAGTTCTGGTCGGGCGTCATCCGCGTGATCATCTTCGCCGCGATCCAGATTCCGGTGATGCTGGCCATCGCCTTCTTCTTCGCCACCGTCTTCGACCTGGGCGTGGCCAAGTTCGGCCGGGCCTTCCGCACGATCTTCTTCATCCCGTTCGCGGTGCCCGCCGTGGTCGGCGCGGTCATGTGGTCATTCCTGCTCGAGCCGCAGTTCGGCCCGTTCGTGCGGCTGGCCAGCGCGCTCGGCTTCGGCAGCGTCAACTACTTCTCATCCTCGCTGCTGCTGCCCTCGATCATCGTGATCGTGATCTGGGAGTGGACCGGCTACAACATGATGATCTTGTACACGGCGCTGAAGTCGGTACCCCGCGACATCGTCGAGGCCGCCATCCTCGATGACACCCCGCTGTGGAAGATCATCGTGCGAATCAAGCTGCCGATGGTCCGTCAGGCCGTGGTGATGCTCATCTTCCTCAACACGATCGGCGCGCTGCAGCTGTTCACCGAGCCGCAGATCCTCTCGTACTTCGAGCAGGGCGCGGTGTCGGTCAACTACACGCCCTCTTACTACATTTACCAGACCGCGATCGCGGCCGACGAGACCAACCTGGCCGCCGCCATGGCGGTGCTGCTCGCCGTGGTCATCGTGGTCATCTCGGTGGCCTCGCTCATCTTCCGGCGCCGGAGGGGAGAACTCGCGTGACCGGTCAGGTACTAACGCCGCAGGCCCCGCCGACCGGCGCCGCGCCCGCGCCGTCGCGGCGCGAGCGCCGCAGGCTGGCCCGCCTCGCGGAGCAGGAAAGGGAGATCCCGGTCGAGCTCTACGGCCTGCGCCGGGGCACCGTCACGCTGCTGACGATGCTGGCGTTCCTGTTCGCGATCTTCACGCTCATCCCCATCGCCTGGCTCCTCATCAACTCGACGAAGACGCAGGCCAACATCTTCGAGACGTTCGGCTTCTGGTTCGCCCGCCCGTTCAACTTCTTCCACACGTTCTCCCTGCTGTTCCAGAACGTCGACGGCTACGGTACCTACATCCAGTGGCTCGGCAACACGGCGCTGTACGCCGTGCTTGGCGGCGTCGGAGCGACCGCACTATCGGCCTTCGCCGGCTACGGCCTGGCCCGGTTCAGGTTCCGCGGCTCGCGGGTGGCCTTCTACGTGATCATCGCGGGGCTGCTGGTCCCGATCACCGCGCTGACGATCCCGCTGTACCTGACCTACGCCAAGGCCCACCTGATCAACTCGATCTGGGGCATGGTGCTGCCCAGCATGATCAGCCCGATCGGCGTCTACCTCATGCGGACCTACGCCGATATCTCGGTGCCGCGGGACCTCATCGACGCGGCCCGCATCGACGGCGCGGGCGAGCTGCGGATATTCTTCCGCATCGCGCTCCCGCTGATGATGCCTGGCGTGCTCACCGTGCTGCTGATCAGCATCGTCGCGGTGTGGAACAACTACTTCCTGCCGCTCCTCATCTTCAACATCAACACCAAGTACCCGCTCACGGTCGGGCTCGGCCTGTGGTCGGACCGCGCGGTGAACAGCGGCAACGCGGAGCTGTACCCGTTGCTGGTGATGGGGGGCCTGGTAACCATCATCCCGCTCATCGCCCTGTTCCTCATCTTGCAGCGGTACTGGCGCGGTGGCATGCTGCTCGGCAGCATCGCGAACTAAGGCGGCCACATGTCAGCCATCGAGCTTGAGGATCTGACCAAGGTCTACGCGACCGGGGTGACAGCGGTGGACCGCCTAAGCCTCGACGTCGCCCCGGGCGAGTTCGTCGTGCTGGTCGGCCCGTCCGGCTGTGGCAAGACGACGGCCCTGCGCATGGTCGCCGGCCTTGAGTCCATAACGTCGGGCACCGTGCGCCTGGCCGACCGGGTGGTCAACGCCGTCTCACCGCGGCAGCGGAACGTCGCCATGGTCTTCCAGAACTACGCGCTGTACCCGCACCTGACGGTCGCGGAGAACATCGGCTTCGCGCTGGCCAACAAGGGCGTGCCCAAGACGGACAGGGACCGGCGGGTCCGGGAAGCCGCGACGGTGCTCGGCCTGTCGGACCTGCTGGGCCGAAAGCCTCGGCAGCTGTCCGGCGGTCAGCGGCAACGGGTGGCGATGGGCCGGGCGATCGTGCGAGAGCCGGCCGTGTTCCTGATGGACGAGCCGCTGTCCAGCCTGGACGCGAAGCTGCGTGTGCAGATGCGCTCTGAGGTGCTCCGGGTGCACAAGGCCATCGGCGCGGCCACCTTGTACGTCACCCACGACCAGGTCGAGGCGATGACGATGGGCGACCGCATCGCCGTGCTCAGCGACGGCGTGCTGCAGCAGTACGGCCGGCCGCGTGAGCTTTACGACCAGCCAGCGAACCTGTTCGTCGCCCAGTTCATCGGGTCACCAGAGATGAACGTGTACCAGGCGGCAGTCGACGTCTCAGGGGACCTGGTGCTCGGCTCGCAGCGGATTCCGCTCGGATCCCTGGACCCGGGCCTCGCGCCCTACGCCGGGCGGCCGGTGATCGTCGGCGTCCGTCCCGAGGACCTGGCCCTCGGCCCGGCCAGCGCTGGGCTGCCCTCCGGGTCGGGGACGCTCGCGGCCGACATCCGGGTGGTGGAGTCGCTCGGCAGCGAGCTGCACGCGGTCTTCTCGATCGACGCCGCGGTGGCGGGCACCCGCGAGCTGGCCGCGGCGGCGGGCGAGGCAGCCGACAGCGGCCAGCTTGACCTCGCCTACAACGGCGTAGCGCGGCTCGACGGGCGGGCGATGATCCGGTCGGGAGAGCGGGTGGCGTTCCGCGTTGACCCGAGCCGCCTGCATTTCTTCGACCCCGCCACCGGAGCCGCCATCACTAGGGAAACGAGTGCGGCGTCAAGCGGCGTAGCCGTGCCGTCTCGCGGGATCGCAGGCGCTGTCGGGTAGGCCTTGCCCTGTGGGACGATCGCCCGATGCTGCAACTCTTGGGTTTCATCATCGACTGCCCGGACCCGATGAGGCTGGCGACCTTCTACTCCCGGGTGACAGGCCGCGCCATCAGGGAGGGCAGTGGCGACAGCATGGCCGCCATCATCTTCGGCGAGGTCGATCTGGCCTTCCAGCGGGTGGAGGACTATCGCCCGCCGCGCTGGCCCGACGACGAGCACCCCAAGCAATACCACCTCGACTTCGAGGTGGACGCGATCGAGCCTGAGCGGCGCCGCGTCGTCGAGCTCGGCGCGACGCTGCAGAGGGACTTCATCGGGCCAGAGGGCTACGGCTGGCAGGTCTATACCGACCCGGCCGGGCATCCCTTCTGCCTGTGCCGCCACGAAGGGGTCACGTGGACCGGCAAAGGGGTGGCGCGGCCCTGACCCGTACAACGCCGGCTCGGTGTGCCGCGGCGCCGGGAGATCTCGTTAAGCCGGCCATCCCCGGTCCAGCCGGGGATGGCCAGGCGCCGACCTGACGTGTTTGCCACCTCTCGCCACGGGCACCACCGAGGGGTGCCGGGAAGGGCGGCGGCTGCGCCAGCATGAAGAACGGGTAAAAGGGGGCCGGAGGAGTGAAACCTGCCAGGCGAGGTCAGACCGTCCATTACCGTTCCGCCGATGTCGCCGGCGTCGAGGTCTTCTACCGGGAGGCCGGGCCGGCTAGCGCGCCCGTGGTCCTGCTGCTGCATGGCTTCCCGACGTCGTCGCGCATGTTCCGCGACCTGATCCCCCGGCTGGCGGACGCCTACCGCGTGATCGCGCCGGACTACCCCGGGTTCGGCCACAGCTCTATACCGGACCGGTCATCCTTCAGCTACACGTTCGACCACCTGGCCGATGTGGTCGATGGCCTGCTCGACCAGCTCGGCATCAGCAGGTTCGCCCTCTATGTCATGGACTTCGGCGGTCCCGTGGGGTACCGGCTGGCGCTGCGGCATCCCGAGCGGCTGTCGGCGATCATCATGCAGAACGCGCCGCTCTACCCGCTCGAGCCGAAAGGCTGGTGGGAAACGCTCGGCCGGTACTGGGCCGACGGGTCGGCGGCGAGCCGCGAGGCGTGCCGCTCCTACCTCAACCTGGAGGACCTGCGCGGTCAGTACGTGCACGGCGTCGAGGATCCCACGGTCATCGACCCGGACTGCTGGGTGATCGACAAGGCGCTGATCGACCGTCCGGGCGTCGACGAGATCATGCTCGACCTGCTCTATGACATCCACAACGATCGCGCGACCATGAAGGCGATGCTGGAGTTCATCCGACAGCGGCGGCCGCCAGTGCTGGTGGCCACCGGTGCGAACGACAACATCTTCCCCGAAGCGGTCGTCCACCAGATCCTCGGCGACCATCCGGGCACCGAGTACCACGCGCTGCCGACCGGCCACTTCGCCCTCGAGGACCGGGGCTTCGAGATTGCCATGCTGATGCGCGGCTTCCTGGCCAAGGTGCTGTCGTCGGACGGCCCCTAGGGCATCTGCGTCCAGGCCACCACTCGAACTCGTCGAACTGATCGCCGGGGACGCGCTCGTAGTGCGCTCCGCGGGGGCCGAGGGCTCAGCTGGTGAACGGCTCGAACTTGTGACTGAAGTACCAGGTAGCCTGCGAGATGCCCGAGCAGCTGTCGGAGCCGCCGGTGCCGGGACAGCCGCCGTTGTCGCGCTGCAGGGCCCAGAAGGCAAGTGGTGACCAGTCGGCCGGCATGAGGGGAGAGGCCACTCGGCTTGGCCGGGGGGCGGCGTGTTGGTGATGTAAGGCAGTGCGCTACCCGCGATGATGTCTCATATATGACCTATGGGTCAACACCTCCGGGCAAGCTTCCAGAAACGCCCGATTTCCTGATAATTACTCTTGACGGCTCCGGGCCAGCGCCGTACGTTCATCGCATCTCATATATGAGACGTCGTTGGCACCCTAGCCTGAGCAACTTCCCTGTGCTCCCTCCGCCCGCCCGAGGCGAGCGTCCGGAGGCTCCCGTCTGGGCGTTCCTGTGGCGCGGCGATCCGAAGCTGCCAGGTCGATGACCTTGGCCGCCGGATGGCCAAAGGCCTGACCGAGGGAGTGATT
>Ga0335072_10016064_pt1 | contig 10615 bp, 6 predicted proteins | sample Lox_Sample_21_FD_206725 | JGI IMG/M metagenome (GOLD analysis project Ga0335072, IMG submission 206725) | Soil microbial communities from Loxahatchee National Wildlife Refuge, Florida, United States - Lox_Sample_2.1 | ecosystem: Environmental > Terrestrial > Soil > Wetlands | place: USA: Florida... | reverse complement strand
GTGGTCCACGGTGATGCGCCAGCCGGCCAGGAATTTGTGCACCTGGAGGGTGAAAACGCCGGTGAGGGCGTCATTGGCGCGCTGGAGGCGGTACTCGCCGATGACGTAGGCGTCGTCGGGGCAGGTGAGCGTGACGTCCACGCTGGTGAAAGCGAGCTGGCCCATGGCTCTTTCGGTGGGAAAGGCGGCCTTGTAGCGCTGGAGGACGGATTTCCAGCCGCGAACGATGCCGCCCGAACCGATGAAGACGACTTCATCGGATTTCCAGTAGCCGTCCATGAAGCCGGGAATGTCGCCGCGATTCCAGGCGGCGATCTGGGAGTCGAGGACGGCGCGGATGAGGGCCTCCTGTTCGCCGCTGGGCGAGGGCGCGGCGGCGAGGCGGACGGCGGGGGCGGCAACGAGCAGGACGAGCGAAGCCAGGAGAATACGCAGCCAAGACATTCGAATCATTTCGGACTCCTTTGGGATGTAAGCCGCGGGGAGAAGTCGCGCGGCGAAAAACGGCACGGAAAGAAAATAGAATCGCGGAGGGGCAAAAGCAAGCCGAACGAGCGGCTAGCGAGAAGAGAGGTCCGGAGGAGGATATTCCGGGAGCTTGTCGTTTTTCTTGTCGGTGCGCTTGACTTCGAGTTCGTCGAAGAGAAGCGAGGGCGCGATGACGGTAGAGGGAATCTGGGATTCGCGGTTGCTGACGAGGGGGTCGTCGCCGGCGGCGACGATGCCGGTGCGAAGGGCGCGGGTATCGAGCTCGTTGAAGACGGCGCCGCGGACGAGCTCCTCGTGGCCGTCGCTGACGTAGACGCGGTAAAGAAGGCGCGGGTCCATGCCGAAGAGCGTCTCGGTGTAGTAACCGTAGGCGAGGCCGCGGTCTTTGCACATTTCGATGAGCTTTTTCTTGAGCTCGGCGGGGGAGCTGGTTTCCTTGGACTGGAGAATCAAGTTGCCGATGGAGGGCGAAGGAGGCTGGCCGGGAGCGCTGCGGCCGTGGCCGTTGGATTCGGGGAAATCGCGAATGGGGGTGCGGCCGATGAGGTACTTCACGAGGACGCCGTCCTGAATGACGGTGACCGGGGCGACGCGAACCCCTTCGGAATCCACGGAGTAACTTCCGATCAGGGGCTTGCCGTTGAAATCCTTGCGGGTGGGATCGTCCACGACGGAAAGAAACTCGGGAAGGACACGGCCCTTGTAATTCGAGGAATATTCGCCGGTGGTGCGCGCGGAATCGCCGGGATTGGGGCGGATGCCGAGGACGTTGGAGCCGACGAGAGAATCGAAGACGTCTGTGGCGGCGTCGTTGGAGAAAAGAACCGGGCCGCGGTAATCCTCCTCGACCAGAGGAGCGGCGCGGAGGGCGGCGAGAGATTTCAGCATGGCGCGCGTATCGGCGAGGAGCTTCTGTTCGGAGGGCAGATCGGCGGCGGAGACGCCGACGTAGTCGGGCGAGCGGCCGAGCTTCATACCGTCCTCGGCCTGAGTCTCCGCGGCGAGGCGAAGAGTGTAGACGGTGTAGCCCTCGCGCGTGGTGGTGCCCTCGGTATTGAGGAAGTAGGCGTTCACGGCACGAAATTCGATGGAGCCGTTGAGCGATTGAATTTTCGGGTCGGTGCGGAAGAGATCGGTGGCTTTGACGAGCTCATCCTTCCAGGGGCCGGGAGAGAAATCGAGCTTGGCGAGCGGGGCAATGGATTCGAGAGGAGGCGCGGGAGCGAAGTCGTCAATCGGCTGGTCGGTGGAGTATTGGCTGAGAAAAGCCTTCTTGCCGGCGAGAGCTTCGTTGGCGATTTTGTAGGCGCGGTCCGTGGCGAGCCAGAGCTGGCGGCGAAGAGCGATGGGATCATCGTCGAGAGGAGCGAAATCGGCGACGCCCACGCCCGGGCCGAAGTAGCTGTCCAGCTTGTAATCGCCGACGCGGACGACGACGCGGAGAACGCGGCCGTGAGAGCGCTGGTCCTGGCGGAGGGCGCCGAAGGCGGCCTCGGCGTCATACTCGTCCAAATCGGAGACGCGGTACTCGATGTAGTAAGGCGCGGGGACGTTGTCCATTTTGAGCTGGGCCTTGGAGCGGTCGAGCTCTTCGCGCATCGCTTTGAGAATCGGATCGGAAGGGGCCATGGAAGGGGCCGCGGAAGGGGCCGGTGAAGGCGATGCAGACGAATCCGAAGGTTTGGGGGCGCGCGTCTGTTGCTGTGCCAGGGACGGCGCGGCGGGAATGAGCAGCAAAGCGAGCGCGAGAAACGAGCGGGATGCGAAAAGAGATGAGGTTCGCGAATCGAATTGGGCCGCGCGGACGAGAGGAAAGTTCATGGTTTTGCTCCCGGCGCAGCCGCCGTTGCGGGAGCGGCGGCGGCGGAGGATGCCGGAGAAGCAGCGGATTCAAATCCGGGAGGAGGAAGAATCGGCGGACGCTCGGTGCCGCGGCGGCGTTTCTGGACTTCAATCTCGGAAAAAAGCATGGCGGGGGCGACGGCGGCAACAGGGACCTGGCCGGACTCGGCGCCGCAAACGCCGTTGAATACGCGCAAGGTATCTCCCGTGAGGATGATGTTATTGAGGGAAAGGAGCGGAGTGCCGACGATATCCACGCCGCGAACGAGTTCGTCGGGGCGGCCGTCGGGGTAGACGCGATAGACCATGACGGGAATCACTTGAAAGGCCTGCGGGAGAGACCGCTGCGTGAGGGTGAAGCCGCCCTGGATGTCGTCGAAGTAGAGGCCGTAGGGTTTGCCGGATTTTTTGATTTCTTCGATGAATTTGGCGCGGAGCTCGGATTCGCTGACGGACTTGGTGGAGGTGACGATCAGATTTCCCTGGCGACCGGTAGGCATGAGGCCGGCCTGGCGGCGGCCGTGGCCATTGGACTGGGAGAAACCGGTGATGGGCATACGCGACATGAGGAAATTCTTGAGGATGCCGTTGTCCACGGCGACGACGCGCTGAGCGGGAACGCCTTCGTCATCGAAGTCGTAAGAGCCGGCGAGAGTGATGCCGTTGAGCGTCTTCATGGTGGGATCGTCGGTGACGGTGAGAAACGAAGGAAGGACGAGCTGGCCGACTTTCTTGGTAAAGGTTTGGCCTTCGTTCTCGTCGCGCTGGCGGTGGCCCTCGAGGCGGTGGCCAAGAACCTCGTGGAAAAAAACGGCGGCGGCGCGGCCGGAAAGCATGGCCGGGCCGGCGAAGGGTTCGGCGACGGGAGCGGCGCGAAGAGCTTTCAGGTCGGCGGCCATTTTCTGCGTGACGGCGGAGAGCTGCGCGTCGGTGGGGAGCTGGTCCACGGTGGCGCCCTGAAAGGACTCGACGCGCATGAGTTCCATGCCGTCATCGGCGCGGGTTTCGGCCTGAATCACGAGGCGCGAAATGCCGGCGGGGCGGATGAGGGCGGTGCCGTCACTGGTGGCGAGATAGCTGCGCTGGTTGGACGCGGCGAAGGAAACGACGGAACTGTAGACCTCGGGATATTTCAGGAAGTCGGCGGAGATTTTGCGGGTGCGCGCGTCCCAATCCTTGCGGTCGAAGGCGACGCGGATGGTGGAGTCGTCCTCGCGGATTTGCGGCGCCTCGTTGGAAAAGTCCGGTGACTTGTCTTCTTCCTCGGAGCGGACGGCGGTTTGCGTCTTGACGTTGAGAAACGCGGCGGAAGCCTTCTGGTATTCCATGTCGGTGAGCTGCCAGAGAATGCGCGAGACGGCGTCGGGATCGTCGGCGAGAGGCAAAAGGCCGGAGCTGATGCCGGAGGGGCGGCTCTGGCCGTGAGTATTATCGAGCGCGAGCGAGCCGACGCGCATGATGACGTCGGCGTGGCTGGCGCGGACGGTGATGGAAAAAATCAAGGCGCCGGAGGAGGCGACGGCGATAGCGCCGTCGGATTTGGTGACGGCGTAGGTGAGGTAGTAGGGCGGGGGATCGGATTTCGCGAGGGCCTTGGTGGCGCGGGCGAGCTCGGCCTGCATCGCGAGAAGCAGGGGATCCTGAGCCGAGGGGGTGGAGAGGGCGGCCAGGGGAAAGGAGATTGCAGCAACGACAACGGAAAGAAGGAACCAGGAAAGGGATCGTCTCATTGGGTTGGTGGAGTCTTTGTTCAATTGGTGAATCTAGCATAGGTGAGAGGAGATTCGAGAAGGGCATTTTGCGGCGAGGCCCAGAACGATTTCAAATCCCGCGGTGGAGGGCGGCGAAATATGGCGACGAGGGATTTCGCCTTAGTTTTGCCGCCCGGGGATGCGGATCAAGGTTTCCAGCGGGAAACAGGGGGAATCTAAACAATGGGAAGGAAAGGAGAAAGAAACCAAGGCCAAAACGGAACCAAAAGTTTGTTCCTGATGGTACCCCCGTTCTATTGTTACAGACGCGTGACTCCGCGAAGATGGTTGCAGGAACGGAAAATGTTGATCTCAGCATTCATCTTCGTGATCTCGATGGCCGCGGTGATCCAGTTCGTGGTTCAGAGCTGGCGATCGGGGCTGATGCGGGTGGCGAGCATCGCGAGCACGGTAGCGGCGGCAGACCCGGCCTCGCAAGTCTACCGTAAGATACTGGAAACAAGCGACTTTTATGAAGTCATGGGCTACCAGAAGGTGTGCCAGGATTTGCAAGCCTCCGGCAGCCAGAGCCTGAGTGGCGTGGCCGCGTATTACCGCGTATTGAGCGCTGTGAAGGCCCTAGGCTCGCAGATCGGATTGCAAGCGGCTTCGGCCTGGTCCATGCAGGAAATGGCCATGTGCACGCGCTATGCGGCCGTTGTGATGATCCAACGGCTGGAGCGGAACCAGTCCACGGCGGCGGAAGTCCGGTCCTACTAGCGGCGTTTCTTCTTCCCGTCAAAACCTCCCTGTAAGCAGTGCCCTTCACTAAGGATTCGCCTGTTGATTCTTCGGACGCTTGGCTGAAAGCCGTCCTCCCGCGCAAATGCTCGATTGTTATGATGAAAACGGGTGGGCATGGGGCAACTCTCCAAATCCAAAAGTCTGCGCACGGCCCCAAAGCACGGATAAGGAGTGGAGTTATGACCAGGAATATTCGGTCGTTCTTGGGAGTGGCGGCGCTATTGGCGGCGGTGGTGGGAATCGTCAACTGCGCCGTGCAGCCCGTGCCACAGATATTTGTGAGCTTGACCCCCTCGAAGGCGCAGACACTGGAAGCCGGACAAACGCTGAACATCACCGGGGCGGTGCCGAACGATTTGACGAATGCGGGCGTGACGTGGTCCATCAACCCGGCGACGGGAGAAGGCACGCTGGTGAATCCGACGCTGACGAGCGTGACGTACCAAGCGCCGGCGACGGTGACACAGGACGCGCAAGCGATGGTGGTGGGGTCGGCGAACGTGCAACCGGCGAAGACGAACCAACTGGTGATCAACCTGGTTCCCGGACCTTCCTTCACAAACCCGAATCTTACCGGCGGATTTGTGGGGACGGCTTATTCGGCGACGGTGAGCGTGACGGGTGGAATCGCACCCTATACGTGGACGGTGGCCAGCGGGGCGCTGCCGAACGGACTTTCGCTGACGAACGCGAATACGCCGACGGTTTCGATCTCGGGGACGCCGACTACGGTCGGGACATTCATGTTCACGATCATGGTGACGGATAGCGTGGGAGCGTCGTTCACGTCGAACCAGCTATCGATCCAGATACAGGCGGCGAATACGCTGCGGATCACGAGCACTTCACCACTGCCGAACGCGACGGTGGGCACGGCGTACAGCTTCACATTTGCGGCCAGCGGCGGGACGAAACCGTACAGCTGGTCGGTGGCTAACGGGTCCACGCTTCCCGCACCGCTGATGCTGAGCGCGGCAGGAGTGCTGACGGGGACGCCGACGACCTCGGGAACGAGCACGTTCAGCATAACGGTGACGGACAGTGAGAATCCGACGGTGTCCGCGACCGTGCCATTTTCGCTGACCATCAATCCGCAGGGCACGGGCACGATTAGCGGCGGTTATGCATTCGTCTTCCACGGGACGAGCAACATCACGGTAGGGAATCTGCAGGTGGCACAGATCGTGCTGGAGGCCGGAACGTTTACGATCGCGGCCGACGGCACGACGGTTTCCGGAGTGCTGGATTACAACACGACCGGCGGGCAGAACTTCCTCGGGCAGAGCTTTACGGGAACGGCGAACGTGGGGGCGAACAATCGTGGGACGGTGACGTTCAACGGATTGTCGCAAGGGTCGCAGACGTTTGCATTCTCGATGGATGCGACGCTCGATCACGGGCGGTTCATCGAACTCGACAGCTCGGGGATTCAGGGTTCCGGGGAAATGTTCAAGCAGACGTTTACGACGTGCACGGTGGCGTCGTTCTCCGGGAACTATGTTTTCGGAATGACGGGGGGATCGTCGAACAGCGGGAACTTCGTGTTCCCGGCGACAACGGCGGGGAGGCTTACCTCCGACGGGATCAGCGGGCTTTCGCAAGGCGAACAGGATTACAACACTCCGTTCCAGACCGGCCAACTTCTGGGGACACTCTCGGGGACGTATACGACGATAAGCACGGGGGGCGCGTGCCAGCTCGACCTTGGCACCAACGGGCCGCTGACGACAGTGAATCTCTATCCGATTTCCGCGACAAGCGGCGTAATCACCAAGGGAGTCCTGATCCAGACCGACCCTGTCCTGAGCACGACGCTCTCTTCCATTATGGCAGGACAACTTGACCAGCAGGTGGGCGTGCCGTTTGGCGTCAGCTCCAGCCTGACCGGACCGAGCGTTGGAGCGGTGGTTGGACAGATTTCGCTGAACGGCGAGCAATCGTACGTGCCGGACGTGTGGGTGGCGCAACTGGCGATCTCCGGGACGTCGTTTGCGCTGAACTATACGGAGGATGAGGACGGAGTGCTTTTCACGTTTTCACAGACGACGAATCCCACCGGGCCTGCGGGGAACTTCTCCGTGGATCAATTCGGACGAGTCACGTTTACCGGAGGCACGACCTTCGCATTTCAGATGTACCTGATCAACGTGAACCAAGGAGTCTTCCTGACGACGGATACGACGCTGCCCAATCCGGTGCTGGGATATTTCGACCCGCAAACGACGGGCGCGACTTTTTCGGCTTCGACGATCCAGGGGACGTTTGAGAGCGGAACCATCGGAGCGCAGTATTACCTGAATCCGAACATCGATGGGGAATACACGCTGGACGGGACGAGCGCGATCACGGGCACGCAGGATACGGGGTCTTCGTCCGGAAACCTGGCGAACCAGTCGGTGGCGGGGACGTATACGGGAATTAACGGGACGACCGGGTTCGGGAATTTCACGCTGACGTCGCCGGCGTCAACGACGGGCGTATTCTGCATCGTTTCGCCGGGGAAATTCGTGGGGATCACGACGCCGGTGAGCGCCACGGGCGCAAATCCGGTGACGATCGTCTTCGGGCACTAGCGGGAGCCCGAAGAAAACAGCGAAGGGTGCGCGGGCCAATCCATTTCGCGCACGAGATTGCGGCGCGGCGCCGATAGGGCGAAGACGCGGGCGCCGAGCCTAGTGGTTTCCAATCCTCGACAACAGGAATGACACGAAGCGCGGGGCGTCAATGCCCGTGGCGACGTGAACGTTCGGCTGGACGGGAGTGACGCCGATGGCTTCGGCGTGGCCGTCCACCATCGTCTCTTTCTCCACGACGTTCTTTCGATTTGCGACGGTCATGCCGCGAGTGAATTGGCCGCGGGTTTCGATGTCCACGCGCATGTCTTGCGTGGTGAGGAAAGTGGGATCAATCGCGGCGCCGACGGCGAGAGCATCGTGGATGGCGCCGCCGTGAAAGATACCCGTCCCTTTGTAAGTGCCGATCTGATAGCGGAGCACGGTGGCGATAAAAGAGGTTTCGGGGCCGGGGTGCTGCTCGAGCTTTGAGACGTCTTCGTCGGTGACGAGCGTGATTTCGGTGACGTCGAGGCCGACCATGGTGAGAGGCCAGCCGGCATTGAAGACGATGTCAGCGGCCTCAGGATCGCTGTGAACGTTGTATTCGGCAACCGCGTTGACGTTGCCGCCGGTGATGCCGCCGCCCATGAGGATGACCTGCCGGACCAGCGGAACGATGGTGGGATCCTTGCGAACAGCGAGGGCGATATTAGTGAGAGGGCCGATAGGAACAAGCGTGATTTCGTGCGGGTATTTGTGGACGAGCTGAATGATGAGGTCGGGGCCGAAGGAGGAATCGGCCTGGCATTTCGGCGAGGGCAATTGCGCGCCGCCCATGCCGCCGGGGCCGTTCCAGAAGAGGCCGGTGGCGGGAGGCTCGAGAAGCGGGCGCGAAGCACCTTTTGCGACGGGAACGTCACACCGGCCGACGAGGCTTGTGACTCTCAACGCGTTGTCGAGGCCCATCTCGACGGGGACATTGCCCGCGACGACGGTGACGGCCTGGACCTGGACTTCGGGGGAGTGAAAGGCGAGGAGGAGCGCGATAGCGTCGTCGGTGCCGGGATCCGTGTCGATAATGATTTTTTTCGGCGAGGATTGGGCGAGCGAGGCGGGAGAGGCGAAGAGAAGCGCGACGGCGATTGCCGGGACGGCGAATCGCAAAAAAAGAAGCGCGCGCCGGGATGCGAGCGGGAAAAGGGCGGTCGAGAACAAAGGAGCCTCCTGTGGATGTGCCATGTCGGAGCGCGAGAAAACGCGTTTCGAGCCGCGAATCATAGCACGAAGGCGGCGCCACCAAGGGATTGCGTGCGAGCGGGGCGTTACAGCTTGCCGCGCGGCGAGGGAGGGGATTATGCTGCGCGGGCACTCAATACAGAGGAGGGCCGCAATGGAGAAGTGGACGCGAAGGAAATTTTTTGTGGCGACGGTCGCGGGAGGAATCGCGGCGCGGGCGCAGAGGTTATTCGGAGGCGCGATACCCGGACGGACGCCGGGAGGAACGCAGGCCGAGGGAAGCGCGAGGCCGCTGATTATTTCTTCGGCGAACGGATACGGGCACCTGGACGGAGGGATGGCGCTATTGAAGTCGGGGGCGGACGCACTGGATGGCGTGCTGGCGGTGGTTACGAAGGTGGAGGACGACCCGAACGACGACAGCGTGGGGTACGGCGGCTTGCCGAACGAGGACGGCGTGGTGCAGCTGGATGCGTGCGTGATGCACGGGCCGACGGGAAAGTGCGGGGCCGTGGGTGCGATCGAGACGATCAAGAATCCGTCGCTGGTGGCGCGGGCGGTGATGGAAAAAACGAACCATGTGTTTCTGGTGGGGCCGGGCGCGACGAAATTTGCGGTGGATGAAGGGTTCGAGCCGATGAACCTGCTGACGGAAAGATCGCGCGTGGCGTGGCTGGCGTGGAAAGCGAAGACGACAGAGAACTGGAGGCCGGGGCTGGATTCGCCGCAATGGAAGGCGCAAATGGCCGGGCTGCTCGACACGCCCGAGAAGCTCGCGTGGAAGGAGCATATCGAGAGCGTGGTGGAAAATCCACCGACGGGAACGATCAATTGCCTGGCGCTCGACGCCAAAGGGAATGTATCGGGCACGACGACCACATCAGGGCTGTCCTGGAAGATCAGCGGACGTGTGGGAGATTCGCCGCTGATCGGCGCCGGGCTGTTCGTGGACAACGAAGTGGGGGCGGCGGGCTCGACGGGGAGGGGCGAGGAGAACATCAAGATTGCCGGGGGGCATACGATCGTGGAAATGATGCGGCGGGGAATGTCGCCGACGGATGCGTGCCTGGAAGCGCTACACCGCGTGGCCGCGAATTACAAGGCGTTCCCGGAGAGGCTGAAGGATTTCCGGATTCAGTTCTACGCGATCAATCGGGAGGGAAAACACGGGGCGGGGTCACTGTGGGCGACGTCGGCGGTGACGGGGAAGACGATTCAATATGCCGTGAACGACGGGACTGGAGCGAAGCTGCTGCCGTGCACACCGCTCTTCGACAAGGCGGGCGGAGATTATTAGACAGGAGTCAAAAGGGCCGCGCGCACGCCGGGCAGACGGTTAGTGGACGAGGTCAGATGCGAAGACGAGGCGGAAGCCAAGCGATTCGAGCCGCGGGAGGGAGTCCGTGAGAGCGGCGATGGTTTCCGGGTGCGGATGGCCGATGGCGATGGCTGAACCATCGTGCTGGGCAGCGGTGGCAGCCTGAGAGATTTGCGCGAGGATGGCGGCGCGGGTGGGAGTGTCGTCGAGAAAGACCCTGCGGGAGGCCGCGGGAACGCCGAAGCGCTCGGCGGTGGCGTAGGCGACCGTCGTGGGCGTGGTGCGGCTATCAATGAAGAAGAGATTGCGCTCGCGGAGCGCAGGCATCAGGGCTTGCATGAGGGCGGGATTGGAAGTGGCGAGCGAGCCTTGATGGTTGTTGACGCCGACCGCGTGCGGGACGGTTTCCAGCATAGCGGAAAGAATTTCCGAAACCTCGGCGGCCGGCATTCCGGGCCGCAGCTCGATTTGCTCCTGCCTGGTTTCTCCCTCCGACTGCATCGGCAAATGCAAAAGAACTTCGTCGCCGCGCCGGTAGGCCTCCTCGGCAAGCTCAGACGAGAGCGGCAAGTGGGGAATCACGGAAACGGTGAGGGGGAAGGGGAGGGCGAGGATAGCTTCGGCGGCGGAGCGGTCGTAGCCGAAATCGTCAATGATGATCGCGAGGCGCGGGCCGGATT
>Ga0335072_10016063_pt1 | contig 10616 bp, 12 predicted proteins | sample Lox_Sample_21_FD_206725 | JGI IMG/M metagenome (GOLD analysis project Ga0335072, IMG submission 206725) | Soil microbial communities from Loxahatchee National Wildlife Refuge, Florida, United States - Lox_Sample_2.1 | ecosystem: Environmental > Terrestrial > Soil > Wetlands | place: USA... | reverse complement strand
CGGACCGGGCCGGCCGCGTCGGACTCGGTGGGGTGCATGTTGTGCGGCAGCCACTTGATCCACTCCCAGTAGCCGATGCGGCTGCTGCTGGCGCAGACGCTTATCCGCACGTCGGCGGGCGAGTGAGCGATAGCCACCTGGGCGATCAGCGCCCGGAGGAGGTCACGGACAGTATGGGCATCGCCCTGGGGGCAGATGCTCGTGAACGAGCGCAGCCGCACGGAGACCGGGAGCCCGGGCACGCTGGAGAACGCGTGGACGAACCTGCGCAGCGCGCCGACGCACAACGGATCGAGATCCTCCAGCGGCTTGGCGTCCGGCGGGACCAGCCGGAGCGCCAGGGCCTGCGGGCCGGTGGCGCACCGTACGTTGAGGAAGTCGGCGTCGGCCGTGGTGCGCTCCCACAGCTGCCCGGCCAGCACCCGCGACGGCAGGCTGGCCGGGTCCGGGCCGTAGTAATCGAGGACTTCCCGCTGCGCGGCCGCCGCCCGCCGGGCCTTGTCCCGCACCTGCGACAAGTAGCGCAGGTAGTCCCGGCGCAGCCCGTTCAGCTTGAGCTTGCGGTCGCCGCGGCCGCGCATGACCTGCCCGGCCATCATCCCGACCATGCCGACCGCCATGGCACCGCTGCCCACGTAGAGGATCGCGCTGGCGTGCCCGCCTGCCACGATCGCGATCGTCCCGATCGCCATCGCGCCCATCGGCAGGTACATCAGCGCCTGGGCGAACCCGTCGGCGGCCCGCTCGGGCAGCTCAGGCGGTGACTGCAGCCGGATCTCACCGTCCGGCATCGGCGCCGGGCGGCCGGCCTCCGGCGACCGGCGGACCGTCAGCGTGCCCAATCCATCGCCCCTTCCATTTCGCTCTTTCCTGAACGTATGACAGGGGAAATGCGTTTAATGCTGGAGACAGTAAAAATCGCCCACGAAGTGGCGGGGAGGCAACATGGACACCATGAATCCCACGGCCTCCGATGACATCTGCAGAATCACCGTGGTCAGCCCGCGCCGGCGGGTCGACGTGGCGCTGCCCGCAGCCGTGCCATTTGCCCACCTGTTTCCCGCTATCGCGCACTTCTCCCAGCTGACCGCGCACGAAGCGTCCGGCGGCTGGGTGCTGCAACGGCTCGGCGAGCAGCCGTTCACCCCCTCCATGACCCCGGCTTCCGCCGGACTGCTCGACGGGGAGCTGATCTACCTGCGGCCGCGCGGTGCGGAGCTGCCGGAGGTGGCATCAGATGACATCGCTGATGAGATTGCCGGGGTGCACGACGGGCCGGGACGGTGGACGAGGAGCGATAGCCGCCGGGCAGCGTTCGGGGCCGGCGCGCTCGCCCTCGCGGCGGGCGCCGTCGTGGTCACGCGGTCTGGCGGGCCGGCCCTGACGGCCGTCGCCGCCGGGGTGGCGCTGCTCCTGCTGGCCGCCGCCGCCGTGGCGACCCGGGCGGCCGGCGACACGCCGGCGGGCGTGGTGCTCGGCTACGCCGCCCTGCCCTATGCGTTCCTGGCCGGGCTGGCCGCCGACGGGACATCGCAGGCCAGCGCTCCCCTGCACGCCGGCCCGGTCGGCGTGCTCGCCGGGCTCGCGGTGACGGTCGTGGCCGCCGTGATCGCCTCCGCCGCGGTGACGCTGCCAGCATTCCTCGGCCCGGCCGTCGCGGCGATGTTCGGCATGCTGGCCTGCTGGCTGGCCTCCCTGTGGTCCGGGCTGGGCGCGGCCGGGGCCGCCGCGCTGGTGGTGACCGTCGCGCTCGCGCTGATGCCGCTGGCGCCCGGCCTGGCGTTGCGGGCGGCCCGGCTGGCGCTGCCGCCCGTGCCCGCCTCGGTCGACGACCTGCGCGACAACGCGCTGCTCGCGACCCCCGCCGATGTCCGCCCGCGGGCGGCCGCGGCCGACCGGATCGTTGCCGGGGCCGTTGCCGCCGTGGGCCTGACGAGCGCCGGCGCGGAGATCGCGCTCGGTTACGGGCACGGGGTGGCGCCGCGGGTGATGGCCGGGGTGCTCGCCTGTGCGCTGCTGCTGCGGTCTCGTGTATTCCCCGGCCGCGCGCAGCGGCTGTGGCTGATCGTCCCCGGCTGCGCCGGCCTTGCGCTGCTGGGCATCACGGTGGGCCGCCTCGCCGCCCTGCTCGCCCTGACGGCCGGCGCGGCCGTGGCCATCTGGGCGGGCGCCCGGCCATCGGGGCGCGGCCCGTCTCCCTTCTGGCGCCGGGCGGCGGAGGTGGCCGACATGGTGCTTGTCGCCTCGCTCGTGCCCCTCGCCCTCGCCGTGGCCGGGGTCCTGAATTACCTGCACGGGGCCGGCCGGTAGGGACCAGGGCCCATGCCGGACAACAAGGACCTCCTGCAGGCCCACCAGCTCATGACGCGGCGGGCGTCGGTCGCCCTGCTGTGCGGCGAGCCCGACTCACCCCATCAGCCGCTGCGCCGGATGAACACCGCCACCATCACCAGCATCATGGCCGGGGTGATCCTGGCCGCGGCGTTCGCCGTGCTCGGGCTGCTCGCCCCGGCGCCTCCCGCCGGCCTCACCAGGGCGGGCACGCTCGTGGTGGACCAGGACACGGCAACGGCGTACGTGCCGTGCGACAACGGGAAGCTGTGCCCGGCACTGAACTACGCATCGGCCCGGCTGGCCCTCGACACCAGCCAGGTCACCGCGGTCGTCGTCCACCAGGCGTCGCTCGAGCGCTACCCGATCGGCCCGACGATCGGCATCGCCGGCCTGCCGCAGGACCTGCCCACCGCCGCTGACCTCGTACAGGGCCCGTGGTCGGTGTGCGCGGCGGGCGGGCAGACGACCCTAGTCGGCGGCGAGTCGACGGGCGGCACGGCACTCGGCCAGGCGCAGGCCGTCCTGGCGACGGCGCAAGGCGGCCACTGGGTGCTATGGAACGGCGAGCGGCTCGCGGTCGCCCAGCAGGTCATGCAGGACCTGTTCGCGGGCGGGCAGCCAGTCACGGTGCCGGCCGGCTGGCTGGACGCGTTGCCGCAGGGACCGGACTTCGCCGCGCCGGCGGTCCCCGGCTATGGCGACCCGGTGACCGGGCCGGGAGGAGCGCCGGATCACGTCGGCCAGGTGTTCTCCCAGGCATCGCCGGCGCAGTACTTCGTGCTCGAAGCCAACGGGAAGCTGGCGACGATCTCGCCGGCCCTGGCCGACTTGCTGCGGACTAACCCGGGGGCGCCGGGCCTCATCCAGATCACGAACGCGATGGCGACCACGGACCTGTCCGGTGCCGCGGTCCCCGACGGCGGCCTGCCGGCCACCCTGCCGCAGGTCGCGCCGCAGGCGGCAACGCTCTGCGTGGTCTACGGAAGCGGGCTGAGCCGCTCGCTGGCCAGCGGCGGCACCATCCCGGCGGGCGCGGCCGCGACGACGGGCCAGGCCGGGGTGAACGCCGTGTGGCTGCCGTCGGGACACGGCGCGCTGGCTGGCGCCGCGCCGGGCGGGACGTCGTCCTCGGCCATCGCCTGGTTCCTCATCTCCGGCGCGGAGCGCTTCGCGCTGTCCTCCCCGTCGGTCGCCAGCGTGCTTGGCTATGACCTGCACGCATCGGGGACCGTCTTGCCCGCGTCGGTACTGGACCTGCTGCCGCAGGGACCGGTGCTGGACCCCACGGCAGCCACGGCCCGGGCCGCGACGGGATAACCTTTCCGGCGCGATGATCATTCACCGCCGTTCCGCATTCTGCGCCTGCCCGCCAGCCTGGGATTTCACCTGTATTCATGCGCGTGAAGGTATTAAGAAAATATTACGTGCTGATTGATTGAACCATGAAGCCAGTAGCGTCGTTCAAAAAGGTGCGAGTCCATTACCGTTCTCAGACCCAGAGGGAAAGAGAGGTGACGCACATGGCAGCGGCAGAGTCGGCCGTCAACCGGGCGGCCATGGCCACGGCGGCGCAGCAGGTTGAATCGGCGGTGACGGTGATCCGCGGGCTGCAGTCCACCATGGACGGGTACAACAGCCAGCTGCAGTCCGGCTGGCAGGGGCAGGCGGCGTCCGCGTTCGCGGGCACCTACGAGGCGTTCAGCGCTGACTTCGCCAAGGTCATCAACGCGCTGCAGGGCATCCAGGAGCGGCTGGTCTCCGCGCACGGCACCTACGTGAGCACCGAGGACGCCAACACCGCCCAGGTCAGCCGGGTGCAAAGCGCGCTGGGAGGCTGACCGGTGAGCGATTACACGCGGGTGATCTTCTCGTCCATGGAGCAGGGCGAGGCTGACTTCAAGCAGACCTACACCTCGCTGGTGAACGAGGTCTCGTCGCTGGAGTCCCAGCTGCAGGGCAGCCTGTCGGAGTGGATCGGCTCGGCCCAGCAGGCCTACCACGAGGCCCAGGCCCAGTGGAACGCCGCGATGGCCGACATGCAGCAGGTGCTGGCCCAGCTCAGCGCCGTCATCGGGACGGCCAACAGCAACTACCAGGCGGCCGAGGCCGCCAACACGGGACTGTGGTCCTGAGACTGACCGGCCTTGCCTCAGTTGCCGTGGCGGGCCATGGGGCAATTCGGCGCGAGAAGCGAGGGAGGAGCACGTGAACAGGCCAGGAGAGGCACATGCGGGCCCGGCGGCCGGCGGCCCGCCCGAAGTCGTGGTGGCGCCCGCGCGGCCCGACATCCGCCCCGGCCACGGCCGTGACGTGATCTTCGAGGTCCGCGAGCTTTCCGGCGGTTACCGGGCGATGCCGGTCTTCTCGACCGTCAGCCGGCTGGTGGCCACGCTCGGCCCGGACCAGCCGTGGGTCGCTCTGCCGCTGCGGAACATCCAGGCCATCATGGGCAATGCGGGCGTGCACACCGTCGTGCTTGACCCGCGGGCCGAGCCCGGCGCATGGCGCTGGGGGGCAAGCGACCTGCAGGCGCTGGAGCGGAGGGGCTAGTGGCGTCAGCAACTGGCGGTGGCCAGGGATTCCAGGTTGTGATGTCTGACCTGCTCGGCGCGTCGGTCACGTTCAGGACCGAGGCGGCGACGTACCAGGCGATCATCCCGGCCGGCGGCCCGGCGTGCCCGGATGGCGGAGACGGCGCGTTCAACCAGGCCCTCCAGGCCATGATCCAGCTCATCGGGGCCCTGCACCTGCAGGTCACCGGGGTCATGGAGTCCGATTCCGGCAAGCTGCGTAAGGCGCACGACACGTACGCGCACACCGAGGAGACCCTCACCCAGCTCTGCAGGCAGATCAGCTCTCCGCTCACGATCAGCTGAACGCCGAGGACAAGTCATGGCCAGCGCCGCAACCCTGCCGACCAAGTCCCTGCTGCCCCTGGCGCCGTTCGCGCACAACTGGGTCGGCGGCGACATCGACGGGCTCGCCGCGTTCGCGGGCACGCTCTACCGCTACGTGCCCGCGATGCAGGACGTCGTCACCGCCCTGGACAAGAAGGTCCGCCAGATCGTCACCGACGCGGGCTGGCAGGGCACGGCGGCCAAGGCGTTCACGAGCAACTGGGAAACGGTCTCGGCACAGGTCAACGCCGTCGGGCTGGTAGTCATCGAGACCGGAAGCATCGTCGACCAGCTCGCCGCGAACCTCGCCGAGATCGAGAACGCGCTGGAGAACGCGGCCGGCCAGACGACGGCGCACGGCGTCCCGATCGGTGCTGACGGGCAGCCGCCTGCTGCCTGCTACAGCAACGCGACCCAGGAGAACTGGCGGCTCGGCTACAGCGACTTCTACCAGATGTGCCTGACCGCCGCCAACGACGCCCGGGTCCAGGCGGCGGGCGCGCTGGTCCAGCTCGCCGCGGCGGTCACGCCCGGCGGCCCTAGCGACGTCGGGACGGAAGTCGGAGAGGGCAACACGATCGCCGACCTGCTGGCCGACCTGCTGGCCACGCCGACCGCCTACTCCCTCAAGGTCGCCGACAAGCTCGAAGAGGCAAAGGCGGCCCTGGCCAAGGCGCAGAAGGCCTGGCTCGCGGCACAGAAGGTCGCCCGGCAGGCCGACGGCCGCTTCGGGAAGATGCCGGACGACGTCAAGGCAGACCTGGGGAAGGCCAAGGGCGAACTCGCCTCCGTTGATGCGGAACTAACCCGGGCGCAGGCCAGCGAGAACGTGGTCTCCAAGTTGTTCGCCACCCGCCTGGACGACCTGCCAGGCATCAGCAAGCTCGCCGGCGGCCTCACCGACGCCGACCTGCTCTCGAAGGCGCTCGACCTCCCCGTGGTGGACGTGCTCGCCGGCGGGATCAGCACCGTCCTCAACGCCCAGCAGGACGTCCACGCCGGGGTCTCGCCGTGGCTGGCCTACCCGCTCGAGGCCGGCGACACTATAGGCAGCATCGCCTTGGCCACGGTGGTCGGCGGCGCGGTCGCCGGGGCCGCGATCTTCGCCGGCGCGCCGGCGCTCGGCGTGGCCGCCGGCGTTGCCGCGGGCGCAGTGGTCGCCTACGGCGTCGGGGACTACGTCCACAACTACATCGCCGACTTCGGCCAGCAATGGCACCAGCACGGCGCGCTGGGGATCGTCACCGACTTCGGCGCGGCCGGCGTCAGCACCTGGGACGACACCACCCACCTGGCCTCCGACGTCGCCGGCGTAGCCAGCAGCGCCTGGCACGGCATCACGTCCCTGTTCTAGCGTGTGGAGGCACGGATGGGCCTATTCGATCGTTCCGTCAGCAAGTTGTCGGGCAAGACCACCTTGCTGCTGCCCGCCGACCCTGGCGGCGCGCTGCTGGACGCGGCGCGGCTGTATGACCCCGGCGTGCGTTCGTGGCTCGGCAGGCTGGTCTTCGTCAACGGGGTGCTGCTGTTCGGGCCGGTGCCGGTGACCCCGAAGCTGGAGCAGCAGGCCGGGTTGCCGGCCGGGATGGCCGTCGCCTACTACACGGCGGCGGCCTTGCAGGGCCACCGGGACCGACGCGACCACGACGCCAAGCAATCCGACGGCGACCGGCTGGTCCGCGGCCTGGCCGACCGGCTCGGTGGCACCGTCACGTACGCCGGGCCGCCACCGGACCTGGCGCTGGTCACTTCCGTATACAGCGAGCAGGCCCCGGCCCCGGACCAGGTGATCGAGGTACTGCGCCCGTACGGCGGGGACTTCAAGGTCGAGGACCAGACCGACAACTCCTACAGCCTCAGCGGCCCGAAGATCTACTTCTACGTCGCCTACTGGTCCCCGCGGTTCTACCGCGAGCCGGAGGCGCCGCCTGCCCTTGGACCCCTGCGCTCCCGGCCGCTGCATCACTGGGACCTGCACGCAGGCGCCGGCCGGAAGAACGTCGCGCGGGAACTAGCAGGCAAGGTCGGCGAGGGCGCGCTCGCACTCGCCAGCCGCTGCGGAGGCATCGCGCTGGACGAGCTCGGATTCCCCTTCAGCAGCCCCGACGACCTGCTCCCGCGCTGAGGGTAACGCGCACCTTGAGGGGCGCGGCTCCGCCTCTTCGCTAGCGACGGGCCAGAAGCCAGCCACGGGTACAGACGACCTCCTGGACTTCCTCAAGGCCTCCGGGATCGGGATCATTCTCGGGCAAGGGTCGGCCGGCGGCCTGCTCGGCCTGTCGTCCAGCGCGGCATCGGAGAAGCTCATCAGCCTGGGCGAGGCGCTCTCGGACAACGCGGGAAGCGACAGCAGGACCGGAGAGATGCTGATCGCGCTTGGTCGCCAGCTGAAGGGCGGGCTCATCACGGTCTCCGCAGCCAACGCGGCCGCCACCGAACTGATCACGAGCGGCCGGATCACCCCGGTCACGTTCTTCACCAATGCGGTCTCGGACAGATTCATGACCTTGATCAGCCCGAACACCGGCAGGCATGCGGCCGGCTAGCCGCGACCGGAGCCGACCGAATTCCTGCGGTCGACTTCCGTGATCTCCAGCCGCGGCCCCGCCATCTCCGCCAGGAACCGCATCGCGAGGTCCTGCGGGACGTCGGCATCCGACAAGAGGCCTACATTCAGGGAACGGCTGGCAGGAACCGTGATCACGTCGCCCTTCAGCAGCCCGGCACCGGACGCCAAGCGCAGGAACACCTTCGCGACAACGCGGTTGCGGAAGAGGGTGCGCCGCAGGCCGACCTGCTCGGTGTCCGGCCACGGGACGAGCACGGGCCTGCGAGCCGCCAGGTAGCGGATCCCGGAGGCGTCAATGACCACCGCGGGCGGCCGCAGTTGCCGCCATCGCCGCCACGTCGTCACCGTCCCCCACACGTAGATGAACCAGACCAGCAGGCAGAGCACCACGCCCGCGACCCCGAGGATGACGCCGCCAAGCGTGGAGATGACGCCAATCCAGTTCCACGGGTTGACCACCATGATGGCCACGCCCCAGGCGATAGCCGCTACGCCGAACGCGCACACCGTGAGCCCTTGCCCGTAGAACCTCAGGCCGGGGGCCCGGAAACGCAGCTCGCTGATCGTCACGCCGGTCACACCTCCGCGCAAAAAGGACTACCCCATAATGCCTACTACGGCGGCGTCCGCGCGGTGGTTCACCTGCCTTCCTCGGCAGCCCACGCCCGGTGGATCCCCCCAGCCCTGCCACCATGCCAGAGTGCTGCGGACGGTACCCGCAGCAGGCACGGTTCAGTTTTCTACGCGCCACCTAAGCCACCTGTTTCGCTCGCGTGGAAGCATTCGGGCGAGATCCTGCAGCATCCTGCGCAGCGGGCCATGCTCCGCACGATCGCGGAGATGATCACCTGGCTGAGGGCTTGTGAGACATGGGAGCACTGTTACGACTTCCAGCGCTACCTGTTCTCCCGCCTCTACGAGGCCCAAGAACGGCATCAGGAGTGCTCACGTATCGTCAAGCGGCTGTCGCGAAGAGGCGCACTTCCCGTCGACGCTCCGGCGCCGCCTCCAACCGGCGATCCCCTGCAGCTTGAGACTTGGGAACTTGAGCTCTACGTCTATGAGCGCCTGATCCGCCAGTTGCGGACAGTCGGCGACGGGTTCGCCTGGACCTGCTTCGGCTACGATCGCCGGGCGATAATCACCCTCTCCGGAACGACTCGCCTGGCCTGCCCTACAAAAGCTGGGGAGCAACGCCGAACTTGCAGCCATCGAGGACCTCTGGAAAAGCAACGGGACTTCGCCGTTTACGGGCTGATCTGGCACGACGTTTTCGCCGGCACGCCGTGAACGTACGCTCATGCTGGTGAGCGGATATCCGGTCAGGGGCAGCGGCCGGCGGGTCTTCGCCGGGATACCGGTCAGATGCTCAATCAGGTCGAGGAGAGAGGGCCGTCAATGCAGCATGGCAGCCGCCGCGGATCGATCCTTGGCGTCGTGGCCGATCACGCGGTCGAGCCACTCGCCCAGCATCTGCCGCTCGGCTCGGGTCAGCGCATCGAGTCGTGGGGCCATGGCCCGGAGAGTGACCGCCGTCGCGATCGCGTCGCTGTCCGCGGGCGCGGGTGCCGGCGCGTCGGTGATGATCTGCCCGAGAACGGCGTCGCACATGCTCTCGGCAAGGCCGGAATCGCGATCTTCGGGCGGTGTCGCCAGCAGTGTATGGACGGCGCCGATCGCGGCTGCCTGGAGGAGGCTCGTGGCGCGCTGCTCGCCGACTTGGAGCCGGCCGGTGGCGGCGACCCGATGGATCCGCGCTTGCAGAACCTCCCTGCCAGCGCGAGCCGCAGGTGACTGCCGAACCCGGTCCGGGTCACTCAGGAGCCGAAACAGCGATGGGTTAGCGACGCCGAAGTCGATCTGCGTTTGCCACGCCGCGCGCAGGTCAGTCAGCGGATCGATGCCCGCTGCCGCTGCCGCGTCGGCGATCTCGGTCTTGGCCGCGACGTAAGCGGCCATCACGTGTTCGGCGACGGCCTCCAGCAGGCCGTCCTTGTCGCCGAACAGGCGGTAGATCATCGGCGCCTGGACACCGGCCTGTTCGGCGACCCCTCGCGTCGTGACCGCCGTCAGCCCCACGTCGCGGAGCATCTGCGCCGCGACGTCGATGATGCGTGACCGCACATCGGCGCGGCGGGCGGCTGCGGCAGTCATGAACCAATGGTAACGCGACAATGCTAACGTTGATAACACGTCAGTCCCGAAGCCCGCAGCCGTAAACGCACCGTCGCCGGCAATGCCCGGCCGGCACTCCATCCACGATGCAGGAGACCTGATGAAAGCAGTTCGCTACGACCGTTTCGGCGGCATCGAGCAGCTCTACGTCGCCGACGTGCCCGAGCCTGCGCCGGGCCCGGGCGAGGTCCTGGTGAGGGTCGAAGCCGGTGCGCTCAATCCCGGGGCACTGCCGGCGCTCCACGGCAGCTCATACACGCCGGGACGTGACCTCGCCGGTGAGGTCGCCGCGGTGGGCGAGGGCGTACTCAGCTTCGCCGCCGGCGACGCGGTACTCGGGTGGCTGCAGAGCTGGGAGGCACACGCCCAGCTCGTCGCCATTCCCGCAACCCAGCTCGCGAAGAAGCCCGAAGGCCTCTCATGGGACGTGGCCGGATCGCTGTACACCACGCCGATGGCCGGCCTGGGCGCCATCAAGGCGGTGGCGCCCCGGCCGGGCGAGACCGTCGTGATCTCCGGCGCGTCGGGCGGTGTCGGCTTCACCGCCGCGCAGCTCGCCGTGCGCGCCGGAGCCACCGCGATCGGCCTGACCAGCGCCGGCCACTTCGGCCTGCTCCGGCGGTACGGAATCGAGCCCGTTC
>Ga0335072_10016062_pt1 | contig 10616 bp, 10 predicted proteins | sample Lox_Sample_21_FD_206725 | JGI IMG/M metagenome (GOLD analysis project Ga0335072, IMG submission 206725) | Soil microbial communities from Loxahatchee National Wildlife Refuge, Florida, United States - Lox_Sample_2.1 | ecosystem: Environmental > Terrestrial > Soil > Wetlands | place: USA... | reverse complement strand
GGTCCGAACGGCATCTCGGCGGAGCGCCGCGCGCGGTCCCTCCCTCGCGCGCGGCCCACGGCGGCGCCGGCACCCGTTCCCCCCGGAGGGCGCCGGCGCCCCTCTCTCACCCCACCGCGGCGCTTGCCGGCACGGGACAGATCGCCCCATCGGCGGTCCAGCAGCGCACGATGTCGCGAACGGAGAGGATGCCCACGGTCTCCCCTCCCTCGACGACGATCAGATGACGGAAGCGGCCCACCACCATCGCGGCGGCGGCCTCCTCCAGCGACCAGTCGGGCGCGGCGTAGACGACATCCCGGGTGAGATGCCCGGCGACGATCTCCCGGTCGACGTCCTGGCCGGCGCCGACCGAGTGCAGGATGTCGCGCTCGGTGATGATCCCGACCCCGGGGGCGTCGGGATCGATGACCACGGCGGCGCCGACGGCCCGCTGTGACATCAGCCGGGCGGCCTCCCGCAGGGTGTGCCCGGGGCCGACGGCGAGGACCTGGGGGGTCATGCCTTCGTGAACCTGCATCGCGGCTCCTTTCCTCTGGCGCGCTGCCTGGTGCGCCTGCCTCGTCTACGGTCGTCCCCCCGCCACCCGCACAGCAGTTTGCAACTAATGCCTCAATGTAGTGGCTGTCGGGCTCGGCGTCAAGGGGCGTGCGGGATCGACGTCAAGGGGTTTGGCGGCGTGGGGCCGCGAGACCCGCGGCCTCACCGGGTGGGGCAAGCGCGTCGAGCTCGCCCCGGGCGGCCGCCAGGACCCCGCGGGCGACGCCCTCCCACGACCACCGCTGACGTGCCGTCACCACGAGGCCGGCGCGGGTGTCGCGTCGCAGACCGGGGTCGGCCTGGAGCCAGCCGGCGACCCGCCCGGCGAGCGCCGGGACGGCGTCGTCGTCGACCGGGAACGACAACCACTCCGCGGCCCGCCGGGGAAGGGCGGCGGCGAGGACCTCGCTGACCTCGGCCAGACCGGAGTGGGCGGCGCTGACCGGCAGGGCGCCACAGGCGGCGGCCTCGGCGGCGACCATGCCGAAGGCCTCGGGGAAGGTGCTCGGCACGACCAGGGCCTCGCAGACCGGGAGCAGCTCGGCGAGCTCCTCGTGGTCGAGCCGCCCGACGAGCACCACCCGCTCGGGCAGAGCGCGGGCGGCGACCAGATAGCGCTCGCGCGCCCCACCCTGGAGGTTCTCGAGAAAGGCCACCAGATGCCGCAGCGGCGCGGGCTCGTCCGCCGGGTCTTCCAACGCCCGGCCGGCGCGGGCGAGGTCCAGGGCGGCCTGGAGGTCGCCGGCGGCGAGCGCCGCCAGCAGGCGTTCCAGCCCCGCCCGGTAGGCGCCGAAGCCGACCACCGCGAGCGTCGCGTGCGGCACCCGTTCGAGCACCAGCGGCCAGGCGGCGGCGAGGAGGTCGACGCCCTTGCTGACGATGAGCTTGCCGACGAATGCCACCAGCGCCGGGCCCGCGTTCCCCGGCGTGACGGCAAGGCGCTCCAGGGCCGCGGCGGCGGCGAGGTCGTCCCGGGCAAAGGCGCTCTCGGCGCTCCCCGACCGCGGGGAGCGTTCGGCATCGCCCCGCAGCCGTGCCGCGAGCGCCCGCACCGCGGGCGCCGGCATGAGCCGCTCCGGGTCGCCGGGCGCCGGCCGGAAGCGGTGGACGTCGACGCCGGGGGGACCGAGCCGGGTGCGGGCCGGCAGACCGGGGTCCCCGAGGGTCTCCCAGAGGCTGCGGGCGGTGTGCAGCGAGCCGACCAGCACCCCCGCCGCGCCCGCCAGACCCTCCCGGGCGTAGCCCAGGAAGCGCTCCCGGTGGGGCTTGACGGTGTACTCCAGGGCGCTGCCGTGGACCTTCACGGCGTACGGCGCTCCGGCGAGACCCCGGGCGAGGATCGCGGGTCCCATGATCAGATGGTTCGCCAGCGCCGCCTGCGGCCGCACGGCCTGTGCGAGCTCGGCGACGGCGGCGACGTTTGCCTGCAGATAGCGCTCGATCTCGGCCTCTCCGCAGTGGGCGAAGGTGCGCGCCTCGATGCCCTCGTAGGCGTCGGCGACGTACACCGGCAGCAGCCCCCCGATGTCCGGCCGGTAGACCGTGCAGCGCACCGGCTCGCGCAGGACCCGCACCCGCAGGCTCCCCTCCTCCCAGTCCCCGACGGCGTCGACGAACGGCTGGCGCCCGGGGTGGCGGTCCTGGCAGAGCAGGTGCACCTCGTGACCGAGCCCCACCAGCGCCGCCGCCAGGCGGGCGTTGTAGACGTTGGAGCCCGTCCCCTCCAGGAGGTAGCCGTGAAAGATCAGGACCCGCATCGCGCCGGGCAGCCTATTGCGTCCTGGTCGGAGCGCCAAGGAGCGCCACGAGCACTCTCAGCGCTGGCTGCAACGCCACTAGCGTTCGCGAAAGTCTGGGCGCCACACGGTGCCCGCCAACCGCCGGGCGTGCTCGAGCAGCCTGTCGGAGTCGATCACTATTGGATGCCGTGCTTGGCACGAACCATGACAACCGACTGCCAACGATCCATCGGAGAGCTCGCGATGCGTGCACGGAGATCGGATTTGAGCTTCTCGACCTGCTCGCCCGGGAAATCCTTTGGATCGAGTTCGTCACTGAGCTCGAGCAGCAGCGCGAACAAAAAGACCGGCTGACCCTCAGACCCCACGTCCAAACTGACCGTCACGTGCGGAGCAAGCGGGTCGCTCTGCCACGCCTGATCGAACGAGGCCGCAACCCTGCGGGCCGCATCGAGCCCGGACTCGAGGTCCATCGCCTCGTCGTTCTGGGCCTGTAGAGGTTGCACGCTCTCAATCCTATCCGGGCACACAAGCGCCGACGGCGAATCCCGAGATGCCTTCACGGCTCGCTCGCGCGCTCCCCCGCCCCCTCTCCGCTAAAGTCCCCGCCGTGAGCAACAACGTCCGCTACCGCCTCCGCAACCCCTCGAGCGGGCGCGAGATCATCCTCGAGGCCGACCCCGACGAGATCTACGTCGACCGCGAAACCGGCGAGCACATGGAGGTCGTCGGCAAGATCCTGCCCCTCCCCCCGTCGCAGTCGAACCTGCCGTGGGCCGTCGAGAACCTCCGCCACTGCCCCTGGTGCGAGCAGCCCGCCCAGCGGGACCTGAACGACTGCCCCACCTGCGGCCGGCGGATGGACCCGCTGGGCGCGTGAGCCGCACCCGCGCGCTCTCCTCCGCGGCCCTCCTCGTAGCCCTCTGCGCGCTCGCCCTGAGCGCCTGCGGGAGCAGCACCGTCTCGGAGTCCACACCGCACAGCACGCCCGAAATCACGCCGCCCAGCAGCACCTCGGCGGAAAGCGAAGCCACGCGGACGAGCACGACGTCGACCACCTCGACGACCTCCACCGCGAAATCCTCGAAGACCGGGACCGGCGCAGAAACGGAAAGCGGCAGCGAAGCAGAAACCTCGGGCGGTTCGGCCGCGGAAAGCACCAGCGGAGCCGAAGGCGGCACCTCCTCGGAAACGGGAAGCTCGGGCGCCGGCAAAGAATCGACGTCGGGCACCGGCACCACCAGCGAAACGGCCGGCACCGGCGGCGGTGCCGCCGCGGGCGGCAGCTCGCCCTCCAACAGCGGCTCCTCCAGCCCGACCGGCGGCGCCAGCGCACCGTAGGCCGCTCGCGGTGGGCCGGATCGCTCGCGTGGGCCGGGCCGCGCGCCGTAGGTCAGATAGCGCGCCCCGTGGTCTCGCGCCGTGCCGTCGACGCTCGGGCCGCTCAGGGCGTCGAGACGAGGGTGGCGCTGTAGTCCAGACGGGCCTTGCTGTACAGGCAGTAGTACTGGACGCTGGCGCCGATCGACTGCATGCTCTGGATGCTGGTCTTCGAGCACTGGCTGCGCAGGCGGCTGGCGCGCCAGGAGGTTTCGCTGTTGAAGCCCAGTGCCAGCGCCGGCGCCCAGGTGGGCACGGCGAGCGCGATGACGTCGCCCTTCTTGACCTTGATCGTGGTTTCCAGCGGGAACTGGACGCTCTTGCCGAAGTACTTCTGCAACTGTTCCGTCGGACCCTGGGCGATCAGCTTGTAGGTCAGGTTGGGCTTGCGCTGGGGTTCGAGGATCGCCAGCGCCGCCGACGCCGCCCCGCCCTCGTTGGTGTCGAAGTACTTGATCTGCGTCGCGCTCGGCTTGCCCAGCGTGATCTCCCAGGCGACGACGCTGCCGGCGCGAGGCACCGCGGTCAGGCCGCGGGTGCTGCCCACCTTGACCTGGTAGCCGGTGGTCCGGGTTATCACGAGGCACTGGGTGCCGGGGCAGCTCGGCACGGTCGCCGGCGTCGTTTCCGGGATCACCCCGACTTCGGTCAGCGTCGCCTGGGAGAGCCCGGGCAGCGACAGCAGCAGCGCCACCGCGCCGGCCAGTGCGGTTGTCGGTACGCGAAATCTCATGGTCGTCGCCTTTTGAACACGCCTCGGCCCCCCGGGTAGCGGTGCTGCCTGGTTCGCTACGAACCGGCGAGTTCCTGCGCGGCGGCCGCGATCTCCGCCGGATCGCCCGGTGTCGGCGTCCACGGCAGCCGCATCGAGTCGCCCTCGTAGCGGGGGATGACGTGGACGTGGAAGTGGAAGACCGTCTGCCACGCCCGTCCCCCACAGGAGTTGATGAGGTTCACCCCGGCCGCCCCCAGCCGCTCGCTCATGCGCCGTCCCAGACGCTGGGCGGCGAGGGCGACGGCCTGCAGATCCTCCCCCGGCACATCCAGCAGGTCGCGGGCGTGCCGGCGGGGCACCACCAGGACATGCCCCCGGGTGGCCGGGTTGATGTCCATGAAAGAGACCGTCCGCTCGTCCTCGTCGACGATTCTCGCCGGCAGCTCGCCGGCGACGAGCTTGCAGAAGATGCACTCCGGGTCCTCCACCCCGGAGATGCTAGCCGCTGTCCCGGCCCGCGCGCCCGCCGCGAGAGGGTGCGGAGCCGCCGGCGCCTGCGGGAGAGCTTCAGCGGCCGCCGAAGCCCTCCAGCGCCCGCCGGGCGTGGGCCAGCGCCGCCGGACGGGTCGTGACCTCGCCGGCGTAGGCCGCCCGGGCGAGCTCCTCGAGCAGCTCGCCGAGCCGCGGGCCGGGCGCGATGCCGAGCTCGCGCGCCAGCTCGTCGCCGCGCCACAGCGGCGCCGGCGGACCTCCGAGGTGGCGCCAGGAGACGGCGTCGGCGAGCATCGCCCGGGCGAGACCCAGGTGGGCCTCGATCGCCGTCTCCGCGCGGGCGCCCCGGGTGGCAAGCCGATCGGCGACGGAGAGCAGGGTGACGTCCACCTCGACCGGTTCGGTGGCGCGCAGATAGGCGTAGACCGTGCGCCGCGTCAGCGGCTGGGACTCATGGACCAGGAAGCCCAGACGCAGGTGGTGCAACACCAGCGCGGTCACGTGGCTGCGCAGCCGGGCGCTCGTCCGCAGTCGGCCGAGGATCCCTCCGGCCAGCTCGGCGCCCCGCCGGTCGTGCCCGAGGAACGTAACCCGCTCGCCTCCGGGTGCGCCGGCGTCGGGCATGACGCCGCGTGTCAGCGGCTTGGCGATGTCGTGCAGCAGGGCGCCCCAGCGCAGCGCCTCCCCCCGGGTGAGCCCGTCGGCGAGCGGCTCGGCCAGGAGCGCCGTGAGCGCCGCGCCGTCCACCGCCGAGGATCCGGCCGCGGCGCCGGCTACGGGCTCAGCCGCGTCGGCGTCCGCGGGCCTGCCGTCACGGGACCCGCCGCGTCGTGCATCGCCGAGTCCGAGCACCGCATCCGGATCGCGCTGCAGCTCGATGGTCCGCTGCAGCACCTCCAGCGTGTGCCCGTAGACGTCGCGGTGGTGGTAGTGGCTCTGGCTCACCCCGCGCAGGGCGGCGAGCTCTGGCAGCACCGCCCGCTCGGCGCCGGTCTCAGCGAGCAGACGCAGGCCCGCGACGGACTCCTCGGCGGCGAGGATGCGGCGCAGCTCGATAAAGACCCTCTCGGGCGACACCGTCGGCAGGCGGTCCGCGTGCGCGGCTGCCTCCCGCAGTGTCTGCGGTGTCGGCGTCAGCTCAAGCTCGACCGCGATCCGCGCCAGCCGCAGCACCCGCAACGGGTCGTCGGCGAATGCCCGCGGCCCGGCGGCACGCAGGCGGCCGGCGTCCAGGTCCCGGAGGCCGCCGAGGGGGTCGATCAGCTGCGTCCCGAGCGGCGCCTGCAGCGGCTCGGCGACGGCGTTGACCGTGAAGTCGCGTAGCGCCAGGTCCTCCTCCAGCGAGCTCCCGCGCATCCGCTCGACGTCCACCTGCCAGGTGCCGCCGCGGGCGACGACCCGCCAGCCGCCGAACTCCTCGGACAGCGCGAAGGCGTTCGCCCGCGGCGCCGACGCCGCGCGGGCCAGCGCCCGGGCGACCGCGCCGGGGTCGCCGTCGACGACGATGTCGAGATCCGCCGTCGGCCGCCCCAGGAGGCGGTCGCGCAGGGCGCCGCCGACGAGCCATGCCGGCGTGCCGCCGAGCGTGGCTCGCGCCAGCTCGAGTGGGTCCTCAACTGTGCAGATGGGGGGCAACCGACCTGTCGCCGTCGCGATGGATCTCACGCCGCAGCCGCGCGCCCAACCCGCAGGTGATCTCGTAGTTGATCGTCGCCAGCCGCCGCGCCAGGTCCTCGGCGAGGATCCGCTGCTCGCCCTGGGTTCCGATCAGCACCGCCGGCTCGCCGCGCAACGCCAGTGCGGCCGGGTCGGGCCCGAGGTCGACGGCGACGCTGTCCATGCTCACCGTGCCCACCAGCGGGTGGCGGCGCCCTTGAATCAGCGCCTCGGCCTCACCGGAGAGCGCCCGGCGCCAGCCATCGCCGTAGCCGATCGGCAGCAGCCCGAGATGGGTGTCGCCGGCCGCCACGAACCGCCGGCCGTAGCCGCTGCTCTCCCCCGCCCGGCAGAGCTTGACGTCGGCGATCGGCGCGACCAGCTCCAGCGCCGGCTCCAGGTCGTGCCCGGAGGGGTCGACGCCGAAAGGATCGAGCCCGTAGATCGCGATGCCGCAGCGCGCCATGTCGAAGTGCGACGCCGGGTCGCGCAGCACGGCGGCGCTGTTGGCGGCGTGCACGACGACCCCCGGATGGGCGCCCTTGATCGGCTCAGCCCACTCCGTGAAGCGCCGCAGCTGCTCGCCGAAGAACTCGTCGCCCAGCTCGTCGGCCGTCGCGAAATGGGTCATCAGCCCCACCAGCTCGACGTCGGGCGCGGCGGCCAGAGCCGCCTCGACGATCCGGCTGGCCCGCGCCGGGTCGCGGGTGCCGAGTCGGCCCATGCCGGTGTCCAGCTTGACGTGAACCCGCGCCGGCCGCTGCGCGTCGCGGCCGATCTCGCGCAGGCCGGGGATGAGGTCTTCGTCCCAGATCACGATCTCCCGCCGGCAGAAGACGGCCTCTTCGATGTCGCCGTCGGCAACCGGTCCGAGCACCAGCACAGGCACCGACGCCCACTGCTCGACGAGGACGTCGTCCAGCTCACGCGCCTCGCGCAGGCTGGCGACCGCGAGCCGGCTCGCGCCGCCTTCCAGCGCGGCCAGGGCACACGCCCGGGCGTCGTGCCCGTAGCCGCCGGCCTTGACGACGGCGCACAGCTGCGCCTCTCCCAGCGTGGCCCGCAGCCGTTCGCAGTTGCGGGCGACAGCGCCCAGGTTGACGCGCGCCGAGGCTCCCGTGCAGACGCTCACGGCCGGCGCTCCCCCGCGAGACTCACCCGCCGCTCCCCCGCGAGACTCACCCGCCGCTCCCTGTGAGAGTCATGCGCCGCCCCCCTGTGAGGCCCCCATGCCCCTCTCCCCGTCAGCGGCCCCGGCCCCGGCCCCGGCCCGAGCCGCAGGCAGGGCGGCGATCACGTCGGAGGCGATGACGCTCTCGGCGACGGCTCCCGGACGCTCGGCGGCGATACGTCCGGCGGCGGCGTGCAGCCAGACCCCGGCGCACGCCGCCGTAAACGCGGGCAGGCCCTGGGCAAGCAACGCCCCGAGCACCCCGCTGAGCACGTCGCCGGTGCCGGCCGTCGCCAGCGCCGGGCTGCCGCCGGGGCTGACGGCGACGGTTCCGTCGGGGTCGGCGACGAGGGTGTCGTCGCCCTTGAGCACCACCACGGCGCCGCTGCGCGCCGCGGCGGCCCGGGCGTGGCGCAGCCGTTCGTGCTCGATCTCCTCGCTTTCCAGCGAGAGCAGCCGGCCGAGCTCGCCCGCGTGCGGCGTGAGGATCGTCGGCGCCGTCCGCCGCGCCAGATCCTGCGGGCGCCCGGCGTGGGCGTTCAGTCCGTCGGCGTCGAGCACCAGCGCCACCGGCGCCGCGGCGGCAAGCTCCCGGGCGAAGGCGAGGGCGCCCTCGGCGCGCCCCAGCCCGGGGCCGAGAACGAGCGCGCCACCCCGCCCGGCGGCATCCAGGACCGGCCCCACGGCCGCCGTCGCCAGCGCCCCGTCGCGCTCCGGCAGCGGGCGGGTCATCAGCTCGGGGGTGCCACCGGCGGCGAGGATCGGCTGCTGGGAGTCGGGCACGCAGGCCGTTACGTAGCCGGCGCCGGCGCGCATCGCGGCGCGGGCCGCCATCAGCGGGGCGCCCGTCAGTCCGCGCGAGCCGCCCACGACGAGGACGTGGCCGCTTGAGAACTTCGTCGACCCCGCCCCCCGGCGCGGCAGAGAGCGCAGCACGGCCGGCCCGATCAGTCCGATTGTGGCGGCCATCGGCGCCCCCCGGGGGATGCCGATGTCGATCACCCGCACCGCCCCCGCCTGGGCCTTGCCGGGGCGGATCCAGAGGCCGGGCTTGGCGGCGTGGAAGGTGACCGTGACAGTGGCCCGCACCGCCCCCCCGGCGACGGCGCCGGTGGAGGCGTCGACCCCGCTCGGCACGTCGACGCTCACCACCGGGGCTCTGGCGGCCTCGATCAGCTCGATCGCGGCGGCGACCGCGCCCCGCGGCTCGCCGGCGAAGCCGGTCCCGAGCAGGGCGTCGACGATCGCGGCGCTGCCCGCGAGCAGCCCGCTGGCGTCGTTCGGCGCGATGGCGCCGGGATCTGCTCCTCCCTCGGCAGCCACCGCCCCGCCGGTGTCGGCACGCAGCTCCAGCGGCTGGTCGCCGGGCAGCCGCAGCAGGTTCTCGCGAGCATCGCCGCGCAGCTCGGCGGGCGAGCCGCCGGCGATCAGCACCGTCACCGGCCGTCCCGTCTGGCGCAGCAGCCGCGCCGCGACGAGCCCGTCGCCGCCGTTGTTGCCCTTGCCGCAGACAACCGCCACCGGACCGTCCGGAGCGAGGTCCTCGACGGCGCTCGCCACGCCGGCGCCGGCGCGCTCCATGAGGTCGAGCGAGGGCACCCCCCGGTCGTCGATCGCCCAGCGATCCGTGGCCCGCATCGCCTCGGCGTCGGGCAACGGATCGCACCAGTCTTCAGGCGGGGGCATCGTCCAGCGATCCTAGACGCAGCCGGCGACGGCCCAGTCGTCGAACCCCAACCGGAGTCGCGACCGGGGAAGGCGAACCGAAGCCCCGAGCGTCTCGCCGGAGTCGTCCAGACCCTCGCGGCGCCCTGCGCTACTCGACGGTCTCGCCGGAGCCCTCCAGGCCCCCGCGGCGCCCGGCGCTACTCGACGGTGACGGTCTTGGCGAGGTTGCGCGGCTGGTCGACGTTCAGGCCCCGGCGGCGGGCGATCTCGTAGGCCAGCATCTGCAGCGGGATCACGGCGAGGATCGGCTGCAGCATCCAGTCCACCGCGGGCACGGCGATCGCGGCGTCGGCGTGGCGCGCGATCTCCTCGCTGCCGGCCGATGTCAGGGCGATCACGTGGGCGCCACGGGCGCGGACCTCCTGGATGTTGGAGGCCAGCTTCTCCAGCACCGGCGAGTCGGTCGCCACCGCCACGACCGGGGTCGACTCGTCCAGCAGCGCGATCGGCCCGTGCTTCATCTCGCCGGCCGCGTAGGCGTCGGTCGCGATGTAGGAGATCTCCTTGAGCTTCAGCGCCCCCTCCAGCGCCACCGGCAGCCCGACGTGGCGGCCGATGTAGAGGAAGAACTCCCTGCCGCAGTGCTCGTCGGCGGTGAGCGACACCTGCTCGGCGACCTCGCCGCCGTCGGTGATCTCGGCGATGAGGCTCGGCAGCCTCTTCAGCTCGCCGACGAGCCTCGCCAGACGGTCGCGGTCGAGTGTCCCCCGCAGCTCGGCGAGACGCAGGCCCAGGAGGTAGATGGCGGCGACCTGGCAGACGAAGGTCTTGGTGGCGGCAACCCCGATCTCCAGGCCTGCGCGGGTGAACAGGACGCCGTCGGCCTCGCGGGTGATCTGGGAGCCCATGACGTTGGTGATCGCCAGCACCGCCGCCCCACGCTCGCGCGCGAGACGCAACGCGGCCAGCGTGTCGGCGGTCTCGCCTGACTGCGATATGCCGATCACGAGGTCGCCGGGGCCGACGACGGGGTTGCGGTAGCGGTACTCGGAGGCGATGTCCATTTCGACCGGCAGTCGTGCCCACTCCTCGATCGCGTAGCGACCGATCAATCCGGCGTGGTAGGAGGTGCCGCATGCCACGATCACGATCCTCCCGACGCCGGCGAGGATGCTCTCGTCGAGCGCCCCCTCCTCGTCGAGGTCCACGCCGTCGCCGCGGGCGGTGCGATCGGCGATCGTCTCGGCCACCGCCT
>Ga0335072_10016059_pt1 | contig 10617 bp, 11 predicted proteins | sample Lox_Sample_21_FD_206725 | JGI IMG/M metagenome (GOLD analysis project Ga0335072, IMG submission 206725) | Soil microbial communities from Loxahatchee National Wildlife Refuge, Florida, United States - Lox_Sample_2.1 | ecosystem: Environmental > Terrestrial > Soil > Wetlands | place: USA... | reverse complement strand
TATCACCATAGTGTATTTTATTTGTGCGGGCAGAAGCGCAAAATAAAATGCGGCTCCACAAGCGAAATCGTGCCTCATGCACGCTAAATAAATTCTTGAAAAGTTAAAACAAATTGGGCATGTCCATGACCTCATCATAACGTCTGGCTAATATGTGGTTGTAAGATAAGGAGTTAATTCGCCCAGAGCCAACAATGTACAGTTTTATTTCATAGTTGTGTCTTCAATATCCAACCTTAATGCCCTCTAAGACTCATTATGGCGTCCAAACCAGTGCTTCGAACGCTTCGTCCATCGCCTGCCTTTCGCTCTTTTCACCTGCAACGCTCCTTTATCACTTTACCTGGTACCGAGACTACAAGCCTCTCTGAAACACGAATCCTTCCCTACAGGTACACAAGCGTATATGCCCTTATCGCCGACGTCGACAGCTACTCTAGCTTTCTTCCGTATTGTCAAGAATCAAAGGTTACAGAATGGTCTGCGAAGGACAAAGATGGGAAGACATGGCCCGCCAAAGCCGATCTTACTGTTGGCTGGGGGGGCTACGAGGAAAAGTTCACGAGCAGGCTCTTTTGCATACCGAATTCAGTTGTAGAAGCACTGGGAGGTGATGCCCAAACAACACTTTCAAGAGGTGATCTGAATCATTACTCCTCGACCTTTGAGCCACCGACAGCAACCAACATATTCAAATGCCTATCAACGAAATGGACAGTCAAGCCGTTCCACTATAAGCCACCCTCAGGCCGACCGCAGATGGACAACGCTATTCATCCGGCGAGAGATCAGACTGAAGTTCATTTGGGCATTGAATTTCAGTTTTCAAATCCGGTATATGCCGGATTGAGCAAGGTAGTTGCTCCAAAAGTGGCCGGTGTTATGATTGAGGCATTCGAGAGGAGAGCCAAAAAGCTGTTAGATGGCCCCGGAGCTGGCAATGATGAGAGAGACTCTTTAAGTCGCATCGTTAATGGTCAGAAGGTTGGGATTTAATAGCGGCGCCGTCGATTGTTCTAGATTTGCTTTCTCGGGAGTTTAGAATTGCTTCTAGATTATGCGGGATAAATTTCGTAAGCTATGCTCTCGCACGAATAGACTAGTCTCTAAGATCTCCAAAAAGTTTTATGTGTGGGGTCAGATATTCATTTAAGCATAAGGTATCATGGTCTAAGCAAACGCCTGCTGTCCAACTGAGAAGAGAGAGCCCAATTTAAAAACACTTTAAAACTCCACATTGCTGTTGTTCCCATAGTAAAAGCTTTAACCAAACATGCAACCTAACACCAAACTGATACCAAAACCAAGATGTATGCATCGAAATAACAACGCATGCCTTATTTGAAGTGTGAAGTTTTAATCCTCCCAAAACGCTGTGAATGCACACCAAAATCTCCAATCACCTTTTTGAGACAAGACAAAACCCGGCTATATAACCGGGAGAAAAACTCTTGACTCCCTGAGCAGCTCTTACAAGACATAAATACTAAGTAGCTGACAGTAAGAGCAAGGTACTCTAAGAAAAACAACAATAGCCTAGAAGACAAACACGACAGTTCCGCCCATAATTCGACTACAGATGGAATGAGTTGAATGCGCGCAGCTCTCCTAGCTGTCGAAGTGTCTCTTAGGAGTTACTCCTTTCCCAAGCGTGCCAGTTATCTAGTATCAAGCTTACATGACTTGACAAGTGTTGTACGACTCAGCTTTTTTTGGACCTATGTTACTCAGCGATGAATCATCGACATTAGGAACAGATGAACAACAGACCTACCTTTTCCCGACTGCTTTTTGCCAAACATTCCTAACACTCCCCCTGTATCTTTGGGCGATTTCTTCCTATTTTGCTTGATTCCGTTATCCTCAATCACAATTACCTCATTTGGGTCGCCCCCCATATCATGTCCACCCCGCCCAGGTGGTGGGGGTCCAATCCATCCGGGAGGTGGGGGGGGAGGAGGTCCTGCAGGTCCTCGACGACCTGGCGGTGGCATCTGCCCCCGGTCACCTCTGCGCCGAGGAGGAGGGCGGTTAAGACGAGGGTCAGCATCGATAACAGTTACCCCTTCAGGCGGCCCTTTGGGTTGCTCGGGCAATGGCCACATATGCATGGTTATAGCCCAGTCCGGCTCTATCATCGTTTCCCACACCTGCGGAAGGATGATCTCGCCGTTCGGTCCTACCAAGTCATAGTGACCTTCGGCAACGTGTGGTCCAATGACATCCACGTGCAAAAAGGCTTGTCTAATGAGCTCCTCCATACCCTGGGAAACTGGTTAGCGATGACAAACATAATCGAGTTGGGAATGTGACCTACAGCCCAAGTCTGGCATAGATGGAACGGAAAGCTAAACTTGCGATTCACGGCATCTTTGAACCTTATAGGTTTTTTCTTGTCAGTAGGATTAAGCAAGGCCTTAGCATCAGCCTCTGCTTTAGCTTTGGCTTCGTCTGCTGCCTTTTTCTCCTCTTCTGCTTTCTTTTTCTCATCTTCTGCTTTCTTTGTCGCCTCTTCCGCCGCTTTGGTTTTCTTCTCCGCTTCTGCCTTCACCTTAGCGACCTCCTCCTTGACCTTCTTGTCTGTAGCTTCCTTTGCAGCAGCCTCGTCGGCAGCTTTCTTGTCCGCTGCTTCTCTCTCTGCAACTAGTTTCTTCGCCTTTGCTGCTTCGTGCTTCGTGTCTTCCAGTAGTCTTTCTAGCGTTGCTAATTTCTTCTCTTCGGCCTCTCTTTTAGCTTTCTCCGCTTCCATTAGACTCGCCAGCTTTTTTTCTTCGGTCTCCCTTTTCACCCTTTCTGCTTCCTGCTTTGTCTTCTCAGCTTCCAATTTCGTATCCGCAAGGAGTCGTTCCAGAGCTGCTAATTTCTTCTCTTCGGCCTCTCTTTTAGCTTTCTCCGCTTCTATTAGACTCGCCATCTTTTTAACTTCGGTCTCCCTTTTCACCCTTTCTGCTTCCTGCTTTGTCTTCTCAGCTTCCAATTTCGAATCCGCAAGGAGTTGTTCCAGAGCTGCTAATTTCTTCTCGATTTCGCTTTTCTCTTTCTCTGCAGCTATAACAGATGCGGCAGGTGCCGGTGTTCCTTTAGGGGAAGGGGGTCGTTCAGCATAATGGGCATAGAACTGCGATGGCGGTGCTTGTGGAGGTATTCCATAACCACCGTAGCCATACCCCGGTGCTTGACCATAAGGCATCACTTCATGGCCTCCATATCCAGGCGCACCAAAGGCAGCCGTTTGGTGAGGGGGGAAATAGCCCTGCCCTCCAACACCCGGAGCCGGTGAGAATGGGTTTTGTGGATATGGGTAGGCTGCCGGCCCACCATACGGCATCACCGGACCAGCGTTGCCCTGGAAAGGATTTGGAGAGATTGAGACATAGCTTGCGGCATAGCCTGGCTGAGGCGCCCTACCCCCATACGTCACATTTGGGGGTAGGAAGCCTCGGCCATAGGCCGGGTAATCTTCTTGAGGGTCCACGCTTGACGGAGGGGCCGGCGCAGCGTGCCGATGTACTCGCGAAAGAGGTGGTCGATGGCTCGTACGTTCTGTTGTCGTATGCCTTCGAATTGGCCTTCGACGTATGGAGGTTGGTCGACTGTTGGATCTTCTGTAATGGGAGGGCCTGGGGCGGGAGGCCGACTCAGATGGCTCGATCTCGTCGGCGTATTCCCAACTTTGGTCGTCGTCTAGAAGGTCAGAATTTTCTTGACTACCGGAGGTAGGTGAGACGTGAACTCCAGTACCTGTTGAGCTTCCGGTGGTAAATGAACTGGAGCGGGATGAGTTGTTCGTGGTCGATTCGCGTTCGTCTGCGGTGACAGGTCTGGTAGTTGAAGGCTTGGTCAGCGAAGATTCCATTCCAGGTTAGTATGGAAAATACGAAAAGGATTGTAACCTGAGTGCCTGGCAAGACAAAGAATGGGACTTACGGCATCTGGCTTAATTATATGGAGGAATTATCTACCGCTCACGACCTTCTCCCTGAGAGAGGCGAGACGGAGATATCCTCAAATATTGTATTTGCAGTTGTTTGCGATGTTATGCGCTTATGTGCGCATGACCTTGAAAGAATCTTGGCAGCTTCAAGGAGTTGCGCGCAAGCCACAAGGGCTCTGGTGCCTTCGTGAAGGCAACCAGCGAGACGATGGAGGAGGTGACAACTTGAAAGTTCCGTGCGAAAGACCGGCGGGCCGACCGCTTCGGAATTGGGGACGATTGAGACAGATGCCTAGTCGCAGATTTGATTGCTAACCGTCGCGTAGTACATAAAGACGCCTCAAGCATAAACAGCTGCTGTTTTCGTCCTGATTGTATAATGTGCGGTCTGTCGTTGGTGTTGATAAGTGACTGTCAACCAGAAGGGTTAGCGAGCCATGTGACTGTGATTGCAATTACCCTTTACGTTGTCATGGAGATTAATTTACCTGGGTTCCCCTTCAGCCCAATTTTAACTTTGCAATGAGGCATGCAAAGCTAAGTAAGTAAATATGAGTCAATGCACCCTACAGATTATTTTCTGTGGCTGTCAAGGGCGGCTTGTTGCCTTATGTCGATTCTGTTTCTCGAAAATATTTTGCAATCCAACCCGATTACTAGATATAGACTCGTGCTGATAACAAAGGAGTACAAAGCATAGAAGCACAGTCAGGTGGCTTTTCTCTCACTACGTTTTTCTCATATATGCGCTTTCCCAGCGATAATACCCGTTCTGCAAGTCCAATATCAAGAAAGACTTCAGTAGCCCTAATGTCGCACAACAGTTCTTGTTCGCATCGGCAAGTGTCTATGTATCTACGTCCACTTGGTACTGGTATATGTCATGTAATCTCTTTTACGGCGACAGACCTACCCGTGCTGGACTGCGACGTAAAGAGTCATCCTAAGATAAAATGTTGCTGCCCAAAGCAGATGGGCGAGAGCCGCTACGCGTCTTTCTTCCAAGGTTAGGCCTCAGAATTTCTCTAGCATTTTTGCCACGTCGTATGAAGCCGATTCGAACCGCTTGCTTGCATATCACAGCCCTGTTACCGGAAAACCTTGCTTCAAGCCCACCACTAGAGAAAGATTCTTCTAGAATATGACATTGTCAGGCGTGGATGATTTGCTTATCATGTTAACCCAACAAAGAGGCCTGCAGTGAGGCGTCATTTGGAGTAAAGACTGGCAGGAATTTTCCAAGCCTTTTTGACATGTCCTCTTCTCGAGGCCATTAGGTCCCATTAGCGAGAACAGCGTTCCACGCAAAAATATTCAATCTTACTATGAGGAAATGATCGAATTTGCTGTCTGTTCATTCCAAGTTCAAGAGGGTATCATGTCGTAGAGGCAGGATATCCGAGGAAAAGAGGAGCGAGTCGGAAAGACTGGACGTATCTGTTGGAAATGAACTCCCGATTTGCTTACCTGATGGAAGCCCATTACAGAGATCTAGCTTACGTCTAATTGGAACTATGGGGCAAATATTTGTGTTACGTTGGTCTTCTGACTGTTCACACCTGTCAGCTTAGTTGAAATGCAGGTCCCCTTTATATGCACAGGATACGAGTTTACCCGTGTGTCATGGCAATAATTATGTCAGGAACAAAAGCATTTAAGGTTTAGAAAATAAGTCGCCTTCTGATCTAAGCGACACTCATCATCTCAACGCTACTTCATCCTACTTCTTCCAGTAGGTTTGTTCATGAAAGAGATTTGACGCAGTATTGACATTTGATTTCACACCTAGAGATGGGGCAAATTACTGTAAAGCGGAAGTTGCTCTATATGTGAATTACATAGTTGCAGAGGCCGGAAATTTTCCACCTGTATGTTCCAAAGCCCACGCTACAACATCTTGGTGCTTCGCACATCCTCAGTACGAAGTTATTGATTCCTAACAGGACGCAGCCTGTGGTTCTGTCCGTTCATCCTAGTCCATAGCGAAGAGATCCTACGCGCAAATATTTTCGTAGCCCATAAACCCACAGTTCTATCGAATGATAGGGCTGGCATCCCTGTCAAGAAGTTCACGCGCAGCAATCAGTTCCGCTGAATCGTAGCCTTGCCAACCCTTCTCCCCGCTGATACCTCTCCGGACAATTTCTGACAATTTTGTAGTAGCAGTCTGATTTAAGAGCTGAACCGTCTTGACATCTGGTGGAGATAGTCCTTCTTCGGACCTTGACTGCCGTGGTATCTGCGGTAATAATGACAGAAGTTTGCCACTTGTCTGTTCATTGATTAGCATTGTACAGTCTGAAGCTCTCCAATACAATGCTAGTTACCAATTTCAGTCCATAGTAGCCCCGAAGATAGTCGTCGCACAGTTCTATACTCCTACAGAACCTTCGCAATGATTCTGTCAGATACATACTGGCATTCACTTCAGAGCTGCTCCCACTACCAGCAGCGGCCGCGGCAGCATACTGTGCTTCCCCAAGTCTCGCATGGATCTGCAAGCGCAGATTGTTAGCACAATGACTAATAATGGGCTTCCTGTAACGTTCAAGAGCACTGACATTCCATGCATTAGGCGTTATTAACAAGACTTCTTCCAAGGCAAATATTCCCTGCTGGTACAACCCCTGAGCAATGTAAAGTTCCGCAAGTTCCGCCCACGCCTCTGCGTCTGTCGGTGAGGCTTCAAGCAGACTGTTAAGGGCCATAACGGCCTCTGTTTGCCTCCCAAGGTATTTCAAAAGAGCTATTCGTCGTTTTGAAACAGGCTATCACCAGTCAGCCACGACTCTATTGACCTCTGAAGGTGTTTCACACCATGTTTGTTTGGTCGCGTGCGAGTATAGAGTCATACTCCTCCAAAACGCGCTCCAGAGCAGCATTGTCCTCCGCTATTGCTTCCTGAAATAAACCTCTCAAAGCCATTACTCGCTCATTTTCTGACCCAAAGCGACTTGTGAGTCTTTCCAAGCATACATGTGCAGACTCTTCATCACCCGTCCGAAGACATGATTGCATGAGGTTCTCGTAGGTTGTCCATAAGTCGGCCGTTTCCGCCGAAGAGAATAATGAACTGATGGAGTACGATGAGATAGAAGTTGGGGGATTTTGTAAAATAATTGGCGCCTGTTGAGATAACTGCAGGGCTACAGATGGCGGAAGGTGCGCCGGAGGGTGAAGAAGCGTGGAAGTCATGATGCTTGTGAAGGAGCCAATTTTCTGTAGTCTTGTTTGTGTATTGAATTGCAAGATATTGCTAGCTTACGAATATGGTTAGCTTTATGTTAAGTTTATGCCTTAGGCATTATAGTGGGCATGCGCGTGGTTCTAAATCAAACTTTGGCAAGTATTTTCTAGATGGACCGACTTTGATTGAGACCACATCACCCAGATCATGGCATGATTTAGGCGCCTTAAGCCAAGTACTGGCCTAAGACATTCGAATGGAAGGACGGGACGCAAAACCAAGTTCAGAATGTGAGCAACCCGATATAGTGGGGTAGATGATCGAATGCAACTGATATTAAGTGTATAACAGGTTCGAGAAATCCCTTTACGACCTCATCCGAGGTCTTCGAAACCATAAAGGGAATGAAAAGGAGTACATTCAGAATAGCTTGAAAGAATGTCGAGCAGAAATTCGGGGGAAGGACATGGGTCAGTTTATATATTCTAGCAGTGTGTGGGTGGAAGCTCACAAGTTGCAGACGTCAAAGCCACCGCGCTTCTCAAGCTTGTATATCTCGAAATGTTCGGCCACGACATGTCTTGGGCCGCGTTTCATGTCCTAGAAGTTATGTCGTCTGCAAAATATTTGCAGAAGAGAGTTGGCTATCTTGGCGCTGTTCAGAGCTTTCGACCAGACACCGAAGTTCTTATGCTGGCAACCAACCTTCTGAAGAAAGTACGTCGGGTGGAAGCTTTTATCATAGACTGAACTTTTTATGTTAATCAGGGAAATAGGACTTGGTCTCACCGTCCCTCACAACTATGTCCCTTCCCATAGTAACATTACCGCACATAATTACCTCTTCCCTTGCATTATCTGTTTTATCAGATCTTCTACCCCGTTTAACGCATTCGAGCCCAGTAATCCGGAAGAAAACCATTGTAACCTTGTACCGACTAGCTCTATGCTACCCCGAAACTCTACGTGCTGCATGGCCTAAGATCAAAGAAAGACTGATGGATGAGCAAGAGGATTCAAGTGTAACAGCTGCCATTGTTAACGTTGTCTGTGAGTTGGGCTGGCGAAGGCCGCAAGACTTCCTACCATTGGCCCCAAGATTGTTTGAACTCCTTGTGGATAGTGGTAATAACTGGATGGCTATCAAGCTGATCAAGCTAGTGAGTGCTGTCGTAATCTCTTGAAACATGAAAGGTTACTGACTTGTGCAAAGTTTGCAACACTGACCCCATTAGAGCCACGATTGGTTAAGAAACTGCTACCTCCTTTGACGTCGATAATTCGGACTACTCCTGCAATGTCTCTCTTGTATGAATGCATAAACGGCATCATTCAAGGAGGCATCTTAGGCAGTGCAGATGATTCTTCTGGTGGAGAAGAAATTGCGACCTTGTGCGTAAGCAAGCTTCGCGGAATGATAATGATTGAAGGTGATCCGAATTGTAAGTCATCTGCTGTTTGGAATTATATTGCGCATCTACCATGTCTAACGATCTGTAGTGAGATATGTAGCGCTCTTGGCATTCAACAAAATCGTACTGACACATCCATACCTGGTTGCTCAACAGGAAGACGTTATCATGGATTGTCTAGATAGTGCCGACATTTCTATTCGTTTACGAGCACTAGACTTAGTCTCCGGCATGGTCAGTAGCGACAACCTCATGACAGTTGTTGGGCGTCTCATGAGGCAATTACGAAATCCTGTTACGCCTTTGTTGCCCTCCGAGCAGGAAAGCGATCGAGCCGCTAGGTCAGGGATAGACCCCATGGCTGACTCTGATGACGAAACTCCTGAAATCAACATCAAGACAACTGGTAAAAAGGCAGATACAAGTCCTCCTTTACCGGATGAATATAAGGTTGATGTCATCAGCCGAATTCTTGAAATGTGCGCAGCCAATAATTATGGTAACCTTTTAGACTTTGATTGGTACATTGATGTGCTACTTCAGCTGGTTCGAAACGCTCCTCTTCAAAATCCTGCCTTGCTTGCCCGGATCGAATCGTCCTGCTCAAGAGACTTCGGGCCTTTGGACATTTCCGAAAAGGTCGGGGATGAGCTGCGCAACATAGCAGTAAAAGTCAAAGCTGTTCGTGCAACCGCTTGTAGAGCTGCCGAATCCCTCATTTTGGCCAGCTACAACGGTAACCTAATCCAAATTGGTACAGGCAAAGAAGCTCTTCGTCCCATTGCATGGATAGTTGGAGAATATGCCTCACATCTTTCATCTCCGGAAGATGTTTTGACTGTTCTTCTCCAGATAGTTAGGTCTTCTTCATCTCCGGAATGCCTTGTTGTATATTTGCAAGCTATTCCTAAAATATTTGCGCTTCTCGCTGGCGACGAGCGTGTTGACTGGACACCTGAGAGGAAGACGATGACTTCACTGCTCATAGCGCGTATCATCCATACATTAGAGCCTCTTGCGTCTCATCCTGATCTAGAAGTTCAAGAACGGGCCGTGGAATTCGCTGAGCTTCTTCGATTGGCTGCGGAGGCTTCAGCCGGCCATGAAGCAGCAGCTGATGCGGGCTACCAAGATACTCCCCTTCTTCTTACACAGGCGATTCCGTCTCTCTTTGCTGGTTTCGAATTGAACTCCATCGCTCCTGGAGCCCAACGTAACGTCCCCTTTCCAACTGCGCTCGACCTCGACCAGCCAATAAACTCCCGATTAAACGAGCTCTTACAAGTTGTTGATACTAGAGTATTGGGCGAAGCAGAGCATGATGAATTCGATGCTTACTATCATAAGCCACCCAATGTGACCCTTGCAGAGCCTGCAATCAATCGTCTCGCAACAAAGAATGACGACGCAATTCCATCATACCAGCATGGAGGCGGGGAGAGCTATCTTGATCCCGATATTGTCGCGCGAAGACGTGCAGAACGCCGTGAGAGAAATAGAGATGATCCATTCTATATAGCTGGTACTGACCATACCGCTGACGTATCTACACCACTGGATAGCATAATACAGAGCGAGAATGATGACGACCTCGATATTGATTCTATACCAATAATGCAACTAGATCTTGGGCAGAAATCATCTACCACCCTGGAGGCTCCACGGCCTAGGAAAGCAGCTTCTTCAAAAGCTCGGCAGCTTATACAGGTAGCCGCAGACGAGACCCTTTCGACCAGTGGCACATCAACACCAAGGCATTATGACTCGGAACCGAATCTGGAAGGCACGGCAAGAGCACGTCCAAACAAGTCAAAGAATTCTCTACTACTAGTGGATTCAAGCAGCATTGGGGCGTTCTCCTTGGAGGGTGACGGGAACGACACTATGGGGTTCAATCATGAGCGTCAGCAACGAGAGGATGCTGAAATGGCTAAAGCGATGCAAGAAGTTGAGAGACTACGTTTGGAAATGCAGCGGGCGAATGAGCGTATTCAGGCGGCCCAAGGCGTTCCACCGGAAGGAACTTTGGTCAAGAAGAAAGTCAAGAAGAAGAGCAAGCCGCTTCTTAGTGAAGATGAGCCTGG